>Ga0137796_10001862_pt1 | contig 11679 bp, 8 predicted proteins | sample OV2TP3_FD_97704 | JGI IMG/M metagenome (GOLD analysis project Ga0137796, IMG submission 97704)
GTGAGGACTTTCGGTACATCGTAGGCGATTTTTGTATCGGTAGATCGAGGGCGTTTTATCTATCAGTTGTATCGCAACATCGAGGGCGATACCCTGTATTTTCCCTTCTGGGAGGGCTGTTATAGGAACTCAACGCCCTCGATGTAGTGATAGACGCCCTCTCATAAGCATTCGCCCTCGATGTTGCGATAGTTCTCACTTATGGTCTTGTGGTCTGTGGTCTCGTGGTCTTGTGGTCTATTGTGAGGTCTCACCACCCATGCACACTGTGCCCGTCCCCGCGGAACCAGATCGTGTCCACGAGCGCCGAGACCCCGATCCCCGACACGTAGCCCACCACGACCCCGTAGAAGAACGGCCTGGCCCGCCGGTAGAGCGCCACCCCCCCGAGCCGCAGGAGGAGCGTCTTGGCCGCCCAGACCAGGAAGATGCTGAAGGCGTAAATGCGCGGCCCGGACGTGTACTGGAACGCCAGGCCCAGCGGATGGATGGGCCACCAGGGGAAGCGCCCCCGCAGGAAGGTCAGCAGCCCGGCCTCCGCCCCGCCGACCAGCCAGACCGCCCACTTGGCCGCGTCCGGCGAGGGCCGGTCCGTCTTCTCGATCTCCGACACGATCAGGTCGAACGTCTGCACGTTCCCCCCCTGCATCCCCCACGTGCCTAAGTTCCGGCCCCCGTGTTCGTAGCCCATGTACACAAGAGACAGCGTGGAGGCGAAAAACCCCACGGCGAACGACAGGAAGACCGTCCCGACGACCCGCCCCATCCGCCCCCCCTCGAACAGCTTGAGGTGGTGCGTGGCCCCCGGCAGGGTCGGGATGCGCGAGTTCCCGTAGAACAGCCCGCTGGACACGATCCGCGCCCCCACGATCTGCCCCGCCGACATCCACGAAGTGCCGGCCAGGTGTTCGATCATCTCCTGCCCCTTCACGGCCACCGGGAACAGGTAGGCGAACCCGCTCGCCGCCGTGTACTTCACGACCGCAAAGTAGGCGATGAAAATGAGTCCCACCTGGAGAAAAGCCGTGAAGGGCGTGTGCCCGACTGCGATCATCCACCCGACGATGTAGATCGTGGACGCCAGGAGCCCGACAAGGGCCAGGCGATAAGTCCCATCCCCTCGCCGCGCCGCCTGCCAGACCCCCCGGAGGTGATTCCGGGCCACGTAGACCGACCAGGCCACCAGGAACGTCATCGCCCCGTGGCTCTCGATGTTCACCACCTCCGCCGGCCCGGCCTGCTGGCCCGTCTCTCCCACGGCCACGCCCAGGGTGGTCATCAACCCGACCTTGAGAAGGGCCAGGACGCCGAACAGCCACAGACTCAGCAGGATCTCCGTGTCGCACAGAAACGTCAACCCGATCACGGACGGCAGCACCCGCAGGTAGAGGGACGGGAAGCGCTGCCCCAGCCGGACCTCCTTCGACAGGTAGCCGTCGAACAGCGTGATCCGGGGCCATCCGGGAGAGAAGAAATAGACCAGGTTCCAGAGGAACACCCCGAACACCACCCCGAACCCGACCCGGAACAGCCGCTCCCGGAAGACCTGCGGCATCCCCCTGTCGAACCCCTCCGTCAGGTCCACCGGCATGACGGCCAGCGGAAACGTCAGCCGCTCCGCCTCGACCCACTGCCTCTGGAACAGGACGATCACGCACAGCCCCGCCGTCATCACCGCCGCCGAGACCGTGAACCACCAGTAAAACGCCCCGACCCACCCCGCCCACGGCAGAGACGCCCCCGGCGTCAGCCCCTCCTGAAACTGCCGGATGACCCCCGGAGACCCCTCCGGCAGCGCCCACCAGGGGAGGAGGTCGAACAGCACCTCCCGCCACCGGTTCTCCGGCGAGGCGAAGTAGGTCGGCGTCGTGGAGATCCCCACCCAGTAGGTCACCCACCCCTCCACGGCGATGGTCCCCGACATCCACGCCATGCTGAACACGAGCAACAGCTCCGCCTGCGACAGCGCCAGCCGGGGCAGCCACCGCTTCAGGAGCGCGTTCAGGAACAGCCAGCCCACGAACGGCAGGAACGACGCCATCGAGAACTGCTCCTTCACGAGCGACCCCGACCCCTGCAGCACCCCGATATAGTTGGCGTAGACGCACAGCAGCGCCGAGGTGGCCGCGCCCGCGACGATCGCCCGACCTGTGATCGGGTGGACATCCGCCCCGGTCGCTAATGCTCCCGGCTCGGACGATTCTTCCGCCTTCCGCCTTTCGACCTCCGCCTTCATTCGTTCACCTTCCACCCCGGCTCCGAGAAGTCCATCCGCCGCACCGGGGCGTAGATGCGCTCCCCCTTCGGGTAGAGCCGGTCCTGTGTGTAGATGAAGATCGCCCCGTCGTGGACAAAAATGACCTCATCCCTCGCGTCCCCCACCACATCCTGCACGATCACCTGCCCCCCGCGGTACCACCCCCGCTCCGGCAGCCCGCCCCCGCCCGGCGCGAGCACCTTCCGTCCCTTCGCGTCGTACAGCCCGAACGCCTTCTGGCTCGACGTGAGCAGCAGCAGTTCCTCCCCGTCCCCGCCCCAGTTCACCGCCGGCCCCCCCTGGCTGACGTTGTCCGGCTCGAACCGGGCCAGCCGCTCCCCCTGCCCGCTGAACAGGTTCAGAATCCCGTACGTCCCCCACCGGTCCCCCACCCACATCTCCAGGCCCGGCAGGTCGGGCCGGAAGTTCCCCGCGTAGACCCCCTGCGCGTGCCCCACGCGGTGATGCCTGCGGACCCCCCCAGTCCGGGCGTCCACCAGGAAGAACCCCGGATCGCTCCCCGCGATCCCGACCTCCGGCCCGTTGGAAGGGTCCCCGTCCAGCTCCCCGAACGCCGCGTGGTCGATGTGCCCGGCCCCGCCCGAGTCCTCGATGTAGTCCGCCCCCTCCATCGTCCAGAGCAGCTTTCCGTCCCCGTCGTAGAGCTGGTAGCCCGGCAGGACCTCCTCCCGCCCGTCCCCGTCCACGTCGTAAAACCAGAGATACATCCCGTAGAACGTCCCGTGCGCGTCCTGCCGCCACCGGAGATTCAGCCCGTCGTCGTACGCCCAGAGCGAGTACCCCGTGCCCGCGCTGTCCCCGTCCCTCAGGATCAGGTCCTGCGGCGTCGCCGTCTTTCTCAGCCTGCACGGCCAGAAGACCCTCAGCGAGTGGAGATACTTCCCCACGCTCGCCCCTCGATGCCCGCGATACGGCCCCGTCTTCGGCAGGTCCGTCTCCGCCAGGACCTCCCCCGTCCTCCCGCTCACCGCGCGGATGCGCTCCCCCGCGATCCCGATGAACTCCTGCGCCCCGTCCGCGTTCAGGTCGTGCGTGATCGGCCGCGCCAGCGCCGCGTTCGGGTACTGCCGGTCCCACTGCACGTTTCCATCCATGTCCAGACAGACCACGCGCGGCCCTTCCTTCCCCGCCTGCTGGAGCACGACCTCCGCCCTGCCTGCGCCCCGGAAGTCCTCGAAGCTGACCGTGCAGGGCCAGTAGGCCCCGATGTCGATTCGCCTCCACAGGACCGGCCTCGGATACTTCTCCGACGCCTGGGCGACCTCCCGGTCATAGGCGCTCTGCCGGTTGACATAGACCGCCTGCCCCGCCCGCGTCGTCGTGACCCGGATCCCCCGCATCCGGCTCCGCGTGTTCGTCCGCACCCCCGCCTTCCCCGTCGGAAAGGCGTCATCGTCCACGATAAACGCGACGACCCCGTCCAGATAGCACGCGATCCGGCGCCCCTCGCAGACCGCCCTCATGTGGTAAGCGTGCGCCCGGTCCACCCCGTTGCGCAGGTCCGCCAGCAGTGCCCACGCCTCGTCCTCCCGCCGGTAGAGCGCGAACCGCTCGAACCCCTCGATGCAGAAAAAATAGTAGCGCCGGAGGTCCTGGTACCGGAGGACCAGCCCCGACCGGGCCAGGATGGCGTGCGGGTCGTCGCTGCTCGGCTGCGTGAACGCGCAGACCTGCTGCACGCGCGCCTCCACCGCGTAGTCCCCCCACGGCGGCTCCCCGGCGATCAGCGTCCGGTCCGATTTGTTGATGTGCTCCAGGACCTCGACCCCGTCGCGCCGCACCACGCGATAGAAGCTCGCCATGTTCCAGTAGGCCGGGGCCGTCAGCCCGTTCGTCCACCCCTTGAAGTACTTCTCCTCCACGCCCTGGTCCGGGTCGTTCGGGTCCAGCACCGTGCCCGCCGGGCACCCCGTCAGGTCGATCTCGGCCAGGACGATCTCGTCAGCCATGTCTCTCTCCTTTCATTTTTCCAGATCCCTCACAATCTCCCTGATCTTCTCCGCCTCCGGCCTCAGCGCCAGCGCCTTTTTGAACGCCCCCAGCGCCTCCGCCGTCCTGTCCTGTTTGAGACAGGTCAGCCCCAGGTTCCCCCACGCCTCCCCGTCCTCCGGCTCCTGCGCCAGCGCGGCCCGATAGGCCGCCTCCGCCTCCTGGAGACGCTCCATATCCAGCAGGGCGTTGCCCAGCGCCACCCGAGCCGGGGTATCCAGCGGGTCGACCCGGAGCGCGGCCCGGCACGCCGCCTCCGCCTCCGCCGGGCGCTCCACGTCCAGAAGGACGCGCCCCAGGTCGCCGTGCCAGAGCGCCCGCGTCGAGTCCTGCGCAATGGCCTTCCGGATCGCCCCGGCCGCCCGCCCCAGGTCCTGCTGATGGGCATAAGCCATCCCCAGCGCGTGCCAGGCCACCGGAGACGCCGGGTCCTGTCTCAATCCCTCCTCAAGATACCGGATGGCCTGGCCCACGTAAAAAACCCGCTCCTCCGGGTCGTCCGCCGCGAGCGCCATGTAGGCCCGCCCCAGGTCGCTGACCGGGGGGTTCCCGCGGTGCGGGATCAGCGTGAGCCGCCCGATGGGCCTCGATGCGACCTCCGCCGGCCTCCGCAGGATGCGATGGTCCGTGAAGGAGAAGTGGGGCGTCCTCAGCCGGGCCGTGTGGCACCCCGCGCAATCGTCCCCCCTCCGGTCCCGCTCGGCCTGGGAGAGAAGGCACGGCCTCTTCGAGTGGCACGTCAGGCACCTCTCCCGGAAATAGGCAACCGGCGCCTCCGGCTCCGCGTGCGGGTCGTGGCAGGTCCGGCACCTCATCTCTCCCCCGCCCTCCCGGAAGCAGCGGGACGCGGCGATCCCCTCCGCCGGCGTCAGCGCCCCCGCGTCCGTGACGCCTGCCGCATCCACCGGGATGAACGAGACCCAGACCTCCTCCGAAGGGCGTCCGGGCTGGAAGTCGAAGGGACCCCGCCCCTCGCGCGGCAGGCGCACCACCGTCCGCCCCGTGCCCAGGTGCATCGGCAGGTGGCACGCCTCGCAGACCGCGCCCTGGAGGTCCAGCGACAGCCCGCCCAGCGCGGCCATCCCCTCCATCTCTCCCCGCGAAGCCCCCTCCGCGTGCCGTCTCCCCGGCCCGTGGCACCGCTCGCACCCGATCCCCTCCGGCAGCGGGACCTCGAACCGGTCCTCCGTCCCCATCACACGGCGCGGCGCGTCCGTGTGGCAGTCCAGACACGTCGCGCCGGGCCTCCCGAACCGGGCCTGGTCGGGCCGGTCGAACCCCGGCGTCATCCCCCACCCGGTCCCCCGGTACCACGTGATCGGCAACTCGAACAGCCTGCCGCTCCGCTCGGTCAGGTAGGTCCGGGCGTGGCGGCCCGACCCCACGGCATAGTCCATCCGCCGCCGTCCCGTCTCCGCCCCGGACCGCCGTTCCACCTGATGGATGCTCCCATCCCGCGCCTCGACCCGGTAGACCAACCCCGACGCCGTATGCGCCACCTCTCCCCGACCTTCTTCCTGGAGACCGGCCACGCGCCGGAAGGAGCGCCCCATGCCCGTGCGGGCGTAGGACGCCGCGATCTCCCCGTGACACGCCGCGCAGACCTCGCTCCCGGCGTAGTCAGACGGAGCAGGGCGCAACTCTGAAACAGGGGAAGGGGAAGGCCGCAGCCATCTCCAGGCCAGGACAGCGAGGAGGAGGAGAGGAATGAAAACCGAGAGGTGAAAAGGGAGCCGGCGTCGCCAGTTCATAACTTTGAGGAGATAATGATGGATCAGCCCCTGCCATAGAACCCTGACAGGTCGGTTGACACCCTATCTGTTTTGTCCTATATTGGTGAAAGACGCCTTTCAACGACAAGGAAAATCTGCGCCATCAACTGTACAGGAGGAAACCGTGAAAACGCATCTGTATCCAATCATTCTGGAATGTATGGAAGAGGGAGGATACTACGCCGAGTGCCCCATCCTGCAAGGTTGCCACGTAGAAGGTGAAACCTACGCCGAGGCCCTGGAGAACCTGGAGGACGCCATTCAGGTTATTATTGAGTCCTATAAGGAACTTGGAAAACCCCTGCCGGCCATCCCCGAAATCGAGGGCCATCTCATTGTCGCCGGAAGCATTCCGGTTCGGACAGAGGAATGACCCGTGCCGGACCGATTCCCCGCCGTTACGGATCGGGATGTCATCCGGGTGCTCCGAAAACTCGGCTTCGAGTTCTATCGCCAGGCCAAAGGAAGTCATGAGGTCTGGCGTCGGACATCAGATGGACGCCACACCATCGTGCCACGCCATCGCGGAAAAATCATCAAGCGCCGCACTCTGAAAAGCATCCTGGACGACATCGGCCTCACCGTTGAAGAGTTCCACAGGTTGTTGTAGAGGCCACCTTCTCAATGACACCGCGAAACATCGTGAATTGGCGTCTGTCGGCCAGAATCGGGCTGGCACGTCGGATTCCCTACCTCTCCTCCTCGATGATCACCACCTGATCTATCCGGATATCCGAGAGCCTCTGCGCCCCTCCGCCCGGCCAGCGGACCTCCACACGGTCCACGCGATCCGCCGCCCCTAACCCGAAGTGGAGCCGGACATCGCTGACCGACAGATAGCTCGACTGGCTGCGCGCCTCGCGCACCTGCGTCCGCCCTCCGGCCGTCACGAAGACCCGCGCCCCGATGCCGTCCCGATTGGAGAGTGCTGAGTGCTGAGTGCTGAGTGCTGAGTGCTCTTTTGGCTTTTCGTTTTTTGTCTTTTGACTCAGGACTCGTAACTCAGGACTCAGGACTGTCTTTACCCCTCCCACCAGCTTCACGACCAGCCAGTGATTCTGGCTGACCGAGTCATTTCGCCAGACGCGAGGCCGGCCCCCGGAGTTGATGACCACGATGTCCAGGTCCCCGTCTCTATCTATGTCCCCCACGGCCGACCCGCGCCCCACCCCCGGCGCGTCGATCCCGGCTTCCGCCCCGACCTCCCTGAAGACGCCCCCCTCGTTGCGGAACAGGTGCGCCCGCTGGGCGTAGGACTCGGCGGCGGAGAAGGCCGCGACGTTCGGGAAGATCTGCCCGTTGGCCACGAACAGGTCCAGGTCCCCGTCGTTGTCAGAGTCCAGAAAGTTTACCCCGAACCCCAGCGGCAGAAAGCTCGGACCCGACAGCCCTGCCGTCTCCGTCGCATCCACGAACGTCCCGCCATCGTTCCGGTACAGAGCATTCGTCTCGTAGGAGAAGTTCGCCACGATCAGGTCCTCATCGCCGTCGTTGTCGAAGTCCCCCGCGTCCACGCCCATGCCCGCCTGCGCCTTCCCCTCCCCGCTGTAGGCCGCGCCCATCTCCAGCCCCACCTCCACAAAGGCCCGTTCCCCGCCCTCGAATGGGAGAATGGGAGAGTGGGAGAGTGGGGGAAATGTCTCTTCTCCCTTTCTCCCGCTCCCCCTTTCCCCCCCTCTCCTGCTGCTTTGCTCCGCGCTCTTTGCGTCCTCTGCGGTGAGGCCCTTCTGATCGTTCCGGTAGAGGAAATTGGGCGTCGTGTCGTTGGCCACGTAGAGGTCCGCGTCGCCGTCTCCGTCGAAGTCCGTGGAGACTGCGCTCATCCCCTTGCCCGTGGAGTCCACGATCCCGGCGGCCAGCGAGACCTCCGTGAAGGTCCCATCCCGGTTGTTCCGGTAGAGGCGCGACCGCGCCCCGTTGAAGAACGCCGGGTCGCAGTAGGTCCGTATGCCGACCCGCTCACACGGCGGCTCGCGCCGGAGGTCATAGTCCAGATAGCCCACGACGAAGAGGTCCAGATAGCCGTCCCTGTCGAAATCGAAGAACGTCGCCCCTGAACACCAGCCCCCCGCGGCCACGCCCGCCCGCTGCGTCACATCCGCGAAAGCCCCATCCCCGTTGTTCCGGTAGAGGACATTCTCCGGGTAGCCCGTCACGTAGAGGTCCGGGCGGCCGTCGTTGTCGTAGTCCCCGACCGCACAGCCCATGCCATAGCCCCGGCCCGGCACGCCGGCCTGCCGTGTGACATCGGTGAAATATATTTCGCCTTTCCCCTCATTCCGGTAGAGCGCGTTCGTCCCCTCCGCCGGCTGCCCCGGCAGGTTCGCGCCGTTCACGAGGTAGAGGTCCAGGTCCCCGTCCCCGTCGTAGTCGAACAGCGCGCACCCCGACCCCATCGTCTCCACGTAGTGCCATCCCCCCTGCGCCCCGGTCCGATGGACGAACGTCACGCCCGCCGCCGTCGCCACGTCCGTGAAGCGGACCTCTGTGGAGGAAGCGACAGAAGGAATACAGAATACAGAATACAGAATACAGAATATACAGGCCCTCTCCCTCCCCCAAACCAAGGGGAAAGGCCCTTGTTGCCCCCTCCCTCTCCCGTACGTACGGGAGAGGGAGGGGGTATGGGGGTGGGTGAGGGCCTGCCGTCTGCCGTCTGCCTTTTGCCTTCTCTTCATCGCCCTTCCGCCTTCGCCGCCGCCGCCGCCGCCTCCGCCCTCCGCCCGGCCCGGCCGTAGAGGGCCCCAAGCTGCCGGTAGAGGTCCGAGGGATGCTCGGCCATCGAGATCGCCTCCTCGTAGACCCGCGCTGCCTCGTCGATCCGCCCGGCAGCCGCGCAGGCCACGCCCAGCTTCACCCGGATGGAGACCGAGCCGGGGGCCAGGTCCCGCTGCGCCTCGTAGGCCGCCACGGCCCGGTCGAGCAGGCCCAGCCGTCGCTGCTCCGCGCACAGCCGGTCATAGATCGCAAACGCCGCCATCGAGGTCGGGTCCATCGCCACGGCGCGCTCGTAGCCCTGCGCCTCTGCGGCAGGGACCCCCTCCGTGACGAGATAGAGGTCCGCCAGCCCCTGCCGGGCCACCCCCGCCTCCGGCGCGTTCGGGTGGTCGCGCAGGACCCGCTCGAAGGCCCCCCGCGCGGCCTCGACCTCCCCCAGCGCCCGGTGCGACAGCCCTGCGGACAGGCGGAGCGCCGGGACCTCCGGGCTGCCCCGGTAGGGCGATCCCGCCGGGTCAGTCAGCGCCAGCCCGGCCCGGTAGAGCGCCAGCGCCTCCTCGTGCCGGCCCAGCCCGGCCAGGATGGCCCCCCGGTCGCGGAGGACCGCCAGCCGGTCCGGCTGCACGGGGAAGACAGTCCGGTCCCGCACCACATATCGGGACTCGGCGTCCAGCCGCCGGAATCCGGCCATCTCCTGGTCCGCCCGCCGGGCATCCCCCATCTGACGGTAGACCCCCGAAAGCAGGAAGTGAGGCTGGGGGTCGTAGGGGTCGATCCGGGCGGCCCGCTCGTAAGCCGCAGCCGCCTCCTTCAGCAGGCCCTGCCGGGCCAGGACCTGCCCCATCCCCACGTAAGGCAGCCTGGCTTCAGGGGCCACGGCAACGGACCTCCGGTAGGCGTCCAGCGCCTCCGGGTCCCGGCCCTGCCTCGCCAGGGTCAGACCGAGGCCGTAGAGCGCCAGCCCGTCCAGGGAGTCGATCTCGATGGCCCTCCGCAGCGCCCCCTCCGCCCGCCCGAAGTCCCCGCCCTGGATCGCCGCCATGCCTAAGTTCCGGTGAAACAGCGCCTCGTCGGGCCGCAGCCGGGCCGCCGTCTCAAGCTCTGTCAGGGCCAGGCCGAAGTTGTGCTGGAAGGCGTAGACATAGCCCAGGTCGTTGTGCGCCCCCGCGTCGTCCGGGTTCAGGGCCACTGCCCGGCGGAGGTGCTCCCCCGCGTCCCTCAGGTCTCCGCGGCTCAGGACGATCTGAATCCAGCCGAGATAGCGATGCGCCACGACAGATGTGGAGTCCGCCGCGAGGACCTGCTGGTATCGCTGCATCGCCAGGTACGTCTCCCCCCGGACCAGGTCCACGAACGCCGAGTCGAGCCGGGCCTGCACCGGGCCGGAGTCCCCCCAGATAGCAGATGTGAAAAACAGGGAATACAGGAGACAGGCCCTCACCCACCCCCTGTCCCCCCTCCCTCTCCCGTACGTACGGGAGAGGGAGGGGGCATCAAGGGCCCTATCCACAGGCATGGGGGAGGGTGAGGGCCTGACTTCCGCCTTCCGCCTTCTCATGTCTCACTCCCACCCGCGCACCATGTAGGCCTGCAGGATGCCGCTCTCATCGGAGTTGAAGAACCCCATCGAGCCGTCCGGCGACAGGAACGGGTGAATGTGCGTCGTCTTCTGCCAGGAGGAGCGGGAGTGGAGCAGAAACCTGATCCGCTCAAGCGGCCCCGTCTCGTCTTCGGGCAGGTCCGCCAGATAGATGCCTCCACCCGACCCGGCCCCGGAGTCCGTGATCAGCCGCCTCCCGGCGATGTCCGTGGCGAAGTGGTAGAAATCGGGGTTCGAAAAGGTCCTGGACAGATCGTTCCGGACGCCCCGCGGGGTCCGGAGACCCAGGTGCCCGACGTGCGGGACCGCGACCCCTTCGATCAACTGCCGTTCTTTCGGCTGTCTTGTCGAGGTGCTCGTAATCGCCCGGCTGCTCCGTCCCCGCCAGCACTGATGCCCCTGGCAGAACTCGTTTCCGTCCCGTCCCCACGGCAGGTCCCGCAGGTTGCTCCCGTCGTCTCGGAGGACGTGGATGTCCGCCCCATCTCCGCCCGTCAGCTTCGTCACGCGCCCCAGGGCGTCGCAGACGTTCCCGTGGTTTTCCTGGATCAGGATGTCGTGGGACGCCTCCGCGTCCAGAGACCGGCTGTACTGCGGGTGCATGTTGCACCACGACTGCCCGTGGATCACCAGGTTCACCGCCGCTTGCTCCAGGTCGAAGACCAGCAGCCCCCACGGCGCGCCCTCCGCCTTCCCGTCGCCTAGGAAGGCGGAGATCGCCAGGCGCTTCCCGTCCGACGAGATGGTGGACAGAGGGTAGGGGTGACTGGGACGGAACCGTGTCCCCGGAATCGGCCCGTCCACGACGACGACCGTATCGCGCCCCGTTCCATCCATACCCACCCGCTTGAGAACCAGCCGTCCGCCCCCCGGCTCGGTCTGATTGATGAAGTAGTAGAGGACCCTCCCGTCCGGCGAGACCGACGGCGCGGTGGCCCCCACCTCCTCCGTGATCGGGGTCAGCCGGCGCCCGTCCTCGATGTCGCAGATCAGGTACTGGTGTTGGGGGTCACGCTTATCGGACCCGTGCGGATGCGCCGAGCGGTGCATCACCAGACGCCTGGAGTCCGGGGTGAAGACCTGGGCCTCCATGTAAACGTGCGAGCTGGAGACGCCCGCCTCGGTCGTCAACTGGATCACCTCCAGCCCTTCGGGACTTCCTTCGCTCAAAAGATCAGGGCGTGGTTTCATGATGAATTTCTCCTTACCCTCATAACAACACCCCCCTCAAACCGCAACCTCTGTCCCGGCCCCCCCGTATATCCACATCGTCTCCCGGTTGTGAAAGACCATCTCCTCCGCGCCGTCCCCGTCCACGTCCT
>Ga0137796_10001865_pt1 | contig 11674 bp, 8 predicted proteins | sample OV2TP3_FD_97704 | JGI IMG/M metagenome (GOLD analysis project Ga0137796, IMG submission 97704)
TCGTCGAGATCCGCTTCGGTCAACCCCAGCATTTGTTCCGCGGTACGGATGATCGTCACAGCTGACGGGTAGAAAAGGTTCTCCAGCGGCCGAGTCGTCGGACATGGCACATGGGCAAAACCCAACCGCTCCACGGGACACGCCAGAAGACCGAAACACCGATGGCTGATCAGCGCGGCCACTTCCGCACTGAAGCCGCAGAACACCCAGTCATAATCTGCAACGATGGCTCGACGGGTTTTCTGCACCGACGCCACCATCGGCTCGATGTCCAAGGGAGCGACTGTTCGCACATCGATGACTTCCAGTTCGATCCCGCGCTTGGCCAAGACTTCTGCCGCCTTCATCGCTTCCACAGTCATCCATGACGTGCAGACCACCGTCAAGGCCTCGCCAGCGCGGCGGACCGCGCAGGAGCCCAGAGGCACGCGCGCGTCGTCATCCACCTCGCCCTCGACATCGTAGAGCCAGCGGTGTTCAAGGAATACGACCGGGTTCTCATCGCGAATCGCCGCGCGCAACAGGCTGTACGCGTCCTGCGGCGAGGAGGGCAGCACCACTTTCAATCCCGGCAGGTGCGCGAAGACGCTGTGGAGCGACTTGCTGTGCTGGGCCGACTGGCCCCAGCCCCGCCCGATAACGGCGCGGATCACGAGCGGGATGCGCAGCCGCCCCCCGCTCATGTAGCGCAGGTTGGACATCATGTTGGCGATCTGGTTCATGGCGAGCAGCAGGAAATCGACGCGGATATGAACGTGGACAGGACGCAAGCCGGACATCGCGGCCCCCAGCGCCACCCCGGTCATCGCGTCCTCCGATAGCGGCGTGCCGAAACAGCGGTTTGCGCCAAAGCGCTCGACCAAGCCGGCTGTGCTGCCATAGATCCGTTTGTGGTCCGGGACGTCAAGGCCAAAGACGAACACGGTGGGGTCGGCTTCCATCTCGCTCTCCAACGCCAAGGCGAGGGCTTGTCGGAACGTCATCAGCGACTTCATGCGGTCACCCGCTCGGCCCGATCACCACCGACGCTGACGAGCAGGCACCTCAACGAGAGCGCCAGCAGCACGAATCCGGACACGACCCCGAAGACCGCCATGATCCAGCTGGAGAACCACTCGACCCCGTTGCGAAAGACGAACCGCACCTCAGCGGGCCCTTTGTCCAACCACACCGCCTTGAACGCCAGATTGGCTTGTTCCACCGGGGCTCGTCGGCCGTTCACGATGGCCTGCCACCCGGGATGGAACGCATCAGCGTACACGAGCCACGCGCCCGCCTCAGACGCCACGCGTGTCTCCACGATGAGCTCATTGGCGGAAAAGCGAGTCACGCTCAGGGTTCCAGTCTCGTCTGCTGCTCCTCGGCTTTCTGGGAGCCCCTGCCATTTCACCGATGATGTGCCTCGGATGACCACAACCTCGCCGGCATCGAGGGGTTGTTGAATCAGCCGTGTGGCTTCCTCGGTCGTCTTCGCGAACACCGCGCGTGGCACCAGTCGAAGCTTTGGTGATTCACACCCCAGCACGCGCTGGTATGATGGCAAGATGGTTCCCTCCGACCGTGCAATGGCCAGCAGATCCCTCACGCCGGGCACCTGCCATTCCTGGCGGAATGCTGACACGCAAGAATCAAACTGGCTGAAATTGTAGGCGGAGTAATAGGTCTGCTGTCCCCATTGGTACTGGGGATTCGGCTGGGCAAGGCGCAGCGCATGCCGCTGACGTTCACCCTGTGGCTCCATGGTCCTCTGGTCCTGAAATGGAAGTGGCGCCACCTCCACGGCATGAAGTGAGGACACGCGGTCCGACGGCACCTGGGGGGCTTCGATATGGACGAGGAGTTGATAGACGCCCATGTCCAGGAAGAGCCCGAGGAGTAACGCGACGCTGATCGGCGCGGAGCGCGTGGTCTCCGGCACTCGGCGATGGACGCGCCTGGCACGCGCGCCAAGAGCGCGTGCCGCCAGCACACCAATTCCAAGCAGGACCGCATAACTTGCCAGCCGCACGAGGAACAGGACATAGCCTGCCGAATCCGTTGCGGAGAAGACCTCCTTCCACTCGAACCCCCTGAGCGCTTCACGAAACCTGAAGGGCGTGACCATCATGAGGCAGTCAAACACCGCTCCCATCGTGATGAGGGCAACCCCCATGGAGCGCACACGGCCCGTCACCGACCAGAAGCGGTCCCATCCGAAGCCCGCACAGAACAGGAACAGCATCTTCACTGATCCATACACCAGACCCAGGTACCGATAGTACGTGATCAGGGGAAACGTGTAGTAGAGGAACGTCGCAAAGAAGTTGGCAAACGAGAACACCATCAGCGCGACGCCCGTAATCGCCATCGCGCCAAACGTCCGGTTCCGGACGTACAAGAGCGACCAGCCGAAAAAGCTGAGACTGAGCAGCCCAAGATAGATGTTGCAATCATGCCGCGTGCCGGAGGGCAGGTGCGTTGGCCACCCCAAGACGAAGTTGCTGAAATTTGTCGGCGTGATGGTGTAGCCGTGGAACAAGTACGTCGAGAGCAGAACCTTCCCCGTTGAGGTATTTCGCCCCGTGGCCTCGATCGCCGTGAATGCCGTGGCCTCGGTCAAGCACACGCCGTAGGCGACCAGGAGCCCGATCAAGAAGCCGAGGGGGACAAGGTTGCCCCATGAGGGCGAAACCAGGCACCGCCAGCTCCTCCGGACAGGCCAGAGCAGGATGGCCCCCAGGATGGAGAACTCCAACAGCCACACCGGCACAAAGTAGGGCTGGTTCCCCAGCAGCCAGGCGATCCCGGCGAGACCCGCGCACCACAGCCAGACGGGCCGACGACCGGCCACAAAAGCCATGAGGCACTCGACGATCCAGGGAAAGAGGTAGAACATGCGAAAGTTGAACTGGATCTGCGCATACCAGACGGTCGTGCCAATCCCCGCCAGACAGACGAGGATCCTCGTGCTGCGATGCGAAAAGAGCCGCAGGGACAGCCGATAGAGACCCGCGAGGTACACCACCTGCTCGAGCATCACCGAGAGCTTGAAGAGCATTAAGGCGTCTCGCGCACGGAGCAGCGATCCCACAAGCCCCACGAGGTAATTCAGTGGTGACAACAGCGCGAGCTGGTCAAACGTCACCGGCACGCCATAGCCATCGTACGGAGCCCACTGCGCCAGTTGCTGGTGAAAGAACAGGTTGCTATAGAAAAAGTGGAAACCGAAGAAAGTGTGCAGCGTGTCGTGGAACGGCACAAACGTGGCTGCCAGATAGGGAGCATTGAACACCAGCAACAGCCCGACGAGCGCGGCGAACTCGACGTTGAAGACGCGGGGGGGGATCTTCATGGGCTTGAAGACGCTTCGCTCAGCACCGCAGGCTGACGCGCCGTCACCCTGAACTCAGCTTCCACTGCGCTCGCTGGCCATCCAACGAGTTCGTCGATGAGATAGACTGGCCGTTGCTTCACTTCGTCGAAGATCCGGCCCAGGTATTCCCCCATCACCCCAATCGTCAAGAGCTGGATGCCCCCGATGAAGAGGAACAGAATGGCCAAGGAGGCAAACCCTGGGATCGACCTCTCGGTAAAGAGTCGCAGGTACAGCACGAGGAGAATGCCGGTGAAACTCGTCGCCGAAACGAGAAACCCAAGATACGAGGCGATCCGCAGCGGGAAGACGGAAAATGACAGGATGCCGTCCAGCGACAGCCGCAATAATTTGCCCCACGTGTACTTGGGGGTCCCCCCTGCCCGTCCCGGTCGGACGTACGACACGCCGACGTGTCGAAAGCCGACCCAACTCCGCAGCCCTCGAATGAACCGGCTTCGCTCTGGGAGGCTGTTGATGGCGCGGACCACCTTCTGTCTCATCAGACAAAAATCACCCGCGTCCAACGGCATCTTCACGTAGGCGATGGTATGGAGCAGCCGATAGAACAGCCGATACGTGGCCCGCTTCAGCCATCCCGCCTGGCGGCGGCCAGCCCGCACGGCATAGACGACGTCGTAGCCTTCGTGAAGCCGGGCCAGCAATGTGGGGAGCATCTCGGGCGGATCTTGCAAATCGCCGTCCATCACCGCCACGAGCTCACCGCTGGCTCGTTCAAGCCCCGCAGAAATTGCGGCTTGGTGGCCGAAATTTCTGGTGAATCGGATGAGCTTGATGGCCTGATCCTCGCGATGGAGATCCCGAAGATGAGACACGGTGTCATCCGTGCTGCCATCGTCCACCATAATGATCTCATACGAATCGACCAGCGTGGAGACAACCGGACGCAAGCGCGCGCAGAGGGTTCGGACAAGATCTCCTTCGTTGAACACGGGGATGACCACGGAGAGCTTCGGGGGGGGGATCGCAGACTCGGAACAACTGGACACAACTGGCGACGTGCCTCCAAGGGGGTAGGCCATCAGACGATGACGTCCCGATAGAGTTCTTCGGGCGAGGCGAACGGGGCTTCTTGGGCCCGCCGCACACTGCGTGCGATCTGCTCATCGACCGCTGCCTTGATGTCCGCCAACTCGCTGGCGGTACACCCGTTTCGAGACAGGATCTGCTCAACGCGCCGCACGGGATTGAGCCCCTCCACCTCTTCAGCCGTCAGTCGCCTGCGATAGCCCGCATCAAAGTCCTCTTTCGGACCGACGTGCTCCAAAAATCGGAAATAGGTGAAATGGAGGAACCCTGGCTGAGGGTGTCGGTCCATCCGCTCCAACATCTGCCGCGTTGCCGCGAGCACGCCGAGGAGGTCGCTGCCGTCGCCGCTGACCACGTGGCAGGTAAACCCCTGGAGCGCCTCAGGAATTGACCGGAATCCCTGCCGCTGGCTCGCCGGTGTGTGAATCGCGAGGCCATTGTCCTCGCAGACGAAGAGGACCCGCAACTTGCGCAGGCACGCGAAATTCAGGCTCTCCCAGAACGCCCCCTCTTCAACCGCCCCGTCCCCGAAAAATGCGGCGACCATGTCGGTGGACCCTCGGTACCCATTGGCCAGAGCAGCCCCCACGGCGAGCGGGATGGTCGTCCCGACGACCGCCGAGGTCGCCATGAGGCCCCGCTCAGGAGCCGCGATGTGCATCGAACCGGCCTTGCCCTTCCCCGGCCCCGTCACCCTCCCGTACAGCTCGGCGAAGAACCGGTCCGTGTTTTCCGTCACGGCGAGGAACAGCGCGTGGTTGCGGTAGGTCCCGAAGGTCTTTGTGCCCGGCGGCAGGGCATGGCAGACCCCGACAGGAATGGCTTCCTGCCCGATCCCGAGATGCACCGGCGTCTTCATCTCGTCCTTGTCGTATTCGTCGCGGATTTTCTCTTCCGTGCGTCGGGCCAGGAGCCACAACCGGTAGAGCTGCAAGGCCTCCGCCTTGTCCGCAAGGCCGTTTCCCTCGACACCCGCTGAGGACTCAGCTGAAATAGGCTGTGACGCTCTCTGCAACATACTCGATGTCGTCATCCCTCAGATACTGATGGACCCCGACATGGAGCCCGGTGAAGCCGATCCGCTCCGCGACAGGAAACGCGCCGGTTGGGTAGCCCAGGAACCGGAACGCCCCATGCTGGGTCGGCAGTGAGCCGAAGAGCGTCTTGCACTGGATGCCGCGGCGCTCGAGATGTTCGTAGAGCCCCTCCATTGAGACCCCTTCGTCCCGCAGCACGAGCGGAAACGCATGGGGACAGGCGATCTCGCCTGGACGATCACGGTAGAGCAGCAGACGGTCTTCGAGCGGCGCGAGGAGTTCCCAGAGACGCGTGAGGTGACGCCGACGAATGGCGAAGGTCTCGTCAAACAGCTCAAGCCCCTCAAGCCCAATGGCCGCTTCGAGGTCGTTCATCTTCGAGTTGAAGCCGGTCCGATCGAAGTGGAAGTAGAGCTGCCCACCCCGACGGCCGTGCGAGCGGATGGAGCGGCAGAGCCCCGCGAGCCCCTCGTCGTTGGTGACGATCATGCCGCCCTCCCCGCTACAGATGATATGGGCGGCGTAGAAGCTGAAGAGCCCTATGGCCCCGAACGATCCGACGACCTGCCCGTCGAGCGTGGCCCCGTGCGCTTCACAGCAGTCCTCGATGACGCTGAGGCGGTGGCGCCTGGCGATCTCGAGGATGTCCATCATGTGGCACGGCTTGCCCATCGTGTGGACGACTTGAATCGCCCTCGTCTTCGGTGTGATCGCCCCTTCGATCAGGGCCGGATCGATATTCAGCGTCTCCAGCTCGACATCGACGAATCTTGGGACGAGGCCGGCGGCCAGGATACAGTTGGCGGTGGACACGAAAGCCAACGCCGGCGTGATCACCTCATCCCCCCGCGTGGCGCCCCGTGCCAAGAGGGTGCTCATCGCCGCGATCCCCGCGTCTGTGCCGGAGCTGGTGGCAATGGCGTGCCCGTAGCCGAACCTCTTGGCAAATCCGGCTTCAAAGCGCTGCACGTTTGGCCCCTCGGAGACCCAGTGCCGGTTGAGAGCCTCGTTCAGCCACCGACGGCCCAAGGCCCCAATTTCAATATGGCCAAAGCTGATGCGATACGGTTGTGGTGTCGCGTGCGCGACCCCGGTTACGGTCTGGCTCGCCATCACTCGGAACACATGTCACTGACGTGGACCCAAGAGAGTCCTCAACGATACGCCGTCGCCTGTGCCTCGAAACCTTTCAGGAGGTGGCTGGCCCGTTCATAGCAGTCCGGGGTCCCGCAGAGCACCGCCACCTCCACCGCACCTGGAGTGAACACCGACGCCATGCCTCAGGCCGTTTCCAACGACTCGGCGGTCACCATCGCCTCGGCTGGGACTGAGATCTCAGGCATGACAGGCACCGCCGCGTTCGCCAGCAGCGCGGCGCTCGGCATCCCCGGCCCAGACAACGTGATGATTCTGTCCAGCGGCACCCCCTGCGCCGTGAGCTGCTTGACCTCCTCATCTGCCCCATGGAGCGAGACCACTACCATCCGATCGTAGTCCCCAAGACCGACCCCGGCGACGGGCTTCACCGGATAGCCCAAAAACCGCTCACGGTCTGGCGAAACGGCCACAATCCCGACGAGCTCCAAACCCGTCTCCTGGATCGTGAGGAAGGCGATTTCGGCAAGCTCCCCGGTACCGCATAAGAGGGTTCTTCGGTTACCCTCCCGTACCAGGAGGGAGAGTTGTTCGCGCAAGGAGTGACGCACGCGGCTATAGAGTTGGAGGGAGTACTGGATGAACTCGTACGTGAGGCGCGATTTTTCAAGGATGCCTTTCGGGGTGATCAGATAGCGAATCCGGCTGCGCTTGGTGCCGCTGATTTTGATGTAGCCCTTTTTGGCGAGGCGGCGCAGCATCAGATTGGCCAATCCAAGCGCCACGCCAATGCGCTGGGCGAGTTCTCGCTGCGTCGTGTCAGGGTTCCGGCTGAGCTCAGCGAGGAGCGACATCTCCCGCGAGATCCTGGGACTCCTCTTAATCGGATCAACGGAGGGAGGCATCGGCGCGTGTTCACATGGTGAACTGATACGGTCTTCCCGGAGCGCTTGCTTGTTCACACGTTGAACATTGAGGCTTACTTTAGAAACCTTCCTTCCCTTTGTCAACAGAAAAGTGGCACGCCGGCGTCCGGCTTGAAATTTCGGTGGACACCACCTTGCTCATTCGAGTAGGATATATCCGTTTTGCCACAAGAATGGAGAAGCGGTCTTGATGTCAAAGATCCCACTGCTGGATTTGCCCGCGCAGTACGGCGGTATCAAGGCTGAAATCCACGAGGCCATTCAGCGCGTGTGTGACAAAGGGGTGTTTATCCTTGGCCCCGAGGTCCGGGCGCTCGAGGAGGAGTTCAAGGCCTCCTGCGGCAGCAAGTACGCGGTCGCGGTCGCCTCAGGCACGGATGCGTTGGAGCTCTCCCTGCGCGCTTATGGCATCGGTCGTGGTGATGAGGTGGTGCTGCCCGCATTAAGTTGCTTCGCCACGGCTTCGGCGGTCGCCGCATTGGGCGCTAGACCCGTGTTTGTGGACGTGGAGCCCGCGACCTACACGATTGACCCATTGCTGATTGAGCAGGCCATCACGCCGCGGACGAAAGCGATCCTCCCGGTGCATCTCTACGGACAGCCATGCGACATGCAAGCGATCCTCGAGATCGCCCGAGAGCGCGGTGTGCGAGTGATCGAGGATTGCGCACAGGCCTTTGGCGCAGCCATTGGTGGCCAGCGGGTTGGCACCTTTGGTGATGCAGGAGCGTTCAGCTTCTATCCGACAAAAAATCTCGGCGCCTATGGCGACGGCGGCATGGTGCTCACGGATCGTTGTGAGGTGGCCGAGCGGATTCAACTCTTTCGAACCCACGGCAGCCATGATGGCGTTCATCACGACGTCGTGAGTCGCAACAGCCGTTTGGACGAGATCCAGGCGGCCATCCTCCGTGTCAAGCTCCGGCATGTGGAGGCGTGGAACGAGGCGCGTCGGGCGCGCACGCGCACCTACCGGCAGGTCTTCAGGCAGCATCGGGTTCCCGGATTGATTCTTCCGCAGGAGCGTCCTGAGAGCCGCCATGTCTACCACCTGTACGTCGTCCGCGTTCAACAGCGCAAGAAGTTCCAGCAGATGCTCGCAGAGGAAGGGATCTCGACGCTGGTGCACTACGAGGTTCCGCTGCATCTGGAGCCCGCCTTTGCGTCGTTGGGCTACCGCCCAGGGGCCTTCCCGCATGCTGAGCGTCTCACAGCAGAGATCGTTTCGCTCCCTCTGTATCCCGAGCTCACACCCGAGGCGATCGAGCGTGTGGTCGGCGTAATTGCCCGTCACCAGGCCCAATGGTCTGGGCGGACCGTGAGGACCCGGCGAAGCCTCACGGTCTTTTTCCCCTGCTATAACGACGCCCCGACCATCAAGTCGCTCGTCATGGCGGCGGATGCCGTGGCAAGCGAGTACACGGATGACTACGAGATCATCGTGGTAGATGACGGGAGTACCGACGAAAGTCCGGAGGTGCTCCGCATCCTCCAACAGGACTACGCCCGCCTGCGAGTGGTCACGCATGAGCACAACCGTGGGTACGGCGGCGCCCTCCAATCCGGGTTTGCCCACGCCACCAAAGATCTCGTGTTCTATACGGACGGGGACGGCCAGTACGACGTGTTCGAACTCCGCCAACTCCTCGCCGCGCTCCGGGATGATGTGGATGTGGTCAATGGCTACAAGGTGTCGCGTTCAGATCCGCTCTATCGATCGATCATCGGAACGCTGTACCTCTGGGGCGTGCGGATACTGTTTCACCCTCCCGTGTGGGATGTGAATTGTGATTTCCGACTCATCCGGCGCCACGTGTTCGACTCCATCCGCTTGGAGCAACACAGCGCGGCCATCTGTGTTGAGTTGGTCAAGAAACTCCAGCGGGCGAACTGTCGATTTGCCAACGTCCCCGTGAGCCATTTGCCTCGTCGGTATGGGACCTCGAGGTTCTTGACGTTCCGGAATCTCTGGCGAACGGCGACCGGCCTTGCCAGCTTGTGGTGGGCGTTGATGGTGCGTCGTGAAGGGACCGAGGCCAACCCGTCGCGTCAACCCCTGGCGGTTGGGGATGACTGACCGTGTCGCTCCGACCGACGGCACCGTCGGTCGAGCGGCCTTTTCAGGGCGGAAGGTCCTCGTGACGGGCGGACTGGGCTTCATTGGCTCCAACGTGGCCCGTCGGTTGGTGGAACTGGGCGCAGACGTGCTCGTCGTCGACTCGCTCAAGCCGGATTACGGCGGCAATCTCCACAATGTTGCCGGCATTCAAGATCAGATCGACATCCATGTCGCAACTGTTACCGATCAGGCCTTGATGTCCCGCCTCGTGGAGGGCCAACACTATATCTTCCATCTGGCCGGTCAGGTGAGTCATCTCGGCTCGATGCAGAAACCGTTTGAGGATCTCGAAGCCAACTGCCAGACGACGCTTTCGCTGCTGGAGGCGTGCCGCAAGCACAATCCCCATGTCAAGCTGGTCTATGCCAGCACGCGGCAGATCTACGGGGTGCCAGATGTCCTGCCCGTCGACGAGCGGCATGCGCTGCACCCCCTTGATGTCAACGGGATCCATAAGCTGGCGGCGGAGTGGTATCACCGGGTCTATTGCCGGACGCATGGCCTGTGCGCCGCAATGTTGCGTCTGACGAATACCTACGGCCCGCGGATGCGGGTCAAGGATGCCCGCCAAACCTTTTTGGGCCTGTGGATCCGACAGGTCCTTGAGGGACGGGAGATTCAGGTGTACGGGGATGGGAACCAACGTCGTGATCTGACGTACGTGGACGACGCCGTCGACGCGTTGCTGCTTGCGGCCGTCAATGAGACCTGTGCCGGGGACATCTTCAATGTGGGTGGCGATGGGCCGATCTGTCTTCGCGAGTTAGCCGAGCTCCTGATTGCCATCAATGGGGGGGGCCGGTATCGCCTGGTGCCGTTTCCTCCCGAGCACCGGGCGATCGATATCGGGGACTATTATGCGGATGATCAGAAGATCCGTGCTCAATTGGGATGGCGCATGAAGACCCCGCTTCGAGAGGGTCTCGTCAAGACCCTTGCCTACTACCGGGCGAACGACCGGCACTACTGGGACACGAGCCAGGAGCTGGTTGCCGCAGCCACGACGACACCCCCCGATCGTTCCGCGACCCCCTCACCGCTGCAGTCGTAGGATGGAAGCGCATGTCTACGAGGCGATGGCCCGCCTCGAAGGATGGTACTGGTGGTACGCGGGGCTGCGGCGTCTGGTGTGTCGGATGTTGCGGTCCCATCTGGATAGGTCGCAATCCTTCACGATCCTCGACGCGGGATGTGGGACGGGCGGCGGGATGACGGCCCTGCACCATGCGTTCCCCGCGAGCCTCGTGCTGGGGGTGGACCTCTCGCCCAACGCCCTTCACTACGCTGCAGGAGATCATGCCGGTCGAATCGTGCGCGGCTCGGTGAATGCCCTGCCGTATCGTGATCGGGCATTCGATGTGGTGGTGTCCACCGACGTGTTGTACATCCGAGGCGTGGATGACGCCCTCGCGTCCCGGGAGGCGTATCGCGTACTTCGGCCAGGAGGGTTGTTGGCGGTGAATGTGCCTGCGTTTGAGTGGCTGGCCGGCGAACATGACGCGGCCGTCCAGACACGGCATCGCTACACGCGGAGCGAGGTGCTCGCGTTACTCACCGAGGCTGGCTTCACGGTGAAACGCGTGATGTATTGGAACGCCGTGCTGTTTCCGGTGGCCTGGGTCGTGCGTCGGCTGCTGAGACCGAACGCGCGTGTCGCACACCCTCGGTCCGACCTGAGGCCGCTGCCGTGGATGATCAATCGGTGTCTTGTGCAGATTCTGGCGTTTGACACGTGGCTCTGTTCCAAGATCGGCGTCGCCTTTGGGACCTCCGCGTTCGCCCTCATGGCGAAGCCGTCCTAGCCCGCTGGCGTCGTGGTCTCTCGTGCGGGAGGAGTGCCGGACAGCATCGGAGCGGCACGCGAACGGGCCTGGGCCCAGGCCAGCGAGAGCCCCAAACACGAGAAGAGATAGAGGGCGGGAATGAGCGGGGATCGATACCGCGAGTTCAGAACATAGAAGAACAGGATGTAACTGGTGAAGCACAGCGGCACCGAGAGCAACGCCAGGTCCAGCCGCGTCCGACGCGAGATCGCCACGAGGACCCCAAGGAACGCACTCACCGTAAAGATCGTCGTCAAGGCGGCCTGATAGGG
>Ga0137796_10001874_pt1 | contig 11641 bp, 13 predicted proteins | sample OV2TP3_FD_97704 | JGI IMG/M metagenome (GOLD analysis project Ga0137796, IMG submission 97704)
TGCTCTTGACCGTGTAGGGCCTCGCGCCTGAAGCGGCCGGGAGTCACAGCAAAGCGGGCTGGGGAACTGTTTATCAAAAACACAGGTCTGCGCCAACTCAAGTAAGAGGAGATATGCAGACCGACGCTTGCCCAATACTGGAAGGTTAAGGGGTGGGCTCAGCCGCAAGGCAAAGGTCCTAACCGAAGCCCCAGTGAATGGCGGCCCTAACTATGAGGGTCGAACTTCGTTTGGGCCCTCACAAAACCTGGCTGTATGCGGGGAACCCCGTGTATCCCCCCCTACCCCACCGCGAGGTGAGGTCACAACGGGCGGGGTGCGGACAATCCGCAGGAAACCCTGTGGTGAGCGAGGGCGCAAGCCCAAGTCGAACCACTCAAGGGGATCCTCAGAGACTGCACGCCAGGGATCCATGCCTGCCCCGAGCTTGTCGAGGGGCAAACAGTTCACGCCCAGGGTTAGACGTCTACGTTCGGTTCCAGTGCTATTCCATCCGTCGATCCCGGTTTATTTGGATCAAGATACAGTCCGATCTCCGCAGCGATGCGGATCCCGCCGCAGACTCTGTGTGTCCTCTGTGCCTTTGTGGCTCTGTGGCTTGCCTAAGGTAGCGAAGTTCCTTGTCGGGTAAGTTCCGACGCGCATGAATAGCGTAATCACTTGGCCATTGTCTCCAGCTGGTGCTGGGCGAAATAGCAGCGGCGGTGAAGATACCGCCTACCCGCCACAAGACGGAAAGACCCCGTGAACCTTTACTGCAGCCCTAGTATTGAATCTTGGCTTGACTTGCGTAGGCTAGGTGGGAGACTTTGAAGCTACCCCTCCGGGGGAAGCGGAGTCAAAAGGTGAAATACCACTCTGGTCACGTTAGGATCCTAACCCCGCGCCGTGAAGCCGGACGGGGAACAGTGCTAGGCGGGCAGTTTATCTGGGGCGGATTCCTCCAAAAGAGTAACGGAGGCGTTCCAAGGCACCCTCAACGCGGTTGGCAATCGCGTGTGGAGCGCAAGGGCAAATGGGTGCTTAACTGCGAGACCGATCAAGTCGAGCAGATGTGAAAGCAGGACCTAGTGATCCGGTGGTCCCGAATGGAAGGGCCATCGCTCATCGGACAAAAGGTACTCCGGGGATAACAGGCTTATCGCGTCCAAGAGTCCACATCGACGACGCGGTTTGGCACCTCGATGTCGGCTCATCGCATCCTGGGGCTGAAGAAGGTCCCAAGGGTTCGGCTGTTCGCCGATCAATAGCGGTACGTGAGCTGGGTTCAGACCGGCGTGAGCCAGGTCGGTCCCTATCTGTGGTGGGCGGAGGAGATTTGAGAGGACCTGCTCTTAGTACGAGAGGATCAGAGTGGACGTCCCTCTGGCGTGCCTGCTGTCGCGCTAGCGGCAATCGCAGGGTAACTATGGACGGACGAGATAACCGCTGAAAGCATCTAAGCGGGAAGCTCACCTCAAGATTAGATCTCCCTGAAGGCCACTCGAAGACGACGAGTTCAATAGGCCGGGTGTGCACGGGCTGTGAGGCCCTCAGCTTACCGGTACTAATCGGCCGTTCGGCTTATTTCCGCACTTATGTCGCTTCCGACGGTTCGTCGGATCATATTCTGCGGGCGCTGGACGTGCATGTCCGCTTTTGCCCAGGACCTTCCCTCAGCCACAGATCCACACAGAGGAAGAGCGCACAGAGGACACGGAAGATGGTCACCAGGCTCTTGGGCAAGAAGCTCGGCATGGCCCGGATCTTCAACGACAAGGGGCGCAGCTATCCCTGCACCGTGATCGAGGCGGGCCCGTGCACGGTGCTTCAAGTCAAGACCCAAGAGAGGGACGGCTACAATGCGATCCAGGTCGGTTTCGGCGAACGCCGGGCGAAGAACGTGTCGCGCTCCCAGCTCGGCCACCTCGTCGCCAAGACGGACGGACAGAAGCCGGAGGACCGCAAGAAACACGTGGCCTCCGAGCTCAAGAACCTGAAAAACGCCCCGGAACTCGTTCGCGAGATTCCGTGGGACGGCAAGGAATCCCTCAAGATCGGCGACAAGATCGACGTCTCCATCTTCGAGAATCAGAAGCGGGTGGACGTGGTCGGAACTTCGAAGGGCCGCGGCTTCATGGGAGTGGTGCGACGCTGGGGATTCCACGGCCTTCCCGCGACGCACGGGCAGTCCGACCGCGAGCGCGCGCCCGGATCCTTGGGCCGCCAGCATTCCATCTCCCAGGGCGTCTATCCCGGCAAGCGCATGGCCGGCCATTGGGGAGTCGAGCGCGTCACGATGAAGAATCTCGAAGTCGTGAAGGTGGTCAAGGATAAGAACCTGCTCTTCGTGCACGGCGCGGTCCCCGGCCCCATGGGCGGGCATGTCCTGGTGAAGGAATCGCTCTGGGTCGCGCCGAAGCCGCCGACCGTCATGTCCAAGAAGCAACACGGCAAGGCGGGAGCGAAGAAGTAGGTCGACGCGACCTACTTTTGTCCCCCCGAGGGATTCCAGAGCTTGATCACGCCCCCCTCCGCGATCAACACCCCCTTGTCATCCGGACCAAAAACAACTCCGCTGAAAACCAGATCTCCTTTGAGCTCGTGCAGGGCCGTCCCCGTCGACAGATCCCACACCTTCACCATCGTCTCCCAGTACCTGCCGTCCCTGTGAATGCCTGCGGACAAGGCGAGCTTGCCGTCTCGCGAAATGGCTACGAACGCATAGGACAATTCTCCGGTTTCCAGCGTCTTTCGCGCCTTCCCGTCCGTGAGATCCCAAAGAATGAGGGATCCGGAGCCTCCCGAGAGCGCCGACTTGCCGTCGGGCGAAAAGACGACCGATCGGACGTATTTCTCGTGTCCCTCGAGGATCTTGACGGTTTTTCCCGTCGAACAATCCCACAGTCTGAGGGTTCGGTCGTCGCTCCCCGAGAGTAGCTGCGTACCGTCCGGCGAAAACAGAGCGGAGTTGATCGAGTAGCCTCTCTTGTGGCCCTCGAGCATCCGGACCCCGGGATCGCTCGAAGGATCCCACAGCACGAGGCTCCCTCCGGTAGACGTCAGAGCGAGTTTTGCATCGGGCGAAAACGCTACAGGTTTGCCCACGTCATCTCGCGTCTTGAGGGTTTTGAGCAGCGCTCCGCTCGAAAGGTCCCACAGCTTAACGGTCCTGTCCCGATCCATAGAACTCCCGGACAGGGCCTGCTTGGCATCGGGCGAGAACGCTACCGAGGAGACATCGTCGGTGTGCCCTTCGAGCGTCCGGAGCAGGGCCCCATTCGACAAATCCCAAAGTTTCACCTTGTTGTCGGCACTCCCGGAGAGAGCGAGCTTTCCATCGGGCGAAAACGCGACGCACGTGACCGAATCCGAGTGCCCCTGAGGCCCCCGCAAATCGACCAACGTCCTCGGGCTTGATTTCGGCGGTGTTTCCTGAGCTTGGGTCGGCCGGCCGGCAAGCACGAGAGCGATCCAACTTCCCCACAAAAGTCGACGTCCGATGCCCGGGCGCTGAATCATCTTCCGTCTCCTAAGAACGTACGGTCCAAGTATATACCCCGAGTCGAATTCGGACGCGCGAAAACCGAACAGAGAATCAGTCCTCCGCGGTAGACTTCAATCCGGAGAGCGAATCGTGCTGCGGAGCGGCTTGAGCGTCATCGTAGGCTACTGTACCGCCGCCGCATTTGTCTTCGCGATTCATCTTTCGCTCGGCGCAGCCTTCCCTCATCGTTTCCCTCGTCCGGAATCCGGTATCCGGCCGCCGACGAGTTCGTACCTGATCGTCATGGGACTCGGCATCGTACCCGGACTTGCCGGTGGGTACGTCGTCGCTGCTATTGCAAGACGCTCCCCTCTCCGCCATGCCATGGCCCTCGGAGCAGTGCTCTTCCTTCTCGGGGGGCTGTCGGCCATCTTCGCTCGGGGTCAGCAACCCCTTTGGTATCTCGCCGGCCTCGCCACGCTGGGCACTGTCGGAGCCCTTCTCGGAGCGAAGCTGAAGAGTGCCCACCCGCGAAAGGTTCGGCCCGATCGCGAGAAATCGGATGCTCCACGAGAAAGGACTTCTCCCCCGTAGCGTAGATCCTACCGAGGACGGGGGTACGGGAGTGGGGAGGACCGACTTGAGGGGCATGAAAAAAAAGCACCACGGATTGCGCCGATTTCCCATTTTGTCCGGAACCATCGAGCGCATCCGGGCGACCTTGTTCTTCCCCCTCCTTCTCTCTCTCGCCGGCTGCGCCCATCAGCTCGGCCTGCCCCTCAACCCTCCCCCCACCGAAATCCGCGTCGCCACCTACAACACCCACTTCTTCGGAAAGCACGACGCCTCCCATCCTGATGGGAAGGACTCCGCCGCCGTTCTTGCCGACATCGCGCAACTGACGACGACATTGGGGATCGACGTCTGGATGTTCCAAGAAGCGTACCGATCGCTCGCTCCGAATCCGAACCCTTACCCGACGAATCATCTCCAACGAATCCTGGAGGTCCTGCCCGGATGGCAGGGGGTCTACTCGCAGATGAAGGTGGAGGGAGCGTTTTCCAAGGGCACCATCATCGCCTGGAATGCGCTGATGTTCGAGCCCGTCGGCCTCCCCATCGCCCTTCAATGGCAAGCCGGCAATTCGACCTCCGATCCCAAGGGCGGGGTAGCGCAGATCCTCCGGAGGCTCCAGGATTCCAAGGAAGTGCTGATCGTATGCGTCCACTTCGACACGGGGGTGAACGTCGTCACCCGGAAGAAACAGGCCCAGGAGGCCGTGGCTAAGCTCACGTCCGCCCTCCCGGCCTACGCGACTCTCCTCCAAACGCCTCCGGCCCAACTCCCCTGGATCTTCGGCGGAGATCTGAATACCGCCTTCGGTCGAAGCGAGCCGTGCTATCGGTACCTCGTGAACGATCTAGGCATGGACTCGGCCATCGACTTCACGGTTCGCACCCACATAGCCGGGATGCAGCTCGACCACCTCCTCGCCAAGGGCCTTTCCGCGCTCGGGGCCGACGTGCGGTACGAGGCGAACGACTCCGACCACTTCCCCGTCATCGCCAGCTTCGACCTGCCCTGATTTCCGCGTCCAGTCTTCCCCCATTCGCTCTCAAGAATGGGTGGAAGGAGGCGATTCATGAGAGCGTATCGATGGATGGTCCTGGTTCTCCTGTCGGTCGGTGCCTGCGGAGGAGGAGGAGGCGGAGGTTCCGAGAGCGGCGAAGCCCCTATCGACGAACTCGGCGATCTCTTCTTCGACGACTTCGAGCGCTCCGCTCTCGGGGACGAGTGGCTGGTGAAGTCCAAGGGGGCCTCGATCGTGATGGAGGGGGACGATCACGTGCTGGTCCTGAAGAGTCTCGATCCGAAGACGCTCGCGGGGCCGAACGTCGTCACCGCCCGCACCTTCTCTCCCAAAGCCGGAACGTATTCGGCGGATTGTCTCCTCGTGGCCGGATCGGGGCTGAGTCTCATGATTCGGGCGACCGGCCCCGAGGATTATTGGGCCCAAGTGAGCCTCACCGATTCGGTGGTGGAGTATCACTTCCAATTTCCGACCGGCGAGGACTGGGTCTTCACGGAGCCCGCTCCCGCCGACGGGAAGTACCACACGTATCAACTTCGGCTGGAGGGCGACGGTCGCGCGATCTGGTTAAGGGACGGCACACCGAAGAGCAAGACCGTCTCTTGGATTCCCTCGAGCGATCTCGTGATCGAGCTCACCGCCACCGACGGGAAGTTCGACGACATCCGAGTGAGCCGAGACTGATCGACCGTTCCGGGAGGGGCGAGCCTTCCTCGCCTCTCCCTCGACCGCGTCCCGATCGTCCGAGGGGTGCGGATCGAGCGTCGGAGGCTCGCGCTCCTCATCTTCTAAGCGGGCCGGAGTAATGTCTTGCCCCCCTCCCAATGCGGCAGGCGGCAACCGGCGCGAGTTTCCGGACGCAGGGCTTCCTCCGCATTCAACCACGAAGGCCACGGAGCGCTCGAAGAAGTCCGAGGGTGTGGACCGGAACAGCAAACCAGTATCTTCTTCGTGGTCTCCGTGGTTAGTTCTGGAGGATGCCGCTCCGTACCCGAGGAGGAGGGTGCAGGGAATTTCCTCGGGTCGCTTCGCGGAGGATCGTTCGGATGGGTCGTTTCGTCCGTCGAGGCCATGCTCGGATCTGCCCTTCCGAGAGATTGATCCCTCGGAGTCCTCCACCTACGGTCAGCAGGAACTCACCTTTTTCAACGGCCACTACGACACCCACATGTACTTCCCGTTCTTTCTCGTCGACGCCAAGAGCGGGTACCTGCTGACGCCCTTGCTCCGTCCCGGAAACTCCAACCCGGTGGCCGGTGCGCTGGTCACTCTCGCCTACGTCGTTCCGATGTTGCGCGCCGCCTTCCCCGGTATCCGCATCGACTTCCGCGCGGATTCGAGTTTCTCCGAGCCCAATCTCCTGAACTGGCTCGACGACGAGAGAATTCCGTACACCGTCGGAATCGGCTCCAATTCCGTCCTGAAGGCCCTTTCCGCGAACTTCGTCCACGCCATCGAGAAGAGCGTAACCGTCCGGCCAATACAGGCCGTCCGCCCACGTACCCCTGTGCGTCCGACCCTCCGAACACCCGGACACCTGACGAGCTGATGCTCTGCTGATGTGCTGATGCGCTGATCTGTTGCTCTGCCGCGGTGCGGCGGTGTGACCGTGTGACCGTGCTCGCGGCGCTTTACAAAACGGGGGTTCTGTAAAGAGCGGCGCCGGGCCGACGGGGTTTCCGCGCCGATTTCGCAGGAGCCGAGGTCCCGGGCGCGCCGATTCCTTTACGCATGCCCGGTGAATCGTCAAGCGCGCTGGCCGCGCCCCCGCGCTCCGTCGCGCGATTCGTACACGCCGATCTGCCGAAGTACCTCACGAAGGAGGAGGTCGGTCGGCTTCTCGCGGCGTGCAGCCGCGCGCGGGATCGGCTCATCCTCCGCGTGATGTGGGAGACCGGCTTGCGCGTCTCGGAGCTTCTCGCGCTCACGCCGGCGTCGATCGACTTCGCGGCCGAAGCCCTTCAGGTCGCGACGCTCAAGCGCCGGGATCACGTCCGCGCGATCCCGATCCGGCCCGCGCTCCTGGGGGATCTCGCGCGGCACCTTGCGGGGCGAGGCATCGCCGCGGACATGAGACTCTTCCCGATTACGCGGCAGCGCGTTCACCAGATCGTGCGGCGCGCCGCCCGGACCGCCGGACTCTCCGCGCACCCGCACACGATGCGTCACTCGTTCGCGATCGCGTGCGTCTTGGCGCGCGTGCCCGTCCTGGTGCTGGCCGAGTGGCTCGGCCACGCGTCGCTCGAGGCGACGCTCATCTACACGAAGGTCCTCTGCGCCGACTCGCGTCGCTACTTGGGCGATATCGACTTCGGATGATCAGGACGTGTTCGGCGGCGGCTTCCAGCGATCGGGAAGCAGTTCGGCGAGCCGGTTGGCCGGATGCGACGCGATCCGGCCGAGGAGATCGGTCAGGTAGGCCCAGGGCTCGACGCCGCAGCGCTTCGCCGACTCGATCACGCTGTAAAGGATCGCCGCGCGCTTCCCACCTTCGTCCGATCCCGCGAAGAGCCAGTTCTTCCGGCCGATCGCCACGTTGCGGTTCGCGCGCTCCGCGAGATTGTTGTCGATGTCGAGATCCCCGTCCTCGAGATAGCGCGTGAGGCGCTTCCACTGGTTCCTCACGTACGTGAACGCCTCGCCCATCGCGCTTTGCGGCAGGACCGAAAGCTCCTCGGCATCGAGCCACTTCTTGAGATCGTCGAGGGTCTTCTTCGACCGTTCCTGCCGGAGCAGGCGGCGCTCCTCGGCGGCGAGGTTCTTCGCCAGATCCTCCACGTCGTAGAGCGCGCGGATGTACCCGAGCGCCACCGCCGCCCGCGCGGGATCGCTCTTCTCGGCGTCGAAGAAGTACCGCCGCGCATGAGCCCAGCATCCGACGACGATCGCTCGGATCTTCTTCTCGTCGTACCCCCGGTACGCGTCGCACTGGAGGAATCCGACGAACTCCTTCAGGAATTCGATCGGGTAGATCTCCGAGTGGTTCGGACTGTACTCGAAGACGATGTAGGGGGCCCGCTCGTCGCCGAGGTACACCCATAGCCGCGCTTCGCGCGTGTGCCTGCGCGTCTCGTCCTGCACGGGAACCGGAACGTCGTCCGTGTGGATCTTCTTCGAGCGGAGCACCTGTTTGCGCATGAGAAGCACCAGGGGCCCCAGGAGTTCTGCCGACGCGGCCACCCAGTCGCAGAGCGTCTGCCGCGCGAGGTGGACTCCCTGCCGCGCGAAGATCTCCTGCTGGCGGTAGAGCGGCAGGTGATCGTCGAACTTCGAGACGCACACGTGCGCGAGGAGCCCGGGACCCGGCAGCCCCTTCTCGATCGGGCCCGCGAGCGGCGGCGCCTGTACGACGCCGCACTCTTCGCATTCGTTCGGGCAGACGTACTTCGGCCGGACGTCCCGAAGCACGCGGAGCTGCCCGGGCGTGTATTCCAGTTGCTCGGCCGTGTCTTCGCCGATCCGAACGAGCGGCTTCTTGCAGCCGCGGCAACGCTTCTCGGCCTCGGGCACGTCGCGGGTCGTGCTCACTCGCTTCAGATGCGCGGGAAGTTTCTGCCGACCGTGGCCGGCGACCTCCGGCTTCACCGCCGTCGCCGTCGCGCGCGCGCCGCCCCCGGACGGCGGCGCGCCGGGCGGCGGAAGCTGCGCGGGGAAGGTCTGCTCCGCGAACGGCATGGTCATTTGGTCCGCCACGAACCGCTCCGAACGCGGGCCGAAGTGCATTCGCCGGAGCTGGTCCATCTCGTGTCGGAGCTTCTCGATCTCGCCGCGGAGGTCGAGGATGACCTGATCCTGTTCCAGGATGATCGGTTTGAGAAGGGAAGGATCGTCAGGGAGATGTCGGGGTCCGCGCGCGTTCCTCTCTCCCATCCACTCTCTTCTACTGCGAAATCGGAACTTCCTCCGAGAGAAAATCACGAACCCGCAGCAGATCCTGAAGATTTTCCGCGCCGCCGGAAGCCGACGCCGTCGAGGAGCAGCGCGAGCTGCGTCGGCGCGAGCTCCAGGCTCTCCGCGCCTTCCGCGGGCAGCCGGATGCGCGCCGATTCCAGCCGTTTGTACCAGATCACGAAGCCCGTGCGGTCCCAGAAAAGGATCTTCACGCGGTGGCCGACCTTGTTGACGAAGACGAAGAGGTGGCCGGACAGAGGGTCCTGCTTGACGACCGTGCGCGCGAGGAAAGCCAGGCCGTCGATCGACTTCCTCAGATCGGTCGGCCGGCGCGCGACGAAGATCTTCACGTCCGACGGAAGCATCAGCATGACCGACCCTCCAGCGCGGCGACGGTGCGGCGGAGCGTCGCGGCGTCGAAGCCGGGCATGACGCGTACGACGTGGCCATCGCGCGTCACGATCTCCACCGCGGGCGTGCCCGCGGCCGGCATTGCCTCGATTACACGCACGGGCAAGAACGACGGGTGCCTCGACGTGCGTCGAGTCTTCTTCGGCTTGGGCTTCCGCCTCGCAGCGTCGCGTTCGCTCACCTGACGCGCCCACCAGCTCAGCGCTGAGGGCTGGATCTGCTCGCGGGCGCAGAAGGCTGCCTTGGTCAGGCCGCTTTGCTGCTGCCGCGACAGGACCCGGCGCCAGTGCTCCTCGCGCTGTGCGCGGGCGGACGGAGTCCGGTCGCCGACCCCGGGGTACGAGTTGTCGTTCGCCATGGCGATCCTCCTTTTGAAATCGCGATGGCGGGATTCTGCCGCGTCGAGCTACGCGGCGGAAGGTGGGATGGCCGGACGGTTACCGATCGCCTGCAGACCTTAGCGTTGTTCGGGGAAACGGGAGATTCCCGTGCTTGGCGCGTCATCGAAGACCGATTGCACCCCCAGACTCCTACCGCAGAGCTCATCACCGCCATTTTGAACACGGACCTCGCGGGGGACAACTCGCCACGGTTTCAGGCCTCCCTTGAAGCCCTCGTACAGAACCGGGAGCTGGAGCTCCCTGTGCGAGCCTATGCCGCCCGCAGGTTGATCGAGTGGAAGGCCACGAACGTCGTTGCCGGTCAATTCATGCGAGCGGAACTGATTCCCGAATTGTCGGCAAGAAGAACCCGAGGAGATCTCGAGGAAAGTCATCTGACCGACCTTCAACGTCAGGCCCTACGACACATTCTCGATCAGGCGGCCCGCGAATCAGGCGAACGATAGCCCAAAGGAGACACGAATGAGGAGTCTCTGGTCCTCCCTGGACTTGCGCACACTCTTGGACACGACTGGAGGAATCCTTCCGGTCAAGAAGCTCCAGGGATGTGTGGTTCTCCTGGACGATTACGGTAGTCCCGCATTCCTGTCGGCGTTTCTCGTTGATCCCATCACCGCAGAATGGTCCCCGATCAATCCCTGAGCCTGAACTGAAATGCCTTCTGTTGTCGAAAGTACCGGCCTGGTCCGCAGAAGCGCGCCACGCGCGCGATCGATCGCGGCACGAGGGCCAGGGGGGGCTCTGCGCCACATGATACGATCTTGTCACCGCTTCCTCCCCCCGGGGGCGTCAGACTTGGACGCTACAGTTGACCGTACTTCAGCTGGAGGAGGACGAACCAGCCCGCCGCGACAGGCAGGGTCGGCCCGAGCAGCTGGATCAGTCCCCGCACGGCGGATCCTGCGCCTCGCTCCTCGAGCACGAGCAGGAGCACAAGGAGCGGGACGCCGAGGAGGAAAAACAGGCAGCTCCCGCAGGCCCGGAGCCGGACCCTTCGAGTCTGGGTTTCATCGAGGCCGGGATGGAGCGGATTCCCGAACGCCCTCAGGTTTTCCTCGTCCGAAGGGTTGTCGCCGCTCATGGCCGGGATGACGACATCCCCCAGGAACTCGCCGGGATGTGCGCCCGGGTTCGACGTCCGAAATCCGCGCCACTTGAAGGTCCAGCCCACGAGGCTCAGGAAAACAAACCCTGCGGCCACCGCGATCCAGAAGATCGTCCGCGGCCGAAGACCCGGGCCGAAGGAGTCGACCCCTCCCCAGGTGAGACAGGCCGCCGCCGCCGCGAGCAGGACGACAATCAAGCTCAGAACGGACAGGAACGAAAATGCAAGTTTCATCCCTTACTAAATATACCTCTTGCCGGGAATTGCATTTCGGATCGCCCGGACGCGTCGTCGCCCGTGCCTGCGGACGCGCAACGCGCCCTGTCGTCCGCAGATGACGCACCTGCGACGCCACCTCCAGTCTCGCCGGTGGGATCCTGGCCAACTCGGCGTCCGAGGCAGTGCCGTTGCCGGAGCGGAGCGTGCGTTTGCTCGCCGGTCGCAAGGAAGAACTGCGCCAACTCCTGCGAGTGCGCCTCCAGCCCGCTTCCGCCTTTGACAGGGCTTCGGAGGACAAGTCGGCGCGGTTCGGCAGTCCCGGTCCCTGGATCCGGACTGCGGGCCTTCGCCCCGCCGAAGCGGCGGGCTTCGCCTGCGCAGGCGGGACCGTGGAGGAGAGGTTCCGAAAATCCGTTCCAATCGCTCCTGCCGCTCGTACACTCCTTGGGACCTTTGAAGGAGGAATGGCGGATGATTCGCTTCCTGAGCATTGGCCTGGTCGCAATGGGATGGATGGGATCTTCCGTGCCGGCCGCGGGGCAGGAGAAGGACGCGGC
>Ga0137796_10001875_pt1 | contig 11639 bp, 10 predicted proteins | sample OV2TP3_FD_97704 | JGI IMG/M metagenome (GOLD analysis project Ga0137796, IMG submission 97704)
ACGAGGCGCGGCGCGCCGAGCTTGCGCGCGAGGCCGAAGGCATGCACCGGCCCCGCGCCGCCGAACGCCGCGACGGTGGCGAGCTGCGGGTTGCCGCCGCGCTCGGCGATGTGCGTCTTCGCGGCAGCGGCCATGGTCTCGTTGATGAGATCGTGGATGCCCCAGACCGCCTCGATGGAGGAAACGCCGAGCGGGTTCGCGATGCGCTCCTCGATGCCGCGCCGCGCCGCCGCCGCGTCGAGCTTCATGGTGCCGCCGAGGAAATAATCCGGATCGAGATAGCCCAGCAGCAGGTCCGCGTCGGTCACGGTGGGCTCGCTGCCGCCGCGGGCGTAGCAGATGGGCCCGGGCTCGGCGCCGGCGCTCTCGGGTCCCACCTGCAGCGTGCCGAGGCGGCTGGCGCGCGCGATGCTGCCGCCGCCGGCGCCGATTTCCATGAGGTCCACCACGGGCACCTGGATGGTGAGGCCGCTGCCTTTCTGGAAGCGCTGCACGCGGCCGACCTCGAAGGTCGGCACCACGCCCGCGACGCCGTGCTGGATGAGGCAGGACTTCGCAGTCGTGCCGCCCATGTCGAAGCAGAACATCTCGGGGCAGTCGAAGAGGCGACTGTAGTACTCGCCGGCGATCACCGCGGCGGTCGGGCCCGACTCGATGATGCGCACCGGGAACTCGGCTGCGGTCTCGGCCGAGGTCACGCCGCCGGAGGACAGCATGATGAAAAGGCGGCCGCGGAAGCCGATCGCGGCGAGGCGCTCGCGCATGCGCCCGAGATAGCTCTCGGTCAGCGGCTTCACATAGGCGTTGGTCACCGTGGTGCTGGTGCGCTCGTACTCGCGGATCTGCGGCAGCACCTCGTAGGAGATCGAGACCGGGGTGCCCGGGAGCTCCTCGGCGAGCATCTTCTTGAGCCGCAGCTCGTGCGACGGGTTCTCGAAGGAATTGAGCAGGCATACGGCCACCGACTCCACCCCGAGCTCCTTCAGCTGGCGCATGCTGCGGCGCGCCTGCGCCTCGTCCAGCGGCACGAGCACGCTGCCGTCGGCGCGCAGGCGCTCGTCCACCTCCAGGCGACGCTCCCGCGGCACCAGCGGCTCGGGCATCTGCGCGAACGCGTCGTACGCGGCGTAGCGGATTTCGCGCCCGAGCTCCAGCACGTCGCGGAACCCGCGCGTCGTGAGCAGCCCGGTGCGCGCGCCCTTGCGCTCGAGGATCGCGTTGATGACGAGCGTGGTGCCGTGGATCACTTCCTCCAGGCCGGCGATGCAGCCCGGCAGCTGCCGGGCGAGGGCGCCCAGGCCCTCGACGATGGCGTCCGACGGGTCACGCGGCGTGGTGAGGCACTTGTGGCTGCGCGTGCGCCCGGTCGCGTCGTCGACCAGGACGAAATCGGTGAAGGTGCCGCCGATGTCAATTCCGATGCGCATCCGGCTTGCCTTAAAACGGTATACCGTATACTGTACACGCGATGCTGGCATTCCGTAACCCCCTGCTGGCGGCTCCCGGGCGGCCGATGCCGGCGCGCGTGGCCGTGGTCGGGGCGGGCACCATCGGCCCGGACATCGGCTACTACCTGAAAAGCGCGCTGCCGCAGCTCGAGTTGGTGCTCGTCGACGTGGCGCAGGCCGCCCTCGACCGCGCGGCGGCGCGCTTCTCCGGGCATGCGAAGAAGGCGCTGGCGCACGGCAAGATGAGCGAGGCGCAGGCCGCCGCGGTGACGCAGGGCGTGCGCGGCACGACCGACTATGCGGCCATCGGCGGCGCCGACTGGGTGCTCGAAGCCGCCACCGAGGACCTCGCGCTCAAGCGCAGGATCTTCGCCCAGGTCGAGGAGCTGGTCGCGCCCGAGGCGCTGATCACCTCCAATACCAGCTCGCTGCCCGCCGCGCGCATCTTCTCGGGACTCAAGCACAAGGCGCGCGCCACGGTGACGCATTTCTTCGCGCCGGCGTGGCGCAATCCGGTGGTCGAAGTGGTGCGCGCGCGCGAGGCCGATCCGCAGCTCGTGCAGTGGCTGCGCTGGTTTTTCTGCATGACCGGCAAGGTGCCGCTCGCCACCGAAGACGTCGAGTGCTTCATGCTCGACCGCATCTTCGACAACTGGTGCAACGAAGCCGCGCTTTGCCTGGAGCGCGCCAGCGCGGCGCAGATCGACAGCGTGGCCGAAGAATTCGTGCATGCCGGGCCTTTCTTCGTGCTCAACCTGGCGAACGGCAACCCGATCATCACCGAAACGAACGCGCTGCAGGCCGGGGCGGAAGGCGGGCATTACCGGCCGGCGCCGATTTTCCGCTCGGTCGCGAGCTGGGCGACCTCGCCCATGGGCAAGCGCGTCCCGGTGCCGCCCGAGGCCGCAGCCGCGGTGCGCGAGCGCCTCCTCGGCGTGCTCATCTCGCAATCGGTGGACATCGTCGATCGCGCCATCGGCGAGGCGGCGGATCTCGACCTCGGATGCCGGCTCGCGCTCGGCTTCCGCAAGGGGCCGCTTGAGCTGATGGCAGATCTTGGCGACGCGGAGGTGCGGCGCATCATGGACCGCTTCGCCGCGGAACGTCCCGGTATGCCGATCCTGAAGAAACCCATTTCGTCCTTCGAGCGCAGCGTGCTCGTGGACGATGTGCAGGGCGTGAAGGTCATTACGCTGCGCCGGCCCGAGGCGCTGAACGCGCTGCACGACGAGCTGAACGACGAGATCCTCGCGGCTCTCCGGCGCCACGAGTCCGACCCTGCGGTAAAAGGCTTCGTGCTTACGGGCTACGGGCCGCGCGCGTTCTGCGCCGGCGCCGACATCGGCCGCTTTCCCCGCATGCTCGGCGACGCCCCCGCCGCGGCGCAATACGCGCGCGACTGCTCGCGCCTGCTCGTGCACCTGGACTCGATGGCGAAGCCGGTGGTCGCGGCGCTGAACGGCATGGCGCTCGGCGGCGGGCTCGAGCTCGCGATGCGCTGCCACGCGATCGTCGCGCAGCGCGGCGCCTGGCTGCAGTTCCCGGAGGTGAGCCTGGGCATCGCGCCGGGAATCGGAGCGATGGTGGTGCCGTATCGCCGCTGGCCGCAGGCCGCGGCTTTGTTCCACGGCATGCTGCGCGATGCCGAGCGTCTCGATGCGGCGCACGCGCACGAGGTGGGTATCGTGGCCGCGCTCGCGGACGACTATTCATCATTGATTGAGAAAGCATTACAGCAGGTGCATGCGCTCGCCAGCCAGCGGCGCGCCGCGCTCGACGGCGCGGTGGCGATCGAGCCTTTTCCAAAGGTGAAGGCGGGATTCAGCGGCGAGGTGGTCGGCATCATCGAGCAGGCGGTGCAGGCGGCCGCCGCGGCGCCGACGCTCGCCGACGCGCTCGAGATCGGCTACCAGGCGTTCGGCCGCAGCGCCTGCACCGCCGCGGCGCGCGAGGGCATCGCGGCCTTCCTGGGAGCCGCAAGATGATTGCAAAGCTGCAGGCGCTCGAGCGTTCCGAGCCGCTCGGCGACCGCGTCTACGCGACGCTGCGGGAATACCTGCGAGCCGGCCGCATCCCCAGGGGCCAGCCGCTGCAGGAGGCTGCGCTCGGGGCGCAGCTCGGTGTGTCGCGCACGCCGGTGCGCGAGGCGCTGGCGCGGCTCGCAGCCGATGGCCTGGTCGTGGCCGAAGGACGCAGCTTCACCGTGCCCGCCCTCACCATGGGCGACATCGAGGACATCTACGCGCTCAGGTTCCTGCTCGAGCCCGAGGCGCTGCGCCAGGTCGCGGCGAGCAAGCCCGACCGCAAGGCGCTCGCGCCGCTGCGCGCGGGGCTCGAGGGCATGGCTTCGGCCCACGAGGCGGGCGACGGCGCCGCCTTCATGGAGGCCAATTACCGCTACCGCGACGCCTGGACCGCCCTCGTGCCGAACAAACGGCTGATGCGCGCGATCCAGCTCTACGCCGACCACGTGCGCTACCTGCGCGCCTTCACGCTCGACGAGCCCGCGGTGCGCGCCGTGGTGCTGAAGGGCCTGAAGCGGCTCTCCCTGGCGCTCGCGGCGGGCGACGGCGAGGCGGCGGCCGAGGCGATGCGCGCGCACCTCGAAAAGGCAAAGCAGATTCTCATCGACAAGATCCGGCGGACCTGATGGCCTACAAGGCGGAGATCCCCTACGGCTGCTACTGGAGCACGCCGTTCACGCGCTGGCAGGGCGCATTCGCAAACCTGAACTCGGTCGAGTTCGCGGCTCAGGTGGCGCGCAGGGAGCTCGAACGCCGCGACATCCCGGCACAAGCCTTCGACCACGGCGTGCTCGGCTTGAGCGTGCCGCAGAAGCACTCGTTCTACGGGTTGCCCTGGCTCGCCGGGCTCGCCGGCCTCGGGCACGTCGGCGGCCCGACGCTGATGCAAGCCTGCGCCACGGGCGTGCGCGTGCTGCTCGCCGGGGCGCAGGAGATCGAGTCGGGCATGTCCGGCGTTTCGCTCGCGGTGACCTGCGACCGTACCTCCAACGGGCCGCACCTCTACTATCCGAACCCGCGCGGCCCGGGCGGAACCGGGACGCACGAAGACTGGGTGATGGACAACTTCGCCTGCGACCCGCTCGGGTCGCACGCCATGGTGAGCACCGCGGAGAACGTGGCGAAGAAGCACGGCATCGGCACCGCCGAGCAGCACGAGGTGGTGCTGATGCGCGAGGGCCAGTACCGGCAGGCCGTCGAAGCCGGCTTTCACAAGCGCTTCATGACGCTGCCTTTCGAGTTTCCGGGCAGCAAGGTGCCGCTGGAGGGCGATGAAGGAATTCGCAAGTCGACGGCAGAAGGCCTGGCAAAGCTGAAGCCCGTCATTGAAGGCGGCACGGTCACCTATGGAGGCCAGACGTTCCCGGCCGACGGCAATGCGGCAATCGTGCTCGCTACCGCGGAGCGCGCAAAAGAACTTTCCCGAGATACGAAAATTCGTATAAGGCTGCGCGGCTTCGGCCAGGCGCGCGCCGCGCTCGCCTATATGCCGGAGTCGCCGGTGCCCGCGGCCCAGCGGGCGCTCGCCCAGGCCGGGGTTTCCGTCAAGGAGCTCAAGGCGATAAAAACGCACAACCCCTTCGCGCTGAACGACCTCGTGTTTTCGCGCGCTACCGGCGTGGATCTCGGGCGCATGAACAATTACGGCTGCTCGCTGGTCTGGGGCCATCCGCAGGCGCCGATGGGCACGCGCTCGATCATCGAGCTCATCGAGGAGCTCGTGATGCGCGGCGGCGGCTACGGACTTTTCACCGGATGTGCGGCGGGAGACACCGCCATGGCGGTGGTGCTCGAGGTATCCGGGGGCTAGCGTGGATCTCGCGCACTGGATCGAGCGGCACGCGCGCTTCGCGCCGGGCAGCGTCGCGATCCGCTTCGAGGGCCGCGAAATCGCCTACGCCGAGCTCGCGCAATCGACCCGGCGCGCGGCGGCAGCGCTCGCCGCCCGGGGCGTGCGGCAGGGCGACGCGGTCGCCTATCTCGGCCTGAACCATCCGGCGGCGCTCGCGCTGCTCTTCGCCTGCGCGCGCCTGGGCGCGATCTTCGCGCCGCTCAACTGGCGCCTCGCGCCCCCCGAGCTCGCGCGCGTGCTCGCCGATTGCCCGCTGCGCTTGTTGTTCGCGGAGAAAGCCTTTGCGGAAACCTTGCCGCACACCATCGACATTCGTGTCCTCGAGGAGGATGCCGGCCCGCCGCCGGCGGCCGCGGGCGCGGAGGACATGCCGGTGCTGCTTTGCTACACCTCGGGCTCGACCGGCGCGCCGAAGGGCGTGCTCCTGTCGCAGCGCGCGCTCCTCTGGAACGCGGTCAACAGCGCGCACATGCACGACCTGACGAGCGCCGACCGCGTGCTGACCACGCTGCCGCTGTTCCACGTCGGCGGGCTCAACGTCCAGACCACGCCGGCGCTGCACGCCGGAGCGAGCGTCACGCTGCACGCGCGCTTCGATCGGCAGGCGGCGCTGGACGCGATCGAGCGCGAGCGGATCACGCTCGCGGTTCTCGTGCCGGCGCAGCTCACCGCGATGATGGAGCTGCCGCGCTGGAAAAGCGCCGACCTTTCCAGCCTGCGCATGATCACCACCGGCTCGACCATCGTGCCGGAGGCGTTCGTGCGCAAGGTGGCCGCGCGCGGCGTGCCGGTCATCCAGGTCTACGGCTCGACCGAAACCTGCCCGATCGCGGCCTACGTGCGCGCCGCCGATGCGCAGCGCAAGGCGGGCTCGGCCGGCGTCGCCGCGCTGCACTGCGAAGTCAAGGTCGTGGGCGAGGACGGCGCCGAGCTTGCGCCGGGACGCGACGGGGAGATCCTGGTGCGCGGGCCGAGCCTGGCGAGCGGCTATTGGCGCGCGCCCGAAGAGACCGCACGTGCGTTCAAGGACGGCTGGTATCGCTCGGGCGACATCGGCCATTTCGACGCGGAAGGGCACCTGTACGTCGTCGCCCGCATGAAGGACATGATCATCTCGGGAGGCGAGAACATCTACCCCGCCGAGGTGGAAAGCGTGCTGCTCGAATGCCCGGCGGTCGAGGAAGCCTGCGTGGTCGGCAAGCCGGAGCCGCGCTGGGGCGAGGTGGTGGCGGCGGCGGTGGTGCTCAAGGCCGGCTGCCGCATGACCGAGGCGCAGGCCATGGCGCTGTTCGACGGCCGCCTTGCCCGTTACAAACACCCGCGCGAAGTGCGCTTCCTCGAGCGGCTGCCGCGCAGCCCGCTCGGCAAGGTGCAAAGGGAAGCGGTGCGCGCCGCGATCGCGGGAAAATGAGCGGAGGCTCGATGAAAGCGAACCAGATCGATCACATCTGCATCGCAGTGAAGGATCTCGACGCGGCGAAGCGCATCTGGCAGCCGATCCTCGGCAAGGACGGGCCCGACGACGCCTACGTGGACGAGCCGGAAAAGATCCGTGTCGCGCGCTACTGGGTCGGCGGCGTGGGCTTCGAGCTGATGGAGTCGCTCACTCCCGACGGCGAGGTCGCGAAATTCATCGAGAAGCGCGGCGAGGGCATCATGCTGATCTCCCTCAACGTCGACAGCACGCGGTCGGCGATGGCCGAGCTCGGAGCGAAGGGCTACCCCTTCATCGGCGGCGCGCGCCCCTTTCGCGACTGCGAGTTCGCCTTCGTGCATCCCAGGGCCGTGAACGGCGTGTTGCTCGAGCTCATCGACTACAAGTGGAATGAACTTCGAACCCAGCCCTGAGCAACAGCAGGTGCGCGAGACCTTCGCGCGCTTCTGCGACCAGCGCATCGCGCCGCAGGCGGCGGCGCTCGACGAGGCGCACGCCTTCCCGCGCGAGCTGTTCGGCGAGCTCGCCGCGATGGGCCTCTACGGCATGCGCTATCCCGAGGAGGTGGGCGGCAGCGGCATGCGGCTCTCCGAGTTCTGCATCGCGCTGGAGGAGATCGCGCGCGGCTCGATGTCGCTCGCGGGCTGCGCGGCGATGCAGTCGCTCATGGGCACCAAGTTCCTGCACATGCTCGGCAACCCCGACATCGTAGAGCGGCTGTTCAAGCCGGCGCTGCGCGGCGAGAAGATCGGCGCACTGTGCATGACCGAGCCCAACGCCGGCAGCGACCTCGAAGGAATCGCCACGCGCGCGCGCAAGGTTGACGGCGGCTACCTGCTCGATGGCCAGAAGACCTGGGTGACTTCCGCCCCGGTCGCGGACTTCTTCACCGTGTTCGCGCGCGCGGGCGAGGAGAAGAAGCTCACCATCTTCCTCGTCGAGCGCAACGCCAAGGGGTTGGTGGTGGGACGGGAAATCAAGAAGATGGGCGTGTGGGCGCTACCGACCTCGGAGCTCGCCTTCGACGGCTGCCTGGTGCCCGACAGCCACCGCCTGTCGAAGGAGGAGGGCGACGGCGAGGCGCACCTGCGCAAGACGCTCGCCGAGATCCGCATCCTCACCGGCGCTCTGGCGGTGGGCCAGGCGCGCGCCGCGCTCGATGCGGCGCTGCGCTACGCGGCCGAGCGCAAGCAGTTCGGAAAGGCGATCAACCGCTACCAGGCGATCCAGATGAAGCTCGCCGAGATGGCCACCGAGCTCGAGGCGGCGACGCACCTCGTCTACCGCGCGGCCTGGCTGCACGATGCCGGCAAGCCGCACCACAAGGAGGCGGCGATGGCGAAGCTCTTCGCCAGCGAGTCGGCCGCGCGCATCGCCGACCAGGCGGCGCGCGTGTTCGCTTCCTACGGCTATGCCATGGAGTACCCGGTGCAGCGCTACTTGCGCGACGTGCGCTTCACGCTGATCGGCGGCGGAACCAGCGAGATTCTGAAACTGATCATCGCAAAAGAGCTTTCGGCATGAAGAGAATCAAAGTCGTGCTCGCGAAACCCGGCCTCGACGGCCACGACCAGGGCGCCAAGGTGGTGGCGCGCGCGCTGATGGATGCGGGCTTCGAGGTGATCTACACCGGGCTGCGCCAGACCCCCGAGGCGATCGCGCGCATCGCGCTCGACGAGGACGCGGACGTGATCGCTCTCTCCTCGATGGCCGGGTCGCACCTGCCCGTCTGCGGGAAGCTCAAGCCCCTGCTCGAGCAGGCCGGCCTCGGCGACAAGCTCTGGATCATCGGCGGCAACCTTCCCGAGCGCGACCACGCGCGGCTCCGCGCGCTCGGCTTCGAGGGCATTTTCCCCTCGAGCTCCAAGCTCGAGGACATCGTCAACTTCATCCGGGCGAACGCGCCATGAAACCCAAAGATTTGCCCAAGGAAGTAGGTCCTGTAGTGAACGAGTCGGGAATCGAAATACGCCCGCTGTACACCGCGGCCGACGTGGCGGCGAGCGGCGGCGACGCCATGATCGGGCTGCCTGGCGAATACCCGTTCACGCGCGGCATCCACCCGCTGATGTACCGCAAGCAGCCTTTCACCATGCGGCAGTACACGGGCTTCGGCAACGCTGCCGACACCAACCAGCGCTTCCATTACCTCATCGCCAACGGCCAGACCGGCCTGAACGTCGCCTTCGACCTGCCGACGCAGTGCGGCCTGGATTCGGACGACCCGCTCGCCGAGGGCGAGGTGGGGCGCGTCGGCATGGCGGTGGATACGCTGCGCGACTTCGAGATCGCCTTCGACCGCGTGGACCTCGAGCGCATCACCGTCTCGCTCACCGTCAACGGCGCGGCGGCAGTGCTCATCGCCATGTACCTCGCGATGGCGGAGAAGCGCGGCTACGACGTCGCGAAGCTGCGCGGCACCGCGCAGAACGACATCCTGAAGGAGTTCGTCGGCCGCGGCACCTGGATCTATCCGGTCGAGCCGTCTATCCGCCTGGTGGGCGACACCATCGAGTACTGCGCGAAGCACGCGCCGAAATACAGCCCGGTGTCGGTGTGCGGCTACCACATCCGCGAATCCGGCGCCGACCCGGCGCAGGAGATGGCCTACGCCTTCTGCATCGCCAAGGCCTACGCCGACGACGTGATCCGGCGTGGGCTGCCGGTGGACGAGTTCGCCGGGCGCCTGTCGTTCAACTTCAACTGCTTCGGCAACCTCTTCGAGCAGGTGGCGAAGTTCCGCGCCGGCCGCAGCCTGTGGGCGAAGATCATGAAGGAGCGCTACGGCGCGGCGAAGCCCGGCTCGATGTGGCTGCGCATGATCGCCGGCGGCGGCGGCGGCGGGCTCACCTTCGAGCAGCCGGAGCTCAACATCGTGCGCGGCGCATATTACGCGCTCATCTGCGCGCTCGCCGGCACGCAGACCATGGCGCTGTGCTGCTACGACGAGGCCTACACCATCCCCTCGGAGTACGCGCAGCGCATTTCGCTGCGCACCATGCAGCTGCTGGTCGAGGAGATGGGCCTAAGCGACACGGTGGACCCGCTCGGCGGCTCCTACTACGTGGAGACGCTCACCAACGAGATGCGCAGCCGCATGGAGAGCATCATGGCCGAAGTCGACGCGCAGGGCGGCATCGTGAAGCTCGTCGCCGAGGGCGCGATCCAGGCCAAGGTCTCGACGCAGGCCTACCGCCGGCAACGCGACATCGAGGAGGGCCGCTTCCGCAAGGTGGGGGTCAACTGCTACCGCACCGAGGACAAAACGCCGCAGATGGAGTTCCACCCCTACCGCGAGGACGACGCGCGTGTCCAGGTCCAGGCGCTCGCCAAGGTGCGCGCCGAGCGCGACGCCGCACACGTGCAAGCGGCGCTCGCGCGCGTCGAGGCCGAAGCGCGCTCGGGCGCCAACCTCATGCCGGCGATCATGCACGCGGTGAAGGCCTACGCGAGCGTGGGCGAGATCACCAGGGTGCTCGTCGGTGTCTTCGGACGCTACCGGGAACCGGTGAGGTTTTAGATGAAACAGATCGAAAGCTACAGGGCACCCAAGTCGCTCGACGAAGCGGCGGAAATCCTGCACGCGGGCAACGTCACGGTGCTCGCCGGCGGCACCGACGTCATGCCGCAGAGCCAGGCAGGGCGCCTGCGCTTCCAGCCGGTGCTGATGAACGTGCGCCGCGTTCCCGAGCTGCGCGGCATCTCGCTCGAGGGCGGCATCGTGCGCATCGGCGCGCTCGTCACGATCACCGAGCTGCTCGAAAGCGCGCTCGTGCGCGAGCGGCTCAACCTGCTGTGGCAGTCGTGCGACCATTTCGCGAGCGACCAGATCCGCAACGCCGCGACCCTCGGCGGTAACGTCTGTAATGCCTCGCCCGCGGGCGATACGCTGATACCGCTGCTCGCGCTCGACTCGAGCGTTGTGCTCGCCTCGAAGCCCAATGGCAAGCTCGAGCAGCGCCGTGTCGCACTGCAAAACTTTCTCACCGGGCCCGGGCGCACCTGCCGCGCCCCTTCGGAGTTGCTCGCTGCCGTCGAAGTGCCGTTGCCGGCGCCGGGCTTCTCCGGCGAGTTCTACAAGCACGGCACGCGTCCGGGACTGGACATTTCGGCGATTTCGATCGCCGCCGGTGCGTGCCTGGAAGGAAAGGTTCTCAGGAAAGTCAGAATTGCTTTCGGCGCGGTGGCGCCGACGCCGATCCGCGCGCCGCGCGCCGAAGCCGCGCTCGAGGGCCGCGTGCCCGACGAGCCGGCGCTGGAGGCGGCTGCCCGCGCGGCGGTAGAGGAAATCCATCCCATCTCGGACGTGCGCGCCTCGGACTGGTACCGGTGTGAGCTCGTCCACAACATGCTGAAGAGGGTGCTCGCCCATGTCGCTCGACCATGACATCGCATTCACGCTGAACGGAGTCAAGACTCGGATCAGCGTGCCCGCCAAGATGAGCGTGCTCGACATGCTGCGCGAGCGCCTCGGCCTGCGCGGCACCAAGTACGGCTGCGGCGAAGGCGAGTGCGGCGCCTGCACCATCCTGGTCGACGGCGCGACGGTGAATTCCTGCCTGATGTTCGCGCTCGACTGCGACGCGCGCGAGCTCGTGACCATCGAGGGCGTGTCGGCGACCGAGCGCGGCGAGCGCCTGAGGGACGCGTTCGTGGCGGCGGGCGCGGTGCAGTGCGGCTTCTGCACGCCCGGCATCATCGTCCAGGCGAGCTACCTGATCGAGCGCGCGCCGCAGGCCGATGAAGCCGCCATCCGGCGCGGCCTCGAAGGCAACCTGTGCCGCTGCACCGGCTATCGCAAGATCATCGACGCCATCGCCGCCGCGGCGAAGGGAGAGTCCCATGGCTGAAAGCCTGATCGGCAAGCGCATCCCGAAGCT
>Ga0137796_10001877_pt1 | contig 11628 bp, 5 predicted proteins | sample OV2TP3_FD_97704 | JGI IMG/M metagenome (GOLD analysis project Ga0137796, IMG submission 97704)
GCCCTGATGTTGGAGGCGGTCGCCGGCTACGATCCGCTGGACTCAACTTCGGTCAACATCCCTGTCCCGCCCTATTCCAGCCTCCTGAATGCGGAGGTCAAAGGCCTGAGGGTCGGCATCCCAAAAGAGTACTTCATTCCCGGGATGCAACGGGAGGTGGAACAGGCTGTCAAGGAAGCGATCCAGGTGTTGGAAAAGAACGGTGCGGCCGTGGAAGAGATTTCCTTGCCTCACACAGAGTACGCGGTAGCCGTGTATTATATCATTGCCACGGCCGAGGCCAGCTCTAACTTGGCCCGATATGATGGCATGAAGTATGGCTATCGGGCGCCGAGTAGAGAACTGACAGAGACCTATATGAAGAGCAGAAAGGAGGGGTTTGGCGCGGAGGTCAAGAGACGCATCATGCTCGGAACCTATGCCCTTTCCGCCGGCTATTACGACGCATATTATCTCAAGGCCCAGAAGGTCAGGGCATTGATCAAAAAGGATTTCGAAGAGGTCTTTAAAAAGTGCGATGCCATCATCACCCCCACGGCGCCGACCACGGCTTTTAAGATCGGAGAGAAAACGCAGGACCCCTTGCAGATGTACCTCTCGGACATCTTCACGATCTCAGTCAACCTAGCCGGACTTCCCGGACTCTCTCTGCCCTGCGGCTTTGACTCCGAGGGATTGCCCATCGGCATGCAGATCATCGGAAGACATTTCGACGAGGCCACGATCCTGCGGATCGCCTTCGCTTACGAGCAGGCGACAGAGTGGCATAAGAGGAAACCGAATATAGAAGATCCCTCTCCCCTACCCTCTCCCTGGCAGGGAGAGGGTGAAGGGTGAGGGTTAACTGTCTTATGAACTACGAACCCGTCATCGGCCTTGAGGTCCACGCCCAGCTCTTGACCGACTCTAAGATCTTCTGCGGCTGCTCCACCCGCTTCGGCGACGAGCCCAATCAGAACACTTGCCCGATCTGCATGGGCTTTCCCGGCGTCTTGCCTGCGCTCAACAAAAAAGTGGTGGAGTTCGCCATCAAGACGGGCCTTGCCACCCATTGCCAAATCGCGCGCACCAGTCGCTGGGCGAGGAAGAACTACTTCTATCCCGACCTCCCCAAAGGCTACCAGATCAGCCAATATGAGCTCCCGTTATGCCGCGACGGATATATCGATGTCGACCTGTCTGCCGTGCCGGCACAGGCAGGAGCGAACGGGACCAAGAAGAGAATCCGGATCACCCGCATCCATATGGAAGAGGATACCGGCAAAAACATCCACGAGGTCCGAGGCGATTACAGCCTGGTAGATTTTAACCGCAGCGGGGTCCCGCTTTTGGAGATCGTGAGCGAGCCTGACATCCGGAGCGCCGAGGAAGCCGGCCGCTATCTCAGGAACCTCAGGACCGTTCTCCAATATCTGGAGGTCTGCGACGGCAACATGGAGGAGGGGAGCTTCCGCTGCGACGCCAACGTCTCGGTGCGCCCCCGAGGCTCGCACGAGCTCGGCACCAAGGTCGAGATCAAGAACATGAACTCCTTCAAGGCGGTGGAGAAGGCTTTGGAATACGAGATCGGTAGGCAAATGAGGACCCTCACCGAGGGGGGAAAACTCGAGCAGGAGACCCGGCTTTGGGACGCCGATCACGAGGTGACCCGCTCGATGCGCTCGAAAGAATACGCCCATGACTATCGATATTTTCCTGATCCGGATCTGCTCCCCTTGGTGATCGATGAGAGCTGGATCGAGGAAATTCGAGCCAACCTGCCGGAAATCCCGGAGGAGCGTAAGGAACGCTTTGTTTCCGAGTACGGTCTTCCCCTCTATGACGCGGAGCTTCTCACCAGCCGCCGAGACATCGCGGACTACTATGAGAGAGCGGTGAAAACCCACTCCAATCCCAAGGGCATCAGCAACTGGGTCATGGGGGACCTTTTCCGCGTCATCAAGGAGACAAAACTAGATGAAAAGCTTCGCATCACTGCATGGCCGATCATCCCCGAGCATTTAGCGGAGATAGTGCGGCTGGTCGATCAGGGAAAGATCAGCAGCAAGATGGCCAAGACCCTTTTCGAAGAGGCTGTCGAACGAAGAGAGTCCCCGGAGAAAATCGCCCGAGAGAAAGGTCTGGAGCAGGTCACGGACTTGGGCGAAATCGAAAAAGCCGTACAGCAGATCTTGGACGCCCACCCTCAGCAGGTATCAGACTATCGTGCCGGGAAAGAGAAAGTATTCGGCTTTCTGGTCGGTCAGGTTATGAAAACCACCCAGGGAAAGGCCAGCCCGCAAATGGTGAATGAAATTCTGAGGAGGAAATTGGGAGCTGAGAGCTAACTCCTCGCAGGCAGGTCAAAAAGGTCCCAGATGCGAGGCGCGCGAGAAACTGATCCTTCGGCTCGCTCAGGACAGGCTCAGCGGAGGCGTACTAGATAAGTACGTTGGAGCGAATCCGTTCGGAGCGGGATCGGCTCCCGCGCGGTCGAGCGCTCCTATCATAACCTCCGCCTGAGGCGGATGATGGCAGATGGGCCTTTTTCAACGGCCTAAAAGCGCCAGGTGAGGCTGGTGGTAACTACATGGCGGTCGTAGTCAAAGGCGGCCAGATTGGATTTGACATGGTCGAACAGGTACTCTACCGCCACGGTGAAGTTCTCCAAGAAGTCTTTAGCGACGCTGAACAGATGAGTGGGCTCACGGTCGGTCCGCTTGACCGTATCGGTTGCGTTCGTCGGAAGCAGGCTATGCCTCTTGCTGTGAAACCGCCAGTGAAAGTCTAGGTCGTAGCGCAATCGCACATCCCCCCAGGGGAGAGTGTATTGGCCGCCAACCAGCACGCGGTGTCCCCGGTAGCGCCAGTTTCGTCCCTCGGCTAGCTCCACGTCGAATTGGTATCCCATCTTTGCGAAATGGCGACCCTGCTCGAAGATGAAGAAGTGAAGCGGCCCGACCATGTAATTTTTGGCGTCGCGAACTTCCCTTCGAACCACGTCCCTGTCGTTGGCAAAATCTTTCCATTGGAACCGGTACTGGAGCGTAGTCAAATTCCAGGGATTCTCGATGAACGTTATGTATGGGTTAAAGATCCAACGCTGGCTGAATCTGGCGTTCCCTAACATGATGAAATCGTAGGTAAATTGAGTCCCCGCGATGTAGGGCAGATCCCCAAAGGCGCTCGGCATCGATCCCCGCCTGAGGATCCCCACGGTCGGGGTATGACTCTGGGTGTTAAACTCCGTGAGGTGGTCGTTGTAGGTATAAAGGAATCGATGGGACACGTTCCCCTCCCAGTCGGGAGTCCTAAGCCATGTGTAATCGAGGTTGAAGCTCACCAACTGGCCTTCGCTTTTCCGCCTATCAGTATCCTCACGGATGGTAAGCGCAGTAAGATCGACGCTGGAATTCGGAACTACCGGGACATTGGTGTCGTAGAAGACTCCCAGCCGAAACTCCCCGCGAAAGAAGCGCTCCCGCTCCGCTGCCCTCTCCAGCACCTCCCCGAAACGCTGAGCGGGCGCCGTCAGCGGTGAGACCGGCTGAAGGCGCAGCGCCTCCTCGATCTCGGCCTTCGCCAACTGGGGATATCCGAGCGCGCTCATCGAGAGGCCTGTGTAAAAGCGTGTGAGCTGGGCAAAGTTATCGTCGCTGGGAACGTTGGCCCTGAGGAGGTCCAGGGCCTCGCGGTAATTTTTTTTTCGATATTCGATAAACCCGAGATAATATCCCAGGTTTGGCCGCGTCGGCTCGGCTTGATAGACCTGGCGGAGCAGCGGCTCTGCCCGCTCATATTGCTGCTCGCTAAAATTCAAAACGCCGAGCTGAAAGGCGACGTCCAGGTCCGCGGGCCGCATGGCCCTGGCCTTTTCGAGAGCGGCGCGGGCATCCGCCGGCCGGTTCAGGGCCACATACACGATCCCCTGATAGTAGAGGGCATCTATGTTTTCAGGGTTGAGACGAAGCGCCTCTTGCAGCTCTTTGAGTGCCTCGTCATACTTCCGGTCGCCATACGCGACCACCGCCCGGTCGACAAAGACCGCGGCCTGAACTGCCGTTTCCTGGGAGACCTGAGCCCCAATGACTGGAGCCGCACGGAGCAATGCGTAGGAGAGAAAGAAAGCTGCCTGGAGAAGCGGTAACATCATAGGTCCTCCGCCCCAGGCTGTCTGCATTGCGCTAGAACCATGTTGCAATTAAACGGACTTATTAATATCGTTTAGCGCCTTTGTCAACAAAAAAATTTGGTATGAGGAGGGATTTTCCATGAAAAGGTTGTTGGCTTTACTAATCGCCTGCGGACTTTCCACAATGGAGGTTCGGGCCGCACTGGCTCAAGCGACCTCGCCTCAGGTACCAGTGGGCCGATTCCAATTGGTTTCCGTCTCAGCCGGCCAGCAGGCGGGCGTCTTCTTGATTGACACGGCCACCGGCTGCACGTGGCAGCTGGGCCGAAACCAAGAGACGAACCGGTTGACCTTCGTGGAGATGGATGTAGAAAACCTGCATTGGAGCTGGGGCAGCGGAGCGCAACAGAGGCTGGCGCAAAAGATCGATGAATCGAAGCTGCCAAGCGAGCAGAAGGCCCAGCTAAAACAGGACCTCGGCAGCACGGCATGCGGCCTGACACCGGTGGTTCTAACCCCACCACCTGCGCCCAGCAAGCCTGAGGCTGGACCGACCAAGAGGAGGTAATCCCTGCCCGATCGGGCGCGGGCGCTACCTTCAAGGAGCGCCTCTGGACGAAACTTTTTAATACTAAAGTCATAGATAAAATATTTTCAAGTTTCGCCTGGAAAAACAGCCGATTCGCCTTGACAACCGGCCATGGGGACATATATTAGGCTCGGTTTTCGGGAGGGATAGCCTGATGAGAAACGACCGCCTGTGGGCTAAAAGCATCGCGCTTGGATCCTCAGTCACGTTTGTCGCCCTTGTCTTGCCGGGACTCAGCCATGCGCAGCAGCCAGTAGGGGTGGTTACCGGCCTTCAAGGCCAGGCACAGTTGACCCGTCCGGCAGTCCCCCCGGCTCCACTGCGCTTTAAGGACGGCCTCATCATCCGTGACATTGTTGATACCCGTGAGAAGTCCTTAGCCCGCATTCTATTCGGCGGCAGAAGCACCGTGACCGTCAGGGAGCTGACCCGCCTTGAAGTCCGCGAGGAGATCCTTCCGACCGGCCAGAGGCGTGATGTCCATGAGCTCTCCTCGGGGGCGATTTTGGTAAACGTAGCCAGGCAGCTCATGCGCCCTGGGGATGAAGTCATCATCCGCACTCCTAATGCGGTGGCGGCGGTGCGCGGCTCGTTGGTCTTCGCCCTCTATGATGCTTTGTTACAGCAGACTATTTTCGCCGTCTTGTTCGGCAGCATTTTTGGAGGACCTCTGGGCCTCCCGCCTATAGTCATTGCCGCCAATACGGCCCTCAACATTACCGGCACAGGTCCAGCGGCCCAAGTAACCCAAACGACTGTTACTCAAGCCCAAGCCACCCAAATTCTGCAGGAGTCCCAGATCGGGAAAGTGGTCACAGAAGAGGGCAACAAACAACAGATCGCCCAGACCGAAACTGAGACTGCGGCAAATTTGGCCACAGCCGTGGTAGAGGCGATCACGGGCGCGGCACCCACTACGACGGCACCGGCTGGAACCCAAGATGCAATTCAGGACACAGCAGCCGCAACGTCGGAGGTAGCCGCCACAACGATCACAAATGGGCTTGCAACAGCAACAACTCCGTCGACAGAAACAGTAACCACCGCTCCGGTAGCACCGGATACGTCCATAGCGGTGGATAAGCCGGATGTTGAGATTTCCAGTAGTTCCAAAACGCTAAAAGCGGGTGAGACTTTCAAGACGTTCAGCGGAAGCAGCAGCCGAAGCGGCTCATCTCCGGTCGCGCGGATCAGCAATTCCACCGTCTCCGGCGCCGGTAACCTGTTCGACGTAGATCCCGGGGCGGACGCGAGCCTGGCCTCACCGCTGCTTGAGGTCACCGACAGCACCATCACCGGCTCCCGCATCCTTGAAGTGGAGGGCACCCTTAAAAGCAGCACGAAGAAGGGCTTCATCGCTATTGACCCGAGTACAATCAATACCCCCGATGACTTTATTACCATCGGTGCGGGAGGAAGCCTGTCTCTGGAGGGCCAGCTTCTCACAGATGTGGGAGGGATCTTTGACATCTCTAAGCGGCTTTTGCACGTCCGCGACGGCTCAACCTTGACGAGCAAATCGCCAGATCCTCTATTTCAGTTTAGTGGTAGCACAGTTAGCACAAGCAGCGGTACCATTGCGGTATCCAGCCTGACCGCACAACTCCCGCCGACCTTGACTCTCTCCGGGCCGCTTCTCAGTGCCACAAACAACACCAGCATCACAGCAAGCAACCCCGATCTGGGCGCGGAGACGTTTTTATTCGTAGGCGATAGCGCAAAGCTAACCGGTCCCCCGAAGCCATTGGTGGGTGACGCACCCGCGCTGACCAGTTTTACTAACAGTACCCTAACCGCCACGGGCAATTTCTTTACCGTACGTCGCTCCCTGACCCCAGGGACCCCCACCACAGCCGAGCTAGGAGGTCCTCTTGCTGCGGCCTCTGGTAGTACCTTTACGGTTGCAAACTTCATTGCCGTTTCAGAAAGCGGGAAGCTGACCGGCACCGGGACAACACCACTCATCCAATCCAACCCTAGCACCTTTGACATTAGTAGCAATTTTATCCGCATAGACGACTCTAGTGATGCCGCAGTGAACCCCGGGACACCTGGACCTGCTACGGTGATGCTGGCCAGCGCACTTATCAGTGATACGGGAAGCACCTTCAGTATCACCAACAGGTTCCTGTTGGTTAGGGACGGCTCGACCTTTACGAGCACCTCTACCGAGCCTCTTATCCAGTTAACCAGTAGTACAGTGGATACCGGCAATAATTTCTTCACAGCCTTCGGTGCCACTCCAGCCGCAGTTAACCTGAATGGGCCACTGCTAGCTGCGACGAATACCAATTTTACCACTGGCGACCCGGCTCTCAACCGACGCTCCTTCCTAATAGTAACCGATACTTCGACGCTCACCAACACTGCGATAGACCCTCTTGTGACATTCAACACGAGCACATTAGACACGGCGGGGAATTTCCTAACCATCAGCGACTCGAAGGCGACGGCCAGTACTGTATCTCTGGCTGGGCCACTGCTTAAAGCTACAGGCAGTACCTTCAAGAGCTTCAGCACCTTCCAAGTCGCGCCAGGAAGTAATTGCTGCTCATTCATCTTTCTGTCCGAGAAAAGCAAGCTTGAAAGCAGCGGAGCGACTCCGCTCTTGCAGTTCACCAATAGTAACCTGGATGTCGGCTCCAGCTTTCTCACTTTAACGAACGTGAATGACTTTAGTCCGGGCACCCCGGCTCCGTCTACAATGACCTTAGCTGGACCATTGGTAAGCGATACCGGCAGCACCTTTAACACCGGAAGCCGCTTTTTAAGCGTCACGGACGGCTCGACATTGACCAGCACGTCTACCGACCATCTTATCCACCTGACTGGCAGCACGGTGAATACCAAAAATGACTTTTTGCTACTGTTAGACAGCGGATCAAAAATCGCTCTCTCCGGGTCGTTGTTGAGCGCAGGCAGCACGCTGAACATAGGGACCGACCCAACGCTTTTCGGGGACCTGCTAGACGTTCGTGCACCCGCGCAACTGGTTATGAACTCTAGCAATCCGGTGGTGCTGTTTACGGGCGGGACTCATACTGTCGGCACCGATGACGTTACTGCGAATGACACAGTAAATCGCCTGTTCCGGTTCTCCGGTGTCAATACTGACGGCACTACTGGACTGGGAACTGATCAACCTATAAAAGGCAATGGAGTTGATCCCGCTCCTTTCACTGGAGCCTCTAACCCCATCGGCGGTCTCCTGAAGGCCACAGAAGGCGCCACGATTGAAGTAAAAAAGGGAGCCGGGGATACGAGCGGAGGGAATGCCGTGCGGTTTGATACCATGCTTTACGAAGCAACCGCGCCTGTTATAGAGCTAATCGGTTCAGCCACCAAGGATACCTCGCTCAAAACAGCGGACACTACTATGGACATCTTTAGGAGCAAGGTTGTGAGCAACGGACCGCTGGTGGCCCTGGACAAAGGGCTCATCGACGTCCAGAACGGCCCCTTTATCCACATAAGAAGCGGGAGCAATGTGGACGTGAAGGCTGATCTGCTAAAGCTCTTCAATGGAAGTAAGATCGAAGTCATCAATGGGCCGCTCATCAAGGTAGAGGGGACCTCGGCAACCGGAACAGCGAGTATGCTGAACGTGACCGGCGCACTGGTTAACTTCGGAGGTAGCGGAAATAATAAAATCATTGTGAATAACACCCTATGCGGCGGCGCATGCGCGGTCAAAAGTACAATCCAAGTGTTGGAGGGAAGTGCTAACTCAATCACCATTGGTCCCAATCCTATAAAGAACCCTGGCCTGGGGAACATCCAAGTCAATGCAAACAGCACCGCCGTGATTCAAACAGGCGCCACCGGCACAGTGAACATTACCGCCCCATAACTATTCGAGCCGACGCAAACAGCAAAAGAGGGGGCGTCTGGATGCGTGAGACGCCCTTTTTTACCTCTTACCTATGATACAACTTTCCCTCGTCCTCTTGCTCGCGGCCATATCTACCGCGGCCGTTTGAGCTGAATCCGAAAAATTGCCCCTCACCGCCCTGGACTGACAAAACTTGCCAACCGGGAAGATTTTTGTCCAGTCTCGGGTGATATCCCGTCACTAAGGGCGTCCTCGTAGAAGCCAAAAACAGAAAACTCCATGAAAAGACGGCCTCTTTTTGTTCGGCCACACAAATATTCCACCTGGCATAATTCCTGCTGTGAATTGGCCAATGCACCAAATGACCGCAAGCGATCCAGCGCGCGTTTTCACAGTCGAGATCATGAAACGTCTTTCCATCGCTCTCTTCTCTCTCCTTCTCGGCTCATGCGCGGTGACAAACACAGGCCGTGGCAACCCGGAGATCTTTCGAGTCGGCGAGCTGGAAGTGTGGCTTTATCAGGATCGAGAGAAAATGACCCAAGACCTCCCTATCCTATTGACTTTGGTAGACGCGACGAGAGTAGCCGATAGACAGGTCAAGGTTCTCGGATATTACGACAAGGAAAAAAAGCGCATCTATGCAATTGACGATGCGCGGATACTGCTGCACGAGTTCAAGCACTATTTAGAGCCGGATTGGAGGCATGCGGCAGGCACTGGTCACCTGAAAGGATCAGAGAGACAGACGGAGCAGAACTCTCCGGGGCATGAAGTTTCTCCCGCGAAGGAACCACTCCAGCCCCAGCTAGTTGTTGACTTCTGGGACGAAGAAGAAGTGGAGATCGTCGCACACGATGCAATTATCCAAAGAGAGCCCCAGACAGAAGAGTCTTCCGAAATCCTTCCCCTCAAAAATCCGCAATAGCGGCAAATTTTGCCCGCTCGCGTCCTCTCTAACTTTCGCTTACGAAACACTTTCCAGTATTTTTATCTTGACAGTTAGCGGCATTCAGAGGTAGAAAGTGCGAGACCTCTTTTTGTAAAACTGATTTCGTCACGATCACCAGGAGGCAACAGATGAAAAAGCATCTCTTCGGGCCCGCGGCTGCGGTTGTTTGCCTGGCCCTTTCCGTTTCCCTTTCGAATGTCAATGCCGCCCAGCAACAGCCCGTCGGAGTGGTCACGGGGCTTCAAGGCCAGGCGCAGTTGACTCGACCGGCAGTCCCTCCAGCCCCCCTGCGTTTTAAGGATGGGGTTATCATCCGCGATATCGTAGACACCAGGGAGAAATCCCAGGCCCGCATTCTCTTCGGCGGCAGAAGCACTGTGACCGTCAGGGAGCTAACCCGCCTGGAGGTCCGCGAAGAGATCCTTCCCACCGGCCAGAGGCGTGACGTCCACGAGCTATCCTCAGGCGCTATCCTGGTCAATGTCGCGCGCCAGCTTATGCGTCCCGGAGACGAGGTCATCATCCGCACCCCCAATGCGGTCGCGGCGGTGCGCGGCTCGTTGGTCTTCGCCCTGTATAATGCTTTGTTACAGCAGACTATTTTCGCCGTACTGTTCGGCAACATCCTCGCGGGCGCCTTGGGCCTGCCTCCTATAGTCATCGCTGCCAATGCTGGCCTGGATGTCACTGGCACCGGACCAGGGGCCCAGGTAAACCAAACGACTGTAACTCAGGCCGAAGCAAACCAGATTATGGGGGGTGAGCAGGTAGGGAAAACCGTTACCGAGGAAGCGAACCAACAACAGGTGGCCCAGGCCTCTGTCCAAGAGGCAGCCAATTTAGTTACCGCGGTCACACAGCAACCCATCAATGGCGCGCAGCAGCCGCAGGCGCAAGACACAGGAGGGACTACAGACAACGTCACTAATAGTTCTACCGACAACCTTGATGAGGGTGACCCCGGTTCTCCTCAAAGCGGCGGGACATCCAGTGATGCAACCGCTCCCACTGGTCCTACCTCTGTAGGAGTAGCGGGGAACTTGGTCAGCAACTCCGGCTTTGAGGAAACAGGCTCCATCCCTAGCTGGGACACGACGGGTGCGGCGTTAAGTATAACCGGCATGACGAACGCCTCCGGCGCGGTAGTCTTCAAACCGACCGACAGCCGCATGGCGCTCATCCACACCGGCGCCGGGGCTGTGAGCAGCACCACCAGCACCCTGAAGCAAACCATCGCAATAGCCTCATCCGGGGTCCATCTCATAAGGTTCGACTACAACTTCATGACCAACGAGTTCCCGACTCAATCAACGACTTTCAACGACACTTTTGTGGCCAACTTGATCCAGAGTAGCACCACTGAGCTGGCAACCGAGAGCCGGAACAGCTCGACGCTAAAGACGGACAAGCCAACCTTGAGCGGCGACGGCTTTACCTTCAGTTCCGGCAACGGCTACACTGACTGGAAGCAGGCGAGCAAGACCGTGGTGCTGTCGTCGGGCTCGGCTGATCTGGAGTTCAAGATCTTCGATGTCGGCGACGTGGTCGTCGACTCGGGCGTTCTCATCGACAATGTGGTGGTAAAGCTGGACCCGCCCCTCTACCTGGTCACCAACGGGCAGACACTTGTCGGGCCAAGCTCGCAATCTCTGGTTGCGGTTTCGGATCAGTCCACCACCTTCGACTCGGTCCTGGTCGCCTCGGGCTCTTCCTCGTCGGTCAACCTCAGCGGCCCCCTGCTCAAAGCCGAGCGGAGCGACCTCACCGTCCCCTTCAGCCTGCTCGGGCTGCTCGACAACAGCACCTTGACCTCGACTTCGTCCGATCCTCTCGTTTGGCTAAATGAGGGAAATTATTCTCTGAGCACTGAGAAAGGCACTGCGATCTTTGACCTCTGGGGCACTCAAACGGCCCTGGACCCGGACACCGGTGCGCAGGTAGGGAGCGGCAAGACCGTACAGCATGGAGGCCCGCTTTTGGAAGTCTCGGGCGGCGCTACCATCAACACGCAAAAGGTCCTGAAGCTCGACATGGCGCTGCTGGAAGCCACCGCGCCAATCATCAGCCTGATCGGTGGCACAAACAACCAGACGTCGCTCACCACCCAACAGAGCACCATAGACCTCATCAAGAGTAAGGTGATC
>Ga0137796_10001878_pt1 | contig 11624 bp, 16 predicted proteins | sample OV2TP3_FD_97704 | JGI IMG/M metagenome (GOLD analysis project Ga0137796, IMG submission 97704)
TATATCCAGACAGCTGAGCCGATCCTGATGCTCGGCAACCCGGGCGTGGGGAACACGCATGTCGCCACCGGCTTGGCGCTGGCGGCTTGTCGGCAAGGGGACTAAGGTCCGGTTCTCTACCGCGGCAGGCCTGGTCAACGAGCTGATCCAAGCCCAAGATGACCATCGGCTGCCCCGGCTCCTGACCGCGGCACTCACACAGCACCTCATCGTGGTGGACGCGTGAGGATTCATCCCGTTCTCACCGAGCGGGGCGCATCTGCTCTTTCAGTTCTGCTCGTCCTTGTACGAACGGGTGGCCCTGATTGTCACCACCCATGTGCGCTGTGCCGATTGGACCCAGGTCTTTGGCGACGAACGCCTGACCGCAGCCTTATTGGATCGGCTCACGTACCGCGCCCATATCCTGGAATTCGTCGGCGAGTCGTTTCGGTTTCGTCAGCGCTTGCGTCGAGACGCACAGCAGCCCACAGGCTAAGGGCTATGGACAGTGACGGGGTGGGGAACACGCCCGCGCTCGTGTGTGGAGACCTGAGACGAGTCCTGCGTGTTCCCCACCCCTTGGAAAACGCGGCGCGTTTCCCACACTGCCCACAGCCCCGACGACGATCGTCAACGTTCCATCAGAAGGAGGTGCTCACGCCAACCCCATCCCCTCTGGCAAGGTGGCCCCGTTTTCGATGATCAAATGGCTCCCTTTTCGATGATCACCATTTCGGGCAGGGAGCAAAAATGGCCCTCTTTTCGATTGACAAAAACAGTCGCCTGACTTCATCGCCCCCTCACGCGTTATCTTTGATCGACAGAAGCGCCTCCTCGAACCTCTCCCGCTTGTCCTCCCAGTCCCAGTCGGTCAGACGGAAGAAGGTCACGGGGTGTTCCGACCAGGTGACGCCATCCTCCGGATGGCGGCGGCGTAGGGTAAAGCATCTTCAACCGATGGGACATTCTCGTCGGTTCCATCCCAACGCTTCTCAGCAGGAAGTCCAGCCATTCCCCGCGCGAAAAAGAGGGGCGCCTGGCCCGCACTTCTTCCACCAAGTTGCCCGCCGCGAGCTGAACCGGACAAAGTTCGGCGATCGTAAACGGCCTTACGTCACCGCGATGGACCAGTTGCGGATCATACGCCAGGTCCGTGACCGCCCAAATGCCGCCCCCGAGAAGTCGCTCATAGCGCTGGATCAAATCCTCTGAGATGTGAACGCGGTCGATCTGGAGATTCACGAGGCTTGCCCAGTATTTGTCCTCTGTCTCCACCAGGCGCACCTTCACCTTATCGATCACCCGGTGCAGCCCGCGCTCCCTGACTTGCGATTTGAACCACTCCATCTGGTCGGGACGAACGTAGTTCTCGGTGAGGATCTGCCGGACCTCTTGCAGCCCTGCCTCGATGACTTCCTCATCCTCCGAGGAGCAATACTTGCCCAGCAGGTACTCGACGACGTAGGCGGGCACATTAAGTTGTCCCTTGAGGGCGCTCACTAAGTCTTTCCGCACCACCCGGCCCGGGAAATGCTCGAGGCTTTTCCGGTCAAGGACATCAAGCGCGACTCGGTCACTGAGCGCCGCCGTCTCTTTTTCGCTCATGCCTGGTTCCCTTCGCTAAGATCAGCGTATTTAACTGGCGCACCTACTACCGCTGGCGCTTCCTTGCGCGCAAGAGCACCCGCCACTCCGCTTCCAGCGCCTCGATATACTCTGTGAGCAAGCCGACCTTTGCCACTCGCGCTGTAGACATGCCCGCACGGCCGGTGGAAGGGGCGTCCCGTCCCACTGCTGCAGGTGTGTCAACTGAGTCAGGACATTCTCCAGCACTGGTATGGGTAGCGCTGGTGGCTGGTCCGAGGCAGCGCCAGCACTTCGACGGCGCTGACGGTTTGTCTCGTCTTTACGCGGCTGACGAGCACCCCCGTGGGCCGCATGTCGACCATGAGATTGAATCCCGCTGCCGTTAACGCGCAGACAACGCCTTGGCCCCGGCATCATAGCACAGGGGTCGCGTGGGTCGTGCCCACTGCCTGACGTTGCCCTGAGACGACGGTACCAATCTACTTCGGCTTGTTGAAGATGGCCCTGGTGAGAAGCCGTCATGGTCTAATACAATACTCGGTCATCTCATAGCCACGTAGTTGCATCTCCGTCTATCGCTATTTCAGGCAGCAACCATCTATCCCTGAATCCATTGGAGAGAGGGATTCCTGGCCCACGGGATTCCCACAACGGGTACAGACGCCTTACATCAGGGGTACCTCGTGCTGACTAGCTCATCCATCTTGATTCGAATCAAGATTTCCTGGCCGAGTTTGAGGTTAGGGTGCTCTTGCAAGACCAGTTTCCGTGCTTCCTCGTGGAGCTCTGCCAACACCTTCGCTGGAAGCGAGGCCTTCACGTCTTCGATCCGTTGCCGCTCTGCTTCAGCTTGTGCCCGCGCACTCGACTCCTCCACTACACGCTGGGTCGGCTGTGTGCCGGCCTCTGCCAGAAGTCGCTCGCGAGCAGCGAGTGCCTGCCCCATGATTTCGGGGAGAATATTGATGGAGTGGAGCCCTGGAATCGATGCGATCGTCCAGTCGATCGCATAGGCGATCTCGTCGATGGTGTAGCCATCTCGAAGGAGGTCGGCAAGGACGGTTAGGCCGCGTTCGCGCTTGAGTGATGAGATCCGCCGCTGGTTGAGACCTGCGTAGAATTTATCGAGTAGTTGCTCCAGGCGAGGGTCGGAAGGCCGCCCGTTGGGAGAGACGTTACTTTGCACTTCCCTACTAGGTAGCTGGCTACTCAGTAGGGAGCTGCTATCTTTTGAGAGAGAGAGTTTATTGTTAAAACTACTCTCTCTCTCTATTATAGGTTGGCTACTAGGTAGCTGGCTACTCAGTAGGGAGCTACTAGATAGGGAACTCGAAAGCTCTTCCAAGCGTTCATGGGGCAGATAGACGCGGTAGAGCGTGCCCTGCCGGTAACTGACTTCAACTGTTTCGATCCAGTTACGTTCCTCGAGATCTGCCAGTGCAAGATCCAACCCTCGTTTGCTCAGGCCAGTGACTCGCATGAGGGCCGGGCGGCTGACCCTGCAGTGGTTCCGGTTAAACCCATATGCGTAGCGGAAAAGCCAGAGATACGTGACTTGCTCCGAGAGAGGCAAAGGCGGGAGGACGAAATCCATTACCATACGGAATGCCTCCCCGAGCAATGCTTCAGGCAAGTTTTCTCTCAGCTCAAAGGGGTGAGCTGAGGCCGCGTCAACACTCGAGGGCCGACGTGCAGGCTTTGGGCGTTCCTTCCGGGATGTCGGAGATGTGGTCTCCGGGAAAAAGGCGTCGAGACCACGGGCAAGCGACGGGTCTCCGAAAAACCCCCGCATCTGCTGATCAACTTGCTTCTCGAGCTCTGCGACGGAGTGGCGGGGCCTTGGCACGAATGCGCACCTCCTCAGCAAGCTTCAAGTATTGCTGGGCCGGTCGTGAATCGGGATCCAACTGGAGGAGGGGAGCCTGGTGAAACGTCGACTCCTGTACACGAACGGTATGGTGGATGACCGTGCTGAAGACTTTTGGGCCGAAATACTCCCGGATCTTCTTTTCCAGGAGCTGGTGCATCGTCGTTCGGAGCTGGAATTGTGTGATAACCACGCCCATAAGCGGGATGGGACGGCCCCTGGCGTCGCTCACCCGCTTGATGGTGGCCATCAGGTCCTTCATACCCTTGAGCGCGTAGGTGTGGGCCTGGATGGGGATGAGCAGGTCAGTGGCAGCCATGAGCGCGTTCAGGGTCAGGATGCCTAATGACGGCGGGCAATCGATGATGACAAAGTCAAACGTTCCCTGGATAAGCTGGAGAGCGCGGCGGAGTTGTACCGTGCCGCCGACAAGGTCGCGAGTCAGATGGACTTCAGCGCCGGCGAGATCCACGTTCGCGGGGATGAGCTTGAGATTCGCGTGGGGGGTATCGTGAATGCCCAGCTCAACCGTCCCCGGTTCGCTCATCAGAACATCAAAGGCCGTTTTGCCTTCGAGTCCATCGGGGTTGAAACCAAGGCCAAAGGTCGCGTTGCCCTGGGGGTCGAGGTCCAGTAACAGTACGCGCTCCCCCAGGGTCGAGAGGGTGTAGGAAAGGTTGATCGCCGTGACAGTCTTTCCGACCCCACCCTTCTGGTTTGCGATGGCCAGTACCAGTCCCATAGACATGTCCCTCAGCGGCCCAGGATGAGCCGTAATCGTAGGACATCTTCCTCCGTGAACCGTCGGTACCCGTTGCGGGGATCCCGCGGGAGCGGTGGGATTTCCCCATTCTTCTCTTTTCGAAGGAGCGTTCGTGTGGAAATACCCAGCCGCTGACACAATTCCGTCATGGTCAGGTACCCGTTGGCGCTAGAGTTTCGCTTGGCGGCAGAGCTTCTCTTAGGCATGACAAAGATTCCCCCTCATTCATGGACAACATCTTTGCATGTGGGACACACTCTACGACACTGGGCCTCAATATGTCAAGAAAAATTGTAAAAAGGTCTGACACCGAGGCGAATACCCAACCGATCAGCTGTGTCGATAGGAAGAATTGTTGTGAATCAGTTCCCTATTGAGTAGGGAGCTACTATATAGGGAGCTAATAAGTAGCTGGCTACTGAATATCCTGCAGTTGGCTACTGAGTAGGGAACTCATGGCTACTCAGTAGGGAGCTACTATATAGGGAGCTACTGAGTAGGGAACCAGATGGATACTCAGTAGCTCCCTACTAATTAGGGGGCTACTCAGTAGGGAGCTACCTATTGCATCCATCACTGGTACCCGGGCCGCCTGGAACCCAAGGCCCTGGACGTGCCCTCGCACGTACCCACACGTGGTGCTCACTCCTGCAGCTGAGTTGTCCGAGCTTCATGGCAGGACTGACAGCGATGCGGGACCAGAAAAGCCCACCACCCAGCCTCTGACGAGGTCACCGTACTACCTGCCCTCCCCCACGAGCCTCAGGGCAGTTGCCCTGGCTTCGGGGCTAAGCCGAAGGCCAAGGTCTGCCAGGCGGTCGAGCATCGGGGCCAATTGAGGCATGAACCCTTCGCGGGTAGCATCGGCTAGGACCCCGACCGTGCCGGTCAGGGTCAGACCGAGGAGGCGACCAACGCGAGGGATCGGCCGCCCGCCAGTCCCCGCTCCACGGTGGGCGGCACGATGACCTGGTGGTAGCAATGCGGCAGAAGGTGGAGCTGACCAAGCTGATGGAGATATTGCAGGGGGGACGTATCGCTGATGACCGCCTCAGGCATTCGCGATGTCCTGGGCGATGTCCTCAGCGCTGAGCGTGCTGGCGGAGACCCCCACCTCGGCGAGCTTGGCTCGGGGGAGGCCTCCAGCTTCGCCAACTGCTTGGTAGTGAGGATCGGTTCATGGACTTGGCCGGTCGTCAGTCCTTTGCCAACGAGTTTCACGGCGTTGCCCATCGGGACAGTCACGATCACCTGAACAGGTTCGGGGAAGAGTGGCCCCCGGACGACCACATTGGGCTTGAGTTGATCGATGTACATGAGGAGGCCTCTAATCGAACATGGGCTGCAGAGCAGCTCTGCCTGGACTATGGACAGCGGCTGGAAATCGTTGGCAAGTGTTCCCAGGCTGTGTCATAACGCTGACCAATTTCCCCACCGGAACGGACCCATGCATCTACCGCCTCCTTTTCCGCCGGCGTTTCTCCCCAGAGCAGGCATTGGCCATCACCGACGCCGGCGTGCAGGATTACCAGCATGCCCTCGCGTCCTCCGCTTGATCGGCACAGTTATCAGGCGATCACCTGGGGAAACCGATGGATCATTGGCCAAATCCCGCTGCCGGCGGGTGACGACCTAGCAAGGCTTCTTCCCGTCGGATGGCCAGGATCAGGGGACGGTTCATGCGCAACGCCTCCACCGTCGCCCGTCCGGCCGGCGTCAGCCCCACCAAGTAGATGCCTTCCCACCGGAAGTGCTCAGCCCACGTGTCACGTCGCGGATGATACAGGGGTACTTCCTGACTACTGTGCGGATCCCTCGCCGTCTGACGCGCCGCTTTCCGGAGAGAGCACGACACACAGGCGAACGCTAAGCTCTCAGCCACAGCTTCTCCACCAGCGGTACGCGGGACGATATGGTCGATGTGGAAGGTGGCTTCTTGCCCCGCTTGCGATAGGCCACAGTACTCACAGCGGCCTGTGGCTCTCTTGCCGGGAGGCTCTTTGCGCACGCAGCTGGAGCAACGACAGTAACTCGGCCAGGTTCACCAGGCCTTCCGCCTCTTCCTGTTCCTCAGGGGTGAGCTCATGTCCCTGATCCTGGCGATCCAGTAACTCCTGCAGGCGCCGGTTCACGCCTTCCGGCAATCGGAACTGCTCAAGGTCTGCAGGAAGCTCCAGCTCGATGAGCACATGCTGAGACATCGATGCATCTCCTTCATCCTTCTCTCCCGGGTAGCCGGCAGGTAGGCGACAGCCCAATGGGCTGCAGACAATTGCTGCCTCCAATGCCCAGCTCCTCTATGCTCACGGCAACGACGGATGCCCAGATATTTGCGCACGATGGCCATTTGGCGTTCAATGCTGTTATGCGCCGGCTATCACTTTTCCCCCTGATCGAACCACTGCTGAGCGTTTCATATCAGAGATACCTCGCGCTGATCAACTCGCCCACCTTGATCCGGATCAAGATTTCTTGGCCGAGTTTGAGGTTCGGGTGTTCCTGCAACACCAGTTTCCGCGCCTGCTCCTGTAGCTCTGCTAACACATCTGGTGGAAGAGATACTTTCACATCTTCGATCCGTCGCCGCTCGGCCTCGGCCTATGCTCGTGCACTCGACTCCTTGACTGCGTGCTGGCTCCCTTTCTTAACTGAAGATAGGCGTATGCCCCAAAACCCGACCAGGGGTGTTGCGCTAGAGGCACCGCGCTTTCACCAACTCGTTGACTGTCAACCGAATCAGTAGGTCCTTCCCAAGTTTGAGGTCCGCGTGCTCCTGTTCGACAAGGTGAGTGGCCTCTTGATACAGCTCTGCCAGTTCCTCTGGCGTCAGCGTTGCTCTGGCAGCTTCGATCCGTTGACGTTCCTCTTCGACTCGTTCCTCTTCAGCGCGTTGGTGCTCTGTTCTCGGAGGCTTCGCGGATTCGTGGCCCAGCGGCAGCATCAGGCCCATCTGGGCTGCACGGCGTTTGAGCAGGTCGGTAAAGTAGGCCCCAGGGGAGGTGCGGATCAGGCTCTGGTGCTTTGCATCCCTGGTCTCGGCAATGACCGCATGGAGCAGATCGCTCGGAAGGAGCTGAGCCAGCTTCCGATACCAGCCTCTACTGTGAGGATCCTCGGTCACCGCCAAGATATCTTCGACCATGACTTCTGCCCAGCGGGCCTTTGGCTCGTTTGCCAGGGTTAAGGTGACGTGCTGGTTATCGAAGACAAAGCCTTTCAGGACGCCCTGAGCCTGAAGCTCCACGCAGGCTGGATGGAGCTTCTCCCTGATTTTAGAGGGATATTTAGCCGTCAGCGGGAGTCGGGGTGCCAGATCGAGGAGGGAATACTCCACCCTGGGACCCTCGACTCCTTGTAGCAGGCTGTATAGGCGCTTGGCCAGGGGGCTGTGAAGCGCTTGGTACAGGGTGAAATCTAACGTCCTGAGATAGCGGGCTTTAAGGTTACGGAGGTAGTGGGGGCCGAAGTAGACGGTGCAGCGGTCGACCTGCTCCGGATCGATGGCCAATCCTGCTTGGTGGCGGAGATTGTCGTAGGCGACCTCGCTCAGCAGCCGGATCCTGGCCTCCCTGCCCCTTGGGATCGTCTCCTTCTCGTCGGCTGAGCTGTCGCTGTCTATGAATTCCCCTGTATCCTTCAGGTAGAAGGCAGCATAGGAGCGGACCTCCGTCGTTCGCAACCGCTCGAGGGCTTCGAAGATCGCTTGGGCCACCTGCCCCTTCCAGGCTATGCCGAGGATCTCAGCTACCTGCCGAAATGAGAAGGCCAGCCAGCCCCGTTCGATGACCTGTTCGAATCCCTGCTCGATCATGAGGCGTTCCAGGGCCCGTTTCACGTCCATATCGAAGGGACCGGGCAGGCGACCGTCGGGGGGTGCAATGACGGTCCAACGTTGACGAAGCCGATGACCGTCGGGCAAAGTCGTCCACTGCTCGTAGGTCAGGACCTTGTCGGGGCCACCACTCTTTGCGAGTTTGAAGTACGGCCATTCTTCGAAGTTTACCCAGGGACTGTGCGTATCTGGCGGTGGCCCTGGTCCCGCGTGAGCGACCATTCCAGATGGCGATGCAGAGATCGCAACGCTGGGCCATGTGGCGATCGCGGGCCAGATAATCCGGCCAATCGCAACCACCCCGCTGGCCGAACAGACCGGGACGATAGCGGCCGTACGCGCCACAGACGGTAAAGGGAACGCCCTGGATGAAGGCCTCTTCCCGGACCTTCGCATCGATGCCCGGTGCATCCCCCACGAGAATCTCGTAGCCATCGCCCGTGCACCACGCGACAACCTCGCGCACCTTCGCCAGCATGTCGGGTGAAGCCTCACGTGACCCGATGATGAGGACGAGCATGAGACACCTCCTTCTGGTTGGGTGAGGACTTCCTCATAGGCAATGATGAGGGCGCGGAGAAAAGCCGATTGCCTGCCATTGCCTTCCCAGCGCTTGAAGCTCTGCGTGCGTCCAAACGTTTGATGCTCGCAGGTCTCCAGCCACGCCACGCCCCCATGCTTGCTGATCGCCTTAACCAGGCGCGGATGCTGACGCAACTTACAGGCGATGATCTCGGCGACGAGGATTTCCAGCGCCGGCATGTTGCGCCAGCCCACCTCCTCCTTCCACGCGTTATAGGCCAACTCCGCGTCGACATAGTCCACCACGCGGAAGCGGACCGGGTAATGCTGGTGCACTGTCCCCTTCTTAAAACTAAGCTCGGTTGGATTGGTCAGTGCGGCGGCCAGGCCATGTCCCTCTCTGCTGCCGGAATAAATATTCATCGCTTACTCCTTTATACAATCGCTTTGTCGATCAACGCCTGCACCGCGTCCTTAATCACGTCAGCATGGCATTCCTTGGGCGCGCAGGAACAGATGAGCGTCAGGCTCCCGCTCGCTTTATACGCACGTGCCAGCCTGAGCAGCTCGGCTTTCACCTTCCCCCCGTGCTTCCACTCGGCACGCAACCACGCATGGTATTGCTTCAACACCAATGCTCGGTCTGCCTCACGCATAGCTGTCCACTTAAGGGTATTTTGGCCTGTGGACCCGGCCTCGGCGAATCCGGGACCCCCGCCATTCCTGGGTCTCGTGGTTGCGGATTGGGACTCCAGACGACCCGAACGGCCTTAAGTGGACAGCTATGGCTGCCTCACGCTTGAGCACATACGGATTCCCTAACACACTCGGTCGACCCACATAGATCCCTCGGCCCTTATACCCATGTCGGTTCTTCACCTCGATCCCCATTCGCTAGCCCTCCCTTCAATAAAAATAAAATCCATCATCCACACATTTTTTGAGGGAAACGTAGGGAATAGTACGCGTGTAACAGCATGTGTTCTGGATTCGAACACCGTTGACAAGGTCAAGAGATGGCAGATAAAAAACAAAAATTCATGCACATCATCCGCTGTGTGCGTGAATTTTTAACCGCTGACGTGTGTGCCATCTCGCCGTACCTGGTCAACAAGACACGCGTATATTCCGGGAGTTCCCTCAAAAAAAAAGGTAAGCGTTCACGTGGTCACTGAGAGACCCCCTTGCCAGGCAGCGCTGATGTCGCATATAATCTTTGCCCATGGACAGCCAGATCCCCTTACCACGAGAGATATGGGAGCGCACCCCACCCGAGGCGCAGGCATACATCGGCGCGCTGGAGAGCCGCGTGGCCGCGCTGGAGGCGACGGTCCAACAGTTGCGGGAGCAGGTGCAGCAGACCTCGCGCACCTCGTCGCGCCCCCCGTCGAGCGACCCGCCCCAAGCCCTGGGCACACGGCCGCGGCGGGAGCCCACAGGGCGTCGCCCGGGCGGACAGCCTGGCCATGAAGGGCAGGCACGGGCGTTGGTGCCGGTGGAGGAGGTGGACGTCGTGGTCCCCGTCAAGCCGGAGCGCTGTCATCACTGCCAGCACCTGCTGTGGGGAGAGGATCCCCAACCCCAGCGGCATCAGGTGACCGAGATCCCTCCCGTGCAGCCGGTCGTGACCGAGTATCAGGTGCACCGCTTGGTCTGTCCGGCCTGTGGTGAGGAGACCCGTGCGGAGATGCCCGCGGGCGTGCCGACGGGGGGATTCGGCCCGCGCGTGCAGGCGATCACGGCCCTGTGCACGGGGGCCTATCATCTGTCGAAACGGACCGCGCAGCGCGCTGGAGGACCTGTTTGGGGTCCAGATGGGGCTGGGGACAATCACCCACCTGGAGCACGCGACGGTGCAGGCGGTGGCCGAGCCCGTGGCGGAGGCCCGAGCGTATGTCCAACAGCAACCGGCGGCATACCTGGATGAGACCGGATGGCGGGAAGGCCAGCAGCGTGCGTGGCTGTGGACCGCGGTGACGGAGTGGGTCACCGTGTGTGTGATCCGCGCGTCGCGCGGGGGCAAGGTGGCCCGTGAACTCTTGGGGGAGCGCTTCTGGGGATGGTTGGTGACCGATCGCTGGAGCGCCTACATCTGGTACCCGACGTGGCGACGGCAGGTGTGCTGGGCGCATCTGCTGCGAGACATCGAAGCCATGATCGAGCGCGGGGGACGTTCCCGCGAGATTGGGGAAGCCTTGCAGGGCCAGACCCGGAAAATGTTCCAGTGGTGGCAGCGGGTCCGCGAGGGAACGTTGGCCCATCGGACTTTTGCCAGCTATATGTGGCCCGTGCGGCAGGAAGTGGAGCGGCTGCTGGAAGCGGGCCAGACGTGTGGGGTGCCCAAGACCGAGGGCACCTGCCGGGAGTTGCTCAAGCTGCGGCAGGCCCTGTGGACGTTTGTGCGTCACGAAGGGGTGGAGCCTACCAACAATGCCGCCGAGCGGGCGATTCGGCCCGGGGTCCTCTGGCGCAAGGGGAGCTGTGGGACCCAGAGCGCGGAAGGCTCCCGCTTTGTCGAAGCGATGATGACGGTGGTCGCCACGCTGAAGCAGCAGCATCGTAACGTCCTCGACTATGTCACCGCCGCCTGTGAGGCAGCGCTCTGCGGGGCGCCGGCTCCGTCTTTGCTTCCCACCCCTGCTGATATCGAACAGGGCATGCGTCCCGCCGCGTAGCTCGGTACCCCAGGTGAACGCTTACTCGAGTACAACTGACCTCAAGGCTCATACAATGTAGTAAGCTTGAATAGCCGTGTCAACAGCGCTTTCGATGGAGTGAGCGGGTAGGACAGAACGCGAAAAGGCCCGTGCTGAAGGCTGTCAGGGAAGCGAGCTCCGGAGATGGCATGCGTCTTTGTACGGGAAAGCGAAAGACGAAAACCCCAGTGGGCATCACCACCAGAGTGAATGGGCAGACCGGCTGGGTGCGTCAGGATTGTTCTTCTGCCGCCCCCTGGGGTTTCAGCGTGCGGAGCTGAAGGCGGCTATTGGTCGGAAGCGCCCAGAGCTGGACGTCTTCGCTGCCATCCTTGTTGGTGAAGGCAACGTCGATGCGGACCCAACGCTCTTGCT
>Ga0137796_10001881_pt1 | contig 11590 bp, 10 predicted proteins | sample OV2TP3_FD_97704 | JGI IMG/M metagenome (GOLD analysis project Ga0137796, IMG submission 97704)
CCACACCTCTTCCCGGAGCTACACTAGGATTACTATGGATCTCTCGGCCGAGACTCGCTATGAAACCCACATATTAAAGGAGGACCCCTCCAAGGGTCTTCCCCCAAGAATTTATGTGGACCTCTTGGAGGCTCGTCTGGCTACGGGTGCGAGCCAGCCTATCGTGATTCAGGATGGGTTGTTGCGCCGGGTGCGTGTAGGTCAGTTCACTCCGGATGTGGTGCGGGTGGTCCTGGATATGGGTAGCCTGACTGACTATAAGGCCTTCTTGCTTCCCGATCCCTATCGTTTGGTAGTGGATGTCCAAGGCCGGAGCGACGCAGAGGATCTGGCGGCCCTGGACAAAAGGAGGACTTCGGCTCCGTCCCGCAGAGAAGAGAGGCCCGTAAGCCTGGGTCTGCGCAAAATCGTTTTGGATCCGGGCCATGGAGGGAAAGACCCGGGAGCGATTGGAGTAGGGGGCATTGCGGAAAAGGACATCGTCCTCAGTATCGCCAAGAAGCTGGCGAAAAAGCTGAGGAAGGATATGGGAGTCGAGGTGGTGCTCACGCGCCAAGACGATTCCTTTATCGCTCTGGAGGACAGGACCGCCATCGCCAACAAAGAAAATGCCGACCTCTTTCTATCGCTCCATACGAATTCGAGCCCCAGCCCTGAAGCGAGGGGAATTGAGACGTACTACCTGGACAATACCAATGATGAGGCCTCGATCCGTCTCGCTGCGCGAGAGAACGGGACTGCGCGCAGGAGCATCTCGGACCTCCAGTTCATCTTGAGTGACTTAACGCAGAACTCAAAGCTCGAGGACTCCGTTACACTCGCCCATCACCTCCATTCCTCGCTGGTTTCCCATATGGGGCGGAGACCGGGTGAGGTGAAAGACCTCGGGGTAAAAAAGGCCCTGTTTTATGTCTTGGTGGGCGCCCGGATGCCTAGCGTGCTCGTGGAGATACTCTTCATCACAAACAAAATGGAGGGGCGATCGCTGACCAGACCGGCCACGCAGGACTCCGTGGTTGAGGCCTTGTACGAGGGGATCAAAAGGTACCGCCAAAGCACCCTCGTGGTGAAAAACCTCTAGGAAGACCTTGTGGATGCTTTAGCGCTCTCGAGGTCTCTTTTAGGAGAGACCTGGGTGGAATCGGATCTGGCCCACGCGTCGCGCGCCTATCTCCAAAGAGGTCGGAGTGTCCTGCTGCAGCGGCATCGGGCGGGAGCCGGGGGTGGTCAGATTGTTTCCGCCTATACCACGATGGTGGATTTCCTGATCCGTCGTCTCTTTGAGGTGGCCAGCCAGGACTATATTCGCCGCTACCCCAGCCTGAGTCCTCAATGCACGCTCATTGCCCAAGGCGGATACGGCCGCGGAGAATTGAATCCTTATTCGGACATCGATCTCCTTTTTCTTCATACCTGGAAGGTGACCCCCTACGTGGAGTTTGTGGCCGAGAAGCTCCTCTATACCCTGTGGGATGCCGGTCTTGAGGTCGGCCATGCCACTCGCAGCATTGCGGAGTGCGTTCGCTTGGCGGGAAAAGATATGAAGGTCAAGACAGCGCTGCTCGATGGCCGCTATTTGTGCGGGGATCACGGTCTTTACGGAGATTTCGAAAAAGCCATTGAGGAACATCTTCTGAGAAGGCATGGGGATCGCTTCATCCGTGAAAAGTTGGAAGAGAATCGCCTGCGGCACGAGCGCTACGGGGGATCGGTCTACCTGCTGGAGCCAGATGTCAAGGAGGGGGAGGGAGGTTTGCGGGACATCCACACAGCGCTTTGGATTGCCAAGGTGAAGCATAAAATCAAGGACCTCGATGCCTTGGTGCCGAAAGGGGTAATCCACGCGAGGGACCTGTCCGAGCTAAAAGTCGCGCGGGATTTTCTCTGGCGCGTCAGGAACGAGCTACACTTCTCCTCCGGCAAGCACCAAGACCAGCTTACTTTCGAGGAGCAAGAAAGGGTCGCCTCGGCGCTGGGTTTCAAAGACGATGGAACGGTCAAAGGGGTGGAGGCGTTTATGCAGAGTTACTACCTTCATGCCTCTCAGGTCAGTCGCCTCGCCTTGCTGATCATCCATCGGACGATCGACGCTTCCGATCTGTCCCATCCGCGGGGCCGCCCTGCGGGCAGAGAGATCAGGGATGGAGTGCGCGTCTCGAGGGGTACCCTCTGGATCTCCGAGCCCGCTATCCTGGAGACGCACCCGGAAACCCTGATCAGCATCTTTGCTGATGCCCAAAGACATGGGGCCGAGCTCAGCCATGACACTCGGGAGCTCGTCCGGGAGCACCTCAATCTCATCGACGAGCGCTTTCGCCGTTCTCCTGTTGCTAACGCGATCTTCCTCCAGATCCTCAAGTGGAAAGAGCGGGTCTACGAGACCCTTGTGGAGATGCACCGCTGTGGCGTGCTCGGGGCCTTTATTCCCGAGTTCGGTCGCCTCCTCTGTATGGTGCTCCATGATCTTTACCACATCTACACCGTAGACCAGCATTCGCTTCGACTGATCATGGGGCTGGAGCGTCTAAAGACAGGGCAGTTCAGAGAAAGCTCGCCTTTGCTGACCCAGCTCGCCCAGGAGATGGAGAGGATCGAGATTCTCTATCTGGGCGGGCTCTTTCACGACATCGGAAAAGGATACGGCGGAGGCCATTCGGAAATCGGAAGGCGAATGGCAAGAAGGATCGGCCGCAGGATGCGGCTCAACGCCGACGATGCGGCGCAGCTGGAGTTTCTCGTCCGGCAACATCTCTTTATGACCCATACCGCGTTTCGACGCGACATCGAGGACGAAAAACTGGTCATCGATTTCGCCAAGTCCGTGGGCAGCGTCAGCAATCTCAAGATGCTTTACCTCCTCACCTACACCGACATGCAGGCGGTGGGCCCTGATGTTTGGAACAACTGGAAGGGCTATCTGTTGGGGGATCTCTACATGCAGGCACTGAGAGTCCTGGAGGGTCTGGAGAAGGGAGAGTTCCGCAGGGAGGATCGTCGCTCCAAGCTGCGCCGGATTCATGCCCGGGTGGGGCGCCAACTCTCGCGCCAGTATCCGGTGGAAAGAGTCCGCCACTTCTTCCAAGCCATGCCGGAGCGGTATTTTCTCAGCACTCCCGAGGACGAGATTCCCTTCCACTTTGAGCTGATGGAGCAGTTTGAGGATCAGACCTATCTCAGCACGGTGCGCCATCTGCCCGAGAGGGAATACAGCGAGATAGTGATCTGCGCCAAGGATCGGCCCGGCCTCTTTGCGCGCATCACCGGGGTCTTCGCCTCTTTGGGGATGGACATCCTCAGCGCCCGCATCACAACGCGCAAGGACGGTTTGATCCTGGATGTCTTTCGCATCTCCCATGCGGGTCGGCCAGAGGTTGTGATGAATCCCCAGAAATGGGCGAGGGTCCTCGCTACGTTGGAGGGCGTCCTGAGCGGATCACTAGATGTCGCGCGACTGGTCGAGGAGTCCGGTCGGCCCTCGCTGTTTAGGAGGCGGGCTCCCAGAGTTCCCACGGTGATCCAGATTGATAATGAGGCCTCAGACGATTTCACCATCGTTGAGGTCTACACCCAGGACCGCATCGGGGTTCTGTTCGCGATCACCTACCGGCTCCACCAGCTCGGGATCTCCATCCACCTGGCCAAGATATCGACCAACGTGGACCAGGTAGCGGACATCTTCTACGTGACCGACGAGTGGGGGCGGAAGATCCAGGACAAGGAGCGGCTGGAGAAAATCCGTCAGGAACTCTATAAGAGTCTGGTGTCTGAAGAACAGCGCGCGGAAGGGCAAATTTCTTAGGCCTTTAAAATAAGATGAGGGAGTCGCTTAGCCCGCACATTGATTCCTTTCTCAACATGCTCACTGTTGAGAAGGGGCTGGCGCGAAATACCCTTGAGGCCTACAGCCGGGATCTCAATCGGCTGGCCAATTTTTTGCTGGCCCGGGGAGTCAGGTCTTGGGAGGAAAGCCGGGCAGACCATTTGCGCTCCTATCTCTCCTGGCTGCGCGGAGGTGGGTTGAGTGCCCGTTCCATCGCCCGCAACCTGGCGGCCTTGCGCCAATTGTACCGGTTTTTGGAGAAAGAGGAGGTTATCAGAGAGAGCCCGGTTCCTTCTTTTTTCTTACGCGGCGGCGCCAGAAAATTGCCCCACACCTTGGGCCGTGATGAGGTGCAGAGGCTGCTCACCCAGCCCGACCCTTCAACGGCATTGGGGCTCAGAGATCAGGCGATGCTCGAACTCCTTTACGCCACAGGAGTTAGAGTTTCGGAATTGGTCTCAATGCAAACGCACCAGGTCGATCTTCAAGGGGATTACCTGACCGTGCGAGGTAAGGGGTCGAAGGTCCGCGTGGTGCCTTTTGGAAGGTGGGCTCGAGAGCGCCTTCTCAGGTACCTCAGGGAGGTTAGAGCCAAATTGCTTCGCGGGCGAGCGAGCTCCTTTCTCTTTCTTACCCGGTCCGGAAAGGCCCTGACCCGCCAGGGCTTCTGGAAGCTGCTCCGCCGCTATGCCTTGGCCGCCGGTGTCGAGAAGAGGGTGACGCCGCACACGCTGCGCCATTCCTTTGCCACGCACCTTTTGGAAGGCGGCGCGGACCTCCGCTCGGTACAATCGATGCTGGGCCATTCCGATATCTCCACCACCCAGATCTACACCCACGTGACCGCCTCCCGCCTCAAAGAGGTCCACCGCAAATATCATCCGCGCGAGCGGGCGTCGGGAAAGTAGCTTGTTAGGCTTGGTCTTATCGTATAAATTTCGGACTTGAGGATGAATTATGCTGGTAGAATACATTGAAGAAGCTCTGAACGGTTCTCTCTCCCCTTGCGGGAGAGAGTTAGAGTGAGCGGTATTGAAAACTTCTGGCACCCTCACCTCATTCCCGAAAGGAGGGGGAATAAAAACAAAGGAGGGGGAATGAATGCCAAGGAGGGGGAGTGAAAAGAAAAGAGAGGGGGAATGGAAGCAGCGGTTCTTGTGTCTAGTTCCCCTCCTTACCAAGGAGGGGTTAGGGGAGGTTGATTGCGCACCGGCAAACGGTGAAACGCATCGAAGAAAGGAGCGTTGAGGTATTTTATCCGCCTACGCAGAAGACCGCGGGCGTGAGCCCGGGGATGAATGCGTTGGACGGACCCTCCGTAGCTCGAAGAGCGAAGGAGGGTGAGTTGCTTCGGCGGATTCCGCCGAAGAAATTAACGATACCACGGGCGTAAGCCCGTGGAGCTTCATTATCGCCTGAGAAGTTCCTGACGGATCTCTTTAAACTCGGTAAATTCCGGGTCTTTGTGGATTAAGGTTGCTGCGCGGGTGATAGCGGTGGCGCCGATCCAACAATCAGCGAGCGATAATCCTCCTTGGGCTTTGAGCCGCGACGCGATTTCGAGGATCTCCGGTTCACAGGATACCCACTGAATGTCGAAGGTATCCACCAGGCGCAGCGCTTCGCGGGCTGCCTCTTCCCCCTCCTCACGCCAGATGCGGTAGAGAAGCTCCATTCGGCTTATGAATGAGATGAACAATCGACATTGGCTCCTTTTTGCCTGCAAGAGGAGGCCTTCCACTCTGTTGGCTCCGGGCTCGTCACTGCGAAGGGCAAGCAGGGCAGACGTGTCGAGGACAAAAACATTTTTAGCGGGCATTTTCCCTTTGCCGGTCCCGCCTCCTGTCTTTCAAAAGCCGCTTGACCGCCCCCCCTTTGCCTGAACCACGAAAGGCCCTCAAAGGGTCGGAGGGCAGCGGTATAACTCTAGCGGTGGCGCCTTCCACTACCCATTCCAACTTGGTGTTGGGACCAATTTGGAGCTTTTTCCGAACTTCTGAGGGAACAGAGACCTGACCGCGTTTTGTGACCCTGGTGCGCATAATGCTTATCTATACAAGATGGAAGGTTAGATTGCAAGCAAGATTCTGGATAATCATGTAGTGGTGAGGGCCGACGGAGTAAGGTCAGAGAACCCCCTCGGGTCCGGCATGTTATTTTTTTGTGGGCTGATTCCGATTCTTGCGCTACAATGGGCCTCGAAAGCCTCCATGGTCTTCGCTTACTACAGCCGGCTCACGCGAGCGCAGCAGCGCGTGTACAGGAGCAGCGACGGGATCACGGCGATCGCTCTACCTAGGAGCTTCGCTTTCCGCCCGCTCGTGGCGCAATTGGCCGAGGCGCTGAGACGTGAAGAGCGCCGGGCCGTAGAAGCGCTCTGTCAGGAGCTGGTTACCACCCTCACGGTCGGCCTCAAGGTCCATCCTGTCCGTGTCGCAGTCCTGGCGGCGCGCCCTTCAAGGGGCTGGGGCGAACTTCACGGTCTGTACCATCCCATGCAGGGGGGCCGGCCTGCTAAGATCACTGTCTGGATGCGCACGGCGCAGAGACGGCAGGTGGTGGCCTTTCGAACTTTTTTACGGACCTTGATCCATGAGCTCTGTCATCACCTGGACTATGAGCATCTCAAGTTGCCGGAGTCCTTCCACACCGAGGGCTTCTACAAGCGAGAGTCCAGTCTCGTGCACCAATTGCTGGATGGGTTATCGGCGTGACGGCCGGTTTTTCCTTGTGTTTTTGCTCCGCCTGCCGTATTTATTAATTAAGCGAATCATGGAAGAAACCATACGCCAGATATCCATTTGGGCGCTGCCGGTTCTGGTGGCGATCGTTTTCCACGAAGTGGCCCATGGATGGGTGGCCTTTCGATTGGGAGACCCAACGGCGGCCCGCATGGGGCGATTGACCCTTAACCCGCTCTCGCATATCGATCTATTCGGAACCATCCTTCTACCGCTGTTCTTGATCATTGTTCGCGCTCCTTTTCTCTTCGGTTATGCCAAGCCGGTGCCGGTCAATTTCTATAACCTGAATCATCCTAAGAGGGACATGGTCTGGGTGGCGTTGGCGGGACCTGCCACGAATATCCTCTTGGCGCTCGGGAGCGTCCTGTTTCTCAAGCTCCTTCTCTCAGTGGATTTCTCGCCGCGTGACCCGTTCTCATCCCTTTTGCTGGCAATCCTGACTCCCCTCGCGCTGATGGCGAAAAACAGCGTGATCATCAATGTGGTCCTGGCAGTTTTCAATGCCTTTCCCATCCCTCCCTTGGATGGTGGGAGGGTGGTGGTAGGACTGCTGCCTGAGCCCCATTCCTCGACTGTGGCAAGGATAGAGCCATATGGGTTTCTGATCATTCTGCTCTTGCTTATGACCCATGTCTTGGATGTATTGATGGGCCCGGCGATTCATTTTCTCCTGGGGATTTTTGATGGCATGCTGTAGCACGACAGGCGTTCATGGAAACCATCGTTAGCGGTGCGCGTCCTACGGGTCGTCTCCACCTCGGCCATCTCCATGGAGCCTTAAAAAATTGGGTCCAGCTTCAGACTGGTTACCGCTGTTTTTTCTTTGTCGCCGACTGGCACGCCTTGACGACAGACTATGCGTCGCCCCAGGGAATCCAGCAGAGCACGGTTGAGATGGTCATGGATTGGCTGAGCATTGGCCTGGATCCCGAGCGGTGTGTGCTATTCCGTCAGTCCAGAATCAAAGAACATGCGGAGCTCCATTTGCTTCTTTCCATGATCACTCCGGTGCCTTGGTTGGAGAGAAATCCCACGTACAAAGAACAGATGCGTGAACTCGAAGGCAGAGACCTCTCCACCTACGGGTTCTTGGGATATCCGGTTCTCCAGGCGGCGGACATCATGATGTATAAGGCACACAAGGTCCCCGTAGGAGTGGATCAGGCCCCTCACGTGGAGCTAACGAGGGAGATCGTGCGCCGTTTTAACCAGGTCTATCGGCCGATCTTTCCGGAGCCGGAGGTCCTTTTGACGGAGACGCAAAAGCTCCCGGGCCTCGATGGGAGGAAGATGAGCAAGAGCTACAATAACGCGGTCTTTCTTTCGGATTCGCCAAAAGAGATCGACCAGAAGCTCAGCCGAATGATGACCGATCCGGCCCGGGTCAGACGCCAGGATCCAGGGGAGCCGGAGAAGTGCCCCGCCTTTCAGCTGCACAAGGTTTACTGCACTCCCGAGGAAATTGAATACGTCTCCAAGGGATGCCGCACCGCCGGGATCGGTTGTTTGGAGTGCAAGAAGGTAATGATCAAGCACGTTATCGCGGATCTGGAACCCTTCCGCAAGAAGAGGGCGGCCTACGAGCGCCGTCCCTCGGATGTGGAGGACGTGCTTGCGAGCGGAAATCGCACCGCTCAGGAGAAGGCCGCCGAGACGATGGAGGAGGTTCGTAGCGCAGTAGGACTGTAATGGCCGCGGAAAAAGGCCCATCTGCCATCAGTTGGCCTGAGAGTCTCTCTCAGGTCCGATGCGATACGCCTGTGCACCGCTCGACGGAGATACGCTTGAACCTCCTCGCTCGACGCATCGGCCCTTCGAGATACCCCCAGGCCAGCGGTTATGGTAGCTGCGCTCGACCGCCTTGCATCTGAGACCTTTTTGACCGGCCAAAAGATTTCTTATCGGACTAATGACCACCCAGGTACAGCTTGAGATGTTCGAGGGTCCCCTGGATCTGCTGCTCCATCTGATCAAAAAGAACGAGATCAGCATCACCGATATCCCCATCGCGACGATTACGGAGCAGTACCTCGCCACTTTAGAACTCATGGAAAGTTTGAACCTCGATATCGCCGGCGAGTTCCTGGTGATGGCGGCGACCCTGATCCACATCAAATCCAGGATGCTGCTCCCTCCGGAGGAGGATCCGGAGGAAGAGGAAGAGGGAGACCCTCGGGAGCAACTGATCCGCCAGCTGCTGGAGTATCAGAGATTTAAAGAGGCGGCGGACGAGTTGGAGAGGCGGGAGATCCTCAGACGTGATGTCTTTGTCCGTCCCTTCGAGGAACAGGAGGAGATGGAGGCTGCGGGGTTCGAGGGGGTTTCCCTCTTTGACCTGATCGCCGCTCTGCAGAGCGTCTTGGAGCGGCTTCCTAAAGAAGAGGTCCACCAGGTCACGCTGGAAAAGATATCGGTGCGAGAGAAGATGAACCTGCTCCTGTATGACTTGCACAGAAGAGGCAGGCTCATTTTTCAATCACTGTTCGAGGGAGCGGCATCGAGGATGGAGGTCGTGGTCACTTTTCTTGCGATGCTCGAGCTTGTCAAGATACGCGCCATAAGGATCTGGCAGGAGGAACGCATGGGGCCCATCGTCCTTGAGCTGGCCGCGCCTTTGGGAGACGTCCACGACATGTTGGCGACTGAGATCGAGGGAGAAGAGGATGGAGCGTGATCGACTCAAGTCCGTGCTGGAGAGTTTGCTCTTTGCGGCGGAAGGTCCGCTGACGGTCCGCCACATGACGGATGCCGTTGACGGGGTGGGGAAGGATCAGGTGATCTCTGTGCTCCAGGAGCTGCAATCGGAGTATGAGATGGCCGGCCGGGGCTTCCGCCTGGCGGAGGTGGCTGGAGGATATCAAATGAGAACGCCAAAGGAGAACGCGGATTGGGTTAAGAAACTCTATCGCGGTCGACCGTCGCGCATGACCCGCGCGACCCTTGAGACTTTGGCCATCATCGCTTACAAGCAGCCTATCACGCGGGCTGAGATTGAGAGCATTCGAGGCGTCGATGTTGAGGGAGTGCTCTCCGCTCTCCTGGAGCGGCGGCTGGTGCGGATTGTCGCTCGCAAGGATGTGCCCGGGAGGCCCTTTCTTTACGGCACGACGGGAGAGTTTTTGGCGATGTTCAATCTCAAGGACCTGACCCATCTCCCCACCCTCAAAGAGATGGAGGAGATGACTTCCCCCCAACCTCCCCTGGGGGAATCCCCGCCAGAAAGCAGTGGCCAGTAAGCAGGCAGCAGTAAAGAGTGAGCGCTGATTTTCATGGAGCGGCTGCAGAATATCCTCGCCCGTGCGGGTCTGACTTCGCGCCGAGGAGCGGAGAAATGGATTCAGGAAGGGCGGGTGGCGGTGAATGGGGTGGTGGTGAGGCGGCTGGGTTCGCGCGCAGACCCGTCAAGAGACAAGATCAAGGTCGATGGTAAACTCATCCGTCGGCAGCATCCACAGCGCTATTTCTTGTTCCACAAACCCGCGGGCGTGATCACCTCGATGCGCGACCCGGAGGGACGCCCCAACCTGGGAGAGCGGCTGGAGCCCCTCGGAGCGAAAGGACGTCTCTTTCATGTCGGGAGACTGGACTTTAACTCCTCTGGCCTTCTTCTCCTGACCAACGATGGAGAGCTGGCCCATCGTCTGACCCATCCGCGCTACGAGATAAAAAAAGGCTACCGGGTCAAGATCAACGGCACTCCGTCCGAGAGGGAACTGGACCGTCTGCGCAGGGGGATAGAACTGCAAGACGGAGTGACCGCCCCTGCCAGAGTCCGGCTCGTGCAGGTGGCGCATGAAAAGGCGTGGCTTCAAATCGAGGTCCATGAAGGACGCTACCGCGAAGTGCGGCGGATGTTTGAGGCCCTCGGCTATTTCGTGGAGAAGCTGATACGGGTTCGCGTCGGTCCGATCCGTCTCGGTTCCCTGGCCCCGGGTAAAATCCGGGCTCTTTCCGTAGAAGAGGTTACCGCGCTAAAAAAGGCCGTCGGGATGTAAATTTTTTTACGCCGCGTGGGCGGCCCGGAGATTACAGAACTCCTCGTAATCTATGAGCTTGTGAATAGTAGGTCGCTCCCCGCACATGGGGCAGGCAGGGTCCGCCTTAAGGTTGAGCGTGTTGATCTCCATGGTAAGCGTGTTGAAGCACAGCAGCCGTCCCACCAGCGTCTCGCCTTTTCCGAGGATCAATTTAATGGTCTCCAAGGCCTGAATCACCCCTATGAGTCCTGGAAGAACGCCCAGCACGCCGGCCTCTTGACAGCTTGGCGCCATTTCAGGAGGGGGCGGCGTAGGATAAAGGCAGCGATAGCAAGGGCCCTTGCCTGGATAAAAGACCGAGGCCTGACCCTCGAACTGGAAGATGCTTCCATGAACGTTAGGTTTCTTGGCTAACACACAGGCATCGTTGACCAAATAGCGAGTGGGAAAATTATCGCACCCATCCACCACGATGTCATAGTCCTTGATAATCTCCATGATGTTCTGAGAAGTGAGCTTTTCCTGATAGGGGATGACTCGAACGTCGGGATTGAGCGCCTGGAGGGTCTGCTTGGCGGAATCGGTCTTAGGCATCCCGATGCGATCGTTGGTATGGAGAATCTGCCGTTGGAGGTTCGAGAGATCCACCACGTCATTATCGATGATTCCGAGGGTCCCCACGCCGGCCGCGGCAAGGTAAAAGGCAGAGGGAGATCCAAGTCCTCCGGCTCCCACCATGAGCACCTTGGCCTTAAGAAGTTTGGCTTGGCCCTCCTCGCCTACCTCGGGAAGGAGAAAGTGACGGCTGTATCGGGTCGTTTGCTCCGCCGTAAACTGGTGGTCCTGCACCCACTTGTAGCCTGCGGTTTTCCAGGCTGTATATCCACCGGACATGGAGATCACATTTGGATATCCCATCTCCCTTAGGGCCTTGGCTGCGAGCAGCGAGCGAACCCCGCCGGCACAATAGGCGATGATGGGAGTGGATTTGTCCGGGACCGTGGTTTCGATTTTGATCTCGAGAAAACCCCGAGGCAGAGGTAGGGCCT
>Ga0137796_10001883_pt1 | contig 11580 bp, 12 predicted proteins | sample OV2TP3_FD_97704 | JGI IMG/M metagenome (GOLD analysis project Ga0137796, IMG submission 97704)
TGGCACGGCCATTGCGCTGTGAATTAGAGAAGGAAGCGACTTTGCTTCCGTCTGCCTTAAGACTGTGCCCACAATGATAGGAGAGGGCGTCTCTGTCATTCTGAACCCTTCGCATGTCATCCTTAGCGGAAGCGAAGGATCTCTAGTTTGCTCAGGGTAGACTCCGTGAAGAATCTCATAGAATCGATGGGTTAGGTTAGAGAGATTCTTCGGCTGACGCCTCAGAATGACATTACGACACAGTCTCCCTGAGAAGGGCGAGGGTGAGGGAAAATTTAGCTGGGCGCAGGATCAGGTGATCTTACATTGACAGCGGAGTTGCTGATCGGATACGCTCGCGGCCAATTGTTTTCCTATAATTCCCTCTCCCGCTGGGAGAGGGTCAGGATGAGGGAAATCCCATGAGTAAAAAAGTCATTGGTCTTGCTCTAGGCGCTATGCTCTTGGCTCTTAGCTTTCCCGTTCAGGCGCAGCAGCCGAAGAAGGTCTATCGCATAGGTTACTTACGGGCCGAGACACCGCCAGAAGTCGATATCGAAGGATTCCGCCAAGGCCTTCGCGAGCACCGCTACGTTGAGGGGAAGAACATCGTCGTTGAGTACCGATGGGCGGATGGAAACGAGGAGAGACTTCGTTCCCTTGCGGCTGAGCTGATCCGTCTCAAGGTGGACCTTATCGTGACATCGGCTCCGGCTGCAACCCAGGCTGCGAAGGAGGCTACCACGACGATCCCTATCGTAATGGTACTGGTTGCCGATCCCGTTGCGTTCGGATTTGTCAACAGCCTTGCTGCTCCAGGTGGGAATATCACAGGGTTCTCATTCCTTTTGCCGGAGATAAGCGGTAAACGGCTGGAACTGCTCAAAGAAACCGTTCCCAAGCTGTCTCGTGTCGCAGTGCTGTGGAATGCTGCCAATCCATACAAGGAAACCGACTTGAAAGCGGTGCAACCGGTAGCCGACGCCTTGAAAGTGGCAGTGCATACATTCCGAGTGCGAGAGCCGAACGGATTCGACGCTGCATTCAAAGGCGCCACCAAGGTTCGCGCGCAGGGGCTCCTCACCCTGGATGATCCCTTCACTCTAGCTCACAGAACGCGGATTACAAATCTCGCGCTCACGTATAAGCTTCCGGCGGTATACGCAGTGAGGCCATTTGTGGATGCTGGTGGTCTGATGTACTACGGGCCGGACCGTGTCGATCAGAACAGACGCGCGGCCGCTTACGTGGACAAGATCCTAAAAGGAACCAAACCTGCCGAACTGCCAGTCGAGCAGCCGACGAAGTTTGAGTTTGTGATCAATCTCAAAACGGCGAAGCAGATTGGGATCACGATCCCGCCGAACGTGCTGGCAAGGGCGGATCGGGTGATCAAGTGATTTTGGATTTTAGATTGCCGATTTTCGATTGGGAGCCGATACATGAATAACAAATTTTGCAGCCGATTTTTTGAATTGAGATTGAGTTCCAATCCAAAATCCAAAATCGAAAATCTAAAATGGCTGGGGCTTTCGGTAATCGCTTTCGTGCTCGTGGTGGCTGGGGCTGTGGCTCAGGCGCAGCAGCCTAAGAAAGTGCCACGGATCGGAATTCTTTTCCCCAGCACCGCTGCCACAACCACGCACCTCCTTGAAGCCTTCAAGCGAGGTTTGCGAGAACTTGGCTATGTGGAAGGGCAGAATCTCCTCTTAGAGCCCCGGTACGGTGAAGGAAAAGCTGAACAACTCCCTGTCCTTGCTGCCGAATTGGCCCGTCTGAAAGTTGATGTCATCGTAGCAGTCACCAACTCGGTGATCGAGGCTGTCAGGCAAGCGACACCGACAATACCGATCGTCACGCCGAACAGCTCTGACCCGGTTGGGTCCGGGTTTGCTGCCAGCCTGGCTCGACCCGGTGGAAACGTGACTGGGCTGACCGCGTTTTCCCCGGAACTCAATGGAAAAAGGTTGGAGCTCCTCAAGGAGACTATTACCAGGCTCTCGCGGGTGGCCCTGCTCTTGAATCCGAATGTCCCAGGAAGCGCTCTCGATCTCAAAGAGACGGAGCTAGCAGCTCGATCCCTAGGGCTTCGGATTCAATCTTTGGAAGTGCGAGATGTCTCTGACATAGACAGCGCTTTTAAGACGATGGCCAAGGAGGGCGCCGACGCCTTGACCATGTTCCCAGGTCACCCAGGGCTTTTTGTGAACCGGAAAAAGATCGTGGAGCTTGCACGAAAGAATCGGCTGCCAGCGATGTACTCTATAAGCGAATTTGTCGACGCTGGTGGCCTGATGTTCTACGGACCGGACCGTCTCGTAGGATACCGGCGTGCGGCCTACTACGTGGATAAGATCCTAAAGGGGTCGAAGCCGGGCGAGTTACCGATCGAGCAGCCGACGAAGTTCGAACTGATCATCAACCTTAAAGCTGCCAAGCAGATCGGCGTGACGATTCCGCCGAACGTGCTGGCAAGGGCGGATAGGGTGATTAAGTGACAGCAGGCTCAGCCGCAAAGAAAACGCTGATCCGCCTCTGGCGGAAACAGGCGAGAAGCAAGATGGGATGGGAAAAAGACGATCTGAAATCGGCAGTTTCGAAGAGACCGCTCAAGCCTTAGTCCGGCGAGCGAGTCGGCGAAGAAATTGCCTCACGGAGATGACTCGAACTCGGCGCCGGCGCAGGGCTTTGATCAAATCGAGATCCCGTTTGAGATCATCATCCCGCGTTACCAGATATTGCGATTGGCCAAGGATGGCAGCTTCTAAAATCTCGTTGTCATCGGGATCGCGACATATCTTGAGATCACCGGAGATCTGGATGACACTTGCGCGAGCTGCGATAAGCCGGACAAATGTTTCTACCTCCTCGGGGGGATATTTAAATCGCAGAGTCAATCGTGGTCGGCTAAGGACTTCTGCAATTTCAGCGAGCTGTGAGAGAGACGTGACGACGCTAAAGTCGTCGCGCCGCCATCTCGTGATAACTTGCCCCGGAGGGCCGGTAGGTTTGAGGAAGGCGGAGACCCAAATGTTGGTGTCAAGCAGGGCGACGAGCGGCACGGTGCTGCGCCTTAACCTCGGCCCTCGCTCGAGTCACTTCCGCCTCGATGACTTCTTGTGGGATCGCTTTGGTACGGCTTCTCATCCTACGAAGCAAGCGTTCGAATTCCCTCCGCCACTCAGGCTCTCGGTAGAGGGTAACCAGGACCTGGGACTGCTCCTTCAATCGGAGCGGTTTGAGGGGTCTCAGCACTCCATTTTCATAGACGGCCCTAAACGTTTCTTCCACTGGACGAGCTCTTCTGGACTCTGCCATAACCAGCATTATAGCGGCGCCTTCGCGCTGCGGTCAAGCACGCTACGCAGAGAGCTGACAGCGGCGATGGCGGATCTTGGATGGAGGGATCAATGAGTAAAAAAATCATTGGCCTTACGCTAAGCGCTATGCTCTTGGCTCTTAGCTTTCCAGTTGAGGCGCAGCAGCCGAAGAAAACTTACCGCATAGGTTACCTTTCTCCGCGCCTCGGCTTCGATTCTGGTGCGGAGGCATTTCGACAAGGTCTGCGCGAGCTTGGATACATCGAAGGACAGAACACCGTCATCCAGTGGCGATTTGCCAAAGGCAAGAGCGATCTTTTTCCTGAGCTTGCCGCCGAGCTGGTCCGGATCAAAGTTGACGTCATTGTGACAACAGGAAGCCCAGCAACCCATGCGGCGCAGCAAGCTACCAGGACAATCCCATTGTTATGACGGTTGTTGGTGATCCTGTTCCAAGGTTTGTTGCCAGTCTTGCAAAGCCAGGTGGAAACATCACGGGATTGACCCAAATTGCACCCCAGCTAAGCGGAAAGAGGCTAGAGCTGTTGCTAGAGCAGATCGGGTGATCAAGTGATTTTGGATTTTAGATTGCCGATTTTCGATTGGGAGCCGATACATGAATAACAAATTTTGCAGCCGATTTTTTGAATTGAGATTGAGTTCCAATCTAAAATCCAAAATCGAAAATCGAAAATGGCTGGGGCTTTCGGTAATCGCTTTCGTGCTCGTGATGGCTGGGGCTGTGGCTGAGGCGCAGCAGCCGAAGAAGGTGCCGCGCATCGGGTATTTGACGCTCAGCGCTGGCGTCTCGCAGCCCGAAGAGGTTTTTCTGCAAGGTCTCCGGGATCTTGGCTATGTCGATGGCCGAAACATCATCATCGAGTACCGGCGGGCGGCGGGCAGGACAGACCGCCTCCGCGCCTTGGCGGAGGAACTGGTCCGCTTGAATGTGGACATCATCGTGGCCCGGGCCACGCCGTCGGTCCAGGCCGCGAAGGACGCGACCAAAGCAATCCCCATCGTTATGGCGGCCGCGGCGGATCCTCTGGGGAGCGGATTTATCGCTAGTCTGGCGCGGCCCGGCGGCAACATAACGGGCATGTCCAACATTATGCCGGAGCTTGCGGGAAAGCGGTTGGAGCTGCTCAGGGAAATACTGCCGAAGCTTTCTCGTGTTGCCTTTCTGGCCCACGGCGGCGATCCGGCACACAAGCTGTTCGTGAAGGAAGCCCAGGACGCAGCCCGGCAATTCGGGATGACATTTCAGCCGGTGGTGATCGGAGGGCCGGAGGAAATCGAAAGCGCCTTCTCGGCAATAGCGAGAGAGCGGGCAGGGGCTCTGATCGTTCAGCCGCTTTTTATCAACAATCTTGGACAGGGGCCAAAGATCGCCGAGCTTGCAGTAAAGCATCGGCTGCCGACAGCCTCGGATGGGGCGCTGTTCGCGGAGGCCGGAGGGCTGATGTACTACGGACCGGACTCCTTGCCCCTGTTCCGCCGCGCGGCCACTTACGTGGACAAAATCCTGAAGGGGGCAAAACCGGCTGAGCTTCCCGTGGAACAGGCGACGAAGTTTGAGTTCCTGATCAATCTCAAAGCGGCCAAGCAAATCGGGTTAACAATTCCTCCTAATGTTTTGGCTAGAGCTGACAAAGTAATCCGATGATCGAACAATCTAAAACCTGTGCTGAGCGAAGTCGAAGTATCCAAAATCGAAAATATCCAAAATCTAGCCAATTATTCATGATCTTAGGATCACCCCAGACAATGAAAATGGTTATACTGTCTCTCACGGCTATTTCCGCGGAAGAAGGTCGGCGTATGTTTGGTGCCACAGAGCCCGCAGCCAATTGGACTTGGATATCCCCAGGCACCCCGAACTGTTGCCTTTCGCTAGGCGGAGAGCACGCGAAGTAAATTCTTTGTTTCATGGATATCCCCCGGAGGTAGCTGCGAGAGGAGGACCGACTATGGAGGTTGTTTACCGCCGCTGTAGCGGCTTGGACGTTCACAAAAAGAGCGTTGTTGCCTGTGTGCTGATTTGGGAAGGGGGGGTCGTCAAAAAGGAGGTTCGCAGCTTCGGGACCATGACCGAAGATCTGTTGCTGCTTCATGATTGGCTTTCGGCCCACGGGGTCAGCCATGTGGCCATGGAGAGTACCGGGGCTTACTGGAAGCCGGTTTTCAATGTGCTGGAGGGGAGCTTCACGGTGCTTTTGGTCAATGCCACCCACATCAAAGCGGTTCCCGGGCGGAAGACCGATGTGAAGGATTGCGAGTGGATTGCAGAGCTTCTCTGCCATGGGCTGCTCAAAGGGAGTTTCATTCCTCCAGAGCCGATCCGGGATCTTCGGGATCTGACCCGCTATCGGAAGTCTCTGATGGACGAACGGGTTCGGGAGGTGAACCGGCTGCACAAGCTTTTGGAGTCGGCTAATGTGAAACTCGCCTCGGTGGCCACCGATGTGATGGGAGTTTCCGGCAGAGCGATGCTGGAGGCGCTGCTTTTGGGCAGTACCGATCCTGAGGTTTTGGCAGAGTTGGCCCGGGGGAAGTTGCGTAAGAAGTTGCCCCTTTTGAGGCGGGCGTTTCACGGTCGTTTCCGTGCGCATCATCGCTTCATGCTCGAGCAGATTCTTTCTCACATGGATTTTCTCGATGAAGCCATCGAGCAGATCAGTCAGGAGGTAAAGAGTCGCCTTTCCCCTTTTTGTGAACCGATCGAACTCTTGAAGACCATCCCGGGAGTGAATCAGCGGGTGGCTGAGGTGATTGTGGCGGAGATCGGGGTGGATATGAGTCGCTTTGCCACGCACCGGCATTTGGCTTCTTGGGCCGGTCTGTGTCCGGGCAATCATGAGAGTGCAGGGAAGCGTAAAAGCGGCAAAACTCGCAAAGGGAATCGTTGGTTGAGCCGAGCTCTTGTGGAAGCCTCTTGGGCCGGGTCTCGCGCGAAAGGGACGTATCTCAAATCGCAGTACCATCGATTGCTGCCTCGTAAGGGCAAAAAGAAGACTGCCGTGGCTGTTGCTCACACGATCCTGGTCATCGTTTACCATATGTTGGTTAAGAAGGTGCCTTATCGTGAACTCGGCCAGGACTATTTGGACCGTTTGAACCGTACGGCCATTACCAGACACCATGTGAAACGACTCCAAAGTCTCGGGTACAACGTTACGCTCCAACAAACGGCGGCTGCTGCTTAACCAAAGCTGAGGACTTATTTTCGAAGTAAGATATTTGAAATTTTCGGTTGAATTTTGGAGTACGGAAGAGGAAAAATATCACTCGCGCGAAGACGCAAAGTACGCCAAGTTCGAACAAATAAGAAGATATTTTTCTTTGCGCTCTTGGCGTCTTGGCGCGATAACTTTGTTGAAGTGGTTCTGTTAAACATTTAAAACGTAAGAATCTAAAATCGTTAGAGCTTGTAGATGGGAATCCGGAGGGCACGGGCTGCGCCAATCAGTCGGCCATCGTAGCCTGCGAGAGAGATTCGCTGGCCCTGCTTTCGGAGAAAATCCATAGATGCCAAATGGAGGGCATCCAGGGTGCGGACTGACTTTGGGAAGGGCTCCAAGGCCCTCGTGAGCACCGGCGGGGAAAGCTCAATAAGGGCGACGCGGCTCAGGAGGGAACGCACCTCATCTGCATGCGATCGGGTGAGTCTGCGCGCATGAATCCGAGTCCAGATTTCATACTCAAGCAGACGGCTAGAGATAAGATCCTCCTGCCAAAGCCGCTCGGGTGGCACGCGGTCTTCTGCAAGGAGGTGAGCAAGCGCAACCGACGCATCGAGATAGATCACCGGTCGCTCCGGTCCTGCTCCAGTTCACGAAGTAGGTCGCGGAAGGACATGACCGGCTTGCGCGGTGGGGGACCTGCGGATGGCAGCGTGGGAGGGGTGATCCAGCCTTGGCGTACGGCCTCCGCAAGCAAGGCATCGGCCAGGAGCGGGCTCCGGCTCTTTTGGGGAGGCGCCAGTTCGGCGACCACACGGTCACGGTCGGTGACCAGTACGGTTTCTCCGCTCGCGGCAAGGCGGACATACTCGCTAAGCTTGTTCTTAAGGACTTTTAACCCTACGGCCCGCATAGTTATAATGTAGCCTCCGGTAGCTACCATGTCAAGGACCGCGTCAGGTGAATATGGAACAGGTCGTTATCGGTCTATTTCTCGTTTTTTTTCTTTTGGAGCTCCTCGTTGAGTTTGTCCTCAATGAGATGAACATGAGCCATGTCCGCAAGAGACAGGCTGAGCAAGAAATTCCCGATTTTTTCCTGGGAAAGATAGATTCCGGGGATTACCGCAAGTCCGTGGAATACACGCTCGCCAAGGGGCACTTTCAGCGCTGGGCAGGAGTCTATGGAGGGACGGTCACCCTGTTCGTCTTGTTTGGCGGCGTCCTTCCCTATCTCGATCGTCTCTCCCGGGATGTAGGCAGTCAATTTTTTCCACCCTGGACACAAGCCACGGGTATCCTATTCTGCCTCGGCACGGGCTTGGTCTTCTCTATTTTGAGTCTCCCTATCGACCTTTACTCCACCTTCGTTATCGAGGAGCGCTTCGGTTTTAACAAGACCACGCTGAAACTCTATCTCATGGACAAGATCAAAGGATTCGTCCTCGGAATTGTGATCAGAGTCCCCTTTCTTTTCGGCGTGCTCTGGTTCATGGGCAACACGGGTCCTTACTGGTGGCTTTGGGCGTTTCTCTTTATCTTCGCCTTTCAACTCCTCATGGTCATTGTCTATCCCACGCTGATCGCGCCGCTATTTAACAAGTTCGAGCCTTTAAAGGACGGGGAGCTGCGCGAGCGGATTCTGGCCTTGGCTGGGCAAGTCGGGTTTAAGACCGGTGGGATCTACACCATGGACGGCTCAAGGCGCTCGACCCATTCCAATGCCTATTTCACCGGGATCGGAAAGACCAAACGGATTGTTCTTTTTGATACCCTTATGGAGCAGATGACCATCGACCAGGGATTGGCCGTTCTGGCCCATGAGATGGGCCACTATAAGATGAAACACATTCGCAGGATGCTGGTTCTTAAGGGCATTTCTCTTCTTGTGGGCCTCTATCTTGTCAGTCTGCTCGTGGGCTATGAGCCTATGTTTCGCGCCTTCGGCTTGGAAAGGCCATCGGACTCCGGGCTATTGGTCCTCTTCGGTCTGCTCTCCGGCCCGTTGACGTTTTATCTCCATCCGCTGTTGAACCTTCTGTCCCGCAAGCACGAATACGAGGCTGACCGTTTTGCCGCTCGGACCTTGAAGGACGCAAGGCCAATGGAAGAGGCGCTTATCAACTTAACGGTTAAGAACCTCTCCAATCTGACACCTCATCCCTGGTACTCGGCCTACCATTACTCCCATCCGACCACCGCAGAGCGGATCGGCGCCGTCCGGCAATCGTTGGTCTCCTTCCGCGCGGCTTATCTCCCTTGAGTCCGGGGCTATACCGGGGCGGACTTGGAGATCACCTCGCGGGGAGGGAACTTGCGCCCAATGAGCTTGTATTGGAAGGCCACGTCCATCATGGGCTGGAGGTCGGATTCCAGAAGCCTTTTCTCGAAGGCGGGCAGCGCCATCACCTTCAGGAAATCGGGCTTAAGCCCCGTGTGTTTGGCGATGGTCCTTCTAGCCTCTTCGGGGTTGGCGTTGTGGGCGTCGATTCCTCGGTTGATAGCCGTGATGAATGCTTTCACGGTATCCTGGTTTTTCTGAATCCACGCCTCGCTGCAGAAATAGGAGGCGATCAGAAGCCTCGGGGCGATGCCGCCCAGAGGATAGCCCAACACCCTGGTTTTTCTGTTCACCTTAGATGGAACTGTCACGAACGGTTCCACCGCAACAAAGGCGTCGATGTGCTTCTTGACAAGAAGCGCCTCCATTTGCGGAAAGGGTACCTCCACCCACTTGACGGCGGAGGAGTCGCCGCCGTTACTATCGATCCAGTGCAGTCCGGAGACGTGGATGATATTGCGAAGGGTGTTGGTGGCAATGGTCTTTCCGTGAAGATCTTTTGCCGACTTGATGGGTGAATCCTCAGCTACCTGGAAGCCAAAGACGTCGTTGGTTCCGCGCTTGTTGACGGCGCCGTTGGCGATAAAGCGGTAGTCAAACCCTTCCAGATAGCCCTGGTAGATGGAGACCACGTTGGACCAGCCGATGTTGAGGGCACCGGAGGCAAGGGCCGGCGCGATGGCCGCGCCGCCGACCATCGCGGTTACATTGATGTCAAGGCCCGAGTCTTTGAAGAATCCCCGGTCCAGAGCGAAAAAGAAAGGTGAGAGATCGCCAATCTTCATCGTCCCGATGTGAAGCTTCGTTTGGGCCAAGGCCAGGTCCCATGGCAACATCAGAGTCCCTGCCGCCGCGATTCCCTTCGCTGCCTTAGCGAGAAACGCACGACGGGTGAGCGTTGCCAGGTCAATGCCGACAGTAACCTTCTTCATGTCCTAACCCCCCAATAGAAAGCTTGCTGGATTCTAGGATGAACTTTCATGCCTTGCAAGTCTTTTCCCTTGACCCTGATCCGTCGATAAGGGGGAGGACGGCCAGGGTTTCCAAGGTGTTACGATTACCAACAGATTATCCCTTGACGCCGGTCCTAAGTCTGCCCTATTTTTAGGGCGTTCTTCCGAATAGCAACTTAGGCTGGATCGCAGCAGAGTCAGGAGGACACCTATGAGTAGACCAAAAACAATAGAGTGGCCGGAGGAGGCCAAAATCTGCGTCACGTTCATAGTGCCTTGGGAGGTTTGGCCGGAGAACTTTGCGACACACCAATCCCTTCAGCGGCACCCGGGAGGCAACATCCCCCCGCCTCATGCTGTTTTTAAACAGAATATGGCATTAGTGACCGAGCGGGAATACGGGGACCGTGTCGGCATCTGGCGTCTGATAGATCTCTTCGAGCGCCATAAACTGAAGGTCACTTTTCTGATGAATGGTTTAAAGGTCGAACAATTCCCCAACGAGGTTCGGGAGTTCAAAGCCCAGGGCCATGAATTTTCCTCCGAAGGCTATGAACATGAGTATTCCTTCATGTACACCAGAGAGCAGGAGCGGGAATCGATCCAAAAGACGGTAGCCGCGTTTGAAAAGGTCCTGGGGCAAAAGCCCACCGGATATCTCTCGCCCGGCCACGCATCCACTGATAACACCCTGGATCTGGTCGCCGAGGCCGGCTTTATTTGGTGGGCTGATCCTCTGAACAGCGACAATCCCTACACCGTAGAGGCGCGGGGGCGCAAGATCGTCGTCGTTCCTTATAACGTGCCCGGGTGCAACGACTACTCCACCTACGGGACCGGGCGCACTCCGAGAGATCTCCTCCAGATCATGAAGGACCAGTTTGACTACCTCTATTGGGAGGGAGAACAGGGGCAGCCGAAATTTTTCGCCTTCAACCTCCACCCCTTTGTCTCCGGTGTTCCCTACCGGACCAGAATCATTGACGAGTTCATCAAGTATGCCAAAGGCTTTCCTAAAGTTTGGTGGGCCCGCCGGATCGAGATCGCCAACTGGTGGTTAGAAAAGAGCTATTAGGGGTGCGCTCAATCTCCTCGTGTGCGGCATCGTCACCTGGAAGGTCATCCCCTCTACAAACCCATCTGAGAAAAGGACCGGTCCAATTTTTTTATCGCCTCGTCCACCTGCTCCTTGGTGACACTCAGGGGCGGAGTGATCCGGATGACATTGCCCCAAAGGCCCCCCTTCCCGATCAGGAGCCCGTTGGCCTTGGTCCTTTCAAAGAGCCGTTTGACAGCCTCGGGGTCGGGCTTTTTGTTCTCGCCCACAAGCTCCAGTGCCTGCATCAAGCCCATGCCTCGGACATCGCCGATCACGGGATACTTCGTCTTTAAGGTCTCTAGCCCCTCTCTCAAGCGTTGCCCCATGATGCGGGCGTTTTCTACCAGATTCTCTTCCTCGACCACTTCGATAGTGGCTAGCGCCGCCGTGCAGGTGACCGGGTTGCCCCCGAAGGTCGAGATCGTCATCCCTTTCATGCTGTCGGCTATCTCAGGAGCGGCGACGGTGGCACCGATGGGCGCCCCATTGGCCATCCCCTTGGCTAAGGTCATGATGTCGGGCTCAACGCCCCAATGCTCGATCCCGAACATCTTCCCTCCGGTCCTGCCCCATCCTGTCTGCACCTCGTCGCAGATAAAAAGACCGCCATACTTGCGCACAATCGAGACGATCTCTTGGAAATATTCCTTAGGCGGCGTGATAAAACCACCGATCCCCTGGATCGGCTCGGCAAGAAAGGCGGCGAT
>Ga0137796_10001884_pt1 | contig 11578 bp, 14 predicted proteins | sample OV2TP3_FD_97704 | JGI IMG/M metagenome (GOLD analysis project Ga0137796, IMG submission 97704)
TTGATAGTATTTTCTTATAGTTGATTGAAATTAGCTTATTGTAAATATCCGTAGGTAACTCTACCACTAATTTATTAGCAGCTTCCCAAGATATTCTTCCAATTTCTTTTCCATACCAAATATAAGGATGTTTAAAATACCAATCTGCTTCTTGTTGATTTATTCTTTCTTTTTTAAGTGAGTAAGTTATGCTTCTATCTACTCTTCTCATTGATTTCCATCTATTTTGATGCCCTTCTAACTTATTTATGTTGTAAAGAAGAATATTAAATCTTCCAGAGCCTATTTTTGATTCCAAATCTCTTTCATGAGCATTAATATAGTCTAGCAATTTATCAATGTCTATATCGTCAAACAAAGGAGTTCTATGCTTTATTGACATGGGAAGATAAAAAGAGAATAATGTAAGAAGATTTAGTGGAAGCATTGCAGGAACAGCAGATTCAAGATCAACCCAAACCAATCTATTTTTCCCATCGCTATTATTTTCCAGTATATTATTTTCCAGCATGAAATTGCTTGAGGCATTTGGGATTCCTTTTCCAGCCTGCCAGACTAACCCATCAAAACCAGCTTCAATTAGCCTTTCTTGAAGTGGTTTCATTATATTATTTACAAAATCACTTAATTCTGCTTCTCTTTGTTGAGAATGTTGAGAAAAAGGATGGTGCAATGAAGCATGTCTTCCATCAATGAATTCTGTTTGTAGTTCATATGCTTTGAATGTATCATTCCATCTAAATCCTCTTGCTTTAGCTACTCTTAATTTTGTGTCAAACCATGATTCAACTAATTCTGAGAGAATATTTCTTCTATAATAAGCTGCATGGACTGCATCCTCACTCCAGATATACGAGTTTGGCGCTCCAGAAAAGAAATAATTAGCAAGCTTTGTTATCAAACTTCCTGTAAAAATTTTTCTTGCTATAGGGTTACCTTGGCTATCTTCTCCTTTGTAAACCTCTGCAAGTCTTCCTTTACCAACTATCTTTTCTAGTAGACTTTCTGAACTCATTTTCAATTAATACTAAAATGATCATAAATATCACCTATTTTTCAACCTTTGAAGGGATAACTTTTATAAAGGTTATGCTATATAACACTGATAGATAAAAATGCAAAATCCAAATCGCCCTATACCAGTAGTTGCCTGCGGTATTATAGATGAGGAAGATAATATTCTACTGATGAAAAGAGAAAGAGAGCCGTATAAAGGTTATTGGTGCTTGCCAGGTGGCAAGATTGAGTTTGCAGAGTCAATTGAGGATGCCTGCAAAAGGGAATTAAAGGAAGAAACTGGGATAGAGATTAAGTTTAAGGCATTAAAAGGTGTCTTATCTGAAGTTTTAGTAGAAGAAAATAAGCAGCACCATTTTATATTATTTGCATGTGAAGTTGAGCCATTAAGCAATAAGGTTGTTTCATCTGATGAAGGTGTAGTAAAATGGTTCAGTCTCCATATCTTAGATTCTATGAAAGAAGTAATAATTCCAAGTGACCATTATATGATTAAAGAATTAATATTAAAGGGTGAAATTGTAGGTGTTACTAATTTTAGGATGATTAAAAAAGGAAACAAATATAAAATTGAGTCTATGGGCTAATAGAAATATGATAAGTTTATTTGTTTACGATAAAAGGCTATCAAAGCCTGATTTTTCTGTTGGTAAAGTTAAACCTCTGATAGGAAAAAGAGATATCACTATATGGCTTGATCTTCATAATCCTACTAAAAAAGAGCATGAGCAGATTAAGGAATTGTTTGGCATACATCCTCTAGTAATTGAAGATTGCTCAAAAACCCATACAAGACCTAAGATTGAGCTATTTAAAACATACAATTTCATTGTCACTAATGGTATATCTTATAAAGAGAAAGAGCCAAAGCTGATAGAATTTGATTTTCTTATTGGCAAGAGCTTTCTGATTAGCAATCATTTTGGGCATTCTGAAAATATTGATGGACTAAAAAATAATACTGAAAAATTAAATATAATCATGCCTAAAGGAGCTGATTTTGTCTTGCATGCGATTCTAGACCTTGAAATTGATAATTATTTTCCTTTACTTGACGATGTTGAAGATGAGCTAGAGCAAGTTGAAGATATTGTGCTAAAGGATCCAAGCCCTCAACTTTTAAAAAAATTATTTAAGATAAAAAGAGAACTGTTAATGATAAGAAAGACTGTTGCTCCCCAAAGAGAGGTAATTGGCATTCTTGCTAAGCGTGATTATCCATTTATTAGCCCTGAGGCTGAGGCTTACTTTAGGGATGTTTATGATCATTTGATAAGGATAAATGATATGAGTGATAATTTCAGAGATGTTGTTTCAAGCACTTTAGAAATACATCTTTCTGTTATATCAAATAAATTAAATGAGGTCATGAAGATCCTCACTGTAATTGCAACTATAATGCTTCCACTAACAGTTGTTACTGGCGTCTATGGAATGAACTTCCGATTTATGCCTGAGATAGAGTGGAGATATGGCTATTTATGGGCATTGAGTATAATGGCAATAATAGCTATAGGTATGCTTATTTATTTTAGAAGAAGGAAGTGGATTTAAAAATAATAGGAGTAAATAATAGGTATAATTTGGAAACGAGACACTTTGTGTAATCAGTTAGTCCATTAATAAATAATAATAATAATAATAATAACTTGCAAACGTTTCGCATAGTGTTTACCATGTCTGCCAATCAAAGACTTTAAATTAAATAATTTCGCATTACGACGCCTGCAAAATAGGCTGTGCGATTAGTCCGCTAATCCATGATGTAACATTAATGAAGCGGACATGTTGAGGAACTACGTTCCGAGACATTTAGGAAGCCATAGCTTCCTACAGACAACCACTCACAATTTATTTGAGCATACTCTAGTGTGTGATAAAGATTAAATTTAGAATTAATTTTTTAGAGTTACATCTATTTGCAAAGGAAAATAATATTAATAATTCATTGGAGGACAGGTAGACAAAATACACAAACTTTGCAAAGTGTAGTAATAAAAAATTAAATGACCACAAAGTACAAATTAAAAACTAAAAATAAATGCAAAGAAAGAATAATGTAAAAATATAATTAAACATGCACAAATTAATAGTAGCAGGCAGCAATTCTAAACTTTTGGCGAAGAAGATAGCAAGAAAGCTAAAAGTTCAATATTCAGAGTTGATAGTAAAGAAATTTCCAGATGGAGATTCTTATATCAAGTTTGGTACTCATTTGAGAAATAGGATTGTTATTATTGTAAATAGTATGTACCCAAATCCAAATGATGCATTAATAGAGCTAATATTTGCAGCTCACACAGCAAAAGATCTGGGAGCTTCTAAAGTAATTTTAATTATTCCTTATCTTTCTTATATGAGGCAAGATAAGATGTTTCAGGGTGGAGAGTCAATTTCAAATAAGATTGTTGCTAAATTGCTTGATTGCACTGATGAGATAATAACTATTGACCCACATCTGCATAGAATACACTCACTCCATGAAATCTTTCCTAGGCATGTTAAGGTTATAACATTAACAGCTGTGAAGCCAATAGCAGAATATGTCAAGAAGCTAGGTAGAAATGTTGAGCTAATAGGTCCAGACATTGAAAGCAGTCAATGGGCAGATGAGGTTGCAAAAGATCTTGGAAGGAAAGCAGTAATCCTCCATAAGAAAAGGTATAGCGCAGAAATTGTAAGAACAAAAGTTAGGTTACAGAACCCTGTTAAAGGCAAGACAGTAGTGCTAGTTGACGATATTATATCAACAGGGCACACAATGATGGAGCCTATAAAGCAATTAAAGAAAATGAAAGCTAGAAAGATTTATACAATTGCTGTACATGGCATATTTGCAGAAAGTGCACTAAAGAAATTAAAAAAAATGGGGGCAAAAGTGGTGTGTTGCAATACTATAGAGAATAAAGTTGCTGAGATTGATGTGAGTGGATTGATTGCAGAATCATTAAAGTAAGAAATTATAAACAATTAAAAGTTATCTTGGACGAAGTGTTTGATAGGCAATAGTATTTAAAATGTCATTTGAGCCTATCAGAAAAGCTACAAATCTTTCGAACCCTATACCATAGCCTCCTCTCAATACTGGTTCCACTTGAGCAAGCATGTTAAAATAATCTGGAAAATGCATCACAGGGTCTACTGTTTTTTCTGCGAGTATTGGGTCTTGTACAGTTTTTATTGCCTCTTCTCTTGCCTTCTCTCTTAAATATTCAGCTATTCTGGATTCTCTTAATCGTTGCTTTATTTTTTCTGCATTTTCTTCTCTCACTGCACCACCTATAGTTTCTCCTAATTTTGGCATGTACCAGGATAAAGTTATCCTTATCTCTTGGATTCCTTCTCCTATAGGTTTTTTAATTAAGTCAAAAAGTATAACAGACGATTTTAAGACTTATTTCAATGCTGTCTGGAAAACTGCAAAGCCTTAAGTATTTACAGAAATAGAAAACCTTTTATATCAGTTATACATAGTATAATTATTATAAAACAATTAATCATCAAAATGGTAGAAGCTGAAGCGGAAGTAAGGAAATGGGGAAATTCATTAGGCATTATAATACCTAAGGAGACTGTGAAAAGAGAGAATATTAGGGAAAAGGAGAAAATTAGGTTTATAATTGTTAGAGACAGCAGTGCACTAAAGGAGACTTTTGGCATGGTAAAAGGCAAGTGGAAAAAATCTGCACGGCAAATCAAAGATCAGGCTAGAAAAGAGTTGTATAATGACTGATATTTTTCTTTTAATTGAGGAAACCTTAAATGGAAAATGTATATTTTTTTGATTCTTATGCTTTAATTGAGATAATTTTAGGCAATTTAAATTATAAGCCTTACATCAGAGCAACTATTATGACAACAAAACTTAATATTTTTGAAGTATATCACGGACTAATGAGAGATATAGATGAAAAAGAAGCAGACAAATTCTTAGAGAAATATTATCTATTTGCTATTGATTTTAATAGTGATGATATAAGAAATTCTGCCAAGTTTAAAATTGAAAATAAGAAAAAAGGATTATCAATGGCAGATTGCATTGGTTTTATGATTGCAAAAAGATTGTGTATTAAATTCTTAACAGGAGATAAAGAATTTAAAGACATGGAGAATGTAGAGTTTGTCAAATAAAATGAGGAAAAAACTATTATTCATAGTCCTTGATGGTATAGGAGACAGATTTGTTCCTGAGCTTGAAAATAGTACTCCATTAGAAGCTGCTTATACTCCAACACTAGACAAATTAGCGCATGAAGGCGCAACTGGACTTGTCCAAGTATTACCTTTTGCTCCTGAAAGTGATACAGCAATATTTACATTATTAGGTTATGATTTAAAAGATTATACTGGAAGGGGCTCTTTAGAGGCATTAGGTACTTCTATGAAGTTCTCAAAGGGAATGCTGGCTCTTAGATGTAATTTTGCCACATGCGAAGGTACTAAGCTTATTGATAGAAGAGCAGGAAGAAATCTAACAAGCAAAGAGGCAAATTTATTGGCAAATTCAATTAATAAAAATGTCAAGCTTAAGAATGCTAAATTTATTTTAAAATCAACGGTTGCACACCGTGGAGTTCTAATGCTGCAACACAAAAAAAGATTGTCAAGCAGAATAACTAATACAGACCCGGCATACAAAATTGTTAATGGTGCTCCAGAAGCATTATCAGAGTTTAAGATGGAATTACTGAAAAGCAGGCCTTTGGAAAGATCAGCAAAACTTAGTGCAGATTTATTAAACGAGTTTACAGAAAAATCAATTAAGGTATTGAGCAATGACCCAGTTAATCTTCAGAGGCAGCATAGAGGATTGCTTAAAGCTAATGTTATACTTTGCAGAGATGCTGGCAATGAGCTTCCAAAAATTAAGCCAATAAATCAGCTCACAAAAAGGAACTGGGCAATAGCTGCAGATATGCCATTAGAAATAGGAATAGGGAAACTTACTGGAATGAAAATAATTGATATTTCTGATGCAAGTGTCAAAGGCTTTAGATTTATAGCTGAAAAGGTTGTAGAGTCATTAAAGGAATATGACAGTATTTATATCCATGTTAAAGGGCCTGATGTCTTTGGTCATGATGGTGATTATAATGGGAAAATGAGATGCATTGAAGAAATAGACAAAAAATTCTTAAAACATTTTGTTAGAGAGTTAAAAGGTGATACAATGATTGTTATTACTGGTGATCATTCAACACCTTGTGAACTAAAAGGACATTCATCAGATCCTATTCCTTTATTAGTATGGAATAGTGGCATTAAAGATGATGTGAAAAGATTTAATGAGGTAGAATGCAGCTCAGGAAAATTAGGAATCCTGAAAGGCACAGAACTGATGCAGAAAATATGCAATTTAGCAAACCAAAAAAATTAATAGTTTATAATAAAAACTATAATCTAAAAAAAGATAAGATACATCATTTAGCAAAGCTTTTTGAGATAAGCAAGAAAAAGTTAAATATACTGCTCCACAAGTTTGCGAGTATAAAAAATATTGCCAATGCTGAGAAAAGAGACTTTAAAGGTATCAAATCAATGGGAAAAAAGAACTGTTGAAAAGATTAAAAATGTGTTGGAAAGTAATATTTTTGTAGAAGAATTATAGACATTTTTATATTATAACTTCCTAGTTTTTACAACACCCAATTTTACTACATTATTCCAAAATTTTTAGAAAAGTTAATATAGAAGTTTGAATTTATTTATAGTATGAAACTAACTATAGTTCTAGAACCACAGGAAGAAGGCGGATTTACTGCTTATGTACCATCTCTGCCAGGCTGCATCTCGCAAGGTGACACTAAAGAAGAAGCTATTAAGAATATTAAGGAAGCTATTGAATTATATTTAGAGCCAGACACAAACGAGCTTATTGAATTTAGCGGCGAGAAAGTTACTGTTACAATATGAAGCTTTCTCTTATTTCCGGAATTGAAGTTATTAAGCGATTAAAAAGAGCAGGCTTTATTGCTACAAGATAGAAAGGATCTCATGTAAGACTAGAAAAATATACAGGTGAGAAAACAATTAAGATCACAGTTCCAGTTCATGCCGAGTTAAAGAAAGGAACTTTAAACAGAATAATAAAGGATGGAGGATTGACACTTGAAGAATTTGAGGGATTAAAATAGAATTAATATTGTTATAATAAAGTTTGTATAATTCATTCTTTTATTTTTATTGGATTTTTAGTTAATGTTCAATCATTAATGGGTTTATTATCAAACTTCTAATTCACTTACTATGTTTTCCAATTTAAATCGTACAATAGTTTGATTAGGTATTCCACCGAATATAACAAACGTTTTTTTGTATTCTTCTGGACCAGATGTCAAAGTTTCTGGATCGTAAAATATATTTCTTAACTCAAATAATTTTTTAACATTCACATGAAGATGTAAATTAAGGGAAAGAAGATTATATCCTCCACAAGGAGCATCAGAAGGAACATCAGGACTTTTAAGATAAGTAGCTGTATTTTGACTTCCAACTCCAATAATTCCTGTATCTATAATCCTTTCTTTTAAAGAAGGCAAAACATCAGGGCGCCCTCTCTCATCCCAAATCCATTGTCCAAATGGACCAATTCTAACACTCCCTAAATCAGGAATTCGTATCATCCCTCCTCTGTATCAGGCTATAGATGTTGTGTGTACTAAAATTCCATATTCTGGGTTAATAGGGAATAATTCGGCATCAAAGTAAGTTCCATCATCATCAAAACCATGATGCTGTTCAGATTCAGGTAGTAAGCCTAAAAGCTTAGCATTAATTAAGTTAATTTCGTCTTCTCTTGCTTTAGTAAAGTACATCGGTTGATTAGGAAAAATTTCCGACACTATGAACGAACATGGTTTAATAATCCTTGTATCTGAGTATAGAGGATTACATATTACTTACTCTAATTGTCTTTTAGTTTCGTATATATCAACTGTCATTTTAAAATTACTTTTTGATTTTGGAGTTTCTTGAATCCATTTTATTATTATTTGTTTTTTACTTCTTTATATAAGAATACGTATTTAAATCTTTTATTTTTTACCATAATCAAGTAGTAAAACTTTCATCAAACCCCATAAACACTCTGCCTTGCATCAGTAAAATGTGGCTGAGGTGTTATTATTCCTTTTTTTAATAAAATATTTAATGCATACCTAACAGTCCTTTCCGGAAGCAAAGATGTGTTTATAAGGTCTTTTTGTGTCATATTGCCCTCATGCTGTAATATTTTGTAAAAGAGCTTTGCGCTTGCAGGTAAATCCCTTAATTTGCTTATATCGAGCTTTATCGCCTTTTTCTTTAATTTGCTCTGAATCAATTTTTGCTCATTTATCAGCCACTACACCATTATACCTCCTTTTTACATTTCTGAATCCAGCATTATTTAGTCTTTTAATCACTCCAGCAACTATATCTTTACCTCTTCTTAGTTTACCAGGGTTACCTGTATAATGGAACATCTTTGCTTTTGGTTTCATAACCCTATATAATTGCTTATAGAATTCTTCTGAGTAAAGACTGCCTGATAAACTAAATCTTGGCGGATCATGTATAACTCTATCAAATGAATTATCTTTTAGTTTAGTTATAAGTTCAAAAATATCTCCTTTGAGGATTTTAATTTTATCATTGTTGAATAAATCCTTGCTCCAAGGATTATAAGATGCTATCTCTATTATGTTAGAATCCTTTTCAAAAGTTTCCACAAAATCAGCAGTCTTAGCAGCATTAATTGATGTATATCCAAGACCCATACACGTGTCAAGCACTCTCCCGATAGTTGGCTTTATTAAGCTTAATTTATCTTTTGCATCTTTCCATGGATTTGTGTTCTTAACATTATGCATCCTTATACCCGATATTTCAATTGTTGGTGCTGTGTTAAGGCTAGTAGGATAGATCTTATAGAAATTATTAGTTTCTGCTGAGAATAACTGGATTTTGTTTAAATTTCCATCTCTTAGAATAAAACAAATTTTATCATTTTTGATTATATATTGCAAATCTTTTTCATAAATCTCCTCTGTTTTGTCTTCATTATAAAATATGACCTTTCCTTTGCCTAACTTTACCTTAGCCTCATTCTTGCCCAAATCTATTGAGGATATAACCTCTTTCTTGCCTTGGTTTAGAGCATCCAGGATTTCACTAGCTTGGAAATGTGATAATATTATCATGAAACTCAGTAAATATCAATTAGTTAAATATCTTATTAAACTTGGAAAAGAAATAGACGAGTGCCTTTATGCATACCACTAGGGCAGGCCGAAGCACTCGCTGCTTCGTTTATTTTTGGGGTTTTAAGGGGTCAATGAGTATAATCTTTAATTATAGTCCATTTTCAGGTATTAATATACTAATTTCTATATTAGTAGTATAACTAGTATATAAACATTTCGTTATTATAATACAATACTATTATTTATCTATGTACTTAATAGCCAAAAATAGATAGTCCTCATCAAGTAGTCTAATAAAATAAAAAGAAAAAAAGGCAATCTAATGCCAAAAACCTAATCTTTTGCTAGAGCATGGACCACTTTCAATGATACAACCAAAGCTGCTGGTGTTACTAGCACTGCAATATTTTTTACTATTGTTTGCAATACATCCCCAATACCATAAGAGATTACAGACAAGCTATTGCTTGCAGTACCTGTTACAATCAAGGCAACTGTTGCAATTAAGAAAGGTGTCATCTCTTTTTCAGTTACGTTCAAAAACCCAATAACTAAACCTAGAATTACCAATACTAACACTATTACACCCTGATTGCTTCTAACTATACTAGCACCACTTGCTAACCCAGCCAATATTGCCAGAGTGACTCCAACAATAAAAGCATATTGACCAAACTTACCTTCCATTTGTTTTCACCCCACACCTTTTTATACTCTTTTATATCCTTATAAATTTTTTAATATTCAATATATACAAAAATGGTATAGTCCACTATTTAAAATTTGCGGTTATTTTAAGCTCTAGTGGGTTAGAATAGTAAGAAATCAACTTTTTATTTATTCTTTTATTTGTTCTATTTATTATTAATGCCTAGTTCATTAAATATATTAAACTAATATAAGGTTCATTACGCTCCGTTCAAAATCTCGCAAAGCTCGGGTTAGCATCGGCTCGCATCTAGCTGGAATATGCAAAGAGCGGTTCCCTGCCGTGAGGAACATCCCCTTCCGCTTGGTAATTGCTTGTTTGAATGATGCTCACATACTCGAACAAAGTTCGGCACCAACTTCGTTGGAATTGATGCTAACCTACATTTTGAACGGTACCGGTTCATTATAATCTTATAAATATGTAAAGTAAAGTTCTAAACTACGCTCTTAAACAATAAGATTTAAATATTACTTCGATATTTCTAGAAATCCATTAAACTAAAGAGATTAAACTGTTAAAATTTTAATATCAGGACAATATCTGACTATTTTGGATAAAATAAGCTAAAATTAGTCTTTTAAGCAAAAATTCGGAGGTTACAGGTAAAAATGGCACAGCAACAAATACAACCAATATTTATTCTGCCAGAGGGCTATCAAAGATCAGTTGGAAAAGACGCTAAAAGCACCAATATAACAGCAGCAAAAATGGTGGCTGAAACAGTTAGAACAACTCTTGGACCAAAGGGCATGGATAAGATGCTAGTTGATTCTTTAGGAGATGTTACAATAACAAATGATGGAGTTACGATACTTGAAGAAATGGATATAGAGCATCCTTCAGCAAAAATGATAGTGGAGATTGCTAAAACACAAGAAAAAGAGGTTGGAGATGGAACTACTACTGCTGTTATCTATGCAGGAGAATTATTGAAGAATGCTGAGAATCTTTTAGAACTGAACATACATTCCACAGTTATTGCCCGTGGCTATAGGCTTGCAGCTGACAGGGCAATTGAGGTGCTAAACAAAATGGCAGAACCAGTAACAAAAGAGGATGTTAAAATTCTTAAAAATATAGCCATAACTGCCATGACTGGCAAAGGTGCAGAGTACACAAAGGAGAAATTATCGGGTTTAGTGGTTAATGCTGTAAAGCAAGTCATTGAAATAGATGGCAATATAGATATGGATAATATAAAAATAGAAAAAAGAGTGGGTGCAAGTGCAGAAGATTCTGAACTTATAAAAGGGATAGTATTTGATAAAGGTAGGGTGCATAGTGGAATGCCAAGGGTTGTTAAAAATGTAAAAATAGCACTAATCGATAGAGAATTAGAAATTAAAAAGACAGAGATTGATGCCAATATAGAAATTACTAGTCCAGATCAATTGCAATCATTCTTGCAGCAAGAAGAAAAGATGCTAAAGGAGATGGCAGATAAGATTGCAGAATCTGGAGCAAACGTTGTTGTCTGCCAGAAGGGGATAGATGATATAGTACAGCACTATCTTTCAAAGAGAGGAATCTATGCTGTAAGAAGAGTCGGGGAAAGTGATATGAAAAAGATTGCAAAAGCAACAGGTGCTAAAGTTGTTACAAATCTACACGACCTTGGGAAAGATGATTTAGGATTTGCAGGCATTGTTGAAGAAAAGAAAGTAGG
>Ga0137796_10001887_pt1 | contig 11570 bp, 9 predicted proteins | sample OV2TP3_FD_97704 | JGI IMG/M metagenome (GOLD analysis project Ga0137796, IMG submission 97704)
TGGGGAGGATTCCCAGCAGATTCATCAGGAAGATGAAGAGAAAGGTCGTGCCGAGGTACGGGAGATACTTGTCCCCCTCCTTCTCGCCGATCATCCCGCGGACGAAATCCCTCAAGAGACCCACCACCCACTCGAGGAGGTTTTGGAGCCCCCTGGGGACGCGCGCATAGCTTCTCGTGGCGACGAACGAAGAGAGCATGAGAACGATCGCGGCCAGGAGGGAGAATCCGATGGCGTCGAACCAGAACTGCCCCCGTTCGGGATCGGCGAATCCCATCCATTGTCCGAAGTGGTGCTCCTTCGCCCGTTCCCAGAGCGGCGTGAGAATCGTTCGCGGGCCTTTTGCCTTCGCGACCTCCTCGGCACCGCTCGCCAGGATTCCTATCATGATGCGGTCTCCCGCGGGATCGAGAGCCGGACCATCGCCGCGATCGTATACAGGAAGAGAACGGCCGTGATGCCCAAGAATACGCCGAAGGCGCTCACGACCTCTCGGGTGACCAAGAGGTAGAGCACCCCCCCGTAGAGCGCCAGTTTTCCCGCGAGGACTCCGAAGACGACGGCTCTGCGGTGGAGGTTGCCCATGAGCCAAGCCCAGCTCAGGAAGGGGGCGAGGCCGAGGCTGCCCCCGAGGAGGATCCCGGCCGCGAAATCGACCGAGCGTACCCAGGCGGCCACTCCCGTTCCCGCCAGACACACGATCGCCGGCACCAGCGCCAGCTTCACGATGGCCGTCCTGTCGATCATTTGGAGATCGCGCGCCAGGCTTGCAGGAATCCGGCGGGCGTTCAACTGCATGCCGGGTTTCGCGGTCGGATGATTCTAGTCAAGCAAGACGGGTTGTCAAGCGAAAGCTCGGACCCAGGATGGTTGTGGTCGAATCGGAATCGATGTTATACTCCATCCGCTCACTCGTCCTTAATGAAAGGAATGGAGATTGGCCGAAGCCCGAGACACCGTACTCATTCGGAAATGCCTGACCGGTGACGTCGCTGCCTATAGCGCGCTCGTAGACCGGTACAGCGCCCGTATTATCAACTTGGCCTATATGATGATCGGGAATCGGCACGACTCGGAGGATATCGCGCAGGAGGCCTTCATCCGCGCCTACCGCGGATTGAAGAGGTTCCAGCAGAAGGCGAAGTTCTCGAGCTGGCTGTACCAGATCGCGCTCAACCTCTGCAAGGACTACCTCAAGGCGAAGGTGCGCCACGTGAAGAGCCTGGACGACGAACAGCTGACCGCGATGGAGCCCGGCACGAGAGAGCAGGCCGCCCGCGCGGTGATGGAGAGCGAGATGTCGGACCTCATGCGGGTCGCGATCTCGAAACTCCCCGTTCCCTATCGCGAGACCTTCGTCCTTCGGCATCTTCAGGGACTCGAATACGAAGAAGTGGCCTCGATCACGGCGGTGCCCGCCGACACGGTGCGCGTGCGCGCCTACCGCGCGAGGGAACTGCTCCGCGGCGCGCTCTCGCCGGACGTCGATACCTTCTGGAGAGAAAAGGCGGCGAAGGAGAAGAACGGCTCGAAGTCTTGAGGACGGAGGACGCGATGAATCCCGATTATCGGAAGATCATTCACAAGAGCCTCGACGGCGAGGCTACCAAGGACGAGACCCAAATCCTGAAACAGTCCCTCCAGTCCGATCCCGCGGTCCGCCGCGAGTACGAGCAGCTCAAGAAAGTTTCGGAAGACAGCACCGTCATCTTGCCTCCCCTCAAGGTACCCGCGGACTTCAAGGAGAAGGTTATGGGCAAGATCCGCGACACCTCCCGCCGCAAGAAGGGGGAGTAGGCTCCAAGCTCCCGACTCGCCCTTCTGTGTCCTCTGTGTGTATTTTCCGGTAACATCCCCTTCCCCCCGACGTCTTACTGTCGGCGATTGAAAAAGAGAGGCAGATAGCAGAGGGGTACCGAAAACTTTAACCCGTCCATAGCCCCCAGTTCTCCCCAGACAGATGCCCGGGCAGTCGCACGATTGACCGGGCATTTTTTTTTCTCCCGCGGGCCCCATCCTGCCGATATTGATTCTCCGGGGGACAACCCCCGACATCATGAGGACACGCCGCGGGTGGACGGTCGGGCTGGTCCTCGCGTTTCTCTTCCTCCTGCCCGCACTGGCGCAGGCCTCCGAGGGGTCGAAGAAGGGCCTCGTTCTCGTCGGAATCCCCGTCGCCTTCTTCCTTTTCGCCCTCGTCCTGCTGGGGGTAGCCCTCTTTCACAAGTACACCCTCCCCATCGCCGTCGGCGGCATGGTCGTCATCATGACGTACCGTTTCGCGTTCACGGACTTCAGCCTTCCCCATCACCTGTGGGATACGGGCTTAGTCGAGCACATCCGGGGTCGAACGACGCACGGAGAAGTGCGGACGCTCCTGAACCTCCTCGGCCTCCTCCTTGGTTTTGCGATCCTCGCCAAGCATTTCGAAGACAGCAAGATTCCCGAAAAACTCCCGGCGATCCTTCCCAACAACTGGTCGGGCGGATTGGTACTCCTGACGCTGGTCTTTTTCCTATCCGCGTTCCTCGACAACATCGCGGCGGCCATGATCGGCGGCACGATCGCGCGAACGGTCTTCAAGGGCAAGGTGCATATCGGATTCCTCGCCGCGATCGTCGCCGCTTCGAACGCGGGCGGAGCGGGGAGCGTCGTCGGCGACACGACGACGACGATGATGTGGATCGAGGGAGTCAGCGCTCTCTCTGTCCTCCACGCCGAGGTGGGTGCCTTCGTCGCCCTTCTGGTCTTCGGCGGCGTCGCTTCACTCCAGCAGCACCAGCATCAACCGATCCAGAAGGATCCGACGGAAGGAGTGCAGATCGACTGGCTGCGCGTCCTCATCGTCGGCATGATTCTGGCCGGCACGATCGCGACCAATATCCTCTTGGATTTCCCGGCGATCGGGGTATGGGCGGCCATCCTGATCGGAGCCCTCATTCGCAAGACGGGATGGCATGAACTCCCCGGGGCGTTCAAGGGAAGTTGCTTCCTCTTGTCGCTGGTCATGTGCGCGTCGATGATGCCGGTGGAGAAGCTCCCACCGCCTTCCTGGAAATCGACGCTCGGCTTGGGATTCGTCTCTTCCGTGTTCGACAACATCCCGCTGACGAAGCTTGCGATTCAGCAGGGCAAGCAGGGATTGCTCTACGACTGGGGATTCCTGGCCTATGCGGTGGGGTTCGGCGGATCGATGATTTGGTTCGGCTCCTCGGCCGGCGTGGCGATCACGATCAACTTCCCGGAAGGTCGATCGGTCGGTCGCTGGCTTCGCCATGGCTGGCACGTGATGATCGCGTACGTCATCGGATTCCTGGCGATGCTCCTGATCTTGGGATGGCATACCTCCCCGATTCAGAAGAAGTCCGGCCACGCTCCTCCCGCGGTGCCGGCCGGGAATCGTTGACGAGACGCCACGGGGATCTACACTGACGTCATGTCCGTGGCGGGTCCAAACTACCTGAACATCTTTCTTCCGGCGACTCCCGAGAATCATCGCTCTCCGCCTTCTCCCAGCGCCTGATCCTATTTCTGCCACGATTCTCACCGGAGGTCCATCGTGTTGGCATCGAGCGCCAAAGGTCTCGTTCTCTTCGGCATCCCGGTCGCCTTCTTTCTCTTCGCCGCGGTACTCCTGGGCATCGCGTTTTTCCACAAGCGGGCGCTCCAGATCGCCGTCGCAGGACTAGGCGCCGTCCTGGCCTACCGTCTCGTATTCACCGAATTCCATCTCCCTCATCACTTGTGGGACACGGGGCTCCTGGATCATCTCCGGGGCCGGACTCAGCACGGCGAGCTTCGCATGGTGCTGAACCTCCTCGGACTGCTCCTCGGATTCGCGATCCTGGCGCGTCACTTCGAGGACAGCGGGATTCCCGAGAGGCTTCCCTCATTCCTTCCCGCAAGCTGGCTGGGAGGCCTGTGTCTGCTCGGGGTATGCTTCGTCCTTTCTGCGTTTCTCGACAACATCGCTGCGGCGATCATCGGCGGGACGATGGCGCGGGCGGTCTTCCAAGGAAGGGTGCATATCGGATTCCTCGTCGCGATCGTCGCGGCCTCGAACGCGGGAGGCGCGGGGAGCGTCGTCGGGGACACGACCACGACGATGATGTGGATCGATGGAGTGAGTGCGCTCCGTGTCCTGCCCGCGGTTGTCGGAGCCGTCGTGGCCTTTGGCTTCTTCGGAGGAATCGCCGCGATCCAGCAGCACCGACATCAGCCTATCGTGCGGGGGGAATCGCATGGCTCCGCAAGCATCGACTGGGTGCGCGTCCTTATCGTCGGCATGATTCTGGCCGGTACGATCGCGACCAACATCCTCTTGGATTTCCCGGCGATCGGGGTGTGGGCGGCGATCCTGATCGGGGCGCTCATTCGAAAGACCGGCTGGCATGAGTTGCCCGGGGCGCTCAAGGGAAGTTGCTTCCTCCTCTCGCTCGTCCTGACCGCGTCGATGATGCCGGTCGATCAGCTTCCCAACCCGAGCTGGGAGACGACGCTCGGCTTGGGATTCGTCTCCTCCGTCTTCGACAACATCCCGCTGACGAAGTTGGCCCTCGCTCAAGACGGCTACGATTGGGCCTTCCTCGCCTACGCGGTGGGGTACGGCGGCTCGATGACGTGGTTCGGATCGTCGGCGGGCGTCGCGATCACCGTTTCCTACCCCGAGGGAAAGTCGGTGGCGAGATGGCTGCGCTACGGCTGGCACGTGCTCGTGGGGTACGTCCTCGGATTTCTGGTGATGGTCCTTGTTCTGGGATGGCATCCGACGATGAAGCAGAGAAAGGGAGAGAAGATCCCGGCTACAGTCGTTCCGGGGCGCTGACTCCGAGGATTCCGAATGCGTTGCGCAATACCTGCTGTACCGCGCCGCAGGCCGCGAGCCGCGCGCGCCGCTTCGGCTCCTCGGGCGTCAGGACGGTATTCTCGTGCTTCTGGTAGTAGTGCTGGAACTCTCCCGAGAGCCGATACGCGAAGTCGGTGAGGATCGCGGGGTCGAGATCGCGGGCGCCCGACTCCACGCTCCGACGAAGGCCGCGACAGGCGCGAAGGAGCCCGATATCGTCCGCGCTCAGGTGAGAGGGGTCGAATTCGCCCCGCCACACTCCGTCCTTCACCTCGGAGGGATCGATCAACTTCTTTTCCTCGATCCCGATCTTGAGAATGTTGCAGATGCGGGCGTGGGCGTACTGGGAGTAAAAGACCGGATTGTCGAGGGAGTGCTTCTTCGCCAGATCGATGTCGAAGTCGAGGTGGCTGTTCGTCTTGCGCATGATGAAGAAATACCGCGCGGCGTCCACTCCGACTTCTTCCGTCAGTTCGCGGAGGGTGACGTAGGAGGCGGCGCGCTTCGACATCTTCACCTCCTCGCCGCCGCGCAGGAGCCGGCAGTGCTGAACGAGGAGCACCTGGAAGGTCTTCTCGATGCCGAGCATCTTGAGAGCGGCCTGCATCGTGCCGACGGCGGCATGATGGTCCGGGCCCCAGAGATTCACCACGAGGTCGAAGCCGCGGTCGAACTTGTCCCGATGATAGGCGATGTCGGGGGTTCGGTACGTGTAGCTCCCGTCGGACTTGACGAGGACCCGATCTTCGGGATCGCCGAATTCTTTAGACTTGAAGTACTGCGCTCCGTCTTTTTCGTACACCAGCCCCCGTGAACGGTAGAACTCCAGGAGCTTTTCCACCCGGCCGCTCTTCTCGAGATCCTCTTGGCCGTACCACGTGTCGTACCGGACTCGGAATTCCTCGAGGGTTTCCCGGATCTCCACGAGGAGACGTTCCTTTCCGAATCGGCCGCAGAATTCGACCGAATCCGGGCGGGAGGCGACGCCGTCTCCGTGTTTCCTGCGGATCTCGGCCGCCAGCTCTCGAATGTAGTCGCCCCGATAAAGGTTGTGTTCCAGGAACTCGAAGCGGGCCCCTCCGACATCGCAGACGAGCCACGGGACGGGCTTTCCCTCGCGGTCGGTCCCGCGCGTCTCGGCGACGAACGTCCGACCCAGGAGCTCCAGGATCCGCCACAGGATGGCCTTGCCGAGGTTTTCGATCTGGCCGCCGGTGTCGTTGACGTAGAACTCGCGCTCGACCCGGTATCCCGCGAAGTCCAGGAGATTGGCAAGGGCGTCTCCCACGGCCGCTTGACGTCCGTGCGCGATGTGGAGGGGGCCCGTGGGGTTGGCGGAACAAAATTCGAGCAACGCGCGGCGTCCGCCGCCGAGCGTGGACCGGCCGAAGCGGGGTCCGTCGGAGCGGATTCTCCGAAGGGTGTCGGCATAGAACTCCCGTGTGGCGTGAAGATTGACGTACCCGCCGCCGGCCACCTCGGCGCGCTCGAGGTAGGGGAGGCCGGCCAGCGCCTTCGCCAGTTCGTCCGCGATCGCCCGCGGAGGCTTGCGGAGGGTCTTGGCCAAACGGAATCCGATTCCGCTCGCCGCGTCTCCGAAGCGGGGGTCGGACGGCGGCTCGAGGAGAGGGTGGAAGCGCGGTTCGGCCAAATCGACGGACCAGAGTTTCCAGGCCGCGTCGGCGATCCCAGCGGCCCAGACTTCTTCAACCTCCACGGCTCACTCCGTGGACCCGGTCTTCCGGCGGCGGGCCGGTTCCCACGCGAGGTGCGGCGCGTCGGCCCAAAGGCCCTCGATGTCGTAGAACGATCTCTGGTCTTCGAGGAAGAGATGAACGACGACGGGTCCGAGGTCCTGGAGGATCCACCGTCCCTCGTGCACCCCCTCCCGCCCGAGCTCTCGGAGTCCGAGCGCCTTCACGGCCTTGGTAAGCTCTTCCGCGATGGCGCGCGACTGTCGATCCGCGCGGGTCGAGGCGACGACGAAGAAATCCGTGATGTAGGTCACCTTTCGCACGTCCAGGACGACGATGCTCGCCGCTTTCATCTCGTCGCAGAGCCGGGCGCACCGAATGGCGAGTTGACGTGATGTCATGCGCGCTATCGACCCATGAGCTTCGAGATTTCGGGGGCGAACTTGAGGACCAGTCCCACGAATACGATCGAGACCATCGACATCAGCTTGATCAAAATGTTGAGCGAGGGACCGCTCGTGTCTTTGAATGGGTCGCCGACCGTGTCGCCCGTCACCGCGGCCTTGTGCGCGAAGGAGCCCTTGCCCTGGACGGCTCCCTTCTCGTCCTTGAGCGCGCCGGACTCGATCCATTTCTTGGCGTTGTCCCAGGCGCCGCCCGAGGCCGCCATCATGATGGCGACGGCGAATCCCGTCGAGAGTCCGCCCGCGAGCAGCCCCATGACGCCGGCGACGTCGAAAACGAGTCCGATCAGAACGGGCACGATGATCGCGATCAGAGACGGAACGATCATTTCGCGTTGCGCGCCCTTGGTCGAAATGGCCACGCAGGAGGCATAGTCCGGCTCGGCCTTCCCTTCCATGATGCCCGGGATGTCGCGGAATTGACGCCGGACCTCCAGCACCATGCTCTTCGCCGCACGACCGACGGCCTTCATCGTCATGGCGCAGAAGACGAAGACCATCATGGCGCCGAGGAAAAGTCCGATCAGGACGTTCGGATTCATGAGGGTGACGTCGTAGAACGCCATGAACTCGGACAGCCTCGCCTCTCTCGTCGGGACGACGTAGTAGTCCGTCCGGTTCGGGTGTTTGATTTGACGGAGGATCAGGAAACAGCCCGTGATGTTCTCGATGTCCTTGGTGTCCGTCCGAAGCGCGAATCCTTCCGCATACAGGGTCCGGTTCGCCGACGTATGGAAGCGAACGGGCTTCGCTTCTTTCTGTACCTGCTCCCAGCTCTTCCAGTTGCCGTTGGCGTCGACGAACTTGCCCTTCTTTTGTTGGTTCCACTGGGTGGTCTGGCGATCGTAGCACTGCCGGAGCTGCTCCGGGGTCCAGGCCCACGAGTAGAGCCTGTTCGCCCTGTCCTCGTGAACGAATTCCACCACTTCGCCCTTCCCTTTCAAGGAGATTCGGTCGAGGTTCATCCGGATCTCCTCGACATAGGCGGCCAGTAGCGCCATCGCGGTGAGGGCGGCGGAGGCGATCGCGAAGCCTTTGCCCGTCGCGGCCGTCGTGTTGCCGAGCGCGTCGAGGGCGTCGGTGCGCTCGCGCACGTGCGGCGGGAGTCCCGACATCTGGGCGTTGCCGCCGGCGTTGTCGGCGATGGGGCCGTACGCGTCCGTCGCGAGGGTGATGCCGAGGGTCGCGAGCATTCCGGCCGCGGCGATCGCGATTCCATAAAGTCCGCGGACGGGGTCTTCCAGTCCGCCGGCGAACCAGAAGGAGGCGAACATGCCGATGGCGCACGTGATGACGGGGATGCCCGTCGAAAGCATTCCGACCGCCACGCCGTCGATGATGACCGTCGCCGGTCCGGTGAGGGCGTTCCCGGCCAACTCCTGCGTCGGCTTATAGTCGTTCGAAGTGTAGTACTCGGCGGACTTGGCCACGATGACGCCGGCGATCAAGCCGACGACGACGGCGGCCCAAACTCGCCAGACGTACCAGTTGATCCCGAGCCAGCCGATGCCCCACTCTCGGATCAATTCGGAGTCGTTCAGGAGGTAGTAGCCGGCCGCGAGAGCCACCACCGCGGTCCCGATCGTCGCCGTGTTGATGCCGCGGAAGAGGGCTCCCATCAGGTTCTTGAGGCTGGTGTCCTCGCCCGTCCGAACGACGAAGGTCGAGAGGCACGCGAGGATGTTCCCCACGGCCGCGATGATCATGGGATAGACGACCCAGGGCAGGGAGAGGGTCGCCGAGACGACGCCTGGGGAGAGCGATTGAGCGGCCGCAAATCCAAGCGCGGCGGTCGAGAGGATGGAACCGCAGTACGATTCGTACAAATCCGCGCCCATGCCGGCGACGTCGCCGACGTTGTCGCCGACGTTATCCGCGATCGTCGCGGGGTTCCGGGGATCGTCTTCGGGGATTCCCGCCTCGACCTTGCCGACAAGATCGCTGCCCACGTCCGCGGCTTTGGTGTAGATGCCGCCGCCCACGCGCGCGAATAGGGCCTGGGTCGACGCGCCCATGCCGAAGGCCAGCATCGTGACCACGACCTCGCCGAGCGGGAGATTGAGGACGTTGTTGCAGACGTAGAACCACGCGGCGATGTCGAGGAGTCCGAATCCGACCACGACGAAGCCCATCACCGCGCCGGAGCGGAAGGCGACCTTCAGCCCCTCGTTCAGATTCTGACTCGCGGCCTGCGCGGTGCGGCTCGAGGCCTGCGTGGCGGTGTTCATCCCCAGGAAGCCGCACACCCCGCTGAAGAATCCGCCCGTGAGGAAAGCGAAGGGGACAAGCCAGTGCTGGATACCGAGGACGAAGGCCATGACCCCCAGGACGGCGACCAGCGCAACGAAGACGATTCCGACGACCTTATACTGTTGCGCCAAGTATGCCATCGCGCCCTTCCGGACCGCGGCCGCGATGTGCTGCATCCGGGCGTTTCCCGGATCGCACCGTTTCATCGACTGGTGGAAGAAGTAGGCGAAGACGAGGGGAATCACGGCCCCGATGGGCGCCAAGATCCAGGCCATGCCCACCTTGGTCTTGAAGTCGAGCGTCGCGTGCTCTTCCGACGCCATCGCGGGGAGCGCGAAGACGAGGAGGAAGAGGAGGACGAGGCCGGCGATGGCGAGCGCTCTGTGCATCAAGAGATCCTTTCCGGTGGAGGAGAAACGGGGGAACATTTACCACACCGCCGGAACGGTGTCAAGGAACGGCGCGGAGCCTTACTCTTCCACGGTAACCACCAGACCGTACCGAGTGTCCGACGGAAGTCGGGCGGGCTCGTCGAGCGGCCGCACGTCCACGAAATAGCTCCCCGGACGATCGGCGATGAATTCGAAAGACTCCGTCCTCTCTTCGGGAGAGAGCGGGACGTCCCTGGCCGCCTTGAGCTGGTCGCTCTGAGAGTAGACCCGCACTCGCAGGGGGAGCCGCCCCAGTCGGGTGACGGAGATCGTCACTCGCTTCGGCTCGAACTTTTCCTGGGATCCCGCGTGACCGTGCTCGTCGGCGTCGGGTTTCACGAAGATCTGGAATCGGTCGACGTCGCCCGGGCCGGGCTTGAGATTACCCCAGGCCGGCACCTTCGATTGGAGCGGCGTCGCGAACATATTGCCGTCGTTGTATTCGTTCGCGTCGAAGAAAAAGTACTCGCGATCTCGGATCTTGATCGTTTCCCGACTCAAATCCCTCTTGGCGGTGGAAAGAGGTTCCCAGAGATGGCCCTGCTCCGCGAGCCCGAGCGCCGCGAGCACGGCCTCCATCTCCCGGACGTACTTCATTCGCGCGGCGAGTCGTGCTTCGAGATCCGAGGACGCGAGGGTTCGAACGTAGGCGCGGCTGGCTTCGAGGACCTCCTCCATGTGGGCATACAGTTCGAGGAATCCCTCGTCGATTCCCCGCGTCCCGTACTTCTGTTGCATCGCGAGGACGTGCTGGGCCGCCCGGCGGAACCAATCGCGCGACCGGTCCCAATCGGGGGAATCCGCGGAGGTCTGCGCGAGCCTCCACGAATAGATCCCCTGGAAGAACAGGGTGTCTCGCATGAAGCCGGACATCGTGTCCGGATGAATGTAGAGACCCATCTGGGTCTTAAAGAGATCGCCGCCGGTCCTCGCCTCCAGGCGGGCGATGGTGTTCTGGAACCAGTTCAAGGCCAGTTCGAACGCCGTGAGACGGTTCGTCGCCGTCGGGACATCCTGAAGTTCGCGTTGGATCTCGTCGTCCGCTTCGATTCGGCGAAGAAGACCGAGGTCGAGTCGACCCGACTGCCAGGTCGGCTTATGGACCAGGAATCGCGCCAGGTCATAGCAGAGGTACGGAGAGCGCGGATTTCGCCGAATTCCCTCGCGGAGCTTGAGGATTCCGTAGCGGACCCACTGCCACGCCTTCTCTTCGGTCCGTTCGCCGTTCGCCACGTTGTAGGCGAAGTCCCAGGCGAGCATCGCCCACACTTCTTCGTTGTGCGGCTGAAGCTTGGAGATCATCTCGGCGATTTCCCGGCACAGGTAGTACCGGCGGTCGTCCTGCGCTTCCTTGAGCTGAATCCAGAAAACGTCGATCGCGACCGCTCGGAACGATCCGAGGAAAAGAGAGCCGATGTAGGTGGGAACCATGTCTCCCGCCGGGAGGTCGGCGATGTTGGTGAAGACCGCCTCTTCGCGCTTCTCCGGGGTATTCTCGAGCCCGAAGTGCTGAAGGGCGATCAGCGCCGCGACGATCGCCGTAAGCAAGACCCATCGGGAAACGGACATCATCCGAAATCCTTGAAGAGCATCACGAGCATCCCGAGGAGAACGATCACGGCGACGCGGGGGAGCATCTCCAGGAGCGCCTTCCACAGATCCGAAACACTGATCGCCAAATCGTTGAGGAGGAATCTCGAGAAGTCGAACTTCTCGGCGTTGGGGAAGAGGAAGAGAACGATTTTTGAACCGCGGCTCGAAGTCTCCAAGGCCCAGGAGGGCAGGTTTTCCGGTGTCCGGACTGGTTTCCCGAGTCGCTCGGACTCTCGTGCGTGAGCGATGGACCGATCGATGTCCTTCACCCCTTCGCCGACGAATTCGTGAA
>Ga0137796_10001889_pt1 | contig 11567 bp, 14 predicted proteins | sample OV2TP3_FD_97704 | JGI IMG/M metagenome (GOLD analysis project Ga0137796, IMG submission 97704)
GAGGGGTTGCGGACCCTGCGGCAGGACGGCTGGCTGAAGGTGTGCCGGGGCCTGACGACCCCGGCGGAGGTGCTGCGGGTGACGTGAAGTTGAAAGTTTGGGACTTCGATAGTGACCGGGTTTGGCGGGTGACGCGGGATACGCCAAACTTGATACAATCGGAAATTCGTGTGTTATACTCATCGAGCCTATGCCCCAATTCGCGTATCGAGCGAAGGACAGCGACCTGAACGTGATTGAAGGCACCATCGAGGCTGAGAATGAGTCGGCCGCGATTAGTCGGCTGGGCGGACAGGGGGTCTTCCCGATCGCGATTGTTGAAGTCGCGACAGCCGCCGCTTCTCCTGCTTCACGCGCATCCCGCGCGCGCCGCGTCTCGCAACAATCCCTCGCGTATGTGACGCGTCAACTCGCCGATCTGCTCGGCGGCGGCTTGCCGTTGCTGAGCGCGTTGACGTTGCTGACTCGGCAAACCGACCATCTGACGCTGCGACGCGTCGTCGAGTCTCTCGCCCATTCGGTCCGTGACGGCAAGGCGTTTAGCGAGGCCCTCGCGGAGCACCCCGAAGTCTTTCCCTCCCTCTATATCAGCATGATCAAGGCGGGGGAAATCGGCGGCAGCTTGGAGCCGACGCTGACCCGGCTCGCCGATCTGGGAGAGCACGAAGCCGATTTGCGCAGCCGCATCATCAGCGCCGCCGCGTATCCGCTGTTCGTGTTGGCGATCGCGGTCGCGATGACGATCTTTCTCATGTCCTACGTGATCCCGAAGCTGTCCCTCGTGTTCGTGGGAGAAGGGCAATTGCTCCCGCTGCCCACGCGATTTTTGTTGGGGGTCAGCGGCGTGTTTACCCATTGGTGGTGGCTGATGCTGTGCGGCATGGTGGTGGGGGTCTGGGCGCTGCGTCAGTGGTACGCCTCAGCCAACGGACGCGCCGTCATCGATCGCAGCCTCATCGCGCTGCCGGCGTTCGGCATCCTCGTGCGAAAATTGGAGACCGCGCGGTTCGCCCGCAACTTGGGGACGATGATCAGCCAAGGCGTGCCGATCCTCCAGGCGCTTGAGGTCGTGTCGAGCAATGTCGCGAACGCGACCCTGCGCCTGTCCATCCGCCGGCTCGGCAGCGCGGTTCGCGAGGGCTCCTCGTTGGCCGACGCCCTGACGGCAACCAAACAATTTCCGGTCTTCATGAGCAACATGGTGGCCGTGGGCGAGGAATCCGGGACGGTGGATGCCGCGCTGATGAAAGTCGCCACCACGTATGAGCGGGAGGGGGATCGCATCATTCGAACCTTGACCACGATTCTGGAGCCCGTGCTGCTCGTCGGCGTTGGAGGGGTGGTGATGTTCATTGTCTTGGCGATGCTCTTGCCGATCTTCCAAGTGGGACTCGTGGTGCAATGATCCAATCTCAGATCTGTCGCGGACCAACCCCCAGGTCTCAGGCCGCGCCGGGCGCTCGCCGGATGCCGCGGGGATTTACCCTCGTGGAACTCATGCTGGTTGTGGCCATTATCGGGATGTTGGCGGCGATGGTGGTGCCGCGGCTGGTGGGCCGCACGCAGCAGGCCAAGGTCGCGCGCGCCAAATCGGATATCGCCGCGATCGGCTTGGCCCTGGACCTCTACGAACTCGACGTCGGCCAGCACCCCTCAACGCTGGAGGGGTTGGTGGCGGATGAGCCGCCCTCCACGTTCAGCGCGGAAGCGAAAGCGCAATGGAACGGGCCCTATCTGAAGAAGGGGTTGCCCAAAGATCCATGGGGGCGCCCCTACGTTTATGGTCAAGAATCAAAGCATAACCAAGACTATGATCTGTACTCGATGGGTCCGGATGGCCAGAAAGAAACCGACGACGACGTGGCGAACTGGGAGTAATGCGGAGATTGTGGGTGTGGCGGGTGAGGGCCGGAGCGCCGTGTCAGAGGAGGCGCCGCGGTGCGAGCCGGACGTTCGTCGCGCGGCATTTACCTTGATCGAATTGGTGTTGGTCGCGGTGGTCCTCAGTATGCTCCTCGCCGCATCGATCCCGCAATTTCGACACACCGCGCAGCGGTTGCGCGCCGAGCATTCGGTCTTTGAGTTTGTGCAGCTCTTGCGTCTTTGCCATGAGCGGGCGGTCGCCGAAGGGCGCGACATCCTGTGGGTCTGGGATGACGAGGCCAGGCGAGCGCACCTGTACGCTCTCGGCACCGTCGACGGGGAAAGCACTGCGAATCCGCTCGAGGGCCGCTTCGGCCGCAGCGCGCGCTTGGCGGACGACGCGTCCGTTCAACTCGAGCATCCCGAAGGAGTGGACCCATGCCCCGACGGCGTCCCAGAGCGGGCCGCGTGCATTCAATGTTTTCCGGATGGCACCAGCGAGCCGATGACGATGACCGTAGCGGTGGGTCGGCACTCCTACGTCGTCACGGTCAATGAAGCGACGAGCCACGTGGTCCTCACAACACGGGCTGCTGCTCCTTGAGGCGGTCCTCTCGGCGGTCGTGATTGCGGTGGGCCTGGTGTTCATCAGCCGGGCGCTGTCGCAGCAACTGCGGGCTCTCCATCGCGTGGAGCAGCATGAGACGCTGCTCGCCCTCGCGCAAAGCACGCTGGAGGATCTGGAGGTTCGCGTGCGAGCTTCACTCGCACCGCAGCAGATCGTCGACGTTCCCTTCGACGAACCGTACGACGAATCCTATCGCGACTATCGCTGGACCGTGAAGGCGACGCGGCTCTTTGCGGATGAACCCGACGACGATCCGACCGTAGTGCGCCTTGCTTCCGTCGTGCTCACCGTGCAACGTGGAAATCCGCCCACAGCGCTGATGCAACTGTCCGCCATTTGGCCTGCCGCGATGTTGCCCGACGAATGGCTCAATTAGGACGTATCCATGCACCCACGCCGCCATCACGGGCCGGCACATGGACTTCGGCCGCGCCGGACGCTCGCCGGATCGCTCGGACCGCCCCGCCGAGCCTGCCTGCCGCGCCGTACGCGGCGCAGGCAGGGCGTCCCTTCGCTCGGCCGAGGCACCCCCTCGTCCCGCCTGCGGCGGGACACCGTGGCCGGTCGCGCGACGAACGTCCGGCTCGCACCCCGGCGCCTCCTCTGACACGGCGCTCCGGCCCGCGTCAGCCGCATTCGTGGGTTGGGGGATATATGCTCGTCAGGGCGGGCGGCTTCACGTTTGTGGAGTTGCTCATTGCGTCCGTCATGATCTCGATCATGTTTCTCGGGCTGACGACGCATCTGGCAGGCGGGATGCGCGTGTGGCATCGGGTGACCGAAACGTCGGAGTCGCTGCAGCGACAGCGCATGGCCCTCGAGCGGCTGCAGCGTGAGCTGGCCGGCGCCATCGTCTATGATCGCCGGCCTGAGTCGTATGGAGAGCAGTCGGGAGTGCTGCCGAGCTTAGCGTTTGAAGAAGACGCGCTGCGCTGGATCTCAGTCGTCGCCACCCAGGCTCGGCAGCCGGCAAGAGTCCGCATGCTCAGTTATACGTGCGGCCAGCGCGAGGGGGAACGAGGCTTGCGGCGCACCAGTCAATCGATTGGCGAGGCGCGCAGCCAGCAGGCTCCCGCCTCCCAACTGGTGCTGCCCGAGTGCGAGACCCTGTCGCTGCGGTACGCGTTTTTGCCGCAAGACGAATCCGCTCCGCTGGAATGGGACACGCGATGGCCGGATCCGGAGAAAGAAGGGCTGCCCCGGCTCATGGCCGTGTCCATTGAGCTGACGTCGGGCCGGCGCATCCAGCAGATCGTGATGATTCCCTCCGGGGTCTTGAAGCAGCGGCCGGCGGAGTCGCCGTCGTGAGGACCTCGTCCGCAGGCTCGTTGCTGGTCGTCACGCTGTGGTTGGTCGCCATTCTCTCAGCGCTGGCGATTGCGGTCGCGAGATACCTGTCGATTGAGGTGCGCGTGGCGAAATACCATGAGACGCGCGAGCAGACAAAGGCCTTGGCGCGCGGCGGCGTCTACCTGGCGATCCAACGGTTGCGGCAAGATGCCCAAGCGGAGCCCTATGATTGGCTCGGGGATGACTGGGCTGCGGCGCCAAAGGCGCCTGCCGAGCAGCCCGGCAGATGGGTCATCTTTACCGATGAGGCGGAGGCCTCAGGCGACGCCGCCAGCCGCTCCCGCGTGGAAATTCAGATCACGGATTTGGAGCGATCCATCAACCTCAATGCGGCGACCAAGGAGACCTTGGCGCGTCCCGAACTGACCGGCTCGGCCGAGATGGCGCAAGCGATCATCGATGACCGCGATCCTCCCGATGAGTCGGAGCCGACCGTCGATGATCCGCCCTACTATCCGAAGAATGGGCCTTTCGCCGCCCTCGAAGAGCTGCTCGATATCCCTGGCGACGCCGACGTCTTTCCTCGGTTGCGTCAGGTGATCTTTGCGGTGCTCGATGCCGTCCCCGCGCTGCCCGAAGTGAATGTCAATACGGCGCAACGCGATGTGCTGGTGGCGCTCGGGGCTGATCCGACGACGGTGGAGCGGCTGCTTGCGAGTCGGCCGGGGCCGGATAGTCTGTGGGGAACGGAAGATGATTGCAAAGCGGATGACATCAGCAGGATCATCGAGACATTCACCAACTGCGCTTTTGGTGGGGATCGACGACCGGTAGAGGAACTGCATCTCCTGAACGGCAGATCGGCGGTGTTCGCCGTCACATCCTCGATGTTTCGGATTCACTCGGAGGCCTTCATGGGATCGCCGCCGGTGATCCACCGAATCGACGCCGTGGTCAAACGCTCCGCTCAGGGGCAAGACGTGACGGTGGACATTCTTTCCTGGAGAGACGCGTGAGCACGCGCATCGTCGTCGAATGGACGCGCTCCTCGGTCCGCCTGGCCGTGGCGGAGGGCCGGGGCGCTCATCTGCGCCTGCGGATGGTGCAGAGCCGGGCGAGCGACGCAGCGGCGGACACCCCCGACGCCTTGCGGGACCTCCTCAAAGGCGTGAATGCGCGAGCGGCCCACGTCATTGGCGTCATTTCCCGCGAGCAGGTCATCACCCGCGTCGTGAAATTCCCCACCACGCACGCCGGGGAGCTGGCGCAGATGACGGAGCTCTACGCCAAAGCCCAGTTGCCGTATCCGCGAGAGCAAAGCGTCATGGACTCGGTGCTCCTTCAGCAGCACCAAGGATTCTCGACGATGGCCATCATCGCGTGCCGGCGCGATGTGATCGATCGCTCGCTGAGCGTCTTGCGCCAAGCGGGGTTGCCCATTGCTTTATTCACGGTGAGCTCATGGGGGATCCTGGGATGGTATCGGCAGGCGCGACCCCGCGATGAAAGACATGAGCCCGCCTTGGTGGTGAATGTTGACGATGCGCGGACGGACCTGGTGCTCATCGCGGGAGAAAGCATCCTCTCCAGCCGCAGCGTCAACCAGGGAGTCCAGGAATGGCGGGGCGCGCAGGAAACAGCCGAGCTGCTCGCTTTGGAAGTGGAGCGCAGCGTCTCCTCCATCCGCAAGGAGCTGCCAGGCACCGAAGTGCGATCGCTGATCCTGACCGGCCTAGGACCGCTGACCCAATGGCAAGGAGCACTCACGCAGCGGCTCGGTCTTCCCGTCATGGCCATTGACGCCCGGCATCCTTTGAAATCGTGGAAGACGGATCCGGCGTCGCCGATTTCTCCCGTCGTGGTCGGGGGGCTCGCGCTGAGCGATCCGCACACCTTGCTCAACCTGAATCCGCCGGAGCTTCGCCTGTCGTTGCGCGATCAGCAGCAGACGCGGGAGCTGGTGAAGGTGAGCGGCCTGCTGCTGGGCGCCGTGGCGATGGGTGCCGTCTTGCTCGGCGTGGAAGTGGCGCGCCAACAGCACGACGCGCGGCATCTCGATCAGGTGCTTTCCGCCGTCGGGCCGACCGCGAAGCAGCTTCAGGAGCACGCGCGTTTCTCGCGCCTGGTCACGACGACCCTCGCCTCCCGCCGTCAGCTCGCCGCCAATCTCGCTCGCGTGTTTCAGCAGACGCCGGAGACGATTGCGCTCGAGGCATTGACGTTTGAGCGCGCGCGGCGGGAGCTCATCGTGCGCGGCAGTGCGCCCTCGACGCAGGCCGTGCTGGATTACCTGAAGCAGCTCGAGAGCATCGAAGGCATCGCGGGGGCTGAGCTGAAATATTCCACGCGGCGGATGACGGCGGCCGGGGAACGAACCGATTTCGAGCTCGTCCTGCGTCCGCGAAGCGCGTGATGCCGAAGAAACCGATGATGGCTTTGCGTTCGCGGGAGCGGCAGCTGCTGCTGTATGCGGCGGTAATCCTGGGGTGCTGGACATTTCTCTCGTGGGTGGTCCAGCCGTTGTGGGATCGCATGCGGGATCTGCATCTGCGCGTCGAGACCCACCGCGAAAAACTCGAGAGCCTCAGCCAGTTGCTGACCCAAGCGCCCGCCATCGTGCGCGAGCATCGGGAGCTCGCTCCCTATCTCGAGACCGCGCCGGATGAGCAGATCCGTCGAGGCTTCTTGAATGAGCTGGAGAGCCTCTCGAGGCAATCGAACGTGCAGCTGAACCTCAAGCCTCGGTCGATGAAAGAAACGGACCGCTCCACGCGGTTCGAACTGGAAGTCGATATCGAGGGCAAGCAAGAGCACCTGATGACGTTTCTGGATGGGCTGCTGGCCATGCCGCGGCTCATGTCGATTGAGCGGCTGCGGATCTCAAGCATTCCTTCAAAACCCGAATTCCTGCGCGCCAATCTCGTCGTCCAACGGCTCATCTTTCGCCCGCAAGAGCACACGTAATTTTTTGTTGACCATGAGGATACGTATGTTACAATGCAGGCACTCTCTGCTTAGAGAGCAGGCGAACATTCATGGCAGCCTTCTATCTCATCAAGGATATCTCGAGGCTTAGCGGCCATTCGGTGTATACCTTGAAGTTCTATCTCAAGCTGGGCCTGATCACGGAAGCCGGCCGCAGCCCCCAAACGAGATTCCGATGTTTTGATGAGACCACCCTCGCGGACTTGTCCAAGATCCGCGCGTGGCGCAAAGCGGGCAAGACGCTCGCCCAGATTCAGCGCCTCCTCAAAGAGAAATCGGGGACACAATACTTAATTCCACATGGAACGCCCGGTGCATCTCCAGAGAAGCATTTAAGTATCGTGTCCCCGAATCTGCTACAGGCGGGATGAGTTACTACACAGCGCTCGGGTTGGCGAAAGAGCCGTTCTCCACGAGTCCCGATCCGTCCTTTTTCTTCCGCTCCACCTCGCACGTCCAAGCCCTCACGCGCATGGAGATTGCCATTCGCCTGCGCCGCGGCCTCTCGCTGATCCTCGGCGATGTCGGCACCGGCAAGACGACGCTCGCCCGAACCCTCCTCGCCAATTTCCCTCAAGAGGAAGGGTTTGCCTTTCACATGATCCTGGATCCTTCCTTTGACTCGGAGTATCAATTTTTGCTGCACCTGGCGAGGATGTTCGGGGTTCGCGCGGCGGTGAAATCCACGTTGGATTGCCGCGAAGCGCTGGAGTCGCACTTGTTTCAAAGCGGCGTCAACGAGCAGCGGACGACGGTCCTCCTCATCGATGAAGGCCAGAAGCTCTCGCTCGATATCTTGGAGAATCTGCGCGTGCTGCTCAACTATGAGACGAACGAGTTTAAGCTGCTGCAGGTGGTGATCTTTGCGCAGATGGAGCTGTTGGGGCGCATCCGGCGCATCAAAAACTTCATCGATCGGGTCGCGCTGAAGTACATCATCAATCCGCTCAGCGAAGAGGAAACAGCGCGGCTCATCCAGTTTCGGCTGGATTCGGCCGGCCTCTCGGGCAGCGAGATTCTCTTTCTCCCGGAAGCCATTACGGCGATTCATCGTTTTACGCAGGGGTATCCGCGGAAGATTTCCTTGCTGTGTCACAATGCGCTGGAGACGTTGGTCATGCACGATCGGCATGTGGTCGATGCCGCACTCATTGAGGGGTTGATTCGCGATGAGTCCCGATGGGTCCACGAACCCGCCGCCTGAAGAGAAGCTGCTTCGGTTGATTCGAGGCAAGGATCCGAAGCCCGCAGCGTCGACGGTGTCGGCCGCCGCAAGCCACCCGATGCCGACGGCGGTGTTGCGATTCGGCGAGGTCGCGGCGCAAGGACGCACGCGCCGCTGGCCTCGGATCGCCGCCGTGACCTTGAGCGCGCTCATCGGGCTGGAGGCGGCGTACCTGCTGCTGCAGCTCATGCGGCCGTTTCCGGTGATCCAGGTACCGGTGGTGCCGACGGTTCCAACACCACCGCCCATCACCTCCGAGGCAGGGACGTCCCCGGCCCCATTACCTGATATGCCGTCGCTGGCGGCGAGTGCCGCGCGGCCGCTCTTCGCCTCGCCGGTGCATGTGATGGGCTCGGCCCTTCCCTCCGGTGCGGCGCCGAGCGCGGCAGTCAAGACATTGGCGGCGCGCCTTTCGCTCATGGGCATCGTCGCCGGCAATCCGGCGCAGGCGATCATTGAGGATGCCCAGACAAAAAAGACCTACTTTGTCACCGTGGGACAGATGGTCGTGGACGGTGCCGTTCTCCAGAGCGTCTTGGATCATCGCGTCATTCTCGAGCTCGAAGGCGAAAAGATCGAATTGACGTTGTGATGACGGTGGGAACGAGGGGGGTCTGAATGATCAAGCCGAGCCGCGCGCCAACGGCACATTGGATCATGCGAGGAATGACCCCAAGATCCCCAGAGGCCTTGGGATGGATGTTCACGACAATCTGCGCGGCGATGGTGCTGGGTGTTGTCACCACGTCAGCGCAGGCTCCGCCGCTGCCGCGGACCGGGAACGATGCGGCCACGACGGGTCAGCGCATCTCCCTCGACTTGAAAGGCGTGGATATCCTGGATGTGTTGAAGCTGCTGTCTCAGAAAAGCGGGTTCAATTTCGTCGCGGGACGCAATGTGGCCGGCCGGGTGACGATCTTCGTCAACGACGTCGATGTGTGGGAAGCGTTCGAGCGCATCGTGGCGGCGAACGATCTGGCCTACGAGCGGCAGGGCGATATCGTCACGGTCATGATGGCGCGCGATTACGAGCTCATCTATGGCCAGAAATTCGAGGAGCGAACCCGAAATTTCATCCGGCCGCTGCGCCACGCCAAAGTGATCCAGGTCGCCACCGTGCTGAATCAGCTGAAATCCGCGGTCGGCCGGGTGGTCGCCGACGAGGTGACCAACACGCTGATCGTCAACGATGTGCCGAATCAGTTGGCGCGGATGCAGGAGATCGTGGATCAGCTCGACCGGCCGACGGAGACGCGCGTCTATAGCCTGAACTATGCCGAGGCGGAGAAGCTGCGCGAGAAGGTGCAGGAGCTCTTATCGCCGATCGGGACGTTCGCCTTTGATACGCGCACCAATCGCGTCGTCATCACGGATGTGCAGGAGGCGTTGCGCAAGACGGATCGTGTCATCCGCGCGTTTGATACGCCGGATGGCGAGGTGCTCATCGAGGCGCGCCTCGTCAAAGTCCAGCTCACCGATCAAATGGATTTGGGGATCGATTGGACCACCGTCTTCAGCCATGACCTGACGACCCGAACGAATCTCCGCGTGCTCAGCGACATCGTCGGCGGGACGGCCACCGGCGGCGCCATGAAGCTCTTCACCGCGAAAAACGACCAGGTCCAAATCATTCTCGAGGCGCTGAAGAAAATCACGAAGACGGAAACGCTCTCCAGCCCGCGCATCATGGTCTCGAACAATCAAGAGGCCAAGATTCTCGTCGGGACCAAGGAAGCCGTCGTGACCGTGACGACCACCGTCCCGTCGACCGGCTCCACCGTCTCCGCCCCGCAGATCCAATACGTCGACGTGGGGACCAAGCTCTTCGTCACGCCCAGCATCAAGCGCGATGGGCACATTCAAATGAAAATCCACCCGGAGGTCAGCTCCGCGAAAGTCGAGACCTTTCAGACGAACCGCATTCCCATCGTGACCTCGACCGAAGCCGAGACCACGGTCCTCGTCAAAAGCGGGACGACGCTCATCATCGGCGGTCTCATTGAGACCAAGGATGACCGAACCGAGAACCGCGTGCCGCTCCTGAGCGATATCCCGATTGTCGGAAAAATCTTCCGGGGAATCACCGATGCCAAGACGAAGAGCGAATTGGTGGTGTTCCTCACGCCGCAGATCATCTTGCCGGACGGCTCGCGCTACGTGCCCCCGGCGAATGCCGAGGAGGCGGGCCGCGAGCCGCTGCCGGAGGTGGTGCTCCATGACCCGGTTCCCGCGGCCTACCGCCACGCGGTGCGCGAGCGGCTTCAAGGCCATCTCTCGCAGCGACTGCGCGCTGCCGGGTTGTCCAACGGGTCGGTGGTCGTGTCCTTCGTCCTGAACCATGATGGGCGATTGGTGGAGGGGTCGACGGACATCACCAGCCCTCAAGGCGAGCCGTTTGTGCGGGCGGCCGAGGCGGCGATCGCGCAGGCGCAACCGTTCCCGCCGTTTCCAGAAGGCTCGCAGGCCGGCGAAGTGCGCTTCCGTCTCGCCGTCGAATACGCGCCGGAACATTTGTAGAAATTGTCCCCAGACCTCGCGAGCGGGTCCTGCCACGCGGCCTTCGTCCATCCTCTTTGGTTGATGCCGTGGGACGTGGGCGGGCATGCTGGAGCGGATGTTCAGACGGTGGGAAAATGTCGTTGCGAGCCGTGCACGGCGATGTTAAGCTGCTCGACTGAAACGGGAGGGGCGTTCAGATGCAAGGCATAGCGGGGAAATGGGCCATCATCCTCGGGGCTTCGAGCGGGTTCGGCGCCGCCACCGCGCGGGAGCTGGCGCGCCACGGGATGCACATCATCGGCGTGCACTTGGATCGACGCGCCGGCTTGCCCGCGGTCGAGGCGTTGCTGGATGAGCTGAAGCGGACCGGCGTGCAGGCGCTCTTCTTCAATGTGAACGCGGCGGATCCCGCGAAGCGTCAAGAAGTCCTGGATCAGGTCCAACCGAAGGTGGGCGCGGCTCCCGTCGCCGTGCTGATGCACTCCCTGGCATTCGGAACGCTGAAACCGTACCTGACTGCGGACCCCAAGGACCAGCTCACGAAAGATCAGATGGAGATGACGCTGGATGTGATGGCGAACAGCTTGGTGTATTGGGTCCAGGATTTGGCGGCGCGCCGGATGCTTGGCAAAGGCTCCCACATCTTCGCGATGACCAGCTCAGGAGGCCGCCGCGTGTGGCCGAACTACGGGGCGGTCTCGGCCGCGAAGGCCGCGCTGGAATCGCACGTGCGGCAACTCGCGATGGAGCTGGCCCCCTCTGGGGCGACGGCCAACTGCATTCGAGCCGGCGTCACCGACACGCCCGCCCTGCGCAAGATTCCCGGCAATGAGCAGATGATGGAATTCGCGAAGCTGCGTAATCCCCACCATCGGTTGACGACGCCGGAGGATGTCGCCAGGGCGATCGCGACCTTTTCCAACTCCGGGGCCGAGTGGATCACGGGCAATGTGATCGGAGCCGATGGCGGTGAGGATATCGTCGGCTGATTGATGCGCGTTAAACAGCTTGAAGTCTGCGGATTTAAGTCGTTCGCCCAGAAAACGGCGGTCCGCTTCGAGCCGGGCGTCACCGCCA
>Ga0137796_10001891_pt1 | contig 11561 bp, 12 predicted proteins | sample OV2TP3_FD_97704 | JGI IMG/M metagenome (GOLD analysis project Ga0137796, IMG submission 97704)
GTGCAATGCCGTGCGCTATCTGATCCGGGATGCAAAGTATACGACGGGTGAGGTGTTGGTGCTGGACGGCGGCAGGACGCTTTACTAGAAAGGGGTCAGAGCCCTTTTCCCTTGAGAGAGAGGTACTCGCGCAAATGGGGACAGGCGGCTTTTTCACTCTGCAAAAAAGCCGCCTGTCCATTTTCAGGCCGGTGCAGTCATCAATGCGGGTCAGGCTTTAAGCCGACCATCGCCGGCAGGGACGCCGGCGTCGAGCCTACGGGGATGACTTAGCCATAAAGGGGTCAGAGCCCTTTTCCCCTGAAAAGGGCTCTGACCCCTTTATGGACGTGGGTTACTTGAATTCGGGGAACGGTGCCTCGTTAAACCAGCGCTTGTACTCCTCGTTGAACCACCAGGACTGCTTCTGCTTGATCACGTTAAGCTTCCCGTATTGCTCATCGTAATAGCCGATCCTGACCAGGACCTCCGCCCCGGTGCCTTCATCGTTCACGAATTTCTCGATCACCTCGTAACCCGTAACGCTGAAACCTTCCAGTCTTTCAAAATTCACCTCGGGAATAGTGCCGTCCCTGCCGACATGATAACCGTGGGCGTGCTTGTAATATCCCCAGCGCAGCGCCGACCCGTACTCCCGCAGCGAGGCATCCAGCTTGTCGAGCTGGTTCTGGATGTTCATCGTGGCACAGCCGGCGCAAAGCACCGCGACCATTATCAGAGCATAACGCAGGTTCATTTTTCTCCCCCTTCAAAGAATGATTGCGGCTTCCGGCCGCCCGGCAATTCTTCAGCCCTGGTTGCAGTCAGCCGTCCACCTGAAATCCGTTTTCCACGGTTTCTGATCGTTTTCGGCGAATTCCTGCCGGAGCCGGGTGAATGACTTCCCGCTCTCGGGATGGCGAACCTCGCCGGCGACTTCGGCCAGCGGCCAGAGCGTGAAGGCGTAACGCGTGATGTCTCTACGTGGCAGATCGAATTCTGCATCATGCCGGATGAGATCCCCGTACATCAGGAGATCGAGATCCAGCGTACGCGAAACGAATTTCCGTTCATGGCGCTTCCTGCCGAACGCGTACTCGATTTCACGCAGGCCCCCGGCGATTTCCTCCAGCGGCAGATCCGTGTCAAAGTACACCACCAGGTTATAGAAATTATCCCCTTCAAAACCGTACGCCCGGCTCTCGTAGACGCTGGATACGGTTAAATCGCCAAATTTACGCTTCAGCGCCATGACGCCATTGCGGATGTTCTCCTCGCGCCCGATATTGCTGCCGACGCCGACATAAACACGGGTCACGTCAGTCCCGCCTGCCCCGCTCGATGATCACGCCGACGTCCCGCACGCCGCGGACAGCACCCTGCTTGTTCAGGCTTAGCCGCAGCCAGGGCACCTTGAATTCCTGCAAGAGGATTTCGGCGACGCGTTCGGCGAGCGTTTCCACGAGCTGGAATTCGCTCGCCTTGACGAAACTGATAACCCGCTTGGCGACGGATTTGTAATTCAGCGCATCATTGATATCGTCGTTCTGCGCGGCGGCGGCGGTGTCCGTACCCAGTTCAATGTCGAGGATGACGGTCTGCCGGGTGCGCCTCTCCCAGTCATAAATCCCGATGACTGTATCAATGCGGAGATTCCGGAGATAAATAACATCCATAACCGTGGCCGTTTACGGGTCAAGCATGTGCAAATGCCCGTTTAGGATACGGTGAAATTCTCCCGGAATACATAGTGGGGCTTCCCGCGACGTCTTCCCCCAGGCATGTGACGACCGGTAGCGCCCGGGCCCGGATCTTGACCTGCCGGGCGGGTCCGATTCCAATACGCGCATGGCTGTCGGCATCGCCCTGATCCTCGGCGCATATCTGCTCGGTTCCGTGTCCTCCGCGGTGATCGTGTGCCGATCGATGGGACTCGGCGATCCACGTTCACAGGGTTCGGGAAATCCGGGAGCAACCAACGTGCTGCGCCTTCACGGCAAAACGGCGGCGGCGCTGACACTTGCCGGTGATGTCGTCAAGGGTGTACTGCCCGTGCTGCTGGCGCATGCGGCGAGGGCGGCGGAACCGATCGTCGCGCTGACGGCGCTCGCGGCATTCACCGGCCACCTGTACCCGGTGTTCTTCGGATTTCGCGGCGGCAAGGGTGTGGCGACCCTGATTGGCGTGCTGCTCGGCCTCTACTGGCTGCTCGGCCTGGCGTTTGTAGGCACCTGGTTGCTGGTGGCGGCGCTGTTTCGCTACTCTTCACTTGCGGCGCTGGTGGCCTCCGCAGCGGCGCCGCTGTATGCAGTGCTGCTTGAGGCTGGTACTTATATTGCGGCCGCGGCCGCGGTTATGGCCGCGATCCTTTACTGGCGCCACCGATCCAACATCCGCAACCTGCTGGCGGGGACGGAAGACAAGATCGGCACGGACAAACCGTGACCCCTGCCGCCGGGATCAGCGGGCCGCGATCCTTCAGGACGCCAGGGACGGCAGCGGCCAGCGCGGCCGGGCCGTGAGGGCCAGCGATTCGCTTTCCCCGGCCTGAAGGCGCAGGCATCCCGCGTAGGCGATCATCGCGCCGTTATCCGTACAAAACTCCGGCCGGGGGAAATAGACCTTCCCGCCAACCTCGGCCGCGAGCCTCTCAAGCCCCTCTCTCAACTGGCGGTTGGCGCTCACGCCGCCCGCCGCGATCAGGGTGTTGAGGCCCGTTTCCTCCATGGCCCGGCGGCACTTGATGACCAGCGTCTCGACAACCGCATCGACAAAGGCGCGGGCGATATCCGCGCGCACTTGCGGGTCATCACCGGCCGACGCAATCGTATTGAGCGCAAAAGTCTTCAGGCCGCTGAAACTGAAATCCAGTCCGGGGCGATCCGTCATGGGACGTGGAAACCTGAATCTCCCCGGGTTACCCTTCTCTGCCAGCCGTGACAGGGCCGGTCCGCCGGGATAACCCAGGTTCAGCAGTTTTGCCGTTTTGTCGAAGGCCTCGCCCGCCGCATCATCCACGGACTCGCCCAGGAGCCGGTACTCACCCGGACGGTTGACCTGCACCAGTTGCGTATGGCCTCCGGAGACCAAAAGGGCGAGGAACGGCCAGGGCGGCGGGCTGTCTTCCAGCATCGGGGCCAGCAGATGGGCCTCCATGTGGTGCACGGCAACGGCGGGAACGCCCCAGCCATAGGCCAGGCTCCTGCCGACGGCGATGCCTACCAGCAATGCCCCGACCAGACCCGGGCCTGCCGTATACGCTATGCCATTGATGTGGGAAGCTGACAGCCCGGCGTCAGCCAGCACCGATCGGAGCAGAGGGATGATCCGGCGGATATGATCCCGCGAAGCCAGTTCCGGCACGACTCCGCCATAACAGGCATGTACGTCCACCTGGCTGTGCAGGACGTGGGCGAGCAGGCCCCGTTCCGAATCATAAACGGCAAGGCCCGTTTCATCGCAGGAGGTTTCTATGCCGAGGACGCGCATGTACCGCCGAAGGTTAATGCAGAATAGGGATTAAATCGTTGCAATTCTTTTCCCAGCCACTAGAATTACCCGCTTTTCGTCGTCCAGATGAGGTTACTATCAGGGAAAGCAGGAATTTATGCCATCGGTAAAAGTCAGAGAAAACGAACCCTTCGATATCGCCTTGCGCCGGTTCAAGCGCGCCTGTGAGAAGGCGGGCATTCTCGCCGAAGTGCACAGGCGGGAATTTTATGAGAAACCCACGCAGGTGCGAAAGCGCAAGGCCGCCGCGGCCATCAAGCGCAGCCAGAAAAAGTCCTTCAAGAATACCGCACGCCGGGCGCCGCGCCGCCCCTGAACATCAACCGGCCGATGTCGGATCTGAAACAGCGTATCGCTGAAGACGTCAAGACGGCCATGCGCGCGAGGGACAGGGAACGCCTGTCCGCCCTGCGCATGATCCTCGCCGCGATCAAGCAAAAAGAGGTGGACGGGCGCGCCGAACTCGATGACACCCAGGTGCTGGCCGTACTGGACAAGATGGCCAGGCAGCACCGGGAATCCATCGATCATTACCGGCAGGCCGGCCGCAGCGATCTGGTGGATAAAGAAACCAGGGAACTTTCGGTGGTCGAATCCTTTCTACCCTCGCCGCTCAGTGATGAGGAAATCGGCGAGTTGATCGGGGGGGCGATCGCGGAGTGCGGCGCCGCTTCCGTGCAGGACATGGGCAAGGTGATGGGCCTCCTGAAACCCCGTCTCCAGGGCCGCGCTGACATGGCCAGGGTGAGCGGCCTGGTCAAGGCCCGGCTCGGCGGTTGACACCTCATAACAAAGCATCGTCCAAACCCCCGCATCGACGCCCAGGTGACGGTGGTTCCTATCCGACCGTATCCCACAACTTACTGATTAACAATCACTAATTACCAGTCACCCATTACTGATCACCAGAACCTATCTCAAAATCAGGTAAAAGCACATTATGTCATCCCGAACCCTGTCACGAACGGATGTGAGGGAGCTATGAGGGATCGTGAACTCTTTGAAAAGACAAGATTTCTCAGCCACTTCGTGGCTTCGAAATGACAATTCATCGTTTTATACTTAATTTTGAGATAGGTTTTAATTTCTGAATCTCTGTCACCCGGCTTAAATGCTTTAAGTCAAACAGACAAGGTTTGCCGCGTGCCCCGGTCACCGGCAATGTTTATACTTGACCTATTCATGGCCGGCCTTATCCCCCAGAATTTCATCGACGACCTGTTGACCCGGATCGACATCATCGATGTCGTCGAGGGTTACGTCCCCTTGCGCAGGGCCGGACGCAACCATCAGGCCAGGTGCCCGTTTCACGACGAAAAGACGCCCTCCTTCACGGTGAGCCAGGAGAAGCAGTTCTATCACTGCTTCGGCTGCGGCGCGCACGGGACGGCGATCACGTTCCTGATGGAGTATGCGGGTATGAATTTTGTCGAGGCCATCGAAGACTTGGCCGGCAGGGCCGGGCTTACCGTCCCCCGCGAAGGCGGGGACGCCCGCAAGGAAAGCGGAACCGGGGAATTGTACGAATTCCTGGAGATGATCGTTCGTTACTACCAGCGCCAATTACGCGAACACCCGGAAGCCTGGCGGGCAAAAGAGTATCTCGAAAAACGCCGGATCTCGGCGGAAGTGGCGGTGGAATTCGAGCTCGGTTTCGCCCCGCCCGGATGGGATAACCTGTTGAAAGACCTCGGCGGATCCGAGTCCGCAAACCGGCGCCTGGCCGGCGCCGGCATGATCGTGCAGCGGGAATCGGGTGGCTACCACGACCGGTTTCGCGATCGTCTCATGTTTCCCATACGCGACCAGCGCGGCCGTGCCATCGGTTTCGGCGGCCGGGTGCTGCAGGATGACGATACGCCAAAATATCTGAACTCGCCGGAAACGCCCGTGTTCCACAAGGGCCGCGAGCTGTATGGCCTCTACCAGGTCCGCAAGCAACGGAAAAGCCACGGGCGGCTCTATATCGTCGAAGGTTACATGGATACCCTGTCGCTGGCCCAATACGGGATACGCAACGCCGTGGCCACACTGGGTACGGCCCTAACCCGGGAACACCTGGAACAGCTGTTCAGGCATTGCCAGCAACTGGTCTTCTGTTTTGACGGCGATGATGCCGGGCGGAAAGCGGCGTGGCGCGCCCTCGAGATCTCCCTGCCCCTGCTCCGCGAGGGACGCCAGGTCTATTTCATGTTCATGCCGGAAGGCGAGGATCCGGACAGCTTCGTGCGCACCCATGGCCTGAAGCAATTCGAGGACCCGTCCCGTTATCTACCCCTTTCCGATTACCTTCTGAACAACCTCAAGCAGGATATCGACCTGTCGACGCGGGAAGGACGCGCCCTGCTGGTGGAAAAGGCCCTCCCTTACCTCACAAAACTGCCGGCCGGCGCCCTGCTGGAACTCGTGCTGAAAGATATCGCCCGGGACACCGGTTTGCCGGCCGATAAACTGGGGCTACTGCTTAAGGAAAAGCAACCCCCGGGCGGTCCACGGCCACGCCGCGTCCAGCGGCCTCTGCCGAGGCAGCCGGATGCGACGCTGGTTGGAAAAGCCATCCGCCTCCTGTTGCACCATCCGGGGACCGCCCGGCTCGACCTGCCCACTGAGGACCTCGCCGGGGTTGACCTGCCCGGCATGGGCTTTTTGCTGGAATTACTGAACTTTATCAAGGCCCAACCGTCAATCACCTGTGCCGGTATCCTGGAGCACTGGCGCGCCAGCAAATACGGTGACAGGCTGAATGAACTGGCGGCGATGGAGAGCCCGCTCACGGAACAGGATGAAATCGAGAGCGAATTTCTGTCGATTATGGACCGGATCAGGCAGGCCCACCGGAAGCGGGAGCGGCTGCGGCAAACCCGCGATATCCGCAATATCGAAGACCTGCGGCGGTTTTACGGGAGTGAGACCGGCGGCCTTAAACATTAGCTCACCTGGCGGCCAGAATAATCATATGCTACACTTGACCGTTTAGGTTGAGTGTTTTTATTTAGTTATTTCAATAACTTATCCTAGCAAATCCCGAGCCAACATGCATATGGAAAATCTCGATCAGATAGAGCAGGACGATGAGCAGTCCCAGCTTAAGGTGCTGATTGCCAAGGGAAAGGAACAGGGGTTCCTGACCTACCACGAGGTGAACGACCACCTGCCCGATGATATCGTCGATCCGGAACAGATTGAGGACATCATCAACATGATCAACGACATGGGCATAACGGTCTACGAGTCACCGCCGGACCTCGAATTGATCATGACGGACAGCACCGAGGGCCCGGACGAAGAGGCGGCCGCCGAGGCGGCCGCTGCGCTGGCCAGCGTCGAGAATGAATTCGGGCGCACCACCGATCCCGTGCGCATGTACATGCGGGAGATGGGGACAGTCGATCTTCTTACCCGTGAAGGCGAAATCAAAATCGCCAAGCGGATTGAAGAGGGCATCAACCAGGTGCTGGCGGCCCTTGCCTGCTATCCCGGTACCATTGAAAGCCTGGTGAACGCCTTCAAGGCGGTGGTCAACGAAGAATTGAAGCTGAGCGATATCATCATCGGCTTCAATGACAGCGAAGAATACACCGGTAACGGCGTCATTCCCGGGACGGAGCCTCGCAGAGAGGAAATTTCCGCGGCCGATGTCGAGGATCTGGATGAAGACGAGGAAGAGGAAAGCGACGACAGCGATGAAGAGCCTGAAGCGGTCCTCGATCCCGAAGAAGTACGGGCGCACATAAAGGCCATTGAAAAAATCTTTGCCAGGCTGACGCGTTCAATCAAGCGCCACGGGCGCGCGCACAAGAAATCCAGGCAGCTCCAGGAAGAATTATGTGAAAACTTCCTCAAGTTGAGACTGACGCCGAAATTCATTGACCTTCTCACGTCCAACGTCAGGAACCTGATCGAGATCGTCCGCTGCGCGGAACGCGACATCATGAATCTCTGCGTCAAGCAGGGCAAGATGCCGCGCAAGGAGTTTATCAGCTCGTTCCCCGGCAACGAGGTGAATACCGCCTGGACAAAATCAATCTCCCGATCGCGCAGCAAGCCTTACGCCAGGAACATCAAGCAGCTGCAGAACGATATCATCAGGATCCAGGAAAAACTGGCCGAGATCTTCAGCGGCGATCTGACCATCTCGGACATCAAGGAAATAAACCGCTGCATTTCGATCGGCGAGGCCAAGGCGCGCCGCGCCAAGAAGGAAATGGTGGAGGCGAACCTGAGGCTGGTGATTTCCATCGCCAAGAAATACACCAACCGGGGCCTGCTGTTTCTCGACCTGATACAGGAAGGGAACATCGGCCTGATGAAGGCCGTGGACAAATTCGAGTATCGCCGCGGCTACAAGTTTTCCACCTATGCCACGTGGTGGATCCGGCAGGCCATCACGCGCTCCATTGCCGACCAGGCGAGGACCATCCGGATTCCCGTACACATGATAGAAACGATTAACAAGCTCAACCGCATATCCAGGCAGATCCTCCAGGAGAAAGGGCGCGAACCGACGCCAGAGGAGCTCGCGGAGCGCATGGAGATGCCCGAGGACAAGATACGGAAGGTACTGAAGATCGCCAAGGAGCCGATATCCATGGAAACACCCATCGGCGATGACGAGGATTCGCATCTGGGCGACTTCATCGAGGATTCGAGCATCCTGGCGCCCAGCGACTCGGCGGGCTTCGAGGGCCTGCGACGCTCAACACGCGAGGCCCTGGAAAGCCTCACGCCGCGCGAAGCGAAGGTGCTCCGGATGCGCTTTGGCATCGACATGAACACCGACCATACCCTGGAAGAAGTCGGCAAGCAGTTCGACGTGACCCGCGAGCGAATACGCCAGATCGAAGCCAAGGCGCTCAGGAAACTGAGGCATCCCTCAAGGTCAGAGCAGCTGAAGACGTTCCTGGATTAAATTGCGGAACTCCGCGGAGGTGATCGGGGTTTCAGATTATCCAGAAACTGATCCCCGGCTTATTCATTTACTTTTTACCCGGACCTGCCTCAAAATCTGTCCCCCTCCCCTTGCGGGAGGGGGTTGAGGGGGAGGGGACGTCTGACGGGACAACGTGCCGGCATGATCTGCTTTATTTTTCACCCCCACCCCAACCCTTCCCCCTCAAAGGGGAGGGTGTTAATGTTGAGACACGTTCTTGTAACTTTTCACTGTCTTTGCCTTGTCGGTGACTTTTAACTATAAACTTTAACCTTTCAACTTTTCACTGTTTTTTTACGGGCCTGTAGCTCAGTTGGTCAGAGCAGCGGACTCATAATCCGTCGGTCGTAGGTTCGAGTCCTACCGGGCCCACCAGATGAACGATAACAATGCCGAATCAGCCGCTCCCTGGCGAAACTCCCGGCCTGTTCTCCCTGACAGGCGCTCAGCGGGGAAAAGGTCCCCCGGACCTTTTCCTGGTCCGCGTCGCCCTACCGGGCCCACCAGATGAACGATAACAATGCCGAATCAGCCGCTCCCTGGCGAAACTCCCGGCCTGTTCTCCCTGACAGGCGCTCAGCGGGGAAAAGGTCCCCCGGACCTTTTCCAGGCCCGCTTCGCCCTACCGGGCCCACCAGATGAAAAACAAAAATGCCGAAAATATATTTATTGATCGCGGGGATCGTCCTGGCAGGTCCGTTGGCCGCGCTGATGGCAAATGACATACACTTCGGGCTTGACTGGAGGACAGCCGACAGGTCCAGCGCCGGCATCGCCCCCGATCCGGCGAGCACACCGGAAGCGGTGGTACAGGTCTATGCCGCCCGCGCGTTCAACTGGCGCGGCATGTTCGCCATCCACAGCTGGCTGGCCACAAAACCCGCGAACGCCGATCATTATACCGTGCACCACGTCGTCGGCTGGCGCCGTTGGCAGGGACTGCCCGTCGTCGTGTCGAAGCCGGATATCCCCGATCGTTCCTGGTACGGCAATGATCCGGAGATACTTGTCGATCTGCGCGGGCAGGAAGCGGAGGCGGCGATCGAGGGCATCCTGGGGGCCGCGGAGAGTTATCCCTACAAATACAAATACGTCATGTGGCCGGGACCGAACAGCAACACCTTTACCGCCTATATCGGGCGCCAGGTGCCGCAACTCAAACTGGACCTGCCGCCAACCGCCATCGGCAAGGATTTCCTGGAGAATGGCAGGGTATTTTCAAACGCCCCCAGCGGCACCGGCTTCCAGTTTTCCCTGTTCGGCCTACTGGGTCTGATCGTCAGCCGGCATGAAGGCATCGAACTGAATGTCCTGGGCCTGATCGTCGGTCTTGATCCCTTCGATCCGGCGCTAAAACTGCCCGGCATCGGCCGGATAGGACCGGACCCGGGTTAAACTGGAATTCCGGCGATCCGGCGTGTTATATAGTAAATACAACGCCGGCGATACCGGCTGACCCGTACCCGTGCCATGCCCGAAGACAAATTACGAAGTGAAATCGAAAAGCTCCGCGATGAACTGCGCAGCTTTGCGCCTGAGGATCACGATTCCAGGGAAAAACTGAAAGAGCTGCTGGGCGATCTTGAACTCAAACTCGAGAGGCCCGATGACGAGGAGCATCACCACAGTCTCTTGCGGATCGTAAAAGACGCCATCGCCCACTTTGAAACGGAGCACCCGCGCGCAACCGCCATACTGAACGATATCATGGTGACCCTGAGTAATATGGGAATATAACCGCCCGAACACCGCAGCGGCTGTTTTGAACCTGTCTCAATAATTCCGGGCCGGTCCGTCTTGATACAGGCGGCGACTCATCCGCCGGCGCCCGCCAGGATGCCAATCAGAATGCCGACACCGATGATGATGCCGGCGGGCAATTCATCCAGTGTTTTCTGGACGATTGTTTTTTCCTCCGTGGGCGCTTCTTCTTCCGCCGCCTCTTCGGCGCCTTCTTCCGTTACACCGGCTTCTTCTGCCGCCGCTTCACCGGCGGGCTCTGCCGCCTCTTCGGCGCCCTCGCCTTCAGCCGCCTGCGCGATGAGCGGGTTATCGGCATAATTCACACCCTGGATTTTCAGGTGCTGTACGCCTTCATGGCCCATTCTGAAATCGACCATCGCCGGCCTGTTCATCAGCTCATGGAACTGGACAACATCACCCGGCTCGGCAGTTATCCGGTCGAGCCGCAGTCCGAAGCCATGCCGGCTGTCCGCCGGCCGGCTTGCGCCCAACGGGATCCGGTAGTAAAGCATCACCTGCTGTTCATCGACGGGTTCCGCTGCCAGAATATGGGCGGGAACGGACAGTAACAAGGCCGGAACGAAAACGAAGAATTTACGCATATCACTCCCCCTGATCTGCGGTAAGAAGCGCCATACCTGCGGGCGGATCGGCTGACTTATGGTAGCAATATTAGCACCAATTTATCCGGCACCATAAGCGGATTTACGGCCTTCATGATCAGGATTGTCACGTTCAATGCCGCCATGCAGGACATACGATTCCTGTCGAGGTCGCTGTATCGCCCCGTGGCTTTTATACGCCACCGTCTCGCGGGACTGGTGAGGGGTATCAGGGACCTCAACGCCGACATTGTTTTTCTCCAGGAAATTTTCCACCGGGACCTGCAACGCCGGCTTTATTCGGAACTTGAATCCGTCTACCCCCATGGGGCGGGATTTGCCGGCGGGGGTTTCAAATGCCGGCTGGGCAATGAACTCCTCATGTTGTCTAAATTTCCGCTTTACGGCGAAAGCCTGATCCGGTTCCGCCGGGCGAGCGTCGAGGAACGCCTGTTTACGAGCCGGGGGTTGTACCGGTGCAGGACCAGGCTGCCGGGGGCAGGAGAAGTTGAATTGATAACATTTCACATGTCGGCGGGAGGCATTGGCCGCCACCCGGAAAACCGGCGCATGGAGGCCTTGCGCCGTGGCCAGGTGGATCAACTGCTCGATAGCGCCTGTCCGGATCTCCCCGTCATCATGGCCGGTGACCTGAATGCAGGGCCACACTCATCCGTATCCAGTTATCGCGCTCTTTTAAAGGCGGGCTACAGCGACGCTTTCACGGTGGGCGGGGGTACCGGCATTACCTGGGATCCTGGCAATCCGCTGGTGGCGGCCGGCAGGGAAAATCACCT
>Ga0137796_10001892_pt1 | contig 11558 bp, 8 predicted proteins | sample OV2TP3_FD_97704 | JGI IMG/M metagenome (GOLD analysis project Ga0137796, IMG submission 97704)
CGGACCGCCGCCTCCTGGTTGTCGGCTTCGATCACGCCTTCCAGCGTTTCCGTGAGGCCTTTCTTCGCGGTGTAGGCAAATTGCGCCATCAGTAGCTCTGGCAGTCGATAGTCCATCGTATCCAGAAAGCAGAAGGCAGTAAGCAGAAGGCAGTGAACAGATCGCAACACGATGCTGCCGACTGCATTCTGCCGCCTGCCTTCTTTGCGCTGGGGACTATGGACTATGGACTCTTTAGGGACTCGTCGAGGCGTGCGCGCTCACCAGCGCTTCCGGCTCGGTCACGCGCAACACTTCCTCGGGCGTGGTGATCCCCATATGGACTTTCTCGACGCCGGCGTCAAACAACGTGCGGAAGCCCAGCGCCTTCGCCCGCTGCTTGATCTGCGCCGCCGAGGCCTTGTTGAGGATCAGCTCCTGGATCTCCGGCGCCAGCAGGATGATTTCGTGGATCGCCGTCCGCCCCCGATAGCCGATCGACTTGCACGCATCGCACCCTTTCCCGTAGGAGACCGCCGCGTGCCGGAACGGCTCCGGCAGGAGGTCCCTGTCCTGGCGCTCGGTCTTGCACTCGGGACAGATGACCCGCACCAGGCGCTGGGAGATGAAGGCGTTCACCGAGGAGGCGATGAGGTACGGTTCGATGCCGATGTTCAACAGGCGGGTCGCGCCGCTGGCCGCGTCGTTCGTGTGCAGGGTCGAGAAGATCAGGTGGCCCGTGAGGGCGGTGCGGATCGCCAGCTCCGCGGTCTCCAGGTCCCGCACCTCGCCCACCATGACGATATCCGGGTCATGGCGGAGGATGCTGCGCAGGGCCGCCGCGAACGTCAGGCCGATCTCCGGCTTCACCTGGAACTGCATGATCCCACCCAGTTCGTACTCGATCGGGTCCTCGATCGTGACGACCTTGACCGCCTCCTTGTTCAGCACGCTCAGGCACGCGTACAGGGTCGTGGTTTTCCCGCTGCCGGTGGGGCCGGTGACGAACACCACCCCGTGAGGCTGCTGCATCAGCGCCTGCAGCATCTTCAGCTCGGAGGGCAAGAACCCCAGATCTTCCAGCGTGAGCAGCAGCTCAACCGGCAGGATCCGGATCACGACGTTCTCCCCGTACAGACCCGGGATGATCGAGATGCGCAGATCGACCTGCTGCTCCTGAATCTTGATGATGGCGCGCCCGTCCTGAGGCAGGCGCCGCTCCACGACGTTGAGCTTCGAGACGATCTTGATGCGCGAGACAATGGCCGAATGGAGGTAGCGCATCTCATCCGGCATGTGCATATCATACAGGATCCCGTCGATGCGGTAGCGCACGCGCACCCGCTCGCGGAACGGCTCGATGTGGACGTCCGAGGCCCGCGACGTCACGGCTTCCGACAGGAGCTGGTTGACCAGCTTGATCACGGAGGCGTCGTCGGCGGAGCGGGTGACGTCTTCGATCTCCTCGACCTTGGCCAGATCCTGCGCCTCCCTCGCCTCCCGCCCCGCCACGTCCCGCGTGAGGATCTGCTCGACGGTCTCCGAACCGACCCCGTAATAGCGGCGGATCGCCGCCTGGATCTCCTTCTCCGGCGCGAGGACCCGCTCGATGTCATAGCCCAGGTTCAACCGCAGATCCTCCGTGACCCAGACGGCCATCGGATCGGAGACCGCCACCTTCATGACGGTGCCTTTGAGCTCCAGCGGCATGAACTTGTAGTGCAGGACGAACCGGGCCGGCACGACCTTGATGAGCTGGTCGGCCACCTGGACCTCTTTCAGGCTGGGGGCGAAGGTGATCCCGAGTTGCTCGGCGAGCACCTGGAGGAACTGCTCCTCGGCCACCACCCCCATCCGCAGGATGGTCTTGCCGAGAATCTCGCCCCGGCGCTGGCTCTCGCGCAGGGCGGCCTCCATCTGCTGAGGGCTTGCCAATCCTTTGCTCACCAGGAGCTGTCCGAGATTGGGATAAAAGGCGATCCCGAGCTGCTCGGCCAGCACCTGCAACAACTGCTCGCCGCTCACCAGCCCCAGGCGGATCATCGTTTTGCCGATGAGCTCGCCGCGGCGCTGGCTCTCCTTGAGCGCGGTCTCCACCTGCTCCCGCGTCATCAGCCCTTTGTCCACGAGCAACTCGCCGATCCGTTTTCTCGCCATCTGGGGACCCCTTCCCTTTCACCTTTTACCTTTCACCTTTCACCTTTCACCTGAGGCGGGTAAACCCCCGATCATGTACAGCCGCTCATCCGGCAGCGCATCACACGAGCCCGCCATGATCCGCTCGCATCCGCCCAGCGTCTCCTCCAACGGCACGTAACAGCCCTTGCGCCCGCTGTGCAGCTCAGCGGTGAAGAACGGCTGCGACAAAAAATATTGCAGCTTGCGCGCGCGGTCATAGATGATCCGCTCGGCCCGTGACAGCTCCTCCTTGCCGATGATCGCCACGATCCGCTGCAGCTCATCGTGCTTCTGAAGGTGCCGCAACACCTCCTGGGCGACCTCGAAGTGCCGCTTGCCGATCACCTGCGGGCTCAGCGCCCCGGACGACGACTCGAGCGGATTGATCGCCGGATAGAGGCCCCGCTGCACGTGCTGGCGCGACAGCACCAGGATGGAATCCAGGTGCGCGAAGATCGCCACCACCGCCGGATCGGTCAGGTCATCCGCCGGCACGTAGACCGCCTCGATCGCGGTGATGCTCCTCCCGGCGCGCGAGCGGATCCGCTCGTGGAACTGGCTGATCTCGCTCGTCAAGGTCGGCTGGTAGCCGGTCTCCGACGGGATCCGGCCGAGCAGGGCGGAGAGCTCGCTGCCGGCCTGGGCAAACCGAAACACGTTATCCACGAACAACAGGACGTCCTGCCCGGCGTCCTGCAGCGATTCGGCGAGGGTCACCCCGACGTGGGCGGTCTCGAACCGCGCCCCCGGCGACTCGTTCATCTGGCCGAACACCAGCACCGAGCGCTCCAGGAGGTTGGTCCGCACGAACTCATGATACAGCTCATTGCCCTCTCTCGTCCGTTCCCCCACCCCCGCAAAGACGCACACGCCGCGCTCCCGGCGGATGATGTTGTGAATGATCTCCAGCATCAGGAGGCTCTTGCCGAGGGCCGCCCCGCCCAGGAGGCCCGTCTTGGAGCCTGTGAGGAGCGGAAACAGCAGATCGATCATCTTGATGCCGGTCTCCATGATGTCGAAGTGGAGGCCCCCCTCCTCCTGCAGCGCCACGCCGTTGCTCGACTGGCCCATGCCGCGGATGGACAGCGTCGGCGGCGCGGCCCCTGGCCCCTTGCCGTCGATGGGCTGCCCGAGGACGTTGATGACCCGCCCGTACAGGTGCTGGGCCTCCGGAATCCGGAGGGTGGTGTTGAGGGCCGTCGCCGGGGCATGGCGTTGCAGGCCGTACGTCGGCCCGAGCGCGATGCACCGGCACACCGTCCGGCCTCGATGCTCGACCACCTCCACCACGAGGGGCCTGCCGTCGGCCGTCTTCAGCGAGACGACCTCATAGAGCCCCGGGGGCGTGGCCGGTCCGTCGAACTCGACGTCGATCACCGGGCCGTACACCGCAATCACCTTTCCCATCTTCTCAGCCATCTGCGCCCTTTCCCCTTTTACCTTTCCCCTTTTACCTTTCACCTTTAAGGACGTGCCGGGAAGCGGAGATCTCCCGAATCGACGTGTCGGCCAGGGCATGCCGATGCTTCACGTACTGCAGCCCTAACTGGTGCTGCATCCGCGAGAGCTCCTGATCGCTGCCCTCGAGGTGCATCACCCGCGCCGCCAATTCCGCGAGCTTGCTGGAGATGAACAACGTCGAGAGGGTCACATCGAGCCGCAGGCTCACCAGCCCCTCGATCACCTGCGTCGCAGAGGGTTCCACGACGCACGGGTGCGCCGGGCGCGGGGGGCGGCGTTCTTCCTCGAACAGCGCTCGGCTCGGCAGCACCTGCTCTTCCTCGATATGTTGGGACGTCATGCTCACGAACTTGGCGTAGACGACCACGACCCGCCCGAAGCGCCCGGCGAGAGAGCCCTCCACCAGGTATCGCTTCAGCGCGGCGACGTGCGCCGCATTGAGCTCTTCCGGCACACCGGGAAAGGCGACGAACGATTCGTTCAGCTCTTCCAGCGCACAGGCCCCTCGCTCGCCCAGCACCACCAACTGGTCGCTCCGGGCGGCGTCCCGCGTGTCCAGCGCCGCGTTGACCAGCAGGGTGTTCAGCTCCCCTGCAAAGCCCTCATCAGAGGTGATGACCACCGTGCACGAGGGCAGGTCTTGGCGGGCGGCCACGAAGGGATGCTCGATGCCCCGCACGTCCAGCAGGCGCGCCGCCTCCCTCAACTGCTGAGCAAACGGCTGATAGCCGTGGACCCCGCCCTGCAGGCGCCGTAACTGGACCGCCGCGCTCACCTTCAGGACGTCGACGATCCCGCCGAGGCTCTTGTTGAACTCCAGGTTCTGCTTCAACTGCGCCAGAGGAATCATCTCTCACACCAGGTTAAAGGTGAAAGGTGATGGGTAAAAGGGGACCCTTTAACCTTTGACCCTTAACCTTTCACCTTTCTTTGATGGTTCGGAAATAGCTGACGATCGCCTGATCCAGCTCCCGCGTGACGTCCTGGGTCAAGGTCTGCTCCCGCGCGAGCCGCTCCACCATGGCGGCGTGACGCTGGCCGCAGAACGCGAAGAACTCCCGCAGAAAGCGCCGGAGATCTTCCCCCGGCAGGGCTTCGAGGATCTTCCGCTTGAACGCGTAGAACAGCAGGATGATCTCCACGAGCGCGACCGGCTTGGCCGCCTCCTGGACGAACAGCTCCCGCAACACCTCCCCGCGCCTGAGCTGGGCCATCGTCTCCTCCGAGAGCCGGGTGCGCAGCCGCGTCATGCGCAACAGGTCCCGATACTGAGCATACACCAGGCGCAGGCCTTCGCTCAACTCGCGGATGGCGGGGCACTGGACCTTGCCCCCGATCCTCGACACCGACAGCCCCAGGTCGATGGCGGGCTTGAACCCCTCGCGGAAGAGCGAGGCGTTGAGGTAGATCTGCCCGTCCGTCATCGACACCAGGTTGGACTGGATGTAGCCGGTGAAGTCGCCCTGCAGCGTCTCGGCGATCGGGAAGAAGGTCATGGTGCCGCCTCCGAGGTCCGCCTTCAGCCTGCCGGCCCGCTCCATCAGTTGGGAGTGCACGTAGAAGATGTCGCCGGGGTAGGCCTCCCGGCCCGGCGCGCGCTCCATCAGCAGCGAGAGCTGGCGATACGCCCAGGCGTGCTTCGTCAGATCGTCGAACACCACCACGACGTCCCGCCCGCGCGCCATGAAGTACTCGCCCAGCGCCGCGGCGGTATACGGGCAGAGGTACTGCTCAGCGGGCGAATGATCCGCGAACGCGCAGACCGCGACGGTGGATGACAGGGCCCCCGCCTGCGTGAGGAGGTGGAGGATCTTCTTGAAGGCCGTGAGGCTCCCGCCGATCCAGCAGTAGATGCAGATGAGGTCCTGCCCCCGCTGATTCAGAATCGCGTCCAGCGCCAGGCTGGTCTTGCCGGTCTGGCGATCGCCGAGAATCAGCTCCCGCTGCCCCTTGCCGATCGGGATGACGAGGTCCACCATCTTCGCGCCGGTGAGGAAGGGCTCGCTCAGCGGCTCCCGTTCCATGACGCTCGCGCCCTCCCGAAACACGGGACACAGCTCCCCCGCCTGAATCGGCTCCCGCCCGTCCAGCGGCTCGCCCAGGCAGTTCACGACCCGCCCGACGAACGCCTCCCCGACGGGGACCGACACAAGCTCCGACTGGCTGGAAACGGTGTCCCCCACGTGGAGCCGCCGATCGTCCCCCAGCACCATGACGGACACGGCGGAAGGATCGAAGCCGATCACCATGCCCTTGACGCCGTCGCCAAGCTCCACCACCTGGCCGTACAGGCACGACGGCAGCCCGTGCACCCTCACGATCCCGTGCTTGATCTCCCGCACGGTCCCGATCTCTTTGATCTCCAGGCTCGGGATCTGCATTTGCTGACTCATCATCCGCTCTTTCAAGGTGAAAGGTCAAAGGTGAAAGGGGAAAGGGAAGTCATCGGCGTTTGGAGTCAAGGGCGCGCTCGAGACCCTTCAGCATCTTCCCGCATTCATCATAGCGTGCTTTAAAACCCGTATAGCTGGGTTCGTTCAGGTACCCCTTTCGAAATGCGACGTAGAGGTGGTGGCGCGTTTCTTGGAGTTCGCCTTGCGCTCGATTGACTCCCTCAAGATAGACATTCAGGTGTCGGTTACTCCAGCCCTCGGCGAGGTTCGCCGGGATAGAGTTCGAAGAACGTCGAATCTGCGAACCCAGCTCATACAGCTCAAACTTCGGAAAGGTCAAGGAGAGCTCATGCATCCCCAGGTGCAACTCAACGAGCTTCCTGTACACCTCCAAATCCTCAACTCCCTTCACCTCTTTCATCTGCGCCCTTTCCCCTTTTACCTTTAACCTTTCACCTCTCACCTGTAGTTACGCCAGACACACCCGGTTCTTGCCTCCGCCCTTGGCCTGGTAGAGGGCGGCGTCCGCTTTGGCGATCAGCGCCTCCGCATCGGCGCCATCCCCCGGGAAGGTGCTCACCCCGATGCTCACCGTCGAGGGGGTGTAGAGCTCCGTCAGCGTTCGGATCCGATCCGCGACGAGCGACGCATCCCCTTTGCCGGCCCGGTCCAAGAGCGCCACGAACTCCTCGCCGCCGTATCGAAACACCAGATCGCCCTGGCGCACCGCGCCCTGGAGCACCTGCGACACCTTGCGCAACAGCTCATCGCCGCCCAGGTGACCATTCGTATCGTTGTACTTCTTGAAATCATCCAGGTCGATGAGCAACAGTGAAAAGCGCGCAGGAGTGGATTTGGCCGTCGCCAGCTTGTTGGCCAGGCACATCTTGAAATACCGGTGGTTATAGACCCCCGTGAGGCCATCCTTCACCGACAGCTCGGCGAACTGCCGTTTCTCCGTATGGGAGGATAACAAATTGAAGCGCTCCACCGCCCGCTGCACGACGATCCGAACCTCGGCGGCGTTGAACGGCTTGGTGACGTAGCCGTAGGCGCCCGCCTCCATCGCCTCCACCGCTGAGCTGATGAAAGTGGAGGCCGTGGCCACCACGACGTTGGTCTCCGGCGAGACCCTGAGCATCGCCTTGGCGAACTCCACGCCGTTCATGCCGGCGCTGCGCAGCTCCGTCACGATGGCCGCCACGCGCGCCTGTTGGGCCAGCTCCAGGCCGCGTTTCGGCTGATCGACGACCCACACCTTGTAGCCGGCCTGCTTGAGCGTCTCTTCGAGAAACCGGCTGGCCTGCTGGTCGTCCTCGATGATCAACACGTTGGTCTCATCCATCACCACATCAAGGTAAAAGGTTAAAGGTCAAAGGTTAAAGGGTAAAGGGTAGAACTTCCCCTATCACCTTTTACCTTTCACCTTTCACCTTTTACCTTTCACCTTTTGAGGAACTCCACCCACTGCTCGTTCATCTCCGAGAGACTGCGAAAGCCGTACACGCTCTTGAGCGCATCCTGCCAGTCTTGCCGATCCCGCAAGCGACGGCAGAAGTCGACGAACCGCTCCTGTCCATGCCGCTGGAAGAGAAACTCGATGAGGCTGGCCGCTTCCGCGTAGAACACCTCGGGCTCGACCAACTGCTCCTTCCTCAGCGCGCAGAGCCGCTCAAGCGGGATGAACCGCTCCGAGCCTACGAGCGCCTTGGCCGCCGTCAGCCGCGCGGATTTTCGCCCCTCTTCCAGGAAGCACGCGATCCCCTCGTCGAGCCACAGCGGCAGGGCCCGCTGAGAGCCGATGAACTCGCGAAAGATGATGTGCCCCAGCTCATGGGGGAGGACCAGCTCCAAAAAGTCCTCCATCTCGACGTAGGTATGGAGCTCCCGCTCCACCACGTTCGCGCCCGCCTCAGACCACCCGGGTTGATGGGTCATCCGCTGGTATTCGTCCCGGTCACGGTAGAGGTAGATCTTGGCGCGCTCCTCCCACGTCCAGAACCCGTCGAAGCGGGTAAAGCCGAGCTGCGTCGTGATCTGATCGTAATGGCGCTCGGCCCTGGCGATCAGTTGGTCAAGGTATCGGGGCGGAGCGTCATGGAAGTAGACGACGAAGTGGTCGCTCTTCGCGACCTCCCACGCCTGTGGGGACGGGTCCGCCGCGGCGCGCCCCAGGGTGCTCAACAGCATGATCAAGATGATCGTCAGTTGCTGCATCTGCCTACGGCAGAACTGAAGAACCGTCCACCTCCACCTCGGAGGTCCACCTCCACCTCCACCTCGGAGGTGGAATGAGTTTACACCTAAGGATTTTCCGCATGGCAATGCGCCCCGTCCTGCTTGGCGGGGCGCGTCCGATCAGAAATCTCCCTCACCCGTTCCCTTGTAACCTTTAACCTCTCACCTCACACCTCTCACCTGCCCTTGATGATCCGCTCGATGTCGTCCGGGCCGATCGGCTTGTCCGTCGTGGCCTGCCGAGGCTGGGCCCCGGCCGCCTTCGGCGCCGGCGCGGATTCCGTCCCGAAGGTGGGCGCGGTAATCGTCTTCAGTTGCTTGTGCCAGATGACGTAGAAGCTCACCCCCAGCAGGCCCAGGAACAGCACGATCCCGACGAACAGCTTCCAGACCATCACCACGGCGGTCTTGGGCCTGGCCTGGGTCAGCAGGCTCCGGGCGATCAGCAGCTCCGCTTTGACCGAATCCAAGAGCGCCAGGTTATCCCGGTGGTCGGAGATGTGCTTCTCCGGGTTGACCGCCGGGACGCGCTGCCGCTCGATGATCTTGTCCACCTTCGCCTCGATGACGCTCCTCAGGAACTCCCCCCGCTCCTGGAAGTCGGTGTGCTCCAGCAACTTGGCCGTCTTCTCCGCTTCCGTCCGGAGCGACTCCAGCTCCTCGACTGGAATCTGCCAGATGTCCTTGATCTCAATCTCCCGTTCGAGCGTTTCGCCCGGCTTGAGGTCGTACGAGCCGTAGACGAAGTAGGCGCCCTGCTGGCTGTCATAGGCCACCTCCAGGTCACCCACGTCCAGGATATCCTCGGACTGAAGCTCCTTGGGGAGATAGGCCTTCACCTCCGCCTTCTGCGTCTGGTCCTTGGAGGGGTTGATGGCCATGATCCGCAGCGTGATCTCCCCCTCCGCGTGCGCTGACGCACTGAAAAACCAAAAAACCAAAAGACCGAAAAACCAACAGCAGAACTGGTGAAGGGTGAAGGGTCCAGGGTGAAGGGTAATGGATTTCCCTTGACCCTTGACCCTTGACCCTTGACCACAACCGAAGGTGTTCATCGGAACTCAAACCACGTCTGCGTGATCGGCTTGTTGGCGATGTTGTCCACCATCTTCTGGTTCATCTCCATTGCCGCCTTGAGCTGCTGGGCCTTGTTCTTCAGGTAGACGATGTCTTCCTTCTTGTCTTTCGACACCTGGTAGAGCTTCTCGAGGTTCATGCCGGTCTGGCCCGTCAGATCCTTGATCACGTCGGCCATCTTGCTCAACTGGCCGTGGACGGACGTCAGCTCGTTGGCGGAGGCGGCGACCGCTTCGAGCTTGCCCGCCATGTCCCCGCTGATCTTGGCGAGCGCGCTCTCCAGAACGCTGAACTGGCTGTTGACCTCGCCCGTCAGCGACCGCAGATCCATCACCCCGGCCTTGACCGCGCCGATGTCGGCGGTATTCCCCATGACGGCGGACACCTGCCCGGCGACCTGCTCGATGTCGGACAGGAGGACGGTGATGATCGCCGCGTCCATCGTGCCCTTGGTCGACTCGGAGCAGACGATGGTGAAGTCGCCCCGGCCCCACGCGTTCAGGAAGGCCACGGTGTACTCGTAGATGCCGCTCTGGCCGATCTCCTTCATGGGCGCCATGTTGATGCGCGGGATGTTGCGCCCGTCATAGAGATCGAGGACCGGCGCAAGGCCCGGGTAGGTGCGGTAGCGGATCATCAAGGTCTCGCCGAGCTTCACCGTGCTCTCGCGGTTGAGGATCTCGGACTTGCGCGCCGTCTCGATCTCCTGGCGCGCCGTCTCGACGTCCTTGCGGGTCTCCTCGATCTTCGAGGGCAGGGTCGTATCGGTCGCGGTCAGGATCTTCTGCGCATCGGCTTTGACGTCGGCGACCTTCGCCTGGGTCGTCTGTGATTCAGCCGCGACCTTGGCCTGCGTGGCCTGCGACTCGGCGGCGAGCTTGGCCTGCGTCAGCGAAGACTCGGTGGAGATCTTCGCCTGGGTCGCCTGCGATTCGGTCATCACCCGGAACTCCATCAGGCTCCGCGTGGCCTCGGCCTCGCTCGCCACCGTGGTCTGGACGCCGGCCACCTCGGTTTTAATCTGATCCGTCAGGATCTTCAACTGGGCGCTGATGCCCATCTCGAACGTCGTGACGGCCGTGTAGGTCACGTTCGTCTCCAGCACCGGCCCGCCGTAGCGAACACCGACCTTGACGAAGTAGGTCCGTCCGCTGACGAACTTCCCGGAGCCTACGGCCTTGTCAACCTTGAACCAGTAGTTCCCATTGGCGTCCGGCTGCGGCAGGGACGCTTCGTGGATCGGCGTGGCGGAGTCCGTGCTATCGAAGATCTGGAGGGTGGAGGTTTTCAGCGTGTTGATCGGGTCGGACAGTACCTGCCGCCCTCGCTTTTCCAGCCGCACCGAGGCGTTGATCCGATCCGCCGGCTCATCGTACACAAAGTTGCTGAGGACGCGGTAGTCAGCCAGCGACTCCGCGACCGAGGTGACAAAGACCGTCCAGATCACGTTGGTATCGTAGGCGCCATCGACGACGTCCGCCGCCATGTCGGCCGACTTCTGGACCGTCGTCTCCACGTAGGCCTCCTTGGTGAAGTTGAAGTCATAGGTCCCAAACGGCAGCGAGAAGATGAACGGGCTGTTGCCGGTCATCGGGTTGGTCAGGCCGGTGACGGGCTGGCCCGTGGCGGCATCCATGATCTTGAGCGTCACTTCGGTCAGCGCGCCGCCGTTGACGGAATCGATCGCCTTGGCGGTGATCGAGAACTTCTCCGCCACCGTCACGGTGGTCGACGCGCCGGTCTCGGTCAGGCCGGCGCCCGTCGCGTTGACCGTCAGAATGGCCGGGTACGCCGCGCAGGTCACCGCGAAGTTGTTGAATGTGGCGACGCCGGATTCGGTCGGCACCGTGTCGGCGCTCCCGAGCTTCGTCGCGCAGCCGGCGGACGGCGTCATCTTCACCGTCGCCGTCCCGGGTGTCGAGTTTCCGTACGCATCCGCCACGCTCACCTTGAAGAACCTCCACGGCGCATTGGCGACCGCCACCAGCTCTGGCTGCGTGTGCCACGACAGCTTCGCCGGCGCGCCGCCGGTGACGATCAGCTCCAGGTCATCCTGCGAGGAGGTCGTGATCTTGGCATCCGACGTAGCCGCCTTGATCGCCACGCCCTCCGTCTTATAGAGCGTCATCGAAATCGCAGAGGTATTACGGCCGTTGAGAAAATCGACCAGGGTCGCCTGCCCGAACTCCATCGGCACGCCGGCGAAGTTCGTGGCGGTGGGCTTCGGCCCGC
>Ga0137796_10001893_pt1 | contig 11557 bp, 11 predicted proteins | sample OV2TP3_FD_97704 | JGI IMG/M metagenome (GOLD analysis project Ga0137796, IMG submission 97704)
GACCAGCTCTTCTTCGATCAGATCGTCGAGGCTGCGGTCACGGACGACGGACTGCGGCAGGCCGCCGCTGTCAATCCGGAGGACAAGTTCGAGCTGGTGTTCAAGAACCTGCTGGAGCGACTCTTCGTCGAGCGGATGGACCAGAACGAGGAGATCTTCGTTCGGTACATGAACGATGCTCCCTTTCGGCAGGTCGTGAGTGCCTGGATGGCCTCCGAGGCGTATCGGCGGTTGCGTGTCGGATCGGGCATGGGCGAAGGCCAAGCGCGCGACCGATCTCTTCCGCCGCAGTTGAAGATCGTGGAAGGTCGCGCCGAAGACCGCTACGTCACCTGCGTGCCGCTTGTCCCGCTGAAGGCGGCGGCAGGCGCCTTTAGCGAGCCACAGCACGTCCAGGACGACGCCTTCGAATGGGTAGCGGTGCGGTCGCGCCACCGGCTTCGGCCCGGCATGTTCGTCGCCCAGGTTGTCGGCCGATCCATGGAGCCGATGATTCCAGACGGCAGCTGGTGCCTCTTCCAAAGCCCCGTTGCAGGCACGCGACAAGGGCGCGTCGTCCTCGTGCAGCACCGAGACATTCGCGATCTCGAAACCGGCGGTAGCTACACGGTCAAGCGGTACCAAAGCGAGAAGGAAAGCGACGGATCGGGAAGCTGGAGGCATACGGAAATCCAACTTCTGCCAGAGAACCCGGAATTCGCGCCCTTGGTCCTCAAGGATGTCCCTGAGGATCAGCTTCGCGTCGTCGCGGAGTTCGTCGAGATCATCGGGGGGAAGCAATGACGCATCCAGGTTCCCCTCGCGTTGGGGCCGTGGCTGATCAGAACGGCCACCAGGCACTCGACCGGAAGCTCATGGAGACAAGGGCGGATGCCCCGTACAGCGCTGTACCGCGGCCCTTTCTACGCTGGGCCGGATCGAAACGCTGGCTTGCGCGCCAGTTCGTCCCGTTCCTTCCGGACAAGTTCAGGCGATACCACGAACCGTTCGTCGGATCAGGCGCGCTGTTCTTCCTGCTGAACCCGGATCGCGCATCGCTCAGCGACAAGTGCAGCGAGCTCATCGACGTTTATGAAGCGATTCGGGACGACGTGGCGACGGTCATCCGCCACCTGAAGCCGCTGAAACCCGATCGCGAACTTTTCTACGAGATGCGCAGCCGATGCAGCCCCGGAAGGCTGAAGCGGGCCGCCGAATTCATCTATCTCAACAAGACCTGCTGGAATGGTCTCTATCGCGTCAACTCGGAGGGCCGATTCAACGTTCCCTACGGGATACCCAAGACGGACTCCATCGCGGACTTCGGCAATCTTCGTGAATGCGCCCGCGCTCTTCAAAGAGCTGCGGTAACTCTTCGCTCCGGGGATTTCGAGATAGCTCTTGAAGACGTAGAGCCCGGCGATCTGGTTTACCTCGATCCTCCCTACGTCACGCGGCACAACAACAACGGGTTCATCGACTACAACGAGACGCTGTTTTCCTGGGAGGACCAGAAGCGGCTCGCCAAGAGGGCGCAAGAACTGTCGGCCGCCGGAGTTTACGTGATCGTTACCAATGCCAATCACCGCGAGGTTCTTGATCTCTATAAGGGCTTCAAGACCAAGACTCTGGCACGCTCTTCGACGCTGGCGGCTGATCGCAAGAGTCGGGTGCGAGTGAAGGAGGCGGTCCTGTACTCTCCCAATTGCAACGGGCATGGGTAAGCCATGCCCCGCGGAAACTGGAGGCCGAGATGACCGAACACAGGAAACCCCTCGTCCCTGAACCTGTGGGCGTGAAGTATCTCCGCACCGACCAGCTTCAACCCAACCCCTACAATCCGAGGATGCTATTCGACAAGATCCCGATGCTGACCTTGGAGGAGTCGATCAAGCGCGTGGGAATCCTTGTCCCCCTAACGGTCTATCAGCGCGGGTCGGATGGTCAGTTCATCATCCTAGACGGTCAGCGGCGCTGGATATGCGCGCAGAAACTCCAGATGCCGAAGGTCCCAGTGAATCAGGTCGCGGAGCCCAGCTTGGTCCAGAACATCGTCACGATGTTCCAGATCCACAAGCTGCGCGAGGACTGGGAACTGATGCCCACAGCGCTCAAGCTGGACCTTCTGATGAAGGAAATGAAGGAGACCTCGGAGAAGAAGGTGTCGGAGTTGACCGGACTCGATGTGGCCGTCATCGTTCGCTGCAAGAAGCTCCTTTCGTTTCCCAAGGGAGATCAGGACAGGATGCTGGACCCTGATCCCGAAAAGCGCGTGAAGGCGGACTTCTACATCGAACTGTATCCCTTCCTCCACGATCGGATCGTCGCCAAGCTGCCCGGCTACTCGCGCCCGGCCCTGACGCAGAGGATGTTGGAGAAGTACCAAGATCCCAAGGGCGGCATCAAGGCCGTCACGGATTTCCGGAAAGCCAAGCAGCATATCGCCAACGCTCGGAAGGCCGGTAAGACTTCCGCCCTCATCCCGCGGCTCAAGGAATTCTTGGAGAACGTGGAGCTGTCTCCGGACCACCTGCTCGTCCCCGCTGCGGATGTTTCGGCGCAGGCCAGGTCTCTGCATGTGAAGGTCCAGAAGCTCGAAGACGAACTAAAGGTACTCGACGTCGAGGCCTATATCGGTGAAGAAGACCTCTGGAAGGCGCTGGAGTCGCTCCTTCGGTCCATTCGCAAGTGTCTCGAAGTCGCTGGCCGGAGAATCAAGGAGTGAGGACACCCAAGGCGCGGGGGAAGCCCATCGAAGCCGGCCGCATTCGAGGATGGCTTGACCGGTTCGATGGCTATCGCGTTGCTGTCACGGACGTGCGAATCAAGAACTGGCTCGCACACTTCAGGGGCCAAGACGGCGACTTGGGCGCCAGAGTGCTCGATGCAGTGATATTCCTGAAACCGGAAGACGTTGAAGAGGCACTCCGCAAGACTGTCGATCACCTGCCGGGATGGCACAAGAACAAGGCTCAGCGTGATGGCAAGTGGAGGTTCGTGGCATTCTCGATCAGCGCTGGCGAGAGTGGCGACTCCATGCTTCACCGCGCTCGGACTGCACTTGGAATGACCGGCAGTCGATACAACGACCTGTTCATCCACAAGGCAGAGCTGTTGCAGGCAAATCTCGGAACCGAGGATAGTGTTGTGTTCGTTGATGACTTCGCAGGGACCGGGCAACAAGCCTGCACGGCGTGGAAAGGGGACTCCGAGGAAGGAATCACCGGTCTCGCCGAGCTCTTGCCGGGAAATCCGAAGACGTACCTGATGCTCGTCGCTGCGGGACGGCGTGCGGTTGAACGAATCGGACTGGAGACGAAGCTCAAGGTCATCACACGGCACGTTCTCGACAGATCTGATGACATCTTCGCCGTCGACTGCGAGCATTTCAGCCCGGCTGAAAAGGACAGCCTCCTCGCCTACTGCAAGAAGGCGGATCGCAAGAATCCACGGGGCTACGGCGATTGCGGCTTCGTGATCGTGCTGGCTCATCGAACTCCGAACAACGCGATTCCAGTTCTTCACGCCAACCACGATCGATGGAAGGGCTTGTTCCCGAGACACTGATTCCTGCGGAAGGGAATCGGAGAAGGAGAACAACGAACTCAATGTCGGAACCGCCTCCTGTCCTGGACCCCCGGCAACTGGAGCGGATAGAGGGTGTCCACCGAGGCTTCCTCTACCAACACCTTTACGCCGCTGGGTGTCTTCTTTTGGCGTCGAAGGCAGGAGCTGCCGCCGTGGTAGTCGAGCGCGACGAGGACATTGAGATACAGCTCGTCGACCGGCGCGTTTATGTACAGGTCAAGACCAGGTCGGGTCTGCTTCTTCCGAGCGACGTTCAGGATGTACTTGAGAGGTTCGCGGAGCTCCGCAAGGCGCACGCGTCCGGAGCGCGACAGGGAAAGGCGTCCTTTTGGATCGTCAGTAACAGAGCGCCGGGCCCCTCGCTCGTCGAGTCAACAAGAGGAGCTCACTGGCCGGTGGATGTGACTCTCCGCTGGCCAGGACATCAGGGATGCGAAGAACCGGCGCTCCCTCCGGCGTGGGGCGGTGCGTCCAATGCTGTCGCCTGGTGCGCCGAAGTCGCAGCGACCCTCCCCTTTGCCTCACTCGTGCCCGAGACCCTGGTTTGGAAACTCGCTGGGTGTGCCGCGCTGGCCGCGTCCGGGGGCGCTCCCTATACCGATCACTTGTTCGCTGTCGCTGCCCTTCCAACGCTGTTTGAGCAGATCGTGTTCCGGCTTCAAGACTTCCCGGTTGTTCCACCGCACTACCGGCCGCAGGCGAATGAGCCAGGCCTAGTATCGGATCGGCGGGTCAGGTTGATCAGCGGATTCTCCGGGGCGGGCAAGACAGCATGGGCTTCCCAAGCAGCTCTCCATGTTCCGTACGCAGCGGCCTACTTCGACGTGACCGACATGCCAGGGCCGACGCTGGCCGCATCTCTTGTGCGCGAACTTGCGGGAAGACTTCTTGGGATGCAGAAGGGCCGTCTGGGCGAGATACTGCTGCCCGGCGCCAGCGGGATCGAGATGCTACGCCTGCTGGACGATCGACTCGACCGTGACGCCATTGACGCGGTAGTAGTCATCGACAACGCGCATCGGGTGCCGGCGCACGATCTGCGGGCCGTAGCCGAAGCAACCCACCGACTTCGACTGGTACTCCTGTGCCAACCCGGATCGCATGTGCAGGCGTTGCAGTCGACGCTGGGGATTCCAGATGAACAATTGTCGGGCTGGACGGAGGACACGATCGCGGCCGAGGCAGCCGATTCTGGCTGCAGGGCCGACTACGCTACATGCAATCGACTGCTTCGGATCACGGGAGGACTACCTCTGTACGTCCAGAGCGCTGTCCGAATCGCCGCATCGGTGTACGCGGGCGACCTCGCCAAGCTGTGCTCGGACATCGAGGCGCAGACCCATCTCGTACCGACTTCCCAAGAAACGGTCTTGGCCCGCTTCTACGAGACGATCGGGCGAGAAGCGAAGGACATCCTTGCTGTTCTCTCCATCGCCGATTGTCCCCTGACCAAGGAAGAGGCGTCTACCTTGGTTTCAAAGGCTCTCGCGCTCGCGCTAGTAGATTTCGCCAAGATAGTCCGAAGTCTCGTTACCGGCGGCTTCATTCAGCTCTTTGGAAACGCTCGGCTCAAAGTGCATGACGCGGTACGCGTGCTCGGGAGAGCCCGCATCCGAGACCTTGGCGAGACCGTGTTCCGAACGACCCAACTTGCGCTGAAGGACATCCTGTCGGTTTCTCTTCGAGAGGAACGCGACACGTCGCGCTTTGCTCTCTACATTCGGCTTCTGGAACTCACCGACGAGGTCGAGACCCTGGTCGATCTGGCGAGCGACGAAATGTTCCACGAGATGGGCCTAGCGCAGGACTTCGCTTTGGTTCTGGAGGATGCCGCTGCGAGACCGGGATTATCCCCAGCCCAGCGGTTCTGGGCACTGGACGCGCTCGCCTTCGCGGAACTTAGGAACGGCGATGTAAGCAGGCTGCCTCAGCGACTGGGCACGATGGACCGGCTCATAGGCGAAAACGGCCTCGGCCGTCGGGAACTCCTCGCGCTGGGAATGAAGCGGATGCTCTTCGCCGCGAAGCGCGGCGATGAGGACGGCGCGCAGAAGGCGTTCGACGAGCTGAGTGGGCTGGTCCCTGACGATCCCGCGTACCTGCGGATCGTGAAGTACAACGCAGCTTGCGCGATGCATATGATCGGGCGGCACGGCACAGCGAAGGCCGTCGCGCTGGAGATCGCCGAAGAGTACTACGATCACCTTGGCCTCGAAATGGGCAACGTTCTGGCGAAGAACCCGGACGAAATCTGGCCGCTGCTCGAACACCCAGACACCGTCGGAGACGATCTCAAGCACCTCGCCGACTGCCTCGATCTGTCCGCGCGTAGTTCCTCTGCAATAGGTGAAGACTCCGGGTTTGCGAGAGTGCATGCGTTCAAGTTCTACGCCATGGCGAACGCCGTGGATTCAGCGCTGAAGGTCGGCCAAGACCTTGTCGACGAACTCATCGGACGTGGCGACCCAATCGGCGCACGCCAAGTGCTAGAGGGGAGCCTGTTGCCATCGGCGATCCGGGCAAAGATGGTAGATCGGATTGTTCCGCTTCGTGGCCAATACGCGGTAGTTCTTGCTCACTGCGGCGAATTCGCCGCCGCAGAGGCGGAGATGGCGCGCCTCGTGCCCTACGAGTCCGGCCTGCCCGACATCGGCAAGAAGGAGCTCAGGAACCAGCGTAGGCTCATTGAAAGCCTACGCAGCATTCAGGCACGACGGGAACTTCCCGCCAGTGAGCGCCCGCAACCGGCGAGGAAGATCGGACGAAATGAACCGTGCCATTGCGGTTCGGGCAGGAAGTACAAGAAGTGCCACGGTACCTGATACTTCCAACTCTCAATCGGAGATGAGCGAGGTTCGTGCCGTCTTCCGAACGCGGCTCCCGAAGGATGGCCGCGTCCCCGCGACGCGGGGCGACACCGTGCCGATGACACTGCTCGTATCGCCCGCCACCCGGCACGAGTGGGCGGGCGTCCCCGAGACCCGAACGGTGTTCGAGACCTCCTCCCCGGTCAGGGAATCTCACGAGGAGGTCTTCCCCAGCCAGTGAGGTACATGCGCGAGCAAGCGCAGGGAGTCTTGCTCGGACGGGACGTGCCGCCGCAGGAGGAACCTGCGGAAGGCTTGAGCCCGCAGAGCCGCAGGGAGCGGATGCGAGCAGCGCGTGTCCACCGCGCGCGATCATCGACGATCGCCGGTACTATGTGAAACGGCTCCGCAGGCCGTAGAGACGGCCGACGGAGTACAGCGGGAGATAAGATTTCTTGGCCCGTCAATCCATTCGATTTTACGAAACTGCCGATTTAACGGGATTGGCGGGCTCTATTTGCTGGAGCGCGTCCCGTCACAGTTCGCCGCGCGAACTGTTACGGGCCGCGCCGACGACCGACGCGGCTGGGACCTCGCGCGCTCCAACTCCGTCGGAGCCTCCGCACGTCCAGCCGCGTGACTGTTCCCCCCCTCCATCGCAGCGTCTTCGCCGCGGCGATGCCGCCTGCGGGCGGTCCAGGGCCAGGCCACCGAAAGGGAATCCCTCGATGGGGGTCCTGTCTCCTTGGGGTTGGGGGAGGACGACGGCGGGCTGGGTCCCGTCGCGCACGCCCACTTTGTGGGACCCCGCACGCGCCCCAGCCCGCGAGGGAGGGGTGCTGCCCCGGACCCGGGTGGGCCCGGGGCAGCAGGGAATGGCTATCGGCTATTGGAGTCGGCGACTGCCGGTTTCCGGATCGAATCTCGGACGGCAGTTCTAAGATCGTCAAGGCAGGCGTACTCCCCGCTACACTGCGCGCTCAGAGCGAGAGCGCGATTTAGTCCCGCAGGGTCCGCTCGCACGGGCCGCTCGAAGTTGTCCGTCTGCGCCATGTAGAGGTCGAACGCGCGCTGTGCGAGGTCGAGAATGCGCGAGGCTTCGTTCAGGTAGAGATCGTGCGCGACCTCCAGCCCCGCAAGTTCCGCGCGGGCCTTCGCGAGCTGCTCGCGCCAGAGCGCAACCTTCTCGGCGTAGTGCTCGGCCGTGATGAGGCCGTCGAGCTTGTCGTTGTACGCCTGGTCGATCCGGTTCTTGAGGCGCGACTCTTCGGCACGCAGGACGCCCGTACGCTTGCCGGCGAACTCCTTCTCGGCCGCGTAGCTCTTCTTGAGCGCGAACTGAAGGTCGGCGAACGTCTGCGGATCGAGCTTCAGCTCCTTGAGCGCGAGCCCGAGCTGCTCGACGAGATCCTCCTCGCGGATGTACGTGTCGGCGCAGACGGAGCCGCCATTCTTCCAGCCGGTGCAGCGGTAGTAGACGTACTCCAAGCATACGCCATCGGGCAGCGCGTCCGCGAACTCCGCCTCCGACTCGGCCTTCTGCAGGAGGATCTCGCCAAGAGGACCGGCATCGCCAGGCCAAACATCACCCGCATCGAACGCGGGACCCACCTTCCTTCCATGAAGACTCTCCGCCGCCTCGCCGAGATTCTGGGAGTATCCATTGGCAGTCTCCTCGAGAAACCCATCCCCATTCCCCGCCGCGAACAACGCGCCCTCGCGGACGCAGGGCTCCGCGACTGGATCGACCGGCTCGATCAGGAGGATCGTCGATGACCCGACCTCCGATACCCGCCACGGGCGAGGTCTGGCTGGCCGGCGCACCGTAATCATCTTCCAGAATCCCGTCGTCGCCGTATTTACGAGCACCTTCCTTGCCGTACCGACCACGACGAACCTCTCCCGCCGTGGCCTCACCGGTACTTGCTTCATCCCGGCCGGCGATGGCGGCCTTGACGCCGACTCTATCGCGCTCGCGTTCCAGGCCCGCGCGCTTGACCGCACGCGGTTGCGTCGTCGCTTCGGGAAGCTTTCCAACGACTCCCTTGATGCCCTCGCCGACGCGATCCTCGCGGCTTTCGGTATCGAAGTGAAACCTTGAAGCATCCCTCCAATGAAGCGGCGAAACTCCTTTGGCTCAATCGGTGGTGAGCGAAGTCCGTGCCGTCTTGCGAACGCGGCTCCCGAAGGATGGCCGCGTCCCCGCGACGCGGGGCGGCACCGTGTCGATTTCCACATCCTTATCGCCCGCCACCCGGCACGAGTAGGCGAGCGTCCCCGAGACTCGAACGATGTTCGAGACCTCTTCCCCGGCCGGGGAATCTCAGGAGGAGGTCTTCCCCAGCCAGCGAGGTACGTGCGCGAGCAAGCGCAGGGAGTCTTGCTCGGATGGGACGTGCCGCCGCAGGAGGAACCTGCGGAGGGCTTCAGCCGCAGATCCGCATGGAGCGGATGTGGCAGCGCGTGTCCACCGCGCGCGATCGTCTGGATCGCTGGTGCGGCTCAAGGGCTCCGCAGACCGAAAACGGCCGGCGGAGTACAGCGGGATGTGGGCTTTCTTGGCCCGTCAATCCCCTCGACTTCTCGCAACTGCCAATTTAGCGGGGTTGGCGGGCTCCATTGGCCGGACCGCGTCCCGTCACAGTTCGCTCGCGCACACTGTTACGGGACACGCCGCAGCAGACCCGCGTCGTCGACCACGTCGACGACGGCGCTCTGTTCCCCCTCTCCATCGCCGCGTCTTCGTCGCGGCGATGCCGCCTGCGGGCGGTCCAGGGCCAGGCCATCAAAGGGTTATCCCTCGATGGGGGTCTGCCTCCTTAGGGGTGGGGAAGATGTCGGCGGGCTGGGGCCCCGCGATCGAGCAAGCCGCCGCGAAGAAGACCCCCCCGGGGGCGACAAGTCGAGCTCCCCCACGTCGGGAATCCCCAGGAAGCGACTGCCGGTGCTCTTTGTTCGATACAATCCTCGCTCGTTGCCGTGAGACAAGGCGTACACGATTCGATAGTCCCCCTCTTCCCAGACTTTCGGAACCGAAGTCTGACCGATCAGGTAGTTCGGATGGAGGGCTACGGAGTACGAGTCGTACACGAACATGCCCGTGTCGTACATCCTCGTCGATGAAATCCCCCGGCCGGCCAGAAGGAGGGAGACCCCTTCCTGCACCAGCGCGGCGTCTCCGGGGATCTCGATCTGCCCCGCAAGGAGGAGCACACGATCTACGACGGGGGCGGTTCGACGCTCGCACGCGAGTTGTCGGTTCAGGACCGAGCGGAGTTCGCCCGAGATAAAGGCCGGGATCCGCCCGACCAGAAACTCTGGGGAGTAGTCGACCTCGTCTCCCGCCTCCCCGAACACGCCGTTGCCGTTCGAATCCCAACTCCCTTCGAGGTCTCCGTAGTAGTAGTCCGTGTAGGTGGACTCTTCGGCTCCAGGGTAGGGTACCGAATAAGCGGCCAGCATCGGGATCCGGCCGTGCTCGCCCACGATGAGGAGATATCGAACGCGGCCGTCGAGATCGCGGGACGCCAGGAATCGCCGAACGTCGTGCGGGGAGAAAGGAGCCGGACCCACGACCTTCGTCAGGTCGTGAAGGACGACACGGTACCCATTCTGCTCTCTGGCGCACTTCCAGTCGTACAGGGCCGCCTCGTACTCCGGGTGGGGAAGGAGAACGACGACTTCTCGAATGGGCTTCGGAACCGCATCCCGCGCCGTTTGGGCTTCGAAGATCGCCTCAACAACGCGCGCCGCTTCGGGCAGGTCCTTCCGGGCGACAGCTTTACTGAGAGTCCATTTCTCCATCTGTTCCACTCCGACTCCTCCCCACAACCTGCAAACTGTAGGAATCCGAGGAAGAGAACCATGCGTGTCGCCGGGCCATGACTGCTCATTTCATCTCCTCGCGCCTTCCTCATCAGGGCGTTTCATACTGTTCCCCTTCCGACCCCCAAGGTTTGGGGCAAGAAAGAGTCCTCGCTGAACTCGGGGGATTCTCGGCCAAAAGCCGCCCGGCCCAGATTGCAGAGCAACCTCTTATCTAGGCGTGGTACTGCCGGCGGATACGGGAAGTTCAGGTGAATTGCTCAAGAGGGCGCTTTCCGGCGGGGAGTTCCGCATCCTCCGCGCACGGTGCGGCGATGTGTCGTAGAAGAACGCAGACCCTGGACACGCTCCTCGGCCCACGCTACCGTATCGCCCATGACGGAAGCCCCCCGCGGCATCACCTGCGAGATCCCGGTCCGATGGGGCGACATGGACGCGATCGGACATGTGAACAACACCGTCTTCTTCCAGTTCTGCGAGTCCGCCCGGATCGCCTATTTCGAAGCGATTCGCCTGGATCGTTTCCGGCAATCCCCGCGCGAAGGGCCCGGCCTCGTGGCGGCCAATCTGAATTTCCGCCGCCAACTCCACTACCCCGCCACCGTCTCCGTCTCGGCCAACGTCACCGCCGTCTCGGGGAAATCGTTCACACTCTCGTACCGTCTCTGCGACCGAGCAGACGACGCGGTCGTAGCGGATGGCTCTTCCGTCTGCGTTTGGGTCGACTACGAGCAGGCGAAAGCCCTTCCCCTTCCCCGGGAACTCGTCCAAGCCATCGCCGAGCTGGAGGGGAATCGCTCCCTCACCGCCCCGTGACTACTCGCAAACACCCGCCGCATAATTGAGATGGAGCGCGGGGGCAAAGATGTGCTCCAGGGTTTGATCTCCGCCGATCCAGATGTTGGCCACCTTCGGGGCGTTTCGATTGGCCTCATTCGTGAATGAAGCCTTGTTGTAAAACCGCCTCTTCAGGCTCGCCATCGGACTGCTCCAGTCGAAGCCTCCCCGCGGATCGGTGATATTCCACGCTTCCTTCAGGGCATAGAACGCCGCATATCCGATCGGTTTGAAGTACGCGGCCCACGCGACGCAACACATCCAGTCGACATCGACCAACCCATACTGGCTTGGAATATCGAAATTCATCGACATCGCGGCGTCGGACAACGGTCGGTACTTCATCACGGTTTGAATTTTCCCATTCTCCTTTTCGTACTTTACGAATTCGCGCAGGGGTCCGATCCATTGGTCGTAGTCGCTTCTCTTAGGCAAGCTGTCGGCCATCGTCCCATCTCCTGACTGATACCCCCATACATACTATCTCGAAACGGGAGCCGGCGGAAAATAAACGTATCCGG
>Ga0137796_10001894_pt1 | contig 11544 bp, 3 predicted proteins | sample OV2TP3_FD_97704 | JGI IMG/M metagenome (GOLD analysis project Ga0137796, IMG submission 97704)
TGGAAAAGTCGAAGTGGCCGTGCGCGACACCGGCATCGGCATCGCGCCGGAAGACCAGGCGGCGGTGTTCGAGGAGTTCAAGCAGGTGGGGCGCGACTACACGAGGAAGGCCGAGGGCACGGGTCTCGGGCTCGCGCTCACCAAGCGCTTCATCGAGCTGCACGGCGGCGAGATCCGCCTCGAGAGCGCCCCCGGCAAGGGGTCCACGTTCACTTTCACGCTACCGGTGCGCCTATGAGCCTGGTCCTGATCGTCGAAGACAATGAAAAAAACATGAAGCTGGCGCGCGACATCCTGCAGGCGAAGGGCTACCAGACCGTCGAGGCGGTGACCGGCGAGGAGGGCGTGAAGCTCGCCAGGGAGCGAAAGCCCGATCTCGTCCTCATGGACATCCAGCTTCCGGGAATCAACGGCATCGAGGCCTTCAAGCAGATCCGCGCCGACGCGGGCACGAAATCGATCCCGGTGGTCGCGCTTACCGCGTCGGTGACGCCGACCGACCGCAGCGAGATCACTGCCGCGGGTTTCAACGCTTTCATCAGCAAGCCGATCAACCTGCGGGAGTTCGTCGAAACCGTGAAGCGCCTGATCGAGGCCGGGAAATAGCGATGGCCCAGCGCATCCTGGTCGTCGACGACACGCCGCAGAACATCAAGCTGCTTTCCGACATCCTGGCGGCCAAGGGTTATGAGGTGAGCACCGCAGCGAACGGCGAGCAGGCGCTCGAGAGCATCGCCAAGATACCTCCCGACCTGGTGCTGCTCGACATCATGATGCCCGGGCTCAACGGCTACGAGGTGTGCAGGAAGATCCGCGAAAATCCGGCCACCGCGCTCCTCCCGGTGGTGCTGTGCACCTCGCTCGACCCCAACCAGGAGCGCGTCAAGGGCATCGAGGCGGGGGCGGACGATTTTCTTTCCAAGCCGGTGAACCAGCCCGAGCTCTTCGCGCGGGTGCGCTCGCTGCTTCGCATCAAGGGGCTGCAGGACGAGCGCCTCGCGCGGCTGAAGAGCTTCTTCTCGCCGCAGCTTGCCGAGGCGATCGCCGCCGGCAAGGGCGAGGAGGTGCTGAAGACCCACCGGCGCGAGATCACGGTGGAGTTCTTCGACCTGCGCGGCTTCACCGCCTTCACCGACTCGGCCGAGCCCGAGGAGGTGATGGAGCTCCTGCGCGCCTTCCACGGCGCGCTCGGAAAGATCGTGCTCGAGCACCAGGGCACGCTCGAGCGCTTCGCCGGCGACGCCGTCATGGTGTTCTTCAACGACCCGGTGCCGGTGGAGCGGCCGGCAGAGCACGCCATGCGCACCGCGCTCGCCGTGCAGGAGGCCTTCGTGCCGATCGGCGAGCACTGGAAAAAGCGCAGCGGCTTCGAGCTCGGCCTGGGCGTCGGGATCGCGCAGGGCTACGCCACGCTCGGCGCCATCGGCTTCGAAGGCCGCTGGGACTACGCCGCCATCGGCAACGTCACCAACCTCGCCGCGCGCCTGTGCGCCGAGGCGAAGAGCGGCCAGATCCTCGCCGACCGCAAGACCATGGCGGCGCTCGACGGCGTCTTCGACTTCGACGCCGTCGGCCCGTTCGAGCTGAAAGGCTTCTCGAAGCCCGTGCCGGGCTTCGCGCTGAAAAAATAACAAAGGGGTCAGAGCAATTTTCTTGTAACACAGGAGGAGCATGGGGGTGAGGAGGAGGGAAGCGAGCGGCCGGCACGCCGGGCCGCGCGCAGCTGTCGCCGAGAAGCCGCACCCGGCGCTCGCGAAGCTCGCGACCGCGCTGAGGGAATACAAGCAGGCGGTCGAGCGCGAGGTCGCCACCGCCGACATCCTGCGCGCCCTCGCACGCTCATCCACGGACCCGCAGCCGGTTTTCGACGCCATCGTCGAGCACGCTCATCGCCTCTGCGGGGCGGTTTTCAGCGTCGTATATCGCCCCGACGGAGCCCTGATCCACGTCGTCGCGGACAAGCAGGTGAGCGCGAGGTCGAGCCAGCTTCTGCGCAGCCTCTACCCGATGGCGCCGCGAAGGGACCACATCATCGGCCGGTGCGTGCTGGAAGGCCGGCCAGTCCACTCCGCCGACGTGCCGAACGATCGACGTTTCCCGGCAAACCGGCAGAAGCGCAATGCTTTCAGCAAGGCGCTGTACTACCGGGCCGGCTTCGCAGTGCCGCTGCTGCGAAACGACGCCGTGGTCGGCGCGATCGCAGTGGCCCGGCTCGAGCCCAGGCCCTTCACGAAGAAAGAGATCCGGCTCGTCCAGACCTTCGCCGACCAGGCGGTGATCGCGATGGAGAACGTGCGCCTCTTCAACGAGACCAGGGAGGCGCTCGAGCACCAGAAGGCCTCGGCCGACATCCTGCGCATCGTCGCCGGCTCGGTGGAGAGCACTGATCCCGTCTTCGAGGCGATCACCGCAGCCGGGAAGCGGCTGATTCCGAATTCGCGCGTGGCGCTGATCTTGGTGCGCGACGGCAAGCTGCACTACGCCTCGCACAGCGGCGTGTCCGAGGAGCGGCGGGCGGCGCTTGCAAAATTGTTCCCGATGCCTCTCGACAGAGGTTTCGTCGCCGGCGCTACCGTGCTCGGCGGGCGCACCATCCATATCCCCGATTCCAAGTCCGTCAGCGCGCGATTCAAGCGCAGCGTCGAGGTTGCGAAGATCTCGGGCTACCGAGCGATGCTCTCCGTGCCCCTCATTTACGGCGACAAGGCAATAGGCGTGATCGCCGTGTCCCGCGAAAGCCCCGGCGCGTTCAGCGACAAGCAGATCGCGCTCGTCAAGACCTTCGCCGACCAGGCGGTGATCGCGATTCGCAACGCGAGCTTCTTCCGCGAGATCCAGGAGCGCAACGCCGAGCTCAAGCAGTCGCTCGAGTTCCAGGGGGCGACGAGCGAGATCCTCGCCTCGATCTCGAGCTCGATCGCCGAAACGCAGCCGGTGTTCGACGCCATCGTGCGCAACCTGCGCTCGCTCTTCGGCAACGGGTACGCGGCGGTATTCCTCGTGCGCGAGGGCCGCATCGATGTCGGTGCAGTACAGGGCGACGTCGACTGGGAGAAATTCCGGGAGATCTACCCGCTGCCGCTCGACGAGCGCACGGCCATGGGACAGGCGATGCTGAGGCGCGAAGTCGTGCACTACACGCCGGTGCGGGGAAACCCGGCCGTGCCGCCGCTCACGCAGGAGATTTCGCAGAAATACCCGTTCAACTCGATGCTCTGCGCGCCGATGACGCGCGAGGGGAAGGTGATCGGCGGCATCGCGGTGACGCGGCGCGATGCGGTGCCATTCGACGACAAGCACATTGCGCTCATCAAGGCCTTCGCCGACCAGGCGGTGATCGCCATCGAGAACGCGCGCCTTTTCAACGAGACCAAGGAGGCGCTCGAGCGGCAGACTGCGACCGGCGAGATCCTCGCGTCGATCTCGGGGTCGATCACCGACACGCAGCCGGTGTTCGACGCGATCGTGCGCAACGTCTTGCGGCTGCTGGGGACGCGCTACGCTGCCGTTCAACTGGTGCGCGACGGGCAGCTGCATCTTGCCGGGTTTAGCGGCGAGCCCGGCTTCGAGAGGATCGCCGCGGCCTTTCCGCTGCCTCTCGATGCCGATTCGCTCTCGGGTCAGGCGATTCAGTCATGCAAGGTCGCGCAGCTCGCACCGGTCATCGGTAACCCGGATGTTCCGCAGAGGAGCGAAAAGCTGGCTCGCGAGTTCGGCTACAACGCGCTGATCGCGGCGCCGATGATCCGCGAGGGCCGCGTCATCGGCGTCATCGGCACCGGGCGCCAGTCGTCCGAGCGGTTCGACGACAAGCAGGTTGCCCTTATCAAGACCTTCGCCGACCAGGCGGTCATCGCCATCGAGAACGTGCGGCTTTTCAACGAGACGAAGGAGGCGCTCGAGCGGCAGACGGCCACCTCCGAGATCCTCGGCGTCATCAGCCGCTCGCCCGCCGACGTGCGGCCGGTGTTCGAGGTCATCGTGACGACCGCCAAGCGGCTGCTCTCGTGCGCGCGCGCGATAGTGCTGCTGCGCAGCGGCGACCATTTCGACGCCGTGGTGGCGGCGCGGGCCGAGGGACTGGCCGCGCCCATAGCGCTGGCCCCGGTCCCGATCGATCCCGCCGCCAACTTCCCGTCGCGCGTCTTCCTCGAGAAGCGCGCGCTGCACTTGCCGGACTGGTCGACGATTGAGCTGCCGCCGCACGAGCAGCGCATCCGCGCCTCCGGCGTCGAGGCCTCGCTCATGGTGCCGCTGAGGCGGGACGCGGACTGCTTCGGCGTTCTGGTCTTCGTGCGCGCTGCGCCAGTCGCCTTTACCGACAACGAGATCGCGCTGGCGGAGTCCTTCGCCGACCAGGCGGTGATCGCGCTCGAGAACACGCGGCTCTTCAACGAGACCAAGGAGGCGCTCGAGCGACAAACGGCGACCGCGGAAATCCTCGAGGTGATGAGCCGCTCCCCGGCCGACGCGCAGCCGGTGTTCGACGCGGTGGCGCAAAAGGCGGCAAGGCTCTGCGACGCCACGGTGGCGGCCGTGACGCGATTCGACGGCGAGCTCGTTCATCTCGCTGCGACCTGCTACCTCGAGCCCGGCGCAGACGCCGCGATTCGCAGCGCGTTCCCGGCGCCGCCGAGCAGCCGGGGCGTCACTTCGCGCGCCATCCTTGAGCGGCGGATCGTGCACCTGCCGGATGTGACAGCCGACGAGGAGTACCGGCCCGGCGGCCTGGCGGATGCAGCGAGCGTGCGCAGCGTGGTGGTCGTGCCGATGCTGCGCTCCGACAGGCCTCTCGGCGCCATCACGGTGTGCCGCGGACCGGAGCCGCGGCCCTTCTCCGATCGGCACGTAGCCCTGCTCAAGACCTTCGCCGACCAGGCGGTGATCGCGATCGAGAACGCGCGGCTGTTCAACGAGACCAAGGAGGCGCTCGAGCGGCAGACGGCGACGAGCGAGGTGCTCGGCGTCATCAGCAGCTCGCCCTCGGACGTCACGCCCGTCTACCGCACCATCCTCGGCAATGTTACGCGCCTGTGCGAGGCCAATATTGCGGCGCTGTTCCTCTACGACGGCGAGTATCTCAAGTGCGTGGCGCACAACAACGTGTCGCCGGAGTTCGCGGCGCACCTCGACCGGTCGCGCCTGAAGCCGAGCCGCGAGACGAGCACCCGTCTTGCCGCGCTGGAGCGGCGGGTGGTGCACGTCGAGGACTACCTGAACGATCCGGCGTTTTCGCCCAGCGAACTGCATCGCAGGGAAGGCGGCCGCACCATCCTCTCGGTGCCGATGCTGCGCGAAGGCGCGCTCGTCGGGGTCATCACGGTGTGGCGACGCGAGCCGCGGCGCTTCAGCGAGCCGCAGGTCGCCCTGGTCAAGACCTTCGCCGACCAGGGAGTGATCGCGATCGAGAACGTGCGGCTGTTCAACGAGACGAAGGAGGCGCTCGAGCAGCAGACGGCGATCAGCGAGGTGCTGCGCGTGATCTCGAGCTCGCCGACCGATGTCAAGCCGGTGCTCGACGCCGTGGTGTCCCGCTCAGCGCGAATCTGCGAAGCGAGCGACGCGCGGATTTTCCTCCTGGACGGGCAGCTGCTGCGCCATGTCGCCGGCTTCGGCGACGTGCCGCTTACGGTTCAAGAGATTCCGTTGAGCCGCGCCTCGGCGACCGGGCGCTCCGCGATCGACGGAATCGCGGTTCACATTCCGGACATCGAGGCCGAGTCCGCGGAGGAGTATTCCGTCGGCAAGCAAAACGCTGCGCAGACCGGCTGGCGCACCGTGCTCTCCGTCCCGTTGAAGCGCGAGGACCGCGCGCTGGGCGCCATCGTCCTCAGGCGAATCGAGGTAAGGCCGTTCAGCGAAAAGCAGATCACGCTGCTCAAGACCTTCGCCGACCAGGCGGCGATCGCGATCGAGAACGTGCGCCTGTTCAAGGAGACCGAGGAGGCGCTCGAGCAGCAGACTGCGACGGCCGAAATCCTGCGGGTGATCAGCAGCTCGCCGACAGACACCGGGCCGGTGCTGGATGCCATCGTACAGAGCGCGGCCAGGCTTTTCAGCCCACGCAGTGCAGCCGTGGTGATGCGCGATAGCGGCCAGATGGTGCTGCGCGCCGTGGCCGGGCCCCTTGCCTCGGGCCCCAAGCTTGATGCGCTGAGAAAGCTGTTTCCGATCCCTTACGACATTAACCGGTATTCCGCCGCGCGCGCGATCGCGGAGTGTCGCATCGTCGAAATCGCGGACGCCCAGGGCGCCGGAGCTCCCGAACAAGGGGTCAAGGTCGCAAAGGCCATGGGATACCGATCCCTTACCCTCGTGCCGCTGGTGCGGGAAGGCGTGGGAATCGGCCTTATCGCACTCATTCACCCGGAACCCGGCTACAAGCTCGAGGCGAAGCAACTCGAGCTCGTCAAGACCTTCGCCGATCAGGCGGTCATCGCCATCGAGAACGCGCGGCTGTTCAACGAGACCAAGGAGGCGCTCGAGCAGCAGACTGCGACGGCCGAAATCCTGCGGGTGATCAGCAGCTCGCCTGCCGATATCCAGCCGGTTTTCGACTCGATCCTCGAACATGCGATGCGGCTGTGCGACGCGGGCCTCGGTACGGTCGGGCTGTATGACGGGAAAAACTACCAGCACGTTGCGCAGCGCGGCGGCAGGCCCGAGTACGTGAAATGGCTTTTCAGCGGGCCGTTCGAGCCCAAGCCCGCATACACGATCGGGCGCATGATCGCCGAGCGCAAGCCCTTTCACGCTCCCGACTATCGCGAGCTTCCGGACTACCGCGACGGCAGCCCGAGAGCCGTCGCCACGGCCGAGCTGGGCGGCGCGCGGACCTACCTTGCGGTGCCGATGCTCAAGGAAGGGCGGGTCGTCGGCGGCATCACCATTCGCCGCTCGGAAGTGCGGCCCTTCACCCAGAAGCAGATCGACCTCCTGAGCACGTTCGCCAACCAGGCCGTGATCGCGATCGAGAACGTGCGCCTCTTCAACGAGACCGAGGAGGCGCTCAAGCGGCAGACTGCGACCGCGGAGGTGCTGAAGCTCATCAGCCGCACCACCTTCGAGCTCGAGAAGGTGCTTCAGGCGCTGCTCGACAACGCGGCGCGCCTGAGCGGCGCGCGGCAGGCCGTGATGCTCAGGCCCGACGCCGCGGACAACTACCTGCCGGCGTTCGCCTTCAACTGGGACGAAGCGGTGCTCGAGCGCCTCCGGCAGCGTCCCATCCGTCCGGGCCGCGACTCGATCAACGGGCGGGTGCTGCTCGAGCGCCGGCCGATCCACGTCCCGGACGTGCGCGCCGACCCGCAGTACGGGCGGCACGACCTGGTCGAGCTCGGCGGCTTCCGCTCGGTGCTCTCCGTGCCGATGCTGCGCGACGGCGAGGCGATCGGCCTGATCTCGCTTACCGGAACCACGCCGTTCACCGACAAGCAGATGGAGGTCGTGACGACCTTCGCCGACCAGGCGGTGATCGCGATCGAGAACGTGCGCCTGTTCAAGGAGATCGAGGAGAAAAGCGCCCAGCTCGAGGTGGCCAACAAGCACAAGTCGGACTTCCTCGCCAACATGTCGCACGAGCTGCGGACGCCGCTCAATGCCATCATCGGTTTTTCCGAAGTGCTGATGGAGAAGATGTTCGGCGAAGTGAACGAGAAGCAGGGCGAATATCTCAAGGACATCCACGAGTCGGGTAAGCACCTGCTCTCGCTCATCAACGACATCCTGGATCTCTCCAAGATCGAGGCCGGGCGCATGGAGCTCGACCTTGCGGCCTTCCACCTGCCGACCGCGATCTCCAACGCCATGACCCTGATCCGCGAGCGCGCGCAGCGCCACGGCATCGAGCTCGGGCTGGAGGTCGATCCGCAGCTCGGCGAGTTCCAGGCCGATGAGCGCAAGGTGAAGCAGATCCTGCTGAACCTCCTCTCCAACGCGGTCAAGTTCACGCCGGAGGGCGGCCGGGTCGATGTCTCCGCCAGGCAATTCGATGGAAAAGTCGAAGTGGCCGTGCGCGACACCGGCATCGGCATCGCGCCGGAAGACCAGGCGGCGGTGTTCGAGGAGTTCAAGCAGGTCGGGAGCGACGCGGCGCGCAAGGCGCAGGGGACGGGTCTCGGGCTCGCGCTCACCAGGCGCTTCGTCGAGCTGCACGGCGGGGAGATCCGCGTCGAGAGCGCCCCGGGCAAGGGCTCGACCTTCCGCTTCACGCTGCCGGTGCGCCATGGCGCGTAAGGCGAAACGCACGCACCGCAGCACCGATCGCCTCGAGCTGGTGATGCGCGCCGTCAACGAGGGCGTGTACGACTACGAGATCGCGGCCGACAGGATCTATTACTCGCCGCGCATCTACCAGGTGCTCGACGTGCCGCGCCGCAAGCTCAAGACCGCGGCCGACTGGCGGCGCCTGATCCACCCCGACGACCTGCCGGCCTACCTCGCCGCGTTCGCTGCGCACGTGAAAGGCAAGAGCGCGCGCTTCGCGCTGGATCACCGCTACCGCGGCCGCGACGGCTGGCGCTGGGCGCGGCAGAGCGGCATGGCGCTCAGGGACGCCAAGGGCCGCGCCATCCGCATGGTCGGCTCGATCGGCGACATCACCGACCTCAAGCGCGCCGAGGAGGCGCTCAAGGCGAGCGAGGAGCGCTACGAGCTCGCAATGAGCGCCATCAACGAGGGCGTGTACGACTGGGACATCGCCGGCGGAAAGGTCTACTACTCCGACGGCGTGCGCCGCGTGCTCGGGCTTTCGTCCCGCGATCTGCGCAGCACCAAGGATTGGGTGGCGCGGGTGCATCCCGACGATCTGCGCCGGTTCCTCGACGCCCACACCGAGCATTTCAAGGGCCTGAGCAGGCGCCTGGAATGCGAGTACCGCTACCGCGCCAAGGACGGCAGCTGGCGCTGGGCGAGAACGCACGGCATCGCGCAGCGCGATGCGAGCGGCCGCGCGGTGCGCATGATCGGCTCGACCGGCGACATCACCGAGCTCAAGCGCGTCGAGGAGGCGCTCAAGGCGAGCGAGGAGCGCCACGCCCTTGCCACGCGTGCGGCGACCGAGGGAATCTACGAATGGAACCTCGAGACCGGCTCGCTCTACCTCTCGGAGCGCGCCAAGGAGTTCTTCGCGGTCCAGGGCGAGGCGCTCACCCCGGCGGCGTGGAACGCGCGCGTGCACGGCGAGGACTTCCAGGGCTACCGCGACGCCATCGCCGCCTACTTCAAGGGCGGCGCCGCGCAGTTCGAGCACGAGTACCGTATCCGCAACGCCGCCGCCGGCTACTCCTGGGTCGTCGACCGCGCCGTGGCGGTGCGCGACGCCGCCGGGCGGGTGACGCGCATGGTCGGCGCGCTGACCGACGTCACCCAGCGCAAGCTCGCCGAGATCGAGCTGCGCCGGGCGCGCGATGCAGCGACCGAGGCGCTCGCGCAGCAGACGGCCACCGCCGCGGAGCTCAAGCGCGCGCTCGAGTTCCAGGCGGCGAGCGCCGACATCCTTGCGTCGATCAGCCGCTCCATCGCCGACACGCGGCCGGTTTTCGACGCCATCGTCGCGAGCGGCTTGCGCCTGCTCGGCGGCCACTCGGCGGCCATGCTGCTCATCCGCGACGAGCAGCTCCACCTCGCCGCCTATACCTCGACGAGCGCCGAGGGCGACGACTCGCTCATCCACGCCTTCCCGATGCCGCTGGCCAGCCTGTCGACGGCAGCGCGCGCGGCGCGCGATCGGCGCACCTACGCTATCGAGGACGTGCAGAGCGCCGATGTCACGGATGCGGTGCGCGAGACCAGCCGGGCGCGCGGCTGGCGCAGCGCGCTCGTCGTGCCGCTGCTGCGCCAGGACGACGTGCTCGGCGTGGTGTCGATCACGCGCCGCAGCGCCGGCACCTTTGCCGCCGACGAAGTCGCGCTGGTGGAGACCTTCGCCGCACAGGCGGTGATCGCCATCGAGAACGCGCGGCTGTTCAACGAGACCAAGGAGGCGCTCGAGCAGCAGACGGCGACGGCGGAAGTCCTGCGCGTGATCTCGAGCACGCCCACCGACACGAAACCGGTCTTCGACGCCATCGTGCAAAGCGCGCAACGCCTGATGGTCGGCAAGTCGGTCGCGCTTCTCCTGCGCCGCGAATCGGAATTCGTCGCGGCTGCATACTCCGTGGCGGGGCTGGAGGAGATGCCGCCGCAGCTCACCACCGTGCCGCTCGATCCGGACAGGAACTTCCCGTCGCGCGTGATCCTGAACCGCGAAGTTCTCCATATCCCGGACTGGGAGGCCGACGACATCCCGGAGCACGAGAAGGTCGTCGCCAAGTCGTTCGGTTTCGGCTCCGGCATCCAGGTTCCGCTGCTGCGCGAGGGGCAGGGAATCGGCGCGCTGGTCGTCGCCCGGCAGGGCAAAGGGTGCTTCCAGGAGAAGGAAGTCGCCCTGCTGCGCTCGTTCGCCGATCAGGCGGTCATCGCCATCGAGAACGTGCGGCTCTTCAAGGAGACCAAGGAGGCGCTCGAGCGGCAGACGGCGACGGCGGAGATCCTTGGCGTGATCAGCAGGTCGCAGACCGACGTGCAGCCGGTGTTCGACATCATCGGCGTGCGCGCGGAGAAGCTCTGCCGGGCGGACGTTGGCGTGGTGTCGAGGGTCGAGGGCGACCTGATTCAGCTCGTCTCGATCCACGGCATGAGCAGAGAAGGCGTCGAGGCCGCGCGGCGGGTCTACCCCATGCGCCGCAGCAGCGAAACCGTGACTGCCCGCGTCGTGCGCACAGGCGCCGTCGTGCATGTGCGCGACGTTCTCGCCGACGAGCGCTATGAAGCCAAGGAGGCGGCGCGGGTGGGCCATTTCCGCAGCTGCCTCGGCGCCCCGATGATCCGCGACGGGCAGGTGATCGGCGTCATCTTCGTCGCTCGGAGCCAGCCCGGCCTCTTCAGCGAGACGGAGATCGCGCTTCTCAAGACCTTCGCCGACCAGGCGGTGATCGCGATCGAGAACGTGCGGCTCTTCAACGAGACGAAGGAGTCCCTCGAGCAGCAGACCGCGATCGCCGAAGTGCTGCGCGTGATTTCCAGCTCGCCGAGCGACGTGAAGCCGGTGCTCGAGGCCGTCGCGGAGCGCGCGGCGCGGATCTGCGACGCCGAGATCGTGGACATCGTGCTGCCCGACGACGACAAGATTCGTATCGCCGCGTCCATCGGAGAGATCGGCCGGCCTGCGCCGGGGGAGGTGCCTCTGGACCGCCGAACCGTGATGGGTCGCTCGATCATCGACCGAGCGGTCGTGCATGTCGCCGACTTGGCGAGCGCCGGCGAGGAGTTCCCGCTCGGCCAGGAACTTTCGCGCAAGCATGGCCATCGGACGATCCTCGCCGTGCCGCTTCTGCGGGAGAGCAGGGCCCTCGGCACGATCCTGCTGCGACGCAAGGAGGTCCGCCCGTTCGAGGACAAGTACATAGCGTTGCTCAAGACTTTCGCCGACCAAGCGGCGATCGCGATCGAGAACGTGCGGCTCTTCAACGACACCAAGGAGGCGCTCGAGCAGCAGCGCACCTC
>Ga0137796_10001899_pt1 | contig 11516 bp, 12 predicted proteins | sample OV2TP3_FD_97704 | JGI IMG/M metagenome (GOLD analysis project Ga0137796, IMG submission 97704)
CGCCCCCCTTCCGACGGCCCTGGGCAAAGCCCACCTTTCGCCAGTCCGGCTTCGCCGCTGGCGAAAGGCTTCGGGGCCTGCCTCCCCCCAAAAGCTCTCGTAGCACACGTTCCGCTCGGGGCCGACTCCTTCGCAGGGCGGCAGAGATCCCTCCGAGCCCTGTAGCCTGGCGGTTCCCCCGGTGCTATAGTGGGGGCATGACACCGGCGGTCCTCTACAACCGGCCCGGCTGACCCACCTGCCTCGAGGCGAGGGAGTTTCTCTCGGCACGCGGCATCGAGATCGTGGAGCGCTCCGTGGAGGCGGCCCCCGTGGGGAAGGAGGAGACCCTCGGCCTCGCCCGACGGGCCCGGGAGCTCTACGTGAAGCACGGTCAGGAAGTTCTGCACTTCGAGGCGGGACGAAACCCGATCACCGATGCCGAGATCCTGGCCTACCTCGTCCACGGGGACGGCCAGCTGCGCGTCCCGGTCCTCGTGCGCGAGGGGCTCCTGGTGCGGGGCTTTACCGAGGAGCTCTACGCGCGGGTCTTCGGAAGGGAGGGGTGATGATCCCAGAGGCGGTCATGGAGGAGTACCGGGAGGGCTTCGACACGAACCTCTCGCCTTCGCTGGAGACGCTGGCCCGGAGGCGGATGGAGTACTTCAGGAAGGTGAGCGGCGACACCCGCCTCTCCACCGCCGACCGGGTCCTGCTCCTCACGCATACCGACGCCGTCCTCCTCTACGCCCTCCTCTCCTTCGACGCCTCCTCCAAGGAGAACGCCAAGAAGTACATGAACGCCGTGGCCTCCACGGTCCTGGAGCTCATCGACGAGCGGGACTGACCCGCCCGCCCGCCTCGCGCCCTGCCCCCGTCGCGCTGAGCCGCCCCCCGGACCTCCCCCTCCTCAACTGTTCGCCCCCCCGCACGGGGGCGCCGCCGCCGGCCTCCGGCCGGGTGGTGTATAATGGATTGTCGGTTTCAGACGAGCACGGCGCGTCCGCGAGCCCCCATGGCCAGCCGGCCCAGCGAGCGTTCATCCCGCGAGGTCGTCCACCCGTGATCGAGGTCGAAGGGCTGACCAAGTACTACGGGTCGGTGCCGGCCATCCAGGAGGTTTCCTTCCGGGTGGAGCGGGGCGAGATCGTCGGCTTCCTGGGCCCCAACGGCGCCGGCAAGACCACCACCATGCGGATCCTGGCCTGCTTCATGCCGGCGACGAGCGGGCGGGCGCGGGTGGCGGGCTTCGACGTCCTCGAGCACTCCCTGGAGGTCCGCCGCCGGATCGGGTACCTCCCGGAGAACATCCCCCTCTACGGCGACATGACGGTCGCCGACTATCTCGGCTTCGTCGCCGAGGTCAAGGGGGTGGGCCGGGCGGAGCGGCGGCGCCGGGTCGGGGAGGTCCTCGAGCGCTGCCTGATCGAGGAGGTCCGGGGCAAGCTGCTGGCGCAGCTCTCCAAGGGGTACCGGCAGCGGGTCGGGCTCGCCCAGGCCCTGCTCGGCGACCCCGAGGTCCTCGTCCTCGACGAGCCCACCATCGGGCTCGACCCGCGCCAGATCGTCGAGATCCGCGCCCTCATCAAGTCCCTGGCGGGGCAGCGGACCATCATCCTCTCGACCCATATCCTCCCCGAGGTCTCCATGGTCTGCGAGGGGGTCGTCATCATCAACCACGGCCGCATCGTCGCCCAGGGCACCCCCGAGAAGCTGACCGACGAGCTCTCTCCCGTGGCCCGCACCCAGGTCCGGGTGGCGGGGCCCGCGGAGGCGGTCGCCGCGGCCCTCGGCCGCGTCCCGGGGGTGCTGAGGGTGGAGCAGACGGCCGAGGCCGACGGGGTGGGGGTCTTCGTGGTGGAGTCGCCGCGGGACCGGGACATCCGGGCCGAGGTCGCCCGGCTCGTCGCCGAGCAGCGCTGGGGGCTGCTCGAGCTCCGGCCCATGGGGATGAGCCTCGAGGACATCTTCATCCGCGTGGTCGCCGGCGAGGAGCCTTCCGCCGAGGCGCCGGGGGAGGCCGGATGAGGGTCTGGTCGATCTTCAAGAAGGAGGTGCGCCTCTACTTCGTCTCGCCGATCGCCTACGTGGTCTTCGCCATCTTCGCGCTCGTCTCCGGGGCGTTCTTCTACGGGTACCTGATCGATTACGCCTTCTACTCCATGCGGGCCGCCATGAGCCCGATGCTGGCCGGCGACCTCAACGTCAACGAGGGGGTGATACGGCCCCTGCTCCAGCACGTGATCGCCGTGATCATGCTGTTCGTGCTCCCCCTCCTCACCATGCGCCTGTTCGCCGAGGAGAAGAAGGTCGGGACCATCGAGCTCCTCCTCACCTACCCGGTCCGCGACGGGGAGGTCCTCCTCGGGAAGTACCTGGCCGCCCTCGCCCTCTTCCTCGGGATGCTCGTCCTCACGCTCTGCTACCCGATCCTCGTCGGGTCGATGGCGCGCCTGGAGTGGGGGCCGCTCCTGTCCGGCTACCTCGGTCTCGTCCTCCTGGGGGCGGCCTTCCTCGCGGCCGGGGTCCTGATCTCCTCCCTGACCGAGAACCAGGTCGTGGCCGCGGTCGCCACCTTCGGGCTCCTCCTCCTCCTCTGGATCGCCCCGTCCCTGGTCGCCAATATCGTGGGGTCCGAGCTGGCGCGGGTCCTCGCCCACCTGTCGATGCTGGAGCAGTTCGAGGGCTTCGCCAAGGGCGTCATCGACACCAAGGCCGTGGTCTACTACCTGAACTTCACGCTCCTCTGCCTCTTCCTCACGCTGCGGTCGCTGGAGTCCAAGCGGTGGCGGGGCTGATGCGACGGCTTCCGGAAACGGCCCTGGCCCTGGGCGCGGCCCTGCTCGCCGCAGGCGGCGCGCTCTGGCTCGTCCGCCCGGAGTGGGGGGTCGCCCGCGCCGCCGCCCTCGGCCTCGGCGGGGTCCTGGCGCTCTTCGCCGTCTACGCCGGCTTTCACCGGATCCGGGCCTTCTTCGGGCGCCGCGCGGCGCGGTACGGCTTCAACGTGGCCGTGATGATCCTCCTCGTCCTGGGGATCATCGCCCTGGTGGAGGCGGTCTCGTACCGGCACCACTGGCGGTTCGACCTGACCGAGAACCGCCGGCACAGCCTCTCCCCCCAGACCGTCCGGCTGCTCAAGGCCCTGGCCACCCCCGTGAGCGCCACGGCCTTCTTCCGCCCCGACCAGTCCGGGAGGCGGGCGGCCGAGGACCTCCTCAAGCAGTACGCCGCCCGCTCCGACGGGAAGCTCGCCTGGCAGGTGGTGGACCCCGACCGCAACCCCCTGCTCGCCCAGCGCTACGGGGTCGAGGCCTACGGGACCGTGGTCCTCGAGGCCCGGCTGACGAAGGACCAGGTCAAGGAGGAGAAGGTCCTCGATGTCACCGAGGAGAAGCTGACGAACGCCCTGATCCGGGTCACCCGCGAGGGGAGGCGGGTGGTCTACTTCACGAAGGGGCACGGGGAGCGGGACCTCGCCTCGACCGAGCGGGACGGTCTCAGCGAGGTCAAGGCGACCGTCGAGAAGGCCAACTACGAGGTCAAGGAGCTCCTCCTGGCCCGCGACCTCAAGGTCCCGGACGACGCGGCCGTCCTGGTCATCCCCGGGCCCCAGAAGGATCTCCTCCCCCAGGAGCTCGCGGCCGTCAAGGCCTTCGTCGCCCGGGCGGGGAAGGTCCTCGTCCTCCTCGACCCCTTCCAGGCCCCCGGCCTCGTCCCGTTCCTGGCGCAGTACGGGATCCAGCTCGGCAACGACGTCATCATCGACCTGTCGCCGGGGGGGCGGCTGATGGGGGCCGGGCCCGAGGTCCCGGTGGTGGGGCAGTACGAGGGGCACCCGATCACCCAGGGCTTCCGGTTCGCCACCCTCTTCCCCCTCGCCCGCACCGTCGGGATCCTGGAGCCGCCGCCGCCGGGCGTCACCGCGCAGACCCTGGCCCGGACCTCCTCGGAGAGCTGGGCCGAGACCGACCGGGCGCAGCTGGACCGGGGCCAGGTCAAGCCGGACCCGGAGGACCCGCGGGGGCCGCTCCCGATCGCCGCGGTGGCCACCGTCGAGGCCAGGGCCGGCGAGCGGGCGGGCGCCCGGGCGCGGGTGGTGGTCTACGGCGACTCGGACTTCATCTCGAACAACTTCCTCCACCTCTCGGGGAACCGGGACCTCTTCCTCAACACCCTGTCGTGGCTGGCCGAGGAGGAGGACCTCATCGCGATCCGGCCCCGGGAGGCGCGCGCCACCCCGCTCTTCCTCACCGCGGCCCAGAGCCGCCTGGTCTTCTGGCTCCCCGTGGTGGTCCTGCCCGGGGCGGCGGTGGTCAGCGGGATCTGGGTCGTCGTCCGCCGGCGACGTCCGCGGTAGCGGGTCGGCGCGGGGGCGGCGGGAGGGGGCGTGATGCGCGCCAGGACGACGGCGATCCTGGCCGTCCTCTTCGCTGCCCTGGCGGCCTTCTACTACGTCTACGAGGTCCGCCTCGGGCCCGAGCGCGAGCGGGCCGAGGCCGAGCGCCACCGCCTCTTCGCCCTGGAGGCCAAGGACGTCGAGGAGCTGCTCCTCCGGCGCGGCGGCGAGACGATCCGGCTCAGGCGCGAGGGGGAGGACTGGCGCCTGCTCGAGCCGGTCCGGGCCCGCGCCGAGCCGGGGGTCGTGGAGGGGATCGTCTCCTCCCTCGCCTCCGCCCGCATCGAGCGCGAGATCGAGGCGAACCCGACCTCCGTGGCCGAGTTCGGCCTCGAGCCCCCCGCCGTGGAGATCACCCTCCGGGCCAAGGGGGAGGAGCGTGGCCTCCGCCTCGGGGCCAAGAGCCCGACGGGGGTCTGGGTCTACGCCCAGGAGCGCGGGCGGCCGGCGGTGTTCCTCCTCTCCGACTTCATCCTGCGCGATGCCCGGAAGACGCCCGAGGAGTTGCGGGACAAGACGGTGCTGGCCTTCGAGGTCCAGGACGTCACCGCCCTGGAGATCCGGACCCGGGGCCGGGTGATGCGGGCCGAGGCGCGCCCGGGGGAGGGGTGGCGGCTCGCCCGGCCGCTCGAGGTCCGGGCGGATCAGGGCCGGATCCGGGACTTCCTCGACAAGCTGAAGGCCGCCCGGATCAAGGCCTTCGTCGAGGAGGCCCCGACGTCCGTGGCCCGCTACGGGCTCGCGGAGCCTCTTCGGGTGACCCTCTGGCTCGGCCGGGAGACGGCGCGGACCGCCCGGACCTTCCTCCTCGGGCGGGCGGATCAGGCGCGAGGGGGGATCTACGCCCAGCGCGAGGGGGAGCCGACCGTCTTCCTGGTCGGGGAGGAGCTCCACGGGGCCGTCCCCCGGACCGTGACGGCCCTTCGCGACAAGACCGTGGTGGACTACGACCTGGAGAAGCTCGGCAAGGTGGCGATCGAGAGCCCCAAGGGGCGGGTGGTCCTGGTCAAAGAGGAGCCGGGATGGCGGCTGACCGAGCCCCAGGCGGTCGGGGCCGATGACGGCGCGGTCTCGGACCTCCTCGTCGCGCTCAGGGACCTCCGGGCCAAGGAGTTCCTGGCCGAGGCGCCCCGGGCCCTGGCCCGGTACGGGCTCGACCGGCCCGAGGTGCGGGTGAGTCTCTGGGAGAGGGAGGCGGAGGCCCCGGTGCGTCTGCTCCTCGCCCCGGCCCGGGACCGCAAGGGGATGGCCTACGCGGCCGTCGCGGGGCGAGGGCCCATCACCCTGGTCGAGGCCGAGGCCCTCCGGGCGCTCGCCCGCTCTCCCCACGACCTCAGGGACCGCACGCTGTTCGGGACCCTCGACCCCGGCGCGGTCAGGTCGATCCACCTCACGCTCGGCGGGACGCGGGTGGTCCTGGAACGGCGCGGGGAGGAGGAGTGGCGGATGCTGGAGCCGCGCCGGGCCAGGGCCCGGGCCTCGCGCGTCAACGACCTCCTCTGGACCCTCCGGGGCCTCCGGTGGCGCGCCACGGCCGAGGCGGAACCGGCCGTTCTCGGCTTTGAGCCCCCGCGCCTCGCCGTGTCGCTCCTCGGGAGCGACGGGCAGGAGCTGGGCGCACTCCACGTCGGGCGCGCCGAGGGGGGCGAGACCTACGTGCGGGTCCCGGGCCGGTCGGAGCTCTACGTGGTCGAGACCAAGGTCCTCGGAGACCTCCCCGAAGGTCCCGACGACCTCACCCACTGACACGCGGGAGGCCACCATGGCGGCGCTCTACCTGAAGCAGATGGAGCTGGGCCCGATGCAGAACTACGTCTACCTGGTGGGGGATCCGGAGGCCAGGGAGTGCGTGGTGGTGGACCCCGCCTGGGAGATCGACACCATCGTCCGGACGGCCGAGGCCGACGAGATGACCATCACCGGGGTCTTGGTGACCCATACCCATCAGGACCATGTCGGCGGCCACCTCTTCGGGACCGACATCCCGGGCGTGGCGGAGCTCCTCGAGCGGGTCCCGGCGAGGGTCTACGTCCACAAGGCCGAGCGCGAGTTCCTGAAGGGGTTCGGCTCGGACCTTCGGAAGGTGGAGGGCGGGACGGAGCTCGCGGTCGGGCGGCTCACGATCACCTTCCTCCACACCCCCGGCCACACCCCGGGCTCCCAGTGCTTCTACGTGGACGGCCGCCTCATCTCCGGGGACACCCTGTTCATCGGCTCCTGCGGCCGGACCGACCTGCCCGGCGGCGACCCGAGCGAGATGTACTACAGTCTCACCCAGCGCCTGACCAAGCTCGCCGACGACACGATCCTCTTCCCCGGCCACAACTACGGGGGGCCCTTCTCGACCCTCGGGGACGAGAAGCGCCAGAACCCGTTCCTGCGCTTCGCCTCCCTCGGCGACTTCCTCCGCGCCATGGGGGGCGGGCGCATCGTCCTCCCCTAGGCACCTCGGAGGGGTGCTCCGCCTCCTGACGGCCCCGCGGGAGGCGCCGGCCCCTCGCTCTAACTCGGAAGGGGGGCTCCGCCCCCCTTCCGAACCTCCCCCCGGAACGGGCGCCGGCGGAGCCGGCGCTCGGAGCGGACCATCCAGCCGCGAGTCGAGAGGCCCTTGGGAGGCGTTGGTCCCGAGCGGAACGGTAAGCGGAGCGGCGCGGGTCCCCGTCGTGAGGGAGCCGGGTGGGGAAGCCGACAGGCGAGCGGAGGACAAAGAGGAGGGGCCCCGCCCGGCGAGCCACAGACGGGTGCGCCGCGGAGCGTGTGGAGCGAGGGACCACGCCTCCCACGGGGCCCTCGGACGGGGGGGGCGTTAGCCCCCCTCCGAGTATCTTAGCGGGCGGTGAGGCCGCCGTCCACGAACAGGGTCTGGCCGGTGAGGTAGGCCGGGGCGGTGGCGAAGAAGACCACCGCCGCGGCCACGTCCTCCGGGGCCCCCTCCCGCCTCATGGGGATGGTTGCCCGCACCTTCCGGCGGAGCCGATCGGGGTACTCCTCGGGGAAGAGGACCGGGCCCGGGGCCACGGCGTTGACCTGGACGTGGGGGGCCAGCGCTACCGCGAGCCCCTGGGTCAGCATGATGAGGCCCGCCTTGGAGACGCAGTAGGGGATGTAGGCCGGCCAGGCCCGCGCCCCTCCCACGTCCGCGATGTTGATGATCTTCCCCGTCCCGGCGCGGAGCATCCGGCGGGCGACCGCCTGGGCGCAGAGGAAGGGCCCGCGCAGGTTCACGGCCAGGACCCGATCCCAGACCGTCGGGGTGATCTCGAGGAGCGGGGTCCGGGGGAAGATCGCGGCGTTGTTGACCAGGACGTCGATGGCCGGGAAGGCCCGGAAGGCGGCGCGCACCATGGCGGCCACCTCGGCGGGGCGCGCCAGGTCGGCCCGGAGCGGCAGGGCCTCGACCCCGAGCCGCCGGATGTCGAGGGCGAGCGCCCTGGCCTCGCGCCCCGAGCGGTGGTGATGGACGACGACGTGGGCGCCCTCGCGGGCCAAGGCCAGGCTGATGGCCCGCCCGACCCGCACCGCCCCGCCGGTCACGAGGGCGACCTTCCCGGCCAGGCGCATGGCGTCCTGAACGTAGCACACCCGGGCGCCCCCCTCAAGGCGCGCCCCCGCGGGGAAGGCCGGCGCCTTGACTTCCCCCGGGCTCTGTGTTTTCATTCCGCCACGAGGGACCTATGCCCAATCGCGTTCGCTCGTGGGTGAAGGTACGGTTCATCACCGGGTTCTTCGTCATCGTGCCGGTGGTGATCACGGCCTACGTCCTGGTCTTCTTCTGGACCCACATCGACAGCTTCTTCTCCCCCTTCTACGCGGCTATCTTCGGCCGGCACCTCCCCGGGTTCGGCTTCCTGACCGCCGTGGTCCTCATCTTCCTCATCGGGGTCATCGCCACCAACGTCGTCGGCCGACGGGTCGTGCTCTGGAGCGAGATGCTCCTCTTCCGCCTGCCCGTCGTCCGGCGCATCTACCCGGCGGTCAAGCAGCTGGTCGAGGCCTTCTCCCCCGAGAAGCGCAGCTCCTTCAAGGAGTTCGTCCTGGTGGAGCATCCGCGGAAGGGGGAGTACACCTTCGGGTTCCTGACCGGCGAGGTGCGGGTGGAGGGGGTCGAGACCCAGGAGCTCGTCGCGGTCTTCGTGCCCACCAACCACCTCTACCTGGGCGACGTGATCCTGGTCCCCCGGGAGGAGGTCATCCCGACCGGCCTCACCATCGAGGAGGGGATCCGGATCATCCTCTCGGCGGGGACCGCCGCCCCCCGCAAGATCCACGACTTCCGCATCCCCTAGGGTTAATTCGGAGGGGGCTGACGCCCCCTCCGAGTCACCCCCCAGGTGGCGCGGGCCAAGCCCGCGCCCGGAGCGGACCGCCTGTCCGCGAGCCGAGGGTCTGGAGCGAGCGAGCCGCGTCGGCGCGATTCGGACAAACCCATACCGGGCCCGGGGCGGGGTCTTCCCGGGGCCGGGGGTCCCCCGGGCTGAATAGGGTCCGGGGCACCCCGTCTAAGCAAGTGATGATGGAGGATTGCGGGCGATGAGCGGGCCGGGTTGCTGGAGGGTGAGGAGGCGGCTCGGGGCTTACCGGGACCGGGAGCTCTCCCCGGGGCGGCAGGCCCGGGTAGAGGGGCACCTGGCCGTCTGCGCCGGATGCCAGGCCGAGCTTCGCGGTCTCGAGCGGCTCGCCCGGTGGTTCTCCGCCTCCGTCCCGGAGCCGCCCGAGGCGTTCTGGCAAGCCTTCTGGCCCAGCGTCCGCGCCCGGCTCGAGCCGGCGCCGGCCCCGGCGCGGTGGGAGCGGCTCCTCGGGCCGCTCCTCGGCCATCCCCGCCTGGCCCTCGGCTCGGCCGCTGGGGCGGCGCTCGTGACCCTGGCGCTCCTGGTCCCCTGGACCGCCGAGCGACTGCTCACGCCGGCACCCGACCTGACCGCCCCCGTCGCGGAGGCGATGGCGATCCACTCGGTGGAGACGAGCCAGCCGGACTCGAGCGTCATGCTCTTCACGAACCAGGACCAGGATCTGACCGTCATCTGGGTCTTCGGGCTCGACCGGACATAGGGATTGGAGAGGAGGGGGGAAGCATGAAACGGGCCTTCGCGCTGATCTTGGCCATCGCCCTGGTCGTGGCGCTGGTTCCGCCGGCCCTGGCCGGAGAGGTGGGCCGGGCGACCACCAAAGGGTTCCTCCTGGGGATCGGCTCGCTGCTCCTCTTCGACGCGCTCGTCAACCACGCGCGCGCCCACCAGCCCGCCCCGGTCTACGCCCCGCCGCCGGCGTACGCCCCACCCCAGGCGTACGCGCCCCCCCCGGTCGTCTACGCCCCACCTCCGGCGTACGCCCCACCCCCGCCGCCGGTCCGCTGGGTCCCCGGCTACTGGGAGCAGCGGTGGGTGCCCCAGACCACGGTGCGGGATGTCTGGGTGCCCGGGCACTACAACAGGTACGGCGAGTGGATCGAGGGGCACTACGAGCGGCACGTGAGGGAGGGCGGCTACTACACCCAGGTGTGGATCCCGGGTCGCTGGGAGCCCTACTAGATCACTCGGAGGGGGGCGCTGCCCCCCTTCCGAACCTCCCCCCGAAGGTTGCGCTGGCGGAGCCCGCGCTCGGAGTGGACCACCCAATCCGCGAGCCGAGGATCCAGAGGGCGCGAGCTATCGCTTCTTGGCCCTGAGCCGCTCCAGGTCGTCCTTGGCCTTGAGGGCCTCCTCCGTCCCCGGGAACTTGTCCACCACATACTGGAGGCGGGCCTCGGCCAGGGTCGGATTGCCCAGCTCGAGCTGGACCAGGGCCTCCTTGTAGAGCGCCGTCCTGACCTTGTCCCCCTGGGGGTAGCGGATCAGGACCTGTCGGAACTCCTGCGCCGCGCGCTCGTACTCCTCCCGCGCCCGGGCGCTCTCCCCCTTCGCCGCCGCCTCGCGCGCCGCGCTGAAGCGGGCCTCCCCGATGTAGTACTGGGCGTCGTCGGCGAGGTTCGAGTCGGGGAACTGCCGGAGCAGCTCCTGGAAGCCGGCGATGGCTAGGGCGTAGTTGCCCTTGGTGTAGTCGATGTAGGCGGTCTGGTAGAGGTCGCCCTCGCGGGCCGCGGGGGCGGGCGGCGCCGGGCGGGGCTCGGTGGGCCGCGCCGAGGGCTCGGACGGGGGAGGGGCGGCGACCGACGGGGGGCGTCCCTCCGGCTGGCGGGCGAGCCCGTCCAGGCGGTGGCGCAACTCATCGAGCTTTCCGTGGACCCTGGCTAGTTCGCGGCCGAGCTCGTCCGTGCGGGTAACGAGCTGGGCCAGGCTGGGCTGAAGCTCCCTGAGCTGCTCCCGGAGCTGGAGGTCGAGCTGCTGGAGGTCGGCCTTGGCCGCGGCCTGGCTGCGCTGGACGGTCTGCTCGAGGCGCTTCAGGTCGAGCTGAAGCCGGCTCAGGTCCTCGCGGAGGAGGGGGCCCGGCGGCTCCGGGGCGGCGCATCCCGCCAGCCCGAGGAGGACCCCCAGGGCCCACCCCCACCCCCGCCCTCGCCGCACGACTGGCCGGGCCACCGCGGGAGGGCTACGGCTTGACGAGGAAGTGCGCCCGGCGGTTCTGGCCCCAGCACCCCTCGTTCCGCTCGCTGCAGAAGGGGCGCTCCTCGCCGTAGCTGATGATGGTGATCCGACCCCCCTCCACGCCGAGGCTGACCAGGTAGTCGCGGGTGGCCTTGGCCCGTTTCTCGCCGAGGGCCAGGTTGTACTCGTTCGTCCCCCGCTCGTCCGCGTGCCCCTCGATCAGGACCAGCGCCCCGGCGTTGGCCTTCAGCCAGCGGGCGTTCTCCTGGAGGATCTGGGCGTCCATCGTGCGGATGTCGTACCTGTCGAAGTCGAAGTGGATGTCCCGGAGGGCCGCGGTCGCGACGAACTCCTTCGGGGACGGCAGCCCCGCTGGCGGCGTCACCCCGGTGGGCGGGACGGCGGCGACCGACGGGCCGGTGGCCCCAGGGGCGCCCTTGCCGGGGGCGGTTCCGGGGGCCCCGGGCGCGCTCCCCACCGTGCCCGGCGGGACGGGCGTCACGGCGCCTGGCGTCCCCGGCGCGCCGGGGGCCGTTCCGGGCTGCTGCTCCGCCGTCGGCCCCGGCGCCCCGGCCGCGGGCGTGGCGGGCTTCTTCGGGCAGCCCGCGAGCAGCGCGGCG
>Ga0137796_10001900_pt1 | contig 11511 bp, 7 predicted proteins | sample OV2TP3_FD_97704 | JGI IMG/M metagenome (GOLD analysis project Ga0137796, IMG submission 97704)
CGGTGGGAGTCAAGTACCTTTACAATGAGATCCAAGTGACCGAGGAAGGCGGGTTCAGCGCCTCCGCCAAGGACATCGGCATCGAGCTCAAGCTGAAGGTGAATCTATTCGGCGCCTCGGGCGTGGGGTCCATCAACCTGCGTTGGCGGTCGGTCAACGGCATCGTCTACTACATCGGCCAGGTCTACAGCAGGGAGGAGCTCGACAAGGTCATGACCGTCACCCGCGCCGTGGACGGCGTGAAAAACATCGTCAGCCACATCCGCATCAAACCGTCCAAAGGCTCCTGACGCGGGTCAGCCGCTCAATTCAACTCGTCATCCTTCCAGTACTTGGTTCCCTTAACCGTAGCCTGGAGCGCAAGCCCGCTTTGCGTTATCTGATAAATGGTGATGCCGTCAAATACGGCTTCACCTCCAACAGCAGCGCCTTTGTCACCGGCTTTGGCCGCTGCATCAGCATGCCCCCCGAATTCCCAGCCGCTGCCGATGAACTTTTCCATGACGGCCCGGTCATGGAAAATAAAGACAGCGCGAAAATCCTTCACTCCAAGGCCCAACCCGACGCCGGCCTCTCCCATTTTCATAAAAATTTGCTTGCCGGTTTTATTGTCTTGAACGACCCCATAACCGCCGCTCACACTAACGAAAATGATGTTGATGTTGGCGTTGCTAAAAACGGCATACCCCGGCGCCGCTGCAACCTCGGCTTTCGCCTTGGGGTGAATCTTGTACAGCTCCGACAGCACCTCACTTCTCATGGAGAGAACAGCTTGGCGTTTTTCTTGTGGAGTTGTACCGCTCGTGGTGGCGCAACCACTTACAACGAAGGCCATGGCCAGGCCGCACAACCCGATTTTCACGTGTTCCATAAGTTATTCTCCTGCACTGCCCCGCTCAATTGGGGACAGGTCGTTTCTCGTTTTTGACCATCATGGACTGGGAGTGGAAAGGGTGTCAACTCCTATCGCTCGCTCTCGCCGCGACAGAACATGACAACACTGTTTTTCTCCAAACTCCCCAATTCGCCTTCGTACAGGAAGGCGCGGGTGTCGCGGGGATCGCTCAAAGGCTGGGCTTGCGCCGCAGATCGAGTGTGAAAGGAAAGTCGCGGGTGCGCGCTTCCGGCTGCACGGTGACCGGCCCCGGTGTGTGGCCGTGATCCCAGAAGCGCGCCACGCGTCTGGCTTCTGCTTCGTTGGCGTTGACCGGAAACGTCGTAGGATTCCGCCCACCTGGATGGGCTACATGGTAGGTGCATCCCCCGATGGCGCGCCCGCTCCAGGTATCGACGAGATCGAAAATCAGCGGGGCATGCACCGGGATGGTGGGATGCAGAGCCGACGGCGGCTGCCACGCGCGGTAGCGCACCCCCGCGACGAATTCGCCGCGTATGCCGGTGGGATGGAGTGGGACCGAGCGGCCGTTGCACGTGACCACGTGACGCGTGTCCGTCATGCCGTTGACTTTGACCTGCACGCGTTCGACTGACGAATCGACATAGCGGGCCGTGGCGCCCGCCGCCAGTTCCTCCCCCAGCACATGCCACGGTTCAATGGCCTGGCGCAGCTCCAGCTCAATGCCTTCATACACGACGCTGCCGTATCGGGGAAAGCGGAATTCGAAAAACGGCGCGTACCACTCCGCGCGGAACGGATAGCCTACCGATTGCAAATCCCGCACGACATCCCGCAGGTCTTGCGCGACGAAATGGGGCAACATGAACCGGTCGTGCAACTCGGTTCCCCAGCGCACCACCTGGCTCTGGTACGGCGTTTTCCAGAACCGAGCCACCAGGGTGCGCAACAGCAACATTTGCGCGAGGCTCATCTGCGGATGGGGCGGCATTTCAAACGCCCGGAATTCCACCAAGCCCAGACGTCCGGTGGCGCTGTCCGGCGAATAGAGCTTGTCGATCGAGAATTCGGCGCGATGAGTGTTGCCGGTCAGGTCCACCAGCAAGTGGCGTAGCAGCCGATCCACCAGCCACGGCGTGAGCGTCTCCTGGCCGGCGGCCTGCTTGTGCGCCATCTCATGAATCGCGATCTCCAGCTCGTAGAGGCTGTCGTGGCGCGCCTCGTCCACCCGGGGCGCCTGGCTGGTCGGCCCCACGAACATGCCGGAAAACAGGTATGAGAGAGCCGGGTGGTTCAGCCAGTAGGTGACCAGGCTCTTGAGCAGATCCGGACGTCGCAGCATCGGACTGTCCACCGGGGTGGGGCCGCCCAAGGTGATATGATTGCCGCCACCGGTGCCGGTGTGGCGTCCATCCAGCATGAACTTTTCCGTGCCCAGTCGCGATAGGCGCGCTTCCTCGTAGAGGATGTGGGTATTGGCGACAAGTTCCCCCCAGTCCTTCGCGGGATGGACGTTGACTTCGATCACGCCCGGATCCGGGGTCACCTTGAGCGCTTGCAACCGGGGATCGTAGGGAGGCGGATAGCCCTCGACCCACAACGGGGTATTCAATTCGGTGGCGGTCGCTTCCACCGCGCCGATCAGATCCAAGTAATCCTCAAGATAGGCCTGCGGCGGTATGAAGACGTGCAGCCGACCCTGGCGAACTTCCACGCACAGCGCCGCGCGGACTACATCTTTGGCTGATTCGCCCCCGGCGAACTCCTTAGCGATGTACAGTTGCCGTGGCTCCCCCGGTGTACGCTCCCGATAGCCCGTCTCGCCCAGAGGGCCGCGCGCTTCCAGGGGGTCCCGTACGGGCTCGATCTCGGCCTCTTCCGGGGGGACCCACGGCAACGACGTCAGCGGCAGGCGGTACCCGATGGGCGAATCTCCGGGCAACAGGTACAGGTGGCCACGCTTCAGCGGCCAGGGACCGGAGAGCCATGTGGCTGTGCGTGAAGTGGACGCGCTTTGACCTGCTGGGGCCACCGCCTTCAAGGGCAGCACATAGCCCGCGACTTCACCGAGTCCCCGGTCCAGAAGCCGCGCGAGGGTCGTGCGCTGCTCCGGATCTTTCAGATCTTTTTGAAGCGGGTCCACATTGACCGGGAGGCGTTGTTCCTCCCTCAGGTAATGCCACGCGTCCTCGTACGCGGGGATGGCAAAGTCGGGACTCACCTTCAGGCGCTCAGCTAATCGTGTCACAAAATTCTGCGCGTGGTCCACCGTATAGCCGTACGGCACCGCCTCGTCCGCGATCAATGTGGCGTCGTGCCAGATCGGCTGCCCATCCGCCCGCCAGCAGCAACCCAGCGCCCAGCGCGGCAAGGGTTCGCCGGGATACCACTTGCCTTGCCCATAGTACAGCAGCGCGCCGGGAGCGAAGCGGTGCTTCAGGCGCTTGAGCAGTTCGCCTGCGAGCGTACGCTTGGTGGGGCCGAGGGCGGCAATAGTCCACTCGTCGCCGTCCATGTCGTCGATCGAGACGAAGGTCGGCTCTCCTCCCATGGTCAGACGCACGTCGCCGGCCTGCAAATCGGCGTCCACCTGACGGCCCAGCGCCTCGATCGCCTGCCATTGCGTCTCGCTGTAGGGCTTCGTGACGCGTGGGTCTTCGTGAATCCGCATGACCGACATGGAGACGTCCATCTCGGATTCGCACACGTCGGTGAGTCCCGTCACCGGAGCGGCGCTGATCGGAGAGGCCGTGCAGGCGAGCGGGATGTGCCCTTCACCCGCCAGTAATCCCGATGTGGCGTCCAGCCCAATCCAGCCGGCCCCGGGGATGTACGCTTCGGCCCAGGCGTGCAGATCCGTGAAATCCTGCTTCGGCCCCGCAGGACCGTCGAGCGGCTTGACATCGGGGGCAAGTTGAATCAGATACCCCGACGCGAATCGGGCGGCGAGGCCCAGGTTTCGAAGAATTTGCACCAGCAGCCAGCCGCTATCCCGGCACGAGGCCCGGCGCCATTGCAGCGTTTCTTCGCAGGTCTGAAGACCCGGCTCGGGCCGGACGATATATTCGATATCTCGCTGTACGCTTTGATTGAGCAGAACCAGAAAATCATTGATGTACTTGGACTCACCAAGGTGATAAGCCTTAAACCGCCCTAGCCATGCGTGAAGCAAGGCTCCGCATGGCTCGATTTCAAGGAACGGCGCCAGCTCTTTGGCCACCTGCGGCGGATACGTAAACGGGAACCGCTCGGCGTATGCCTCGACGAAGAAATCGAACGGGTTGACCACCGTCATGTCGGCCACCAGGTCCACGACCAACTCCAGTTCGGTGGAGCGCTCCATGAAGACGAGGCGTGCGACGTAGTTGCCGTATGGATCCTGTTGCCAGTTGATGAAATGATTGGCCGGGAGGACTTTCAGCGAATAGCTTTGAATCCGCGTGCGACAATGCGGCGCGGGGCGCAACCGGACTTCATGCGGCGACAGGCTCACAGGCCTATCAAAACGGTAATAGGTTTTATGGTTCAGCGCGATGCGAATGCTCATGCGTTCAACCTTCCCAGTGCGGGTCCGGCAATTCTCCCAACACCCGCCTCAAGCCTTCCTGCCACTGGCGCCCGATTGACTCGAAATAGGGGTCCTGGCCCATGATCCGCCTGTGCATCCCCACCTTGAAGCTGTCCCGTTCGTAACAGAGCAGATCGATTGGCGGGCCCACGGAGATATTGCTGCGCATGGTCGATTCGAACGAAACCAGCACGCATTTCGCCGCCTCGGGCAGCGTGGTGGAACTGGTGATCACGCGGTCGAGGATCGGCTTTCCGTATTTGATCTCTCCGTTCTGGAAGTACGGCGTGTCCGGCGTCGCCTCAATGAAATTCCCTTCCGTGTAGATGTTGAACAAACGATGCTTCTCTCCGCCGATCTGACCGCCAAGGATAAAACCGGCGCTGGCATCGATGTTGCGCTGCGTCAGATACGGTCCGTCGCGTGTGTGCACTTCGCGCAACGTCTCCCCGACCAGGCACGCGGCCTGGTACAGGGACGGAGCGGTCCAGAGGCTCGCTTGGTTCTCGTTCGCCCGTTGTTCCAACTGACTCACCACCGCCTGGGTCAAGGATAGATTGCCGGAGCTCAACAGCACGATCACCCGGTCACCGGGGCGCTCGCAGACCGTCATCTTGCGGAAACTGCCGATCTGGTCCATCCCCGCATTGGTGCGCGAATCCGACGCGAGCACCAACCCCGCCTCCAACAGGACGCCGACACAGTAGGTCATAGGTCACTGTTCCTCCTGTTTCGATAGAGTGGTCTTCACCGGGCGCAGCGTGAAGAATGTCTCAGCGATCGCCTCTCCGACATGATTGAGTTTGGTTTGAAAACTATCAAGGAACTCGTGCAGACCACCGGACATGATCTCCTCGATGTCGGCATAGGCCAGCTCCGCGTGAAGCTGGCCGAGGCGCTTTTCGGCGAGGTTTTGGTACCAGCCGGTTTCCGAGCCCGAGATGGCGTGCAGGGAATCCGCAGCTTTGGTCAGACAATACTGGATGGCCCGAGGAAACTCGGGGGCCAGGATCAGGAATTCAGCCACCTGGTAGGGAGCGATCCGACCATACCGTTTGCGATACATCTCCAGGGCGCTGGCTGACTTCAGCAGGGCCGCCCACTGAATGTCGTCCAAGGACGTCCCGACATCCCGCACGGAGGGGAGCACAAAGAAGTATTTCACATCGAGGATCCGCGACGTTTTGTCGGCCCGTTCGAGAAGGCGACCCAGTCGGCTGAAATGCCAGCCTTCGCCGTGGGACATGGTGGCATCGGTGATGCCGACGAACAGATGGCTGGCCTGCTTGACCTCGGTAAAAAAACGGTGCGGGTTCTGCTTGACCAACCCGCTGGACACGCCATCCTTGACGGTCAGGCAAAAGCGATTGACCTGCTCCCACATTTCCGAGGAAATCACCTCCTGGACCGATCTGGCGTTCTCCCTCGCCGCGTACAGGCACGACAGGATGGAGTTTGGGTTCTTGGGATCGGCGGCGAGGAAGAAAATGACGTGTTCCCGCGTGGCGTCACGAAACTGCGCCCTGAACAGATCCTGGTCGCCGGTGGTCATGATCAACGGCTCCCACTGCTCGACGGTTTCCTCCGGGAGATCGAGCGTCAAGTTGAGGTTGACCTCGATAAAGCGGGCATCGTTCTCCGCCCGCTCGATATACCGGTTCATCCAGTAGATGCCGCTGGCAACCCGACTCAACATGACCGATCTGGACTGCCCCCTCCCGGGATAGCTCCCTTGGACAGGACCCAGGTATCCTTGCTCCCGCCGCCTTGAGAGGAATTGACCACCAGGGAGCCTTTGGTCAGAGCCACGCGCGTGAGCCCGCCCGGCGTGATGTAGATGTCCTTCCCATATAAGATGTAGGGGCGCAGGTCAACGTGGCGTCCTTCGAAATGATCGCCCACGATGCACGGCACCCGCGAGAGCGACAGTGTGGGTTGGGCGAGGTAGTTCCGAGGGTCAGCCTTGATCCGTTCGGCGCACTCGTCACGCTCGCGCTGGGTGGCGTACGGGCCGATCATCATTCCATAGCCGCCCGATTCGGAGGCGACCTTGACGACCAGCTTGTCGAGATTACCGAGCACATAGTCGCGGTCCTGGGGATCGTGGCAGATGTACGTTGGAACATTGGGGAGGATCTGCTCTTCTCCGAGGTAGAACTTGATGATCTTCGGAACATAGGCATAGATAACCTTATCATCGGCGATCCCGGTGCCCGGCGCGTTGGCGAGGGCCACCCTCCCTTGCCGATAGACCTCCATCAACCCGGGAACACCCAGCAGGGAATCCGGGCTGAAGACCTGCGGGTCAAGGCAGTCGTCATTGATCCGCCGATAGATCACATCCACACGCTGAAATCCCCTGGTGGTTCGCATCTGGACAGACCCGTCCACGACGACCAGATCGCTCCCTTCAACCAGTTCCACCCCCATTTGCTGAGCCAGAAACGAATGCTCGAAGTAGGCCGAATTGTAGATTCCCGGGGTGAGAATCACGGCGGACGGTGTGGGGAGATTGGACAGATAGTGGAGCGTTTCCAAAAGACGGCTGGGATAGTCGTCCACCGGGCGGACGCGGAAAGCATCGAACAGTTCCGGGAAAGTGCTTTTCATCAACCTTCGGTTTCCCAACATATAGGCCACGCCGGAGGGACAGCGGAGATTGTCTTCCAAGACATAAATCGTGCCATCGCGGTCCCGAACCAAGTCAATACCGGAGACATGACACCAGATTCGCTTCGGGGGAGTCAGGCCCATGCACGGCGGGAGGAACCCTTTGCTGGAGTAGACCAACTCTCTCGGTAACACGCCGTCTTTCAGGATTTTCTGGTCATTGTAGATATCATCCACAAAGGCATTGAGCGCCACGATCCGCTGGCGAAGCCCCCGCTCGATGCGGTCCCAGTCCGACACCTCGACCAGGCGCGGAACCGTATCAAACGGGAAGATCCGCTCAATCCCGGCCTGATCCCCGTACACACTAAAGGTCACCCCCTTCGCCAACAGAGCGCCTTCGGCTGCCTGCTGGCGTTTCCTGAGTTCCCCGTCCGGGAGCGACTGGATCTTCTGCATGAGCCGTAAGGCGCTCGGGCGTGGCCGGCCTACTGAGTCGAACATTTCGTCAAAAAACCCTTCAGGATCGTATGAGGTGAACCGCATGAATCAACCTCTGTGATCTGTACGCACCATGTTACCGTTCTCCAGCGCCCGAGGCAACACCTGGAGCGGCGGCTTCCGGCACCCTACAGACTTCCCAGCGCTCCCTCGTACAGGAAGGCGCGGGTGTCGCGGGCAATGGACTCCGGGTCGCGCTGGACGCGGGCCGTGCCGGTCTCCATCGCGGATTTGGCCACCGCGGCGGCGATCGCCGGCGGGACGCGGAAGTCGAAGGCGTCCGGGATAATGTAGTCCTTCTTCAGGTCCTGCGGCGGGATCACGTCCGCGAGCGCCTGCGCCGCCGCCTGCTCCATCTCGTACGTGATCGTGCGCGCACGCACGTCCAGCGCGCCGCGGAACATGCCGGGAAACACGAGCGAGTTGTTCACCTGGTTGGGAAAGTCCGACCGGCCCGTCGCCACAATCCGCGCGCCTGTGGCTAATGCTTCTTGGGGCATGATCTCCGGAACCGGATTGGCCAGCGCGAACACGACCGGCCCCGCCGCCATCAGCTTCAGCATCTCCGGCTTGAGGAGCCCCGCCACCGACACACCGATGAACACATCGCGTCCGGGGAGCGCCTCTTCCAATCCACCGGTGATCCGCTGCCGGTTCGTCAACAAGGCCAACTGCTCCAACGTCGGATTCATCCCCGCCGCCCGCCCTTCGTGCACGATCCCGTGCACGTCCGTGAGAATCACGTCCTTCACGCCTCGCCTGAGCAGGAGGAAGGCGATCGCCGTCCCGGCGGCCCCCGCGCCGCAGATCACGATCTTCGCGTCCTCCAGCGGGCGCTTCAATAACCGCAGGGCGTTCAGGAGCCCCGCGAGCACCACCACCGCCGTGCCGTGCTGATCGTCGTGAAAGACCGGGGTCTCCAGCTCGGCCCGCAAGCGCCGCTCGATTTCGAAACACCGGGGCGACGCGATGTCTTCGAGGTTGATCCCGCCGAACGTCGGCGCGATGTGCTTGACCGCCGCGACGATCTCGTCGGGGTCCTGCGTCCCCAGACAGATCGGGAACGCCTCGATGCCCGCGTAAAAGTGGAACAGCGCCGCCTTGCCCTCCATCACCGGCAGGGCGGCGCGCGGGCCCAGACTGCCAAGCCCCAGCACGGCCGATCCGTCCGTCACGACCGCGACGAGGTTCCCCTTGGCGGTGTAGTCATACACCTTCATCGGATCCTTGGAAATCTCCTGCGCCGGCGATAAGGGTCCGGGCGACACGTAAAACCGGCTCAGCACGGTCAGGTCCTTGACCGGAATCTTGGGTTTGACTTCGAGGATCCCGCCATAGCGGGCGTGCAATTCCAGCGATCGCTGCGCCACCGACGCGCCGGGCCCCGACCGATCGGGCGGCAAAGGAAACCGGCCGTCGTACACGTACTGCAGCGTGCGCTCGCGAATCGCCTCCGGATCGGCCAGCTTCCTTGCCACGCCGGTCTCGATGGCCGCCCACGCCACGGCCGCGGCGAGGGCGGGCGCCACGCGGAAGTCCATCAAGCCCGGCAGGATCCGGTCGGGTCGCAGCTCGCCTTCCGGCAAGCAAGCGGCAAGCGCTTCGGCGGCCGCGATTTTCATCTCATCGTTCACCCCTTGGGCGGCCACGTCCAGGAGCCCTCGGAACACGCCCGGGATGACCATCGCCGTGTTGACGCCGTTCGGCAGGTCGGCCCGGCCGGTCGCCACGATCCGCGCGCCGTTTTGCTTTGCAAGGTCGGGCAGGGTCTCCGGTTCCGGCAGCGCCAGGGCCAGCACGATGGCATCGCGGGCCATGCCGGCAACCGCCTCGCCGCTCAGCGCGCCGCCGGACGAAAATCCCACAAAGACATCGGCGCCGGCCAGCGCCGCCGGGAGCGGGCCCTGGCGGCCTTCGCGGTTGGTGCACTGCGCCATCTCGGACTTGACCCAGTTCATCCGGGTCGGCCGGTACTTGTAGATCGCGCCGGCGCGGTCGCAGAGGATCACGTCTTTGACGCCGACCTTGAGCAGGAGCCGCGCGGTCGCGATGCCGGCCGCGCCGGCCCCGTTGATGACGACGCGCATGGACGGGAGCGGCTTGCCGACCAGCTTGCCGGCGTTCATGAGGGCGGCCAGGACTGCGATCGCGGCCGCGTGCTGATCGGCATGAAACACGGGAATGTCGGTGGCGCGCTCCAGCCGCTCTTCGACGGGAAAGCAGCGCGGAGCTGCGATGTCCTCCAGGCAGATCGCGCCGAAGGTCGGCGCCAGCAGGGACACGGTGCGGACGATCTCGTCGGTGTCCTGCGTGCTCAGGCAAATGGGGAACGCGTCCACGCCGGCGAACGTCTTGAGCAACACGGCGTTGCCTTCCATGATCGGCAGGGCGGCGTAAGGCCCCTGGTTGCCGAGGCTGAGGACCTTCGAGCCATCCGTGACGATAGCGATGGTGTTGCCCCGGCAGGTGTACTCAAAGGAATCGGCGGGGTCCTTCTGAATGGCGAGGCAGGGCTCGGCGACGCCCGGGGTATAGACGAGGCTCAGCACCGACCGGTCCCGGATCGGCACCTTGCTCTCGATGCCGATGACGCCGCGATGGCGCTTCCGCGATTGCAGTTGGTCGTCTTGCGCCATTACATCTTCCGCCGCTCTTTCAATTTCGCCAGCCGCTGCTTGATTGCGGCGACGCCGTGGTCGTCCGTTGCCGGCGCGGACTGGAGAAAGCGCTCGTACTGCGTCACCGCCTCGTCCACGCGGCCGGAGGCCTCGAGTGCAAGGCCGAGGCCCGCATAGGCTTCGGTCGTGCCGGGAGCCAGCCGAAGCGCCTCGCGGTAGTTGGCGATGGCATCCTCGAACTTCCCCTGGCTCGTGAGCGCCTGCCCCAGCGCCAGGTACACGCCGGCGTCCGTCCAGCCGAGCCTGAGCGCTTCGCGGAAGGCGTTGACCGCCAGAGCCGCACGGTCGATCGCCAGGAGCACGGTTCCGAGATGATAATTCGCCTGGGCCGCCAGGTTGTCCTTGTTGTCGGGATTGAGCGTGATCGCTTCGACCAGCTCGGCCATCGCGAAGTCGTACTCCTCCGCCTGGAGGTACGCCAGAGCGAGCTCCAGTCTGGCGCGCGGATCGGTCGGGGCGCTGCGCACGGCCGCGAGCCGTTCCTCGACGGCCAGCGCGCCGGCCGGGGGGGAGCCGGCCTCGCCGGGTTGGGCCGCCAGGGCCATCCCGCACAGCAGAACCGCAGCCATCACGGCCATGAGCTCATTCTATCGGACTGCCTACGGAGCGGCAAGATTCTTGAGTAGGGCTTCGGCCGCCGGACGATACTTCTCCGTCCACATGCGGCGGTCCACCGGAGCGCCCATCACCAGCACCGCCTGCGCCTGCGCGCGGGCCTGGGCGGGCCGCCCGGCACCGCGATAGAACTCGACGAGGCTCCACCGGATGTAGGTATAGCGATTGGAGTCCGCATCCACCGCCCGCGTGAGATAGCCCTCAACTTGTGCCTTCTTTCCGGTCAGCATCAAGCGGAGAGGGCCGGGGGTCTCGTCGAGCAGGACCCCCATCATGTGCAGCGCGCGAGCATGGCGGGGATCCAGCTCCAGCGCGCGCTGGAGATGTTTCTCGAGATCGGCGACGACTGTCGGGGAGACTTGCCAGAACGGTTTCATGTTGACGACATTGCCGCGATTCGCGGCGAGAAAGAAGTGGGCCTCGGCGCTGTCCTCCTTCAGCGTCAGCGCCCGTTCAGCGGCCTGCTCTCCCCGTTCGTACCATTGCAGCTTGTCCCTGCCGAGCCAGTCGCCCAGCGCCAGGCACGCCCGCGCCGTCCGTACGTGCGGGAGCGGGTTTCGGGGATCGAGCGCCGCCGCCTGCTCGTACAGCGTGAGCGCGCGAACGAACGTTTCCGGAAATCCCTCGTCGGTCATCGTCAGCCGGTCTCCCTGCTCCAGCAACTCCTGAACGGTCGCGGCGTC
>Ga0137796_10001903_pt1 | contig 11509 bp, 7 predicted proteins | sample OV2TP3_FD_97704 | JGI IMG/M metagenome (GOLD analysis project Ga0137796, IMG submission 97704)
CCGATGGCGCTATTGTGCCGAAAGCGTTGGGTCTCAACCCTTCCAAAACGATTGCTGCCTTGGCAGAGCGGATCGCTGCGCTGATCGTGGAGGAAGAGCGGTAACACATGAGGAGACGAGCATGATGCGGAAAGAGACAGGTGCTAGGAAAGCGACCATTGAAAAGATTAAGGCTAAATACGAAAAACAGGAGCCACGCAGCCCAAACGAAAGGAGAAACCTATGGCAAATACAGACGTCGACCAGATCCTTGTAGTTACCGGCGTGGGACGCAAGGCCGCGACAGGCCGCGTGGAAAGGGGCCTCGGGGAAACACTCGCGGATAAAACGCTCAGCGCCGTAAGCGTCTCGGTGCTCAAGAAAAACACGGAGCGGTTCTTTGGCCAACTGCGCGAGATCCTCGATGCCGGCGGGGACAAGATCGGGGCTTTTGAAGTCGCAGAGGTCGAGATATCCGCGCAGATCACCGGGGACGGGCAGGTCTGCCTCCTGGGGAGCGGCGTCAAGGTTGAAATGCAAGGAGGGATCAGATTTGTGCTGCGTCGGGCAGTGAAGTGACGGTTCTGCGAGATGCGCTATCACAACTTCGATCTCTGGATCGACAGCGGGCTTGAAGGAAAATACCCTCTCAGGGCGGCGTCGGAAACGTTTGGCGAGGCCCGAGATTTTTTGTCCTTGGAGTCCCATACCGCCGACATCGAGGAAGCACAGAGAAGGCTCGAACAGCGCCAGACGGACAGCGACCTATTGGTCGATCTTGGCACGCGCCTCTACACTTGCCTGTTCAGAAGCGGGGACGGAGCGATCGAAGAGCTCCTCAACCAAAGCTGGGGAGCCGTCCAGGGCGCGGAAGACGAAGGCCTGCGGCTCAGGATAAGAATAGAAGCCCCTGAGATCGCCGCCTTGCCTTGGGAATTCCTCTATTCGCCGGGGATGCGCTGCTTCATCGGCACTTCGGTTCGCTTTCCCCTCGTCAGATACCTGGAGCTCTCGGAACCCATCCGGGAGCTGGCAACCTCGTTGCCCGTAAAGATGCTGGTGGTCATCCCCGATAGCCCGGGACTCAACGCGGAAGCTGAGAAGAAAAATCTCAGCGGCGCCCTTGAGGGGCTGGAAACCCAGGTGGGGCTAACGGTTCTGGAAGGAAACGTCACACGCGCCAGCCTCAGCGACGCGCTTCTCGAGAGCCGGTTCCACATCTTTCATTTCATCGGCCATGGCGACTTTCACGATCAGCGCGCCTTCCTCCGACTGAACTCCGAGGGCGGCGACGTCGGTTACATCGACGATGCCCAGCTCGCCAGCCTGTTTTTGAACCATCCCAGCATGAAATTGGTCGTGCTCAACTCTTGCAAAGGCGCGGAAGTCTCTTCTTCGAAGCCATTTGTGGGTATGGCCCCTCAGTTGGTTCGGCGGGGCGTGCCCGCCGTGGTGGCTATGCAGTATGCCATATACGACGATGTTGCCATCCTTTTTGCGAAAGAATTCTATCGTTCCCTCTTTAGGGGTTGGGACTCCGGGAGAGTCGAAGTGGCCATGTCCCACGCCAGGAACCGGCTTACGATGGAATTTCCCAACGATCGCGACCTTGGGGCCCCGGTTCTGTTTATGCGGGCAAGGGAGGGCGTCCTCTTCAACGTCACCCACGGTCATCGCTTGCCTCTTTCCAAGCAGGGGCTTGAGTCGGCAAAGGCGGCCGTGCGCGCTCACGAACACAACATTGCGATTCTCGAACAGAGACGCGACGGCGCATCCGACGAAACCTTCCTCGCCAGTGAGAGAGAAGAACTCCGCTCCCTCAAGCAGCGCCTGCGCTTACGCAATGCCGCGATTGTTGCCTCGGTCGGCATCGCATGGATCGCCAGCGTGCTCGCGGTCATGTCAGCCTTCGACTTCCTGACCCTGGACACCAAGGTAGAGAGCTATACCATCTGGATGGGGAACCTTCTGGCCGAGAGAAACTTCAGCCCGGACCTCGTCCTGCTTGCAGTGGGTGGGGACATCGACCGCGCCGCCTGGCGGCGCCAGCACGCCCTGGTGGTGGATAAACTGTCCCAGGCTGGCGCCAAAGTGATCGCCTTCGACATGTTTTTCGAGTCTTCCACCCCTCATGACGATGAACTTCGGCGGGCCATCGATCGGGCTCGCAAGCGAGGAACGCACGTCATCGTGGGCGCCCGCTCCCTCTCGGACGGTCAACCCAGGCTGGTGGAAGAGCTGCGGGGCGCTGTTAGCGGTTGGGGAGCGCTCTGCCTTGGCACGAAGCTCGGATATGCCTGGATTGCGCCGGTGGCCATTGTGAAAGAGGGCGCCGGCGTGGTGTCGTCGTTGGCTCTCGGGGCCACGGCAGAGTTTCAGGACCTCACGGTCGTCCATGTGGATCAGAGGTATAATCAGATCCTGGCTGAAAATCGTAAGACCGCAAGCGCCCAGGCCATACCGGTCTCCAACACAGGAAAAATCGAAAAGGTTCGGTCGTCTTGTCCGATCATGACCGGGAAGGCGACCATTGCCAGCCTCATGATCGACCTCTCGCCTGTCCAGCTCTTGAGAGATCCCCTGCGGCGATACAACTATACGAGTGTGCTCCAGTCGCCCGGCGGGACTTCTCTGGAGCCATTTCGGGGCAAAATCGTGGTCATCGGCGCTGAAGCGGAGGAAGACAGTTTCCCCGTAGGTTTCGGAGGAGAGCGGCGCTTTGGGTTCGAGTTGCACGCCGATGCGCTGAACACGCTTCTGAGCGGGATCACGATTCGTTCCGTGGGGCAGGGGCCACAGTTTATCATCACCCTTGGCCTGGCTCTTCTGGGGGGATGGATCAGGTACTGGAAACCCAACGCTCCCCGCCGCTGGCGCCTTTCGGCTCTCGCGCTGGCGCTGATCGCCTATCTCTTAGCGACGGTCTATCTCTACAGTCACTACCGGTTGCTTTTGAACACCGTCTACCAGGCAGGCGCACTCGTTGGCGCCTATGTGACGGTGGGAAAGATGAGGCGACGATGGTTTCACTGAAAGCTCCTCAGGCTGAAAGGCATCATCCAATCGCAGCCAGCGCCGGCCAGGCTCACCGGTTTTGCGCCTTGACGCTGCTGCTTCTTTGCGGGCTATCGGCGGGCTGCGGCCTGGCCAGCCTCCAAAGCGTTCTAAAACAAGACCGGCTGGCCACCATCGGAGAAGTTCAGGAGGTCCAGATTTTTCGCAAGGGTTTGCGTGTGGCCACTCAACTGGGGATGGAGCTTGCAAAAGAGGATGAGATTCGGACCAATGCGGACTCCACAGCCGTCCTGCGCTTCGCAGATGGGACCGAGATTATCGTCGCGGGGAACACGCACGTCAAGATTTCGTCGCTGTTCGTCTTCCTCGGAGAGATATACGTGAAAGCTCGAGGGCTTTTTGGCGTCGAAACGGAGTTCGTTACCGCAGGCGTCGAAGGAACAGAATATCTTCTCACCGTGGGTCGGGGCTCGTCAGTCGCTCTGGTCGTCGTCGATGGGGCCGTAAGCATGACGTCCCGAACGGGCCGTTGGGCTCCGATATCGGTCCGAAAATTCGAAGGGGCCACGGCTCAGGGGCAGGCAGCCCCGCAGAGGCGACCCTCGGATCCGGCGGAGATCAACAGGATCATTCGCCGGGTCAATCAGATCGCGCGCGCCACCAGCACAGGAGCAGCGCTCTTAGTTCCGAGTTTGACAGGAATATCGGAAAACGAGGCAGGGAGAATTCTTTCCGCCGAGGGTCTGTCTGTCGGCACGGTGCGAGGCCGCGTCACGCGCCGTAGCCCCCTCAGAGCAGTGCTGGACCAGATTCCCTCTGCAGGGACCCGGCTTTCTTCTGGTGGCTCCGTAAGCCTCGTCGTCGAGAGCGAACCGACCCGGGTCCCCCATGTCGTGGGCCAGCGGATTGAGCAGGCGAGGCGGACGCTCCAGAGTCTCGGGCTCGTTGGCGAGGAAAACGAGCAGATCACGGGAAGGAGCCAGCCTGGGACCGTCATCAGACAAAGTCCCGGCGCCGGGACCGAGGTCGCCATCGGTGAACCGATCCATCTCATCGTGGAATCAGAATCTATTGTCGTTGCTGGGGTTGAGAGGCTGCCTATCAACCAAGGAAGAAAAATGCTTCTCGATCAGGGCCTCGAAGTCCGGGTCCGGGAAGACTTTACCGGAAGGGCGAGGGTCGGGACTGTTCTGAGCCAGAGCCCGCGGCCCGGGGAGCGGGTGCGACCAGGCACCACTGTGGACCTTCTAGTCGAGGCAGAAGGGGTGGTGGTCCCGAACCTGATCGGAATGAACCAGCGCGGGGCTCAGAGCGGATTGAGCGAGTCGCGACTCTCGGTGGGAAATAGGTCTACGACTCGAAGCGCGCGCTATCCTCCTGATACGGTCGTCGAGCAGTCTCCACCGCCCGGTAGTAGAGTCCGAGCGGGCAGCGCCGTCGATTTAGTGATATCGATAGGTGCGCCAACACCACCGATACTAAAGGAGCCGGCACTACCGCCAAGGCCTGCGCCACCGCCAAAGCCGCCTGTCATTAGGTAAACCAGAACTTTCATATCTGGACCTCATTGCCGTGCCGCCGAATTCTACACGGAGATGAGGTAAGGTTGCGAGATTGAAGAGACTTTGGGCAAACGTACTTAGACTAGATTAATATGGGCTAGCCATTTCATGCGCGCTGAGTTTTTTGCCCTAGCCACGGCCTTTTTCTCGGCCCTACACAATGTCTTGACGAAGAAAGGGCTGCGCTATTCGAATCCGGCCACCGCGGTCATCACCAGCCTGACCATCAACTTGGTCATCCTGTGGGGCGTCTCCCTCCTCTTCTTACCTCTGGATTCCCTTAGCAGTCCCGGGATCTTGATCTTCGTTCTTGTCGGTCTGTTTCAACCGGGCCTGACGCGTTGGCTCACCTATAAGGGCATTGAAGCACTGGGGGTTGCCATCGCTGATCCGATGAGGGCAACCACGCCGCTCTTTAGCGCACTCCTCGCCATCCTCCTCCTAGGCGAGGGCATGACCCGGCCTGTTTTCTGGGCCACGCTTGTCATTATAGCTGGCATTGCACTCCTTTCTCATGAAGGGGGGTCGATCCAGGAAATCCGCCTCCTGTACGTCCTGTACCCGCTTCTGGCTTCTTTCCTTGCAGGTTTCTCTCAAGTCCTGCGTAAATTCGGGCTCGGAGCTGTTCCCCATCCGTTCCTGGCGGCTGCGGTTACAGCCAGCTCCTCCCTTGTGGTTTCTCTCTTGACCCTTTGGGTCTCCGAAAGACGAAGGGCGACCCTACTCCTAAACAAGGACTGTTTGCTGTTCTATTTACCCGCGGGAGTGGCGATCAGTCTGGGGATGGTCTCGATCTACTTTGCTTTGGACTTAGGGAAGGTTACGGTGGTAACTCCTATCAGCAGCACTGGGCCGCTCTTCGCCCTGACTCTGAGCGCTCTTTTTCTAAGGGATGTGGAGCGCGTGACCCTGAAGATCGTTATCGGCGCCTGCCTGATTATCTCGGGGGTGCTCTTGATTACGCTATGGAAGTGATTTTTCTCTTTACTCTTCGATCTCGAACCCTAGATCTTCTATCATGCGGTGCGCCTCGGTTGCCCTTTGGCCCGGCGTCGTCAGATAGCCATTCACGAAAATGGAATTGGCCGGGTAGAGACTCATCGGCTGGAGTGAGCGCAGGTTGATCTCGCGCCCGCCTGCGACCCTGAGCTCCTTGCTCGGATTGATGAAACGAAGGAGGCAGAGAACCTTGAGGCAGCGTTGCGGGGTCAAATGATTCGCCCCCTCCAGCGGGGTTCCGGGGATGGGATGGAGGAAGTTGACGGGGATGGAATCCACATCGAGTTCTCTCAGCGACAAGGCCATCTCCATGATATCGTCGTCGCTCTCGCCCATGCCGATGATCCCGCCGCAGCAGGCGGAAAGTCCTGCGGACTTGACATTCTGTACGGTCGCCACTCGATCCTCATAGGTGTGAGTCGTGCAGATATTGGGATAGTGGCGGCGGCTCGTGTTCAGATTGTGGTTGACTCTTTCCACGCCCGCCTCTTTCAAAATTCTAGCCTTGGCCTGATTCATGAGGCCCAGAGAGCAGCAGATGCGAATCGGCACGTTGTTTTTGATCTCACACACGACCTCCGCGATCTCCTCTATCTCTCTCTGCGTGGGGCCTCGTCCGCTGTTGACCATGCAATACCTAACGGCGCCGGCAGCCTTCGCCTTAAAGGCGCCCTCGATAAGCCTTTCCCTCGGTAGAAGCGGATACTTGTCAATCGGAGCTTTGGAAATCGACGACTGAGAGCAATAGTGACAGTCCTCGGGACAGAGGCCGCTCTTGGCGTTCTGCAACACATGGATCTGGACTCGCCTCCCAAAATAGTGGTGCCGCACCCTAAAGGCGGCGGACAAAAGTGCAGGCAGCTCCTCGTCCGCCGCATCCAGCACACAGTCCATCTCCTCACGGGTTAGAATCTCACCCTTTAGAGATTTTTCCGCCAGGCTGTCAAAATCCATGCCGTCCTCCCATGGGCGCTTTGTAACATGCGGATATCTTCTTTGCAACTTTACCCTGGATTCTTTCCCTTTTCTCTAGCGTTCCCTTTCTAATCTCCAGTAGGCTTTTCTGGATGACTTCTGATCAGGTGGTACCATGAGCTTTCCGTTTTGCCAGATCCTTGACTTTTCTGAGGTCCACTTTTCCGGATCCCAGAGCGGGTAGGGATTCTATGATGTAGATATTTTCCCGTTTGGGGATCCAAAGTTTCGGAAGGTCTGTCCGGTTCAATCTGTTCCAGAGATCATCTGGGGAGATCTCTTTATGGGTATGTAAAACCACGAGACGCTCACCTTTCTGCTCATCCGGGATCGAGGTAACGACACAACCCTGATCGCCTAAGATTTCATAAATCACTTCTTCTAATTTGATGTGGGGGACCATCTCGCCGCCGATCTTGCTGAAGCGCGATAGGCGGTCTGTGATTCGGATAAACCCCTCCTCATCTATAGAGGCCATGTCTCCAGTGACGCACCATCCATCTCGAAACACCTCTCTAGTTTTTTCGGGTTGCCCCAGATAGCCGATCATTCGGTTGGGGCCTTTGACCAGGAGGAGCCCCTCTTGGCCGCAAGGCAGAGATTCGCCTGTCTCGGGATCGATCACTTTCGCAGCGACACCGGGGATCGGATGGCCCACCGTACCGAGTTTCAGTCCAGCCTGGCGCTCTCGGTCTTCTCCTACATCCGGAATGTTCACGGAGACCACAGGTCCCATCTCGGTTAAGCCGTATCCCTCCAAAAGGTCCACGCCGTACTTTTCTTTGAAGGCCTTCGCGACGGGCTCGCGCAACTTCTCCGCGCCGACGATGGCGTACCTGAGCGAGGCGAACTCCTCTGCTGGGCATCTCCGAAGATAGGTCGCATAGATTGTTGGGGTGCTGATCAGAATCGTGGCTTTGGTTTTGAAGACGGTCTCGCCGATGGACTTGGCGTCCATGGGGTTGGAGTGGTAGACGACGCCAAAACCGGCAATCAGCGGAAACCAGAGGGTGCCGGTAAGACCAAAGGAGTGAAAAAATGGCAGCACGCCCATCATTCGGTCTTTCCTGGAGACCCAGAAGAGCTGAGCTATGCCCTCGATATTTGAGAGGATGTTGTGGTGGGAGAGCATGACGCCCTTGGGTGTCCCGGTGCTTCCGCTTGAGAAGATGACCGTGGCAGGGGCATTTGGGTTTACTTGGCCCCGGCAATAGAGGGCCTCAAGCAGGCGTGGGGGTAGAGTGAAGGCCGCCAGTCCAGTCAGCACTTTTCGCACCCATGTTGTCTGTTTCGCGACCTCCTCGAGAAAAACCATTTCATTCCTTTCTTCCAGCCTAGCCCTTGCCATGAAAGCCCGAGAAGTCAGAATCGTATTTATGCCGCACGGCTGGATAGCTGAGTCCATGGCCTCGCGCCCAGCCGTGAAGTTGAGATTGACCGGGATCTTTCCCGCCAGGAGCACCGCTACGTTAGCCAACGCGCCCGCCACCGACGCCGGGAGAAGGACTCCGATCATGCGTTCTCCGGCGCAGTGTTTCCAGACCCAGCGGGAAAGGAGCAGGCTCGCCACGACCGTTCTCCCGTAGGTAAGCTCCCTGCCGGTTGAGTCGGCCATGCAGGAGGAAAACCAGCGGCGCTTGGCTGTTTTCAGGAATCGTAGCTGTAGGAGGTCCCGCTTCGCCCTTCGGTGTTGCACCGCCTCGCTCCCCAGCTCCAGGATAGCCTGGCGCGCTTGCTGCGCGGTGGTGGCCGGTGGCAAGGGCTGGCCGAAGACCACCGCGACGGCGTAGGGAATCTGCTCGGGCCACTTCCAGAAAAACCGGCCCTCTTTGAAGCTGAAGATGCTGCCCCAGAGCCGGTCCAAATAAACCGGGATGACGGGGACGTCTAACCCTTCGAGAATCTTTTCAACGCCCCTTTTGAACGGAAGCAAATTTCCCGTCCGGCTGATGGCTCCCTCGGCGAAGACGCAGACCACGTGGCCTTCGCGGAGTTCGTCTCGTGCCCGCTCGATCGCGTCCACGATCTCTCTTCGATTCCGGCCGGATACGGGAATAGCCTTCATGAGTCTAAAGAGCCAGTTCAAAGCCTTCAGTTCGTAGTAGGGCCGGTAGACCGTAAATCGGATAAAGCGTTGGACACACGCTCCTACGAGGAGCGCGTCTACGTAGGAGATGTGGTTGCAAACTAGCACCGCTGCCCCGCGGAAAGGTACATGCTCCTGTCCGAAAATGCGGATGCGGTAAATGGTGTGAGTCAGCATCCAGAGGCTGAACCGGATCAAGAAATCGGGGAGGATGGCCAGGACGGCGACCGTCGCCGCAAGCGTGAAGAGTCCAAAAAACAGGATGATCCGGTCTGCGTGAATCCCGATCAGGTCACGGAACGTCCAGAGCACTCCCGAGGCAAGGAGAATGCCGACCGTGCTAAGGAAATTGGCCGTGGCAATGACCCGCCCTTTCTCCTGCTGTTCACTCCTCTGCTGAAGCAGGGCGTTCAAGGGGACGATGAAGAAACCGGCGGAAGACCCAAGAAAGGTCAGCGCTGTTATTGCCAGGGAGTATGAGGCCGTCGATGACGCAAACAGCAGAGACAAAATCGCCATGCCGATCGACCCGAGAGGTACCAACCCGAGCTCCACCTTGTCACCCGACAGACGTCCGGCCACCAGGCTGCCAATGCCGATCCCCGCCGCAAGAAAGGTCAGCAGGATTCCGATCCGAAAATCATCCAGCGTCATCACCTCTTTGCCCAAGAGTATGATGTCCATCTGGAGCAATGCGCCCAAAAACCAGAAATAGGCGATACCCACCACCGTTAGCCACAGAGTCCTGTCGCCATACAGTCGCCTGATGCCGCTTCCAATCTCAGCCCAGGGATTCAGTCGCAAGGGTTTTCTGCCGCCAGAGCGTGGGACCCTCGTGATCCCCAGGCTGCTCACAAACCCGGCAATGGCGATTATGATCAACACAAAGCCCATCAATCCGAGCCTCTCCTTCCAGGCTGCGAACATCAGGCCGCCGATGGAGGTGCCAAGGATAATAGCCAAGAAGGTGCTCATCTCCACAAGCCCGTTGGCCCGGGAGAGATCCTTGTCGGGGAGCATCTCGGGAAGAATGCCGTATTTTGCCGGACTGAAAAAGGTGGAATTAAAGGCTAGCAAAAAGAGGACAACCAGCATGACTTCGATCCGCTCTGAAAGGAAGGCTAAGAGCGCCAGTACCGTAGCGACAATCTCAAGCGCCTTCGTAGCGACGAGCACATTCCGTTTGCTAGAGACATCGGCTACATGTCCTGCATATCCGGAAAAGAGGAAGTAGGGCAGGATGTAGACAGCCCCCACCAAAGCCAAGTGGCGTCCCGCGCCGGGGGATCGATTCACCTCGCTTACCGCGAGGAGCGAGACAACCATCTTATAAAGGTTGTCGTTGAAGGCCCCCAGGAACTGGGCCCAGAGAAATGGCTGAAACCCGGCATACTTAAGGGTATCGGTGTATTTTCCTGTAGGCATTGGCGTCTAACTTACCACTCGTCTCAAAGATGAAAAATCCTCATATCGGATTTCCAGACCCTCAAGGACCAAGGCTTGGCGGTCAAATGAACTGGACGCTTCCATGGATTTCCGATAGCCTCTGCCCAAAGCAGGATACGAAAAAACAGGGAGCGGGTAATCCGTGCCAAAGATCAAGCGGGCATGAAGCTCGGGGTGGCGTCGTAGGAGGAAGAGTGTCCGCACTCGATTCGGAAGGGTCAGGGCGGACGTGTCGGCATAGAAGTTGCGGTAGGTATACGCCAATTCTTTAAAAACCCTGAAATAAGGCTCGGGGAACATCAAACCATAACTACAAGAATGCCCCGCAATCACAAGCACCCCTTCCTCTAAAGCGACCCGTAATCGCCGTGGGTCTCCTGCTGATTGGTCTTTGGCCATGAGGCTGAACTCACACCCCGTGTGGCTCAACAGAGGAATCCGGTATTTGGCGAGGGCCCGGTAGAAAGGTACGTAACGCCTGTCAGATGGATCAAAGCACTGGCTGTTGGGAAGGATTTTAACCAGCACCGCACCCTCCGCCACGCAGCGCTCGAGCTCTTCAACAGCATCCCTCCGTTGAGGATTAATCGAGACCCCGGCCAGAAAATGGTCCAGATTGCGCTTGGCGACGTCAAGCACGTAGCGGTTGGAAATGAGAAAGTCCGTCGCCGTGAGGTCCAACCTCCCTTGTTCATCATAAACTCCGTCCATGCCGAGCAAGACAGCCTTTTTAACTCTCTTCGAGCGTTCAAGCTCCTGTTTCAATCGGCGGAGGTAGGTTGAATTGGCCAAGGCCGGACGGCTCAGATCGAGCCCTCGCCTCCAGGCGAAGAGCCGAAACAAGGGCCCTCTCAGCATTCTCGCAGATATGTAGCAGCCATTATCGCCTTCCGGCAATGCCGCAAGATGAACGTGGACATCGATAACTTTCTCAGGGGCCAGGGTCATCTTGATCCGGCATAATACAACGCGGCAAAAAATTATGGTATTTCAATCCATCACGATCCTCTCCCTTTTTTATGTCCAAGTCCACGTCGCTCAGAGCCTGCGCATGGTGCCCGTTCATTCTGTAGCGGTGCGAGACCCCGCGTATTTCATACAGTGTCATGACCCTTTAAGCACGCGCCGGTCATTGTCGTCCTAGTTTCCTGTCTTGAGCTTCTTCTGCTCTCTGGTCTCATCGTCAATTCCTGTTAAAGCAAAGCACGTGCCACGCTGATGCCGCCAATTCATCCATCCACTGCGAGAGAGATATTTGACTGAAATTGAGGACAAAATCGGAAACTTAACTGAAAAAGGCTCTGCTGCGTGCGGGCCGGGTGTCTAGATGGTTAGGCGTTGAGATAGGGAAGGTGCCTGAAGGGCTAGGCGGCAGCTAGAGTCTGATTTTTCACGTCTTAATGTCTTTATCTGATTTAGTTTCTCGGGCTTTGGCTACATGGCAACT
>Ga0137796_10001904_pt1 | contig 11509 bp, 14 predicted proteins | sample OV2TP3_FD_97704 | JGI IMG/M metagenome (GOLD analysis project Ga0137796, IMG submission 97704)
CGGAAGAGTGATACTTCGGATTGTGGTGAGAGTGTCTGCGCCGGCTACTCGGGACGCTTCTTCGAGACTCGCCCCCAGTCGGCGGAAGACCGGGGTCAAAAGCATGACTTTGAACCAGATGCCGTCTGTAGCCTGGTGCACCCAAACAATTCCCCAAAAACTGTAGGGATTGAAGATCGGACCGTCGACGAGGGGGAAAAGGGCCTTTACAACGTTGTTTAGGAAACCGAAGTTCGGGTCCAAGAGGAGAATCCAGGCCAGCGTCAAGGGAAAATCCGGCACGAAATAGGCGAGCCAACAGAGAAATTCGATGGTATTGCCCCCAGGCATGTCGCTTCGGGCAATGAGCCAGGCCACTGTAACGGAGAGGATCATTGCCGGAATCAGGCGGGTAATGGAAAGCAGGAAGCTCATCCACAAGGCGCTGAGAGTACCCGGATCGGAGAATGCGCGGACCCAGTTCTGAGCGCCGTAGAGGGCCTCTCTGCCCGGAGGCGAGACGTTGAAGCTGCCGATAAAGAGAAAGAGGATCGGGAACCCCATGACCACGGCAAAGAAGGCGAGCAGCGAAAGCTCTGCCAGACCGAAGGCATCCCAACTCAATCTCAGCCTGGGGAAGAACGCCGCAGTACCGCTGGCCTTCATTGAGGCCGAATATAGGACATGCTATGATGCGGTGCAATCGTTGACTTCGTAGATCATTCCCGTTATTAGACGGAGTTTGGTCCTGCCCGGAGAGCCGTTAGCTCAGACGGTAGAGCATCTGCCTTTTAAGCAGAGGGTCGCTGGTTCGAGTCCAGCACGGCTCACAATGTCCCCGTCGTCTAGCCTGGCCCAGGACACCGGCCTTTCACGCCGGCAACACGGGTTCAAATCCCGTCGGGGACGCCAGATTTCTCAGATAGTTAGAAAGATTGCTCTGGAAGGTTTCGGAAAAGGTTCCGGTTTTCTCCGCTTCCGCGTCCCATTCGGACCGCTCCACGTAGGCCCGTAGCAGCGCGTCCCCGTCGTCCCGAATGTACTTCCCGTAGTTCCGTTGCATCATCTCGATGCTGGTTCCGGTCTGCTCGGCTATCCACTTCTGATTGCAGCCCAAGGTCAAAGCCACGCTGATATAGGTGTGTCGCGTGTTATAGAACGGGCGCGGTCGGATCTGGAGCACGCGAAGCACGGCTTGAAATCCACGGGCAAACTCCGACTGGTCTATGGGTTTCCCCTGCCCATCCGTGAAAACGTAGCTGTTAGGCTCCAGGCGTAGCGGGAGAAGTGTTTTTAGAAGCTCTACCACGTTTGGCAACAGGGTTACGGTTCTCCTACTCGCTCGCGTCTTGGGCGCGTTCTCTTCGCCTAAATGTCGGGATACCGAAAAGGTCGCCTTGCCGCTTAGAAGATCCACGCTCCCCCACTTAAGTGCCGTCGCCTCGCTTGGCCGGGTCCCGGTGTAAAACCGGAAGTAGAGGAAACCGTAAGCCCAATAGGGCCGGTTGTTTCGATAGTAGGCAAGAATCCGGTCGCGCTCCTGTTCCGTGAAAGGGTCCGGTTCTCTTTGCGGAAGTCTCGGCCACCAGTTAGCCGGAAGGTCGTTAAACGGATTGCGCTCGATTCTCCGCGCCGCGTCGCGGAACATGGCCCGTAGCGATCCGTCAATGATGTTCCGCGCCGTCTTTAGGCTTAGCTTCCGATCTTCGACTGTATGAAGGCGAAGGTTCTCTAGGGTGTCCGTGGTCACGTCATTCAATCCCAGGTCGCCCATGAATGGGAGGATTATTCGGAAAGCCTGGCGGTAGTCCCGTTCGAGGGAACGTCTCACAAAGGGCGGCTTCTTCTTTTCGATCCATTCGCGGTAATACCCTTCGACCGTTATCGGCTTTTTCTCCGCCGGCGCCGCTTCCTTCGGCTTGAATTCGTGCGCCTTGTTCCCCTTCGGAAACCACTTCAGGTAATTGAACGTCCCCGCCTTGATCTCATCGGTGATTTCCGCCGCCTTCCCTTCCGCCCTGACTCGGTTCTTCTCCGTATCCTTCCAGCCGGTCCCCTGCCAAAACTCCCGCCCGTTCCAGTAAAAGCGAAATGCCAGATAACCGTGCCGGTTCACTTTCACCTTGCAAGCCATTAGCTTCTCCCCTTCCCGCGTCTCTTTTCGATTACGTACTTGAGGGCCAGCTCCGCAATCTTCGGAACCGGCGTTTCTCCCCTTTCCCACCGTGTAAGGCTTCTAATCGTGATATCCAACTCCCGCGATAGCTGTGATTGACTGTAACCGGCGTCCCTTCGAAGCTTTCTAAATTTGCTCCCCGTCACAAATCTATCTATAGACGAAACGTCCATCCCTGTCAAGAGGCAACGGCAACTTTTTTTCCGCGCGCTTCCATCAAGCGATAACTGCGCGGCATCGGGATTGAATCGCTATCATCCTCCGCTTCCGGCTTTTGAGTTTCTTCCAGCCACGCGACCACGGCGGACCACTTGAAGCGCGGGCCGATCCCCCTTGGGCTGAAGTAGTGAACACCACGCCTGAAAATCCCCGACGCCATCTTATTCTTGATGGTCTTGGGCTTCAGCTTTAGCCTGGCTGCTAGTTCGGAGATGGTGAGGTATTCTTCTAGGTTCACTGCGACTTAAAGCCCTCCTTAAGGGGCTTCCTCATCTCGATCCCCCTCACGCCTTTCCTTCCCAGCCGGAAGCCTGGGCCCGAGGGGAAAATATTTTGTTAAGAAGGCACACAGATCGCGGTCCTCAAAAAGGTATTGGATGCAATACCCATTGATCCGGTGCTGGCGAGGATGGAGGCGACCCTCTCTCACCCAGCGTCTCACGGTCCAGATGCTAACGTGAAATGCCTGGGCTACCTCCTTGGTACTAGCTAACCCAAGGACAGCATCTTTGTTGCGCACTAGTGGCATTTCTGTGCTAGCTATGAGGCTACTTCGGGACGGCCATCCTCTCGACCTCACTTTTCATCCTTTTCTATTCTTTTCTGTGCCCTGAAGTTGGCTTTTCCATATTTTTTGATTTTTGCCCACTCTCTGCCCCTTCCTGGATAACCCTACGCCCACTTCGCACACCCCCAGCAAACCCAGACTTCCTCCGCATAGATGTCCTTGGATTGAGTCATTGTGGCCCCGCAATTCCAGCACGTAGAAGCAGCCAGGATACGTTTCAATTCCTCCCTATGGCTCCGTAGCTGGTCAAGAAGGCCCTTGGTCTCGTTGTCTGGCTCATTAGGGGCTTCGACTTTTATCCTGTCCCCCTCCAAGTAAAAGCTAAGCCCCTTGGCCTTTGCCGAATCTACTAAAGCTCGGATGTCCACTTGGCTCTCTCGCCTTCCAACTTCACTTCCGACTTATAGGAGCTTTCATCGGAAGTGAAGTTTATAGCCTCCCGCCAACGGTACGACTTTCCCTGGCGCTTCCCCTGAGATATGGGAGGATCACGCTCGGCTTTCCCCTCTCCGGCCAGAAGTTCTAGCGCCTTGATTACCTGGTCCTCGGAGGGTTTCGGATCGCCAAGGCTGTCTCTAATCTCCTTTGTTTTTTTCCATTCATCGGTTAAGGCTGCCCCTACTCTGTCTTTTACCTCTCTCAGGGCAACCGCTTCGGGGGAGCCTATTGCGATCATGGTGTTATCGTCTCGTAGCTCGTAAAGCAGTTCGGGAACCTCTATCACTCGACCCCACCCGCGTAGTCGTCGGCGGCGCCTTCCGGTGTCCCTTAACAGTTCTATGGCGATATCTACCACCCCCAGAAAAGCATGGCCGCCAGCAATACCCTCTCCATGTTCTCCCCCTCCTTTGCGATCATGCACTAAAGCTATGAGGGTTTTATGGCCCTCACGCGCAAGGGCAACGTAAGGAATCATTGCACGCGCCACCTTGCTGTTATCGTTTTCATCCTCCAGCCCCAAGAGGTTTCTCACAGTGTCCATAACCACCACGGTTTCTTGCCCTGCTTTTATCCGGTCAAGGATCTCCCTTGGCTTAACTCCCAGGCCATAGTAGAGGGATACGTGGCTATAGACTTCGAGAAGTTGCTTTAGCCTGGCTTTCCAGGCGCTCTCTGGCTCTTCGGTGATGTATAGGACGCGCTCCAGTGGCCACTCAGCCACGACCCTAATCATCAACTCCGTCTTTCCGGTCTTGGGGTAAGAGGCTAGAAGGTGACTCCAGCCTTTAACCATGAAGCGTTCCCGACCCAGCAGAGGGTGGAAGGTTAGGGCTGGGCCGGGGTCTTCCTTGGCGCGCCTTTGAAGCTCAGCGGCGTTGATCTCCCGCTCAAACTTCACTTCCGATGGGTTTTCCTTATAGTCAGAAGTGAGGTTCTGGCCGTTGCGCCGCCCCAGCTCAGCCAGGAGCATGCGGCGCTCCTGGACAAGCCAGGTAAGAAAAAGATCTTCCGCTCCGTGCTCTTTCCCGAACTGAAATTGATTTTCGATCTCAGCCAGTCTTTGCCGAAGCTCGCTAGCTGTCATTCGCTCTGCATCCGGGTGATGTGTAATTGACAAATTGCTCATTTTCAATTTTCTCTCGTGGGGTCCTCTCGGAGGTTTCTGGTCGATGCTCGGCAGAGGCGGCGGATTTCTTCTGGGTCGAGACGTATACGTTTTTTCCCGACTCTGTAAATCGGCCAGAGCCCCCGTGCGATCATTTCTCTAATGTGACGCTCCGAAACTCCTAGCTCATCTGCCAGCCTTCTTATACTCAGCAACCGCATAACCTTGCTCCTTCGTGCGCAAGAATAACTCTCCTGGCTGGAGCTTGCATGATTTTAGACAAAAGTCGTCCGACCCAGTCCCAGAGCAGTTGACATGAGCATTACATTTATGTAATGTTAAACGGTGGCCTGGGAGCTGCGGTACTACTTGGACAGCAGGGGAGGGAATCCAGTTGGTGAGTTCATTGAGAGACTCCCTGAGGAAGACCGGGCACTAGTAAGAGCCAGGATCGGCTTTTTAGGAGAAATCAGCAATCGTGTGCGGGAGCCCCTGTCTAAGAGCATGGGGGAGGGCTTGTTTGAGCTTCGGGTAAGAGCATGCCGGATTTTTTATTGCTTCAAACCTGGCAGGACTATTGTGCTGCTTCACGGCTTTAGCAAGAAGACGCAGAAAACCCCAAAAAGGGAGATTGACATTGCCCGGACACGGATGAAGGAGGTTCAAGATGAAGGCTAAAAAAACGGCGCTCTATAGGTTCAATATCGAAAGGGAGAGTCCAAGGTTTAGGAAGATCTACTACGACGAACTCAACCGCCTGAACCTCGCTCACCGCATTGCAGAGTTAAGAGAAAAATGCGGTCTCACCCAAGCCGAATTAGCCCGGAGAGTAGGGACCACACAAGCGGGGATCTCCCGCCTTGAGAACCCAAACTACCGCAACTATTCTTTGAAGACTCTGGAAAAGGTTGCTATTGCCCTTGGTGCGAGGCTCAGGGTGGAGCTTGAGGGAGGGCAGCGAGCAGCCTAGCCTCTCGTGACTGAGTATTTAACCCGCCGAGGGGAATGGGGCCAGAGATCCGGATAGCGAGCATTGAGGATCAGGGAGGCTTCCCTACACGCGCGGTCACGACTCGGCTTCACAGACGGCCCTCCCTGGAGAAAGGCGAGATAGTCAACCAACGGTGGCAGGATTAAGCGCCAGATGCCCTGCCGTAGAATTCCAGCCTTCTTGTCTATCCCCATCGCACTGAAAATCTGCTTCTCTCTCTTTTTGGATAGGACTCTAAAACCTCCAGCGATGATTTTGCGTTGGTCCTCCGGTGGGAGATCCTTCAGCTCGTCTGAGACTAGGGGATCATTTTCTAGATCAGCCCAGGGGTTGAGGTAGCGCCGTCTGTACGGGGCGTGTACCCGCCTCACCTCTGGCAAGGCTTCCCTCACCATTTTCAATCCCCACCCTATTGCAGGTTGCGGGACGAATGAAAGACAGGCCAATAGCTGTCTGTCAAACGGCCGCTCCCAATGTACACCTAACCGCTCAAGCAGTTCTAGACACTTTGGATTTTTCTCAACAGTCCTTTCACCGTCCTCCTCCATGTAGTTCCAGGCCTCCTCAAGCAACGCGCGGAACGATATGTTCCGCCTCGCTCGTTGGAGCCGCTCATACCCCTTTGTTGCGACCGCCTCAGTCTCTTTTAGCGGAGAACCCTTCTTTTTAAGAGAATGTCTGCTTGTTCTGAGATATTGAACTAAGATGCTGTAACCTACGAATGGAGTCGTGGTAGGGCTTTGAAGCCAAGTAATAAGTCTCTCTTTTGGTAGCTCGGGTGAGCCGAGGCGGTATTCTTTAATTGTTCTGTCCTCTAGGCGCTGCTGGTTTATGGGGAGTCTCCCCTGGCGTTTAATCCTCTCGTTGATCTGCTTGAATAGCCATTCGCCGAGGTCTTCGTTAATGTTCCTGACCCATTTGTCAAGGTCGGCAAAACTCGCCATTTACCCTTCCTGCTGGAGGCCTGCAAAAAACTCCCGCCCCAACCCGCGCAGGTTTACCGGCTTTCGGGAGCGACCCTAGGAGCGGGCTAAATTTGCGATTTAAATTTTACCCCCCTCTTTATCACATTCTAAAGAAAAAATGCGCTTGACAGCCCTGTTTCGATTACTGGAAAATGTTCGCATGGCGTTGCTGAGGGAGAGTATGTTTATACTCTGGTTCTTTCTCTACACGTCATCAGCAATAGCACAAGAGCGCCTACCCTCTCTAATCAAAAGGATTCAACCTTCGGTGGTCTCCATCACTACCTACGACGTCGCAGGCAAGCCCCTTAAACAAGGGAGCGGCTTCTTCGTGAATGAGGCCGGCGATGTCGTAACCAATCACCATGTCCTCCGGGGAGCCATCACAGCCATCGTAAAGACCTCCGACGGGAGAAAATATCCTGTAGAAACAGTTGTAGCTGAGGACGAAAACGCCGACCTTGTGCGTGTGTCGATTACCGCCCCGAAAGCGGCTTTCAAACGTCTTCAATTAAGTCTTATTGTCCCAGACGCTGGTGAACGCATAGTGGTTGTAGGCAGCCCCCTGGGCCTAGAACAAACCGTCTCGGAGGGTATTATCTCAGCAGTTCGGGAAGTTGGTTCGTGGGGGAAAATTATTCAACTCTCGGCTCCGGTCTCCCCAGGATCTAGCGGTAGTCCGGTCGTCAACTTGAAAGGTGAAGTAATCGGTGTGGCGGCGTTCCAGCTCGTCGAGGGACAGAACCTCAATTTCGCCGTTCCGGCACTAACTGTCCTACAAATGCCACCGGGTCGCCATCGAACGCTTGCGCAGTGGAGTGAACAATACCCAAGGAAGCAATACCCTGCAACAGAGGTGATTAAGACACCAAGATTAGAGAGCCGAAAATACTCCGTGGCGGTTGCCTTCGATCCTGGACCCGGCTACGCGCTTGAGGACATTTCAAAAATGCTGGCGATTACGGTGTCGAAGGATTTAGAAGCTACCGGCGAAGTCCAGGTAGTAGATGTGGGAGCGAAACTGTTGGCCAGCGGTGAATTGAGCTTTGAGTCTAGCAAGGTGGTTGTCACGCTTCGGCTTTACGATGGTTACATAGATGACTATGTCTGTAGGCGTTATACGGCTCAGTCGACCGACTACACCAAGCTAGCGCATGCTATTGCCAAGGAGGTCATGTTCCAACTTACGCGGAAGGAATATTTCCTGGGCGCAGAGTACGTCCCAGTGAGGCGCTGTTGATCTCGCTGTTGTGTCGTGAGCGCTGTGTGGGGCCCGCAAAAGATTGACTTTCCCACCCCATGGAGAAAAAATTATCAAAAAATTTTTGCCCATGACCTCCAAGAGAAGACACCGGACGATCTCCCTTGGGTTTAAGAGCCGCATCCCGTGGGATGACGGTTGAGGGGCCAGTGTTCAGATCCGTAAACCGAAACCGTTTCGGTTTTTCTGGGAATTGACGGGTGGAAACGGGACCATTCGGCACAGGCGCGAAACCACATAAAACGAAAAAGCGCCGTAACCGCTAAGAGTTACAAGCGCTTTCACTTCTCCCCCTTTTTTGCTGGCTTTGTTTCAAATCCCGTCGGGGACGCCAGATTGCATGGTCGGAAGTGGAATCGCTGAATATCTTCTATGCTTTAGGCAGGCGGTAATATTTCCCTTTGAAGAAGATGAGCGGCCGGTCGCCAGAGGCCGCGGCATCGGTGATCTCGCCTACATAGATGGTGTGGTCCCCGCCGTCGTAGCTGTGGACTACCTTGCACTCGATATGGCCCATGGCGCCGTCCAAGAGCGCGATGCCGCTCTCGCTCGGATGCCATTTGATGCCGGCGAATTTTTCAATCCCCTTGGTGGCGAAGCGCCGCGAGATCTCCTCCTGCTCCTCGCTCAGCAGATTGACGGCAAAAAGCTTGGACTCCTCAAAGCAGGGATAACACTGCACCGCCTTGTCGATGCAGATCAAGACCAGGGGCGGATTGAGAGACAAAGAGGTGAAGGCATTGGCTGTGAGGCCAAAGGGAGTCCCAGCCCTATCCTTCGTCGTGATGACAGTTACGCCGGTGGCAAAGTGACCCATAATCTGGCGTAGCGCCTGAGAGTCTATAGCCACGGTCTTCCGATCTCTGATTGAGAGATATCAAAAGGTTGCCCGGCCTGTCAAATGTTGCGGCCGATGGCACAACTTTTGCCCTGGACGAAGGCTAGGCAAAAATGGTACAAAAAGAAAATTTGGGAGGAGAGAAACGTATGGCGATGAGCGCGCTCCAGAAAGGCAATTCGTTAGAGAGGTATATCGAAGAGGTCCGCTCTATCTGGGGGAACGGGAAGGATCCCGAGCTCCCTTTCAAGGTCAAGGCCCTGATGGAAAAGATGCTGGCCTCGACCAGCCCCGACGAGCCCTGGATGGCCCGACTGATCAGCGAGGCCAAGCCAGCTCAAGAGCTTCATAGGGACCCCGACTACGGGTTCATCCAGATGGGGCATGTGCATCGGCAGGGGCATGGCAACCTACCGCATGACCACGGTCCGTGTTGGGTGGTCTACGGCTCCTATAGGGGCATAACAGAAATAACGACCTATCGGCGCACCGACGATCGCAAGGAGCCGGGACGAGCGATCTTGGAGAAGAAAGAGCTGCATCGTCTCTTTCCGGGCGTTGTTTACCCCTATCTGCCTGGAGACATTCACTCGACGCACGCGGCGGAAGGCCCGGCGGTCGTCTTTCGCTTTCTCAGCTACGACCTGGAGAAGGTCGAGAGATACCGCTACAATCTCGAAAAAGGAACAGTCAGTCAGGTCTAGTTCTTTTACGGAACCCCGGGTGGCTTGTTGTTCTTGTCGTAATACGCGGCAGAAAACTCCGCCTTGCGCTTCTCGACAAAGGCAGCAGATCCCTCATCATAGTCCTTGCTCTGGCGCAGGTGCTGGTAATACTCCCTGTGCACCTTGAACCCTTCCTGCCACCCTTGGATCTCGTACAACAGTTTGTAGATGTACTCTTTGGTATGAGCCGCGATCAGCCTCCCGTTGCGGTTGATGATCGCGCATAACTCCAGGCAGTCGTCGATGAGCTTATCCGGCTCGCAGATCTTCTGCACCAGCCCCAGCCGGAAAGCCGTTTCCGCGTCGACCGTCTGGCCCGTGAACGCAAACCAAAAGGCCCAGCCCAGAGGTAGAGTGCACACGTACGAGGGCCAGGCGGCCAAGTGAGACCATCGGACCTCGGAACAACCAAACTTCGCCATTGGAACGCAATAGCGGATGTCGCAGTTCAGGGCCAGACTGAAGCCGCCACCCACCGCATAGCCATTGATCGCGGCGATGATCGGCTTATTCAACTCTAGGTCGCGGAGATTCGAATAAGTCCGATTGCCAAAGCGCGGCCCCTGGAGATCGCCGCGAGCCGCCGCCAGGTTTTCCTTCAAGTCGCCGCCCGCGCAGAAGGAATCACCGGAGCCGGTGAGGATGATAGTCCAAACGTCCTCATCGGCCTTGGCTTTTTGCCACGCCTCGTCCAGCGCCCAGTGAAGATCGCGGCTGATCGAGTTCTTTTTCTCCGGCCGGTTGAGCCGAATAATGGCTGTATGAGGCTCTCGTTTCTCGTAGATGACGATCGGTTCCGGCATAGTCAATCCCCCTTCTGTCTCTATCTTTGTCTAATACAGGACACGCCCTTCTTCCAAGGCCTTTATTTCATCGTCGCTGAGCCCGAGCAGCTCGCGGGCGATCTCGTGGGTATGCTCGCCCATAAGCGGCGCCGGTCCCCGGATCCTCCCCGGTGTCTCCGAAAGGCGCAGGGGAAGTCCCTCCGTGACGACCTCCCCGGCCTCAGGCTCCGTGAGCTTCGCCAAGAAGCCTCGCGCAGCATATTGGGCGTCCCGCTTGAATTGGTCTTCCACATCCTGGACGACAGCGGCGCAAACGCCCACCCCTTGCAACCGGTCCATCACCTCGTAGGCGTCGCGCTGGCTGGTCCACGCCTCGACCCATCGGTCGAGCTCCTCCCGGTGGCGCACCCGCTCAAGGTGCGTGGCGAAATTTCCGTTAGGGGCCAGGCCCCCTTCTCCGAGGAGGCTACAGAACCTCTCCCACTCATCTTGAGTATAGACGGCGATGACGCACCATCGGTCGCTGCCCTTACACCTGTAGGCGCCGTAGGGTGCCGCCACCAGGCTGCGATTGCCCTGAGGCTCGGGATCTCGACCGTTAACGGAATACTCCAGATACCTTGGCCCAAGCAGAGATGCGCCGATCTCGAGCTGCGCACTATCGATCCATTGGCCGCGGCCGGTTTTCTTTCGATGAATCAGGGCCAGCACCACTGCGAAGGCGCCGGTGACCCCGCCCATAAAATCGGGATGCTGAGTCCTGGGCTCCGCGGTCGGGGTGGACGCTCCAGGGTAATTCCACAAGTGAGTGCTCCCCATGATGTTCCCAACGTTGGGGCCCCAGGTCAGATCCGCGGCGTGCGGGCCCGTGCAGCCCAGGCCCTTAACGCGGACGAGAATGCAGGATGGGTTCAGTTCTTTCAGTTGGGGATAGTCGAGCCCCCACTTTTCCAGCACGCCCAGGCCGTAGTTTTCAACCAAGACGTCGCACTCCTTGGCTAGCTCTCTCACTAGCTCGCGACCTCTCTCCGTGCTCATGTTCACGGTGAAGGACTTCTTTCCCCTATGAAGCTTCACGAAGTCCGGTTTCTTGTTCCATTTTTTTGGATCCTCGCCCCTGTGGCCGTCTCCTCTGAGGCGGGTCTCTATCCGGATGACCTCAGCCCCAAACTCACCCAGCGCCCGCGCACACGTGGGACCGGCCGCCCCGGTGGTCAGCTCCAGGACTCGAATCCCTTCCAGTGGAAGCTGTGTCATGACTTCCTCTCCCGTTTAGCTATTCGCGTCACCGAAAATCCCCTTGTGTCATTCTGAGGAGCCGGAGGCGACGAAGAATCTCGCGAAGCGCTCTGAGATCCTTCGCTACGCTCATCTATGAAAGCAATGTCAAGTCCCCCGTGCGCTAAAACAATGGTAAAGAAGTTTCCATTCAAGGATCCCGTCGTCATCCATTCTT
>Ga0137796_10001905_pt1 | contig 11508 bp, 11 predicted proteins | sample OV2TP3_FD_97704 | JGI IMG/M metagenome (GOLD analysis project Ga0137796, IMG submission 97704)
GCGCAACTCGATGGTGGTTTATGTGCCGTTACCGTACGTGGTCGGCGACGAGTACGGACCGGTCCCCCCGTGGCTGGATGGCCTCCGGATCCTGGAGCGAGACGAGGCCCTGATCTGGAAGAATCGACCGAACCTTCGACAAAGGTACGTCGATGTGTTCGGCCCGGCTCATACGGAGCAGGACCGCACAGCCCTGCTCTACCGTTTCTTTCCGCGCATTCCCGATTCGCTAAAAAGAAACTCGACGTGGGAGATTTCACTGAACTCGGAGGGATTTAGGGATGCTGAGTTTCCCGGAAAGAAATTATCGGATGCCTTTCGTATCATCTGCTTGGGGGATTCGTGGACGTTCGGCTGGAACGTCGGGCAGGAGCAGGCCTACCCCCAGCGGTTGAATGTTTTGCTGAAGCAAGAGTTTCCCAGCGCGAACTTCGAGGTTTTCAACCTTGGCGTGGGAGGCTATTCCTCCTATCAGGGATTGGGGCTAATGAGGCGGAGGGCCATCGATCTGGACCCTGATGTCGTGATAATCGGGTTCGCCATGAATGATTCTAGCGTACCGGGATACCGTGATAAGGATATGGCACGGCCTGTTGCTCTTGCGGCCAGGATCAGTCACTTTCCGGAGAAGTTCGAATCTTACAAACTACTGCGCTACGTGGCGCTGGCTTTGAAGGACAAGCCCGGGTCGATCGGAGCCCGCCTAAAAGCGGAGGCCGATTCCGCTCAGAAGGGAGAAGATATTCTAGAGCGAAGGAGGTTCGAACGAAGGGATTACGAGAAGCTCGAACCCTGGACGCGGGTCTCGCTGAACGACTATGAGAAGAACATCCTCCAGATGATCAACTTAGCAAGGAGTCGAGCAGCAGGTGTTATTCTCCTCTACAGCGCACTGTGGAAGGAAAGCCCTTATCGAATGGTGCTCGAAAGGATTTCGAAGGCGGAAGGTTTGCCTCTGCTGGACAGCAGTGCCTTGGTAGCAGAAGCGCGCAGAGCCATGGAGGAAGAGCTGGAAAGAAAACTTGACCTGCGACCTGCCAAAGAACCTGGAGTCCGTAGCAAAGGCGAGATCGAGGTTGTGTTCCGCGTGTATCTAGGAGATTATCTTGTGCCCAAGGCCGTGTCTATTGTCGGCAATCATCCTAAACTAGGTAATTTGGTGCCCAACAAGACCGCCATGTACGATGATGGAACACACGGGGATCAAAAAGCAGCAGACAACGTGTGGTCTTACTCGGCGACATTCCCACATGGGACTAAACTCTTTTACGTCTACACCAACAGCGGAGAACAGAGTAAATGGGAGGGTCTCGATGTGCCCAGTATTCGGAGCTTCAAGGTCGATGCCAACCACGAGGGAAAAAAACTCTATAGGCCCATCGAGTCTTTCGGTAGGCTCTACATGCAGGCCGACAACTGGCATACGAACGCGGCCGGATATGAGCTGATCGCCAAAACTTTGCTCGAGATCCTGAAGAAGGACCAGAAGGTGAAAGACTATCTTCGGCAGGTAAACGACACCCGTTCCCGAAGTCCCCTTTCATGAAGGGTATTTATTGAAGAAGCGGCAATCCTCACGGTTGATACATCACCTGAGAAATAGAATCCTCTTGACATGAACTCCATTGTGTATCACGATAAAACCGGTTGGTTGGTCCTAAAAATAAGCCCTTCTGATCGTTGTCAACATAGCTCGGGAGACCTGGTGGATAGCGGATGCATCGATTAGTGGCGCGTATGAGCGGAGGAATAGGCCTTGACAAAGCGCCTGATCTCCATCCCAGTATTCTTTGTGGCGTTCTGTTTTCTGGCGGGTGCAGGCCGGGCGGAAGAGCTCCAAAATACTCCTAGCATTTTGGATTTGCTCTCTCTCTCACATTTCGGTTTGTTACCCCCATTCGCAGGTGGGGAGAGGATCGGAACACCTCAACCCAGCCCCAGTAAGTCCTTAGTCTTGTTAAATCTGGGTCAGAATGGCCTTACAGTGAGAACCCAGTACATTGAGAAGCAGCCGGGAGACCGGTTGACACACCTCTCGATGCAAGACCAGACACAAGGGCAGTTAAAGGCACTGGCTACCTCCTCCCTCGTAGACCGCCTGTTAACCGCTGAAGGGGAATTGGGGTATGGCTCCTTTAACGCGAAGTCGTTAGAGGGCTTAGGAGAACAGCAGCATCGGCTTCTTAGGTTCGGAGTCAAGGGGGCATGGACGGATATCGCTTACGGGGCGGAATACCGCTCCGTAGGGAGAGACTTCGCGAATCTGGCCGGGCCAAAAGTCACCAGCGATCTGGAAGGCGAGGAGCTGTGGGTGAAAAAACAGTTTGGAATGCTCGGCGTGAAAGCGTCCCTATCCGAGTTTACGAACAACGTAGCGCAGGAACCTACCAGCCCCCGGATCACCAAGATGGAGGGGGGAACGACAGTGAGCATGGCTCCACCCTCATGGCCGGTCCTAAGTCTTTTCTATTTCAGGGGCTCGCTAGCGAGTTCAAAAGAACCGGACGACTTTCGTCCTCAGAGCGGTTCGCTGGAAAACTTCGGAACTTCCCTTTATTACCAAGCCTCCAGATGGGAGGCGACACTCTCCTCGACATATGCTCTGACTGACGTCAGCAATCGTCCGTCCCGAGTGCAAACCGACACACCCCTGCTGTCGTTGGGGCTCACCTACCGCCCTACGACGGCGCCGGTCGACATCGCCACGTTCGGGTCCTACGCCAGGACTAAAGCCAGTGATAGGTCCACGAACAGCAGCGCCTTCAACCTCGCCGCCTCTTTAGTTTGGAGCCTGGGCCAGTCTGTTGGAGGAAAAAAGACCTTATCCATCGGGACGACATACAACCGCCACCTCGATGCGATCGATCCCGGCAGCTCTCAGGAGGATTTCACCGCGTGGGTCCTGCTAAAGATTGCCTCCTTTTAAGGACTTGCTCAACTGTTTCACACTCTTTTTCCCGACCAATGGTAACTTTTGACCCATGCCCCTCTACGAATACGAATGTGCCAGGGGACACCGCTTCGAAGCCGTCCAGAAACTTAAGGAGAAGCCCTTAAGCAAGTGCTCCGTTTGCTCGGCCAGGGCGAGGCGGATCATCTCGCAGCCCACTCTCCTCCATAACCGCGGGATCTATGTCTTTGACCGAGAGACCAAGGACGATGTGCTGCGCAGCCGTCCCTCGTCACTGAAGTCGTTAAAGAAGGACAAATTCTAGCCCCGATCCTGACCGCGCCTTGAGACTTTCGTTGGCTCGTCAACGACTCAGTGTTTTTCGTCATGAGGTCAGGATCGGGGTTAGTTGTCATCCCTCGCTCCCTCTGATAATGTGCGCCCGTTATGCTAGCCAAGGTCAACAGTGCGGCGCTCTATGGGATCGATGCCTTGCTGGTCGAAGTGGAGACCGATCTCGCCTCAGGGCTGCCCCAGCTCGCCACGGTCGGGCTGGCGGAAGGCGCCGTGAGGGAGAGCAAAGACCGCATCCGCGCGGCAGTGAAAAACTGCGGTTACTCTTTTCCGGCAAAGAAGATCACTATCAATTTGGCGCCAGCCGATCTTAAGAAAGAGGGCTCCGCCTATGACCTGCCGATGGCGGTGGGAATCTTGGCCGCCGAAGGATTGATCCAGAGGGATCGTCTCAAAGAATACCTTGTAGTAGGAGAGCTTTCTCTCGACGGGGAGGTGAAGCCAGTCCGGGGAGCCTTGCCCATCGCCGTGGCGGTAAAAAGGGAGGGACTCAAGGGCCTCGTCCTTCCGGAAATGAATGGCCCGGAGGCTGCGGTCATTCAGGAGATCGAGGTCCTCGGGGTGCGGCGCCTTCCGCAAGTGGTAGAATTCTTTAACGGCGAGAGATCCTTCAGCCCCACACGGGTGGACCTGGAAGACCTCTTCAAGCAACACTGCCAGTACGACTCCGACTTCAGCGATGTCAAAGGACAGCAGCACGTAAAGCGGGCGTTGGAGGTCGCCGCAGCCGGAGCCCATAACGTGATATTGGTGGGTCCGCCGGGCTCAGGCAAGACGATGCTGGCAAAGAGGCTCCCGACCGTCCTGCCTGATTTGACTCTCGCTGAAGCCTTGGAGAGCACCAAAATCCACAGCGTCGTGGGCCTGCTGGACGGGAGGCCTATTATCGCCACGCGCCCTTTCCGCTCCCCTCACCACACGATCTCGGACGCCGGCCTCGTGGGGGGAGGAACCATCCCCAAACCGGGAGAGGTCTCGCTCGCCCATAACGGCGTCCTGTTCCTCGACGAGCTGCCGGAATTCAAGCGCAATGTGTTGGAAGTCTTACGCCAACCCTTGGAAGACGGCAACATCACCGTATCCCGCGCCGTGGGATCCATCAACTATCCGGCCAGCTTCATGCTGGTGGCCGCCATGAATCCATGTCCTTGCGGATTTTTCACCGATCCCCAAAAGGAATGCGGCTGCACCCCGCCGCAGATTCAACGATACCGCTCCAGGGTCTCCGGTCCTCTGCTCGACCGCATCGACATCCAGATCGAGGTGCCGGCGCTTCGCTACCAGGAGCTGGCCAGCCGCGATCCCGGCGAGCCCTCCTCGGCGATCCGACAGAGAGTGAACGCTGCCAGGGAAATCCAGCTCAAACGCTTCCAAAAAAGAGGCATCCACGCCAATGCCCAGATGGGAACCAGGGATATTAAGCGCTACTGCGCTGTCCAAGAGGGCGCCGAAAAGTTGTTGGAGGTCGCGATAAACAAGCTGGGCCTGAGCGCCCGGGCCTACAGCCGCATCTTGAAAGTCGGCCGCACCATCGCCGATCTGGAAGGATCGGAAGAGATCCAACCGGCCCATATCTCGGAAGCAATCCAGTACCGGAGCCTGGATCGGAGAATGTTCTAGCCTTACTCATAACACCGAAGGAGAGTAGCTGTGGGCGACAAGTGCAGGACTCAGGGGATGAACGGTCGCGGCCGTCCTCGTGAGCGAAGGGTAGACTCCAAGCCCAAGCGTTTTGCTATCCAGGTCTGCCAACCTTCATGACCATAAGGCCGACCTCGCTGAGCTGACAACCTCAACACCTCTAATTTGTTTCTTTCCTAGGCAATCACGACGAAATCAATAAACTGCTCCAAAGCGGCAAGTACCGCTGACATAGCCTAGTGAGAGTTCCGAGTATCGGGGCGTTAGGTGTCGAGCAGAACATGCGAGGAGGAAAGCTCTGTTACGGGTCCGTCTATGCTCAACCTGATGTTCACAGCCGTCCGTCTGTACCTGCCTGGCTCTTTATGAAATTGCCGGGGTCGATTTCTGAAGTGTGGCATTGAATTAGGTGATGATTTCTTGGATAATTTCAGCCTCCACAACCTCACTTCATAAGTAAGGTGCGCTTGCGTGGAGAGCCCGCAAGAAAGGCAAATCCGGTAAGCCGACCTGCGGGAGATAGGTGGATTTATGGCACGAAAAAAGAGATTGAAAATCTGGCAAATCTGGCACGTGGAACTCACACGACCGGCTTCCCGCCGTACTGATGGCGACCGTCGCTGTTATCAGATTATTGCTCGCCTTATTCGTGAGGGAAAGAACTATTGGGTTGCAGTCGATACAACAGCCGATCCGCCGAGGTCGGCGTCCTTTGCCGTGTTCGACGATTATGGTCGCGAAGTCAAGCCCGACAAGGCTGTGTCGAGACTGTTGTCGAAGCGGTGTTTGCACAAATGTTTTTTCAAAACAAATAACCTACAGTCCAATATGACTCAGGGCAGCTATACCATGCCACACGTCGGAGAAAGCTACGACGCCCGAGCGGAGGGATGCCGTTTCTGCCAAGTCATAGCGGTACCAGTGGGTTCCAATGCTCTATGTTATGCGATACGTGACGGAAACCCCGTGACACCTCTTCACACGCTCATCATTCCACGGCGGCACGTTGAAAGTTTCTTTGACCTTCACGGCGGGGAACGAAACGCACTCTTTGCTCTACTGGACGAGATGAAATCGGACATCCAACACAAGGACGACGCGGTTGAGGGCTTCAATATTGGGGTCAATAACGGTGAAGCGGCTGGCCAGTCAGTGCCTCATGTCCACGTCCACTTGATTCCACGCCGTCGCGGGGACGTTGAGCATCCACGTGGGGGCGTTCGTGGAGTAATACCAAGGAAAGCAAGCTATTGACTCATCGGTTTACGGTATCCTGTGAGGTTGTGTATGGCGATAGAGATGCCAACGTCGAACGTGGGTCGTGGTGCCCGGTTAAGCATGTGGAAGATCACACCACCTGGGGCGATTCACGCCACGCGAGGCAGGGCGTAAGGCTATCTCAAAGCATTGTCAACTTTCAATAATTGGATTTATCCCCTTTTCCCTTTTCTGATGGTAAGATGCTGGTAATCGAGCGTATTTGAGCTGCGGGATGCGGCGGATAATAGATCGGATTCGGGAGAAGGTTCGCAGCGGGCAATATGCGTTGACATTTCACGCCATTGAGGAAATGGCGGAGGAAGAATTCGAGGAAGAAGATTTCGAGCAGGCCATGATTGCGGGTCGCATTGTTCGGAGACAAACGGACCGGTTGGGCCGCCGCAAATATACTGTCGAGGGTTTGGCGCGTGATGAGAGATGTCTCCGAGCCGTATGTCGATTTTCAGATTCCAGAGCATCGCTGGTGATTATTACGATATACGATGCAACCGATTATTGAAGGAGGTCGCTATGGAAAGTGATCGTTGCGATTTTTGCTCCGAGGGCAGGCTAAGGTCACAGCAGGTGCGTGAATATTATCGCACCGCAAAGGGCCTCGTCGTAATCGAAAAAGTCCCAGCCTACGTTTGTGACAAATGTGGCGAGCGATATTACGACGCCAGCGTGGCCAAGCAGATGCGTCAATTGGCCAAAAAAGGGAGGCGCATCAAAACAAAAATCTCTTTCCCATTGGTTCATTTCCAGGAAAGAAAAATCTCTGCGTGAGGATATGGATGGCAACTCCCAGCGCATGGAAGCGGCGCTTCATCGCCGTAATTCACAAATGCAAGCCTGACGCGAGTGCTCCTTCCTACGCTGGGGATGACACCGACAAGAGGAAGAAAAGTAGAATGTCCCCTTTTCCCTCCCCCCTTTTCCCTCGTCATCCGTTACCCCGATGTTCCGCCATAGGAACCGGAGGTGGACAATGAAAAAAGCTGTTTGGTTGCTCATAATGCCTATGGCGTTGCTCATCACGGTGGCCTTACCCCCCCCCTTCTCAGTCATGGGCTCAGGCTCAGGTTCCGATACCAGAATTTTACGGAATATATGCCGTCTCGGACGGAAAACTCGCAAGGATAAGAAACGTACTAGAAGATAGCCGGGCAGCAGATTTTGGGATAAGACGCCGTTCGGCGATTTCAGTATCCAGAAACGCCTATTTTCTTGTGTATGGGACTTCGATTAATCCCCAGCATCTCGTCTTGGCTCAACTGGAATTTCAGCGCCAGTTCAACGCATGGAGCCAAAAACAAAACATAGCTGTCAATGTAGGCCCTGTAAAAGGACACGCCAACCTCTGGCGCATAGTTCCGAGATCTCCTCTTGACGACGGTGCCTATGCACTCGTCCCGGGCGGAGCGTTTATGTATGGTGGTGCCTACGACTTCCAGGTAGGGAAAATGTCATCTCTAAGATCACAAAGCGAAGCAATCCCCCCTCCTAAGACTGCGACGTTGAGCCCCGAAATTCACAGATTTATTCGCAGGGGCGGAGTAGAATTGTGGCCTTCGAACAGTGAGTTTCAGAGCGAGTTTTTTGCGAAGTTTGCTGTTGATCCATATGTGCGCGTTGTTCCTTGGAAAGGCAAAATCATAGGCTTTAGTGGAAAATTTGTCAGGCCTCTCGAAGGAAACGCCGGCGTTTTTGAAGCTGCTTTAAATCATCTAGTCATGAGGGAACTTCCTTCTGGCCGATTCACAAGGGCTGGCGAAACTGCCCTGCTCGCTGGTCGCGTGCGCGGCGTCAGACGTGTCCCGTTGTCTTTATTGGAGTGCCCTGGCTGCGGAAGCACGCTCGTTAATGTACCAGAACTGGACTTTATAGCCGTGGACCCAATTGCTCGCTCGTCCGCAGGAGAGGTTCTCCCAGCAGTTAAGCCGCAGTCTCAGTCTAGGCAGGCTGAAGACCACCGGGCAAACATTAGTGATTGTCCGGGTTTACAGAAATCACTGCACTCTTTGGTGTTGAATGAGGAAGTGTATGAGGTGGGGAAGGTCCATGGCACCACACCTTTCTTCCTAAAAAACGGCAGCATGCCAGTGCGTGAGCCGGGGCTGGCACGCGACCTGGCCAAGGCGGCGTGGGCTTATGAAAACGTGATAAAGAGCCCTTCTTCTTTACAGGGCAAATCTAACGTCTCGATGTATCTCAACACATACAAAGGAATTCGGCGCTGGGAAATCACGCAGGATATCCTTGCCAGGGCTTTTGTTGAGGCCACTGTTGCCGGAATAACTGGGGGCGCTTCATTGGGAAAGACCATCCCCGGGCTTACGTGGGGTGTCGTACGAGATCAGTTCGTCTTCAATTTAGAATTTTACCTTGGACTCACAGCGCGCCGGGGACTTGAGAGAGCCCTTGCTCATTACCAACAAATCGAAAAGCTTTCCTCCAGGTCCTCAGGATCAAAAATCGACGTGAAAATAGCCGGCCAGATTTACGATCTCTATCAAGAAGCTCACACGTTGGAGCTTGCCTTTGGCCGACTTCTCGTAAGTCTCATGCCCAAAACCGGGCTTGATTTGGTGAAAAGGGCTCTCGATAGCGTTCGGAACCAGCTCCTGCAAGGGCTTCCGATCAAAAACGACCCACTTACCGTCGGCGATGCCTTTAACCTTTTACACCTCATAGCGCAGGAGATGAATGCCTATCCTCCGCTAAGGGAGTTTTCGGAGAAATGGTCGCTTTCAAAGCGACTTGTCCGGGCAAACGCCCAGACGATATCTTCCTGGAGCGACCAGGCAATTAAAGGTTGTCCGAATTTTGAAGGTGCAGCTAAAGGGTCTCGTGGGAGAATGTCTGGCGGCTCGCCTGGCACGGTGACAACCAACAACGTTGCGGGCGGCTCCCCTATCTGTGGAGATGCAGTTAGTCTTGGTATGCCCACTGAAGGAACCGAAAATTCTGGGCCCGTTGAGGTCAAAATCAGAAATGATTGTTGGTCCGGGTGGATCAGGATGCCTGCGAATTCTGTCAATTACTACTTCCAAGAGGTTGCCGGGAAGCCATTGCACGTTCGTTTTCCACACGGTGAAGAGCAGAAATTGCCGCAAAGCGGCTCGGATCTTTTCAATAAGGACGGAAGTTCTTTTCAGCTCCGCGGAGAGGGCCGGGTGGTGATTTTCACCATTAGTCCTCAGGCCTTCACAGGAAAGTCGGAACTTCTCCCATGACCCTTCACAGTCACAAAAGATCAGCTTTTGCCCATCGTTTGGGCGGCTTGGGTGCGGTAAAGACGTATCGAACAGCTTTGGCCGCCACCGTGCTTTTGCTGCTTGTCTCAGCTTGTGCTTCAGACTCAGGGCCGAGCAAGGCTGACTTGAGGAGGAGTCTCGCCACTGAGCTTCCGGCCTACGTGGAGGTAGCCAGTTTTACCATAGAAGCATCCCAGAGTGCTGGTACCAAAGTTGAGCCTGTTTATCAGACGAGGTTTCGGGCCGTGCTGAAGTTGACCGCCGATACATTTACGGAGGCCGAAAGAGCTAGGGACGTGCTCTTCGTGAAATCGCTAAAGAGACGAGGGGACGAGATCGAGGTTTTTGGGAAAACTCAATCGTTGTTGTACGGCGGCAACTGGCAAACAGCGGTGAGCCTAGACGGCTCTCCGTTGGCTCGGCTAGGGAAACCCCTCAGCATGTTCTCGGCGGCAAGAGTTATCGTTAAAGGGAGCCGAGAAGAGACAGAATATCGTGCTGAAGTGGAACGTCTAGAGAGAGAAAAGATGGAAGCTGCAAGGCGGGCTGCCGAGGAGAAAAGGCGCGAGATGGAATATATGAGAACAAACCTTCCTGGACGCTGGCGGACCGGATTTGAGACTCTTCAGTTTGGCAAAGATGGTTCGGTGAAACTTGTCAGCCACGACGGCAAGCGGACGGTCTCCGGTGTATGGAGGCTTGAGGGCGACAGGCTAATAATAAAATATAGTGACGGTGCCTTTGCCGATTGCAGAGTGCAGAAGTTCTCGGTCAATGAACTTGTTGGCCTGTGCCAGGACGGACAAACTTCTGTATTGAGGAGATTAATAGAATAGCAAAAATTCACAAGGCCAACTTATAAAAACTCGGCATACTGAAAATCGGTTTTGGCAGACTCGGCCGGGACCTACCCGTGTTGGTCAACCCAACACGGGGGTATGAGGTGCCGCAATTTGTCAATTCAAGAAGGAGGCAAAGATGAAAGTTGATTTTTATAGCAAGATCATCCTCACATTCATTGCCATATTTTTAGGGGTCATCGCGTTGAAGCCTTTGCGCCCTCTCCCAGTAAGTGCTGCAGCGCCAGGAATTGTTGGTCCCGCGAAATTCTGGCAGATCCAATTTAGCGCCGACGGCGGCCTGGTGACGTTCTTCGATCAGGGCACAGGCGAGCTTTGGCGTCTTAACACCGGCAGCACACAGTTCACGTATTTGGGCCGTGTTGAAGCGATGGGCAAATTCAATAAAGCCCGGTGAACTTGGACAGGGAGACAGCGAATGCATAATGAGGAGGATTGGCAACGCTTTGAGGTCGCTAGAAACGAGATCACCCAAGAATCACATTTGCTTTGGCTAAGGTTCACAGCGTTTGCGGCAATGCATGCGGGCTTGTTCGCCCTCGTTTCTTCCGTAATTCAGTCTTTCCGCTCCTACTTTATAATTTTTGGCGTATTGCTGGCTGTATTGTGGTATGCCACCCAGGTGAAAAGCCGGTGGTATGAGAATCGCTTTCGAACCATGTATAACGAGCTCGCGGGAAAGCTAGGCATGCCGAAAGATGGGAAAACAGAGAGCAACAATGGGAAAGCATATACGTTCGCCAATCGTGTCGGTCAAGCATTGCCGAGCACAAGTGATTTAGCGGCTATTGTCCCGATAATAGTGACCGGCATATGGTTATTCATGTTAGTCCAAAGCTCCTTCGCCGAATAATTGAACAGCAGGCCCACTTCGCAAAGAAAAAGTCGCGTGGCTCAACTGAGCGATGGGCTGACCTCGATGGCCATAGTCAGAAATAGGCTGAAGCCCACGTTGCATTTCTTGGCCAACTTGTCGCTTCAGACCGATTGCTTAACAGCGTAAGGATAAGGTTTGCGTCAGGCACTACTTCGGTGATCAAAGGAGATCTGAACATGGCGGGTATCCCAGCGGTAAGAAAGGTATGGCCAGTCATCGTTATGGTGTTTTTCGTCCTTGGGTGTCCCACTGCGGGGATGACTCAAACTGGACCGCCTTCAGGAGCCGTTTTGCGGAAAGAGGACTCGCAATGAATATAGCCGTTGAGGTGGTGGGGTTGGAACTTCAGAAGAAACTCACCCAGCTCGG
>Ga0137796_10001907_pt1 | contig 11494 bp, 12 predicted proteins | sample OV2TP3_FD_97704 | JGI IMG/M metagenome (GOLD analysis project Ga0137796, IMG submission 97704)
CGGGTTCTCGGGTCACTTCGATCCGAAACACCCGCCGGTCCTCGGCGGTAAATTTCCAGCCGAGGCGCTTCTCGAAGACCAGGCGATGGGTCCCTGCGGAGACCGCTTGGAACTCGAATGACCGGCGCCCTGAATCAACCGCGTTGCCGTTGGCGGTGCGAACGTACTCGTCGCTCACCAGCACGAGGGAAGCCGGTTCGTACACCGGCACCCACAACTCTCCTCTGGTCCGATCCTCCCACAGGTGAATCTGGAATGTGCCGCCGGCGACGACTCTCATCGTCTTGGCATCACGATCCGCTTCCTCTCCTACATCCCGGCCTGACACACCCCTCCTGCCTCTTCAGAGCTTCCGTCGTCCTCCTACAAACACCTGCCCGCCTTCGACGCGGACTTCATAGCTGCCGACGCAGTATCCGCCTCCGTCCATGCCTTGTCCGTTCCGCACGTCGAACGACAACTCATGCCAGGGACATGACACCACACAGCCCTTCAGCCGCCCTTCCCCGAGCGGCCCTCCCTCATGAGGGCACACATTGTGGATCGCGTAAAACGTGCCGGCCACATTGAACAGGGCGATGGGTTTGTCGTTGACGTGGACCACCTTGGCTTCGCCCTGGGGAATCTCCTCGACCCGAGCGACTGGCTGAAATTCTTCCATACTACATTCTCAGCGTGAACTTTAACTCCATGCCCGGTTCTACGCGCTCCCCTCTGATGAACCCGACCTCCGTCTCGATAATGTATCGGGCATCTTCCGGGGGTGGGCCGTACAGGGGGCACGGGTCCGCCGGACAGGGCGGAGCATTCTCTAACAGATGGACGATGTGCTTGCTCTCATCAACCCAAATGATATCGACCGGAATCTTGAAGCCCTTCGTCCGCACGCGGTGGCGATCCGAGGTCTCAAAGATATACAGCATCCCCCCATCAGGCGGCAATCCTTCCCGGAAAGCCAGACCAAAAAGCAGTTTTTCCGGCGTGCTGGCCACTTCCGCTTCGATCTGCTTGCCGGTGGGGAAGGTCACCATGATGATGTCCGTCTCCTTCGGGTTGGACAGATACCAGCTCCCGATCAGCAAGAGGATCGCCAGCGCGATGAGGACGACTACCCGGCCCCGTGTTGCCATCCTGGCAGGTCTCCGGACCCGCGGCCTAGGCCCATTGGCTTATAAAAATCAAGCGACTAGGCCTTTTGTTTGCGAGTTTTGCGATTGACTTGGAATCCAGGCGCATTTTAGAATGGCATCTCTTTACGATGACTATCTCGGGTTCAGCCCGGGTTGTCAATACCGAGAGAAGGAGGCAAGTTGTATGGCGCTCTTAATTACTGATGAATGCATCTCCTGCGGCGCCTGCCTGCCGGAATGCCCCAACGAAGCCATTTTTGAGACCCGCAGCGATGCAGAGGGCAAGGGATACCATGTGGGTGAAGGCCAAGGCGTGGGCGACAGCATTTATGTCATCACGCACGATCGCTGTACCGAGTGCGTCGGTCATTTTGATGAGCCGCAGTGCGCCGCGGTCTGTCCGGTGGACAATTGCTGCGTCCCGGATCCGGTGTATCCGGAAAGCGTCGAAGTCCTCCTCGAGAAAGCCAAGAAACTGAACCCGGACAAGCAGATTGACGACCACAAGGTCTGGAGCGGCGTCCGAAGCTAGCGCCGGTCGAGCGGACATCCCGATCAGCAGAGTGGAAACCCCATCACCCGATGGGGTTTCTTTTTTCCAGCCGCGCCTTGAGCCTTCCCAGCCTCATGCTATAATCACTAGCGAGAAGGGCCGTTCTGCCACGCACCGGGAGGTCAAAACCATGCGTATCAGATGGGCAGTGCTCGGGATTCTCTTGCTGAGCCTGTGGGCGGTCATGCCGGCGGCGGCGGGAACCGGTGATCTGTCCTCGATCATCGAAAGCTTCGTCACGAAGCAGTTTCCGGAGGCGCACAGTCATTTTTGGGTGGTGAACGCGACTCAGTGGCAGGATGATGACGAGGTCGTGATCGACCTGAATACGATCGTGACCGCGCGAGGTCAAGCACAGACCGAGAACCGGTTTCTCCTCCTGATCGTAGCAGGAAGACTTGAGGCGGCTCAGAATATTCCGCTCGACGCCGCCGTGGACTGCCAGCCCGAGCAGGCATGAGCTCCATAGCTCGTCCCGGGCGCGCCGGCACTTGAACGAAGACACGGCCGCCTCACCGTCTCCGGGTACCCATTGCTCCAAGATTGCAATGGGTGCCCTCGCACAAACGTGCTGCTCGGGTACCCGTTCTGACGGGTGATTCCTCGCAGCGTGCGCCTCGCTAACCCATCGTCCATGCCAACGTTGTCCAGGGCCGCATAAAGGTCGAAGCCGACCATAGTTTACTTAGCTCGTCGGGGGTGCGCCGGCATTCGGCCGATCCATTCTCGCTAACCCAGTTTCAGGACTGAGGACTGGGCACCCGTTGCTCTGCGGAGTGCAACGGGTGCCCAACGGGTGCCCAGGTTGAAGCCAACGTCGCAAAAAAAACGCCCGTCTGCCGTATAACAGACGGGCGTCTGTCGTTCCAGAGGGAGCTTACTTGATGATCAAGAACTTGCCGCCGATGTGGGCCGGGTGCAGATGGCACTTATAGACCATAGTGACGCCCGTCGTCGCGTAGAACAGATCACTGGTCGGAATCCCAATGTACTTCGTCTCGCCAGGCTTCAGGACCAACTGAGCCTTCAAGACGGTCGGCGCGGCGAACTCGGTATCCGCGGTCAAAAGGAAACCATGCTCGGCGCTGGAGTTGTTCGTGACTTTAATGACGAACGGGCGCCCTGGCCTGGACTTGAAATCAATGATCATCGCGGGCGGATACCAGACCTTGGCATTGCCGATCTCAAGCGCAAATAACTCCTGATCGACGACGAGCTCCTTGAACGGCTGGCCTACCACGGAACCGGTCTCAAGATCCCCGATCTCTACCCCGCCGGCCTGCAGAGCGAACGCTGCTGAGGACCCGGCTACAATAAAGACAAGACCGATGAATAGGGACACCAGCATTCTGCGCATAACCTACCTCCTTACCTGAGAAAAGAGTGAGAGGTTAATAATGAAGAATCAGCGACACCCTGCTCGCGTTCATTCAGCCCGCCGAAACCCGCGCTCTTATAGCACAGGCCCACCCGTTAAGCAAGGAGGTTGTTTTCTGGAATTTACCGGCGTTTTGGCCCACGCGACACACCGTCGCTCGCTCGGATTCCCATGAATTATCTAGGAAAATCGTTGGAAAAGTCTCAGCGGGCCGGCGTGCCTGTGCGCGCGTCCGGCCTGGCGTCGCGATCCCGCCCGACTAACAGATCGTACGGCGCGTAATCGTCCGTGAGGACGATCCCGGACGGCCAGTCGAGCTCCAACCGGGAAGACAGCAACCCGATGGCCTCAATTGGAACTTTGCGGTCGGCTGCGAGCAGGCTCAGCTTGACAGGAAACCCCGGGTCGCGCAGCTCGGCAACCGGCCCGCCCGCAAAAAAAAGCAGGTTCTGGGCGCCGGGCTGGTTGGTCCGCCACGGACCCTTCACGCCGTAGGCCTCTATGTCGGGGAACACGGTGCGTAACGTGGTCACGACCGCTCTGGCCCGCGCCCGGTCGGGGCCCTCCCCGGATGACGCGAGATTGATCGCCAAGACTCCGCCAGGGCTCAGATGTGAACGAAGCTCGGTGAAGAATTCCTGGGTCGTCAGGTGAAAGGGAATGAGGTGCCGGGCGAAGACATCGAGCCAGATGAGATCATAGCGGACGGCACTCGACCTCAGGAACACGCGGGCATCCTTGACATGGATCCGATGCCGGGGTGCGCCGGGGTAGCCGAAATACTCCCCGGCCAGGCGCACGACCGACGGATCCACCTCCACGATGTCCAGTTCAAGCTCTGGCCAGCGCTTGGCCAACCACTTGGCGAGCGAGCCGCCGCCGTGTCCTAAAATGAGGGCGCGCCTCGGCTCCGCGGGAAGGGCCAAGCTGACCAGCATAAGCTGACTATAGGGGAGATACAGCTCGACAGGATCGACCTTCCACATGACGGTGTGGAACGTGCGGTCCAAGATCAGATAGCGAAACAGGTCATCATCCCGCACTCTCACCTGTTGATACGGGCTGTCTTCCTGGTACAGAGGGGCCGGGAGGACCAGCATCGGATTCAACGCCAGCCACGCCATGAGACCGAGCCCTCCCACCGCCGGAGCCATCTTGCGCACCCCCACCGTCATCGCCCGTCTCCACCAGAGCAATCCCAGGAGAACCTGCACACCGCCGAGCACCGCCACCAGCGTCAGGCTTCCGAGCCAAGTCAGGAGATAAAAAGCGGTGCCCCAGGTACCGACCAGGCTTCCGACCGTCGAGACGGCGATCATCCCTCCGGTGCGTTGGCCCAGATGGCCGAGATCGGCGATGGACAGGCGAAGCAGAGCGGGCAAGGTGCCGCTGAGACCGAACGCGGGCGGCGCCAGAAGGACCCCCGCCGCCACGCAAGGCCCCCACCGAGGATCTTCGATCCAGGCCGACAGCTTGAACATCACCGGCTGCCCCAGCCACGCCAAGAGAAAGGTCCATGCCCCGGACGCCAACAAGAGGGCCGCCAGAACGGCCCCGCTCCGGTGCCGATCCGCCAGCCAGCCCCCCATCGCATAGCCGCTGCTCATGGCTGCCAGGATGACGCCGATCAGCGCTCCCCAGACGAAGAGGGAGTTGCCAAACACCGGAGCCAGCAGCCGGCTGCCGAGGATTTCCAGCGCCATGACGACGGCGCCGGTGATGAAGGCGGTGGCGAACAGCCACAGTCGAGACCACTGCGGGTTAGAGGCGATGGCCATATGAGCTCATGGGGAGGGTAGTACCTGTGACGAGTGGATGTAGGGCGTCAGGGAGTACCGGTCAGAGCGAGCCCCAATTCTTGAAATAGCGGAGCAGGTCGCGCACCGAAATAATCCCCACAATCTGGCCGTCCTGACTGACGGCGAGGTGCCGGATGGCCTTGACCGCCATCAGGTCGCTCGCCTCGTGGGCGGACCGGTCGATTTCAATGGAGATCACCGGACTGCTCATGACCGCGCCGACCCGTTCGCGTGCAGGATCCAGGTTGCAGGCCATACCCTTGCGCACGAGGTCGGTCTCGCTGAGGACACCCACATACGACTGGTCGTTCTTGACGAGCAACGCCCCGATCCGCGCATCCCGCATCATCCTGGCCGCTTCAGCAAGCGTCGCGTCCGGGCTGATCGTGCGGAGGTCCCGGCTCATCATGACCGCCAGCGGCCTCGCTATTGCTCCGCTCTGCACAGCCATGAAGCGACCTCCTTAGCGCGCATTATTCATGACCGCTTCTACTGCAATCGCACATTCGCTGCTACGGCAAGCTGGCATGCGGACTTCGCAGCATGCCAGCGGGCGGGCTCGCCGCTCGGTCGGTCAACGTGCTGCAGGGAGCACGCCTCCCTCCTTCGCGGCTCCACGCGCCCGTCTCGCAACGCGACTGCGCGATTTCGTCACGAACCGTCATGAATAATGCGCGCTAGCAGCGAGGCGAAAATTGTACTGAAACGTTCTGGGGGTGTCAATCGAGGTCATCCGCTCAAAAGAGTTTGCAGCATGGCCGCATTTCTTGTTATATTTCGCGCCGCCGCGCTCTGCAGGACCGTCATCCGGCACGAGCCGAAGCGGAGCAGCGGGGAGAAGGGGTTCCCATGCATATCAGCGTCATCGGCACCGGGTATGTCGGGTTAGTGACCGGATGCTGCTTTGCCGAATTTGGGCTGACGGTCGTCTGCATGGACACCGACGTCCGAAGAATTGCCAGGCTGGAAAAGGGCGATGTGCCGCTGTACGAGCCCGGGCTCACCGAATCGGTCGCGAAGGGATTGCGGGATGGCCGATTAAGCTTTACCACCGACATCGCCAAGGCGGTCGATCAGGCTCTCGTCATTTTTATCGCGGTGGGGACGCCTTCCCGCTCCGACGGCGCCGCCGATCTGTCGTACGTCGAGGAGGTCGCGAAAGGGATCGCCCGCTACATGACCGGATACAAGGTCATCGCCACCAAATCGACCGTTCCGGTAGGGACCGGAGAGAGAATCAGGGATGTGATCCGGGCGCACCAGACCGAGCGGTATCGGTTCGATATCGTGTCGAACCCCGAGTTCCTCAGGGAGGGCTCGGCTATCGAGGACTTTCTCCGCCCCAACCGGATCGTGATCGGCGCAGAAAGCGCGGAGGCGATCGCGATCATGAAAGACCTCTATCGGCCGCTATACCTCATCGAGACGCCGTTCGTGATCACCGATGTCGCTTCGGCAGAAATGATCAAGTACGCCTCGAACGCCTTTCTGGCCGCCAAAGTCTCCTTCATCAACGAGATCGCCAATCTCTGTGAACGGGTCGGCGCCGACATCCAGGTCGTGGCCAAGGGCATGGGCCTGGACCACCGGATCGGAGCGAAGTTCCTGCACGCCGGGCCGGGCTTCGGAGGTTCTTGTTTTCCCAAAGATCTAGCGGCGTTGATTCAGACCGGCGAACAGGCAGGTTGCGAGATGCGGATCGCCCGTGCCACGTGGAAGGCCAACGAGGAGCAACGCCGGATCATGGTGGAGAAGATTCGGACGGCGCTCGGCGGGGTCAAGGGGAAGACGGTCGGCGTGTTGGGCCTGTCGTTTAAACCGAATACCGATGACCTGCGGGAGTCACCGGCCCTGTGGATCGCCGAACAACTGCTGACCGAAGGATGCGCCCTCCGGGTGTACGATCCGGCAGCCCTCGAGGAGGGAACCCGCGTGCTGCAAGGAGCCGTTCCGTGCGCGGACGCCTATGATGCCGCTCAGGGAGCCGACGCCTTACTTCTGATCACGGAGTGGAACCAATTCCGCAACCTGGACTTTGACCGGATCAAGTCGGCGCTGCGGCGTCCGCTCTTCATCGACCTCCGCAATGTCTACGAGCCGGAGCGCCTTGCCGCATTCGGGTTTCAGTATGTCTCGGTGGGACGGCCGGACCGTCTCCCGAAACAGGGCTGAGGACCTCCTCACGCCTCACTCCTCACTCCTCACGCTGTTTTCGGCTTATACCCCATTCGATCGAGCACCTTGACGATCTTGGTCTTGAGCGGCTCCTCGGCGTCCGCCAACGCGACGGCGAGCGGCTCGACCGCGGGCTTGCCGATCTTGCGGATAATCTCGGTCGCCGATTGGCGGAGTTCATCCTCCTCCGACACCAGGAGCTTGATCAGCGACGGCACCGTGGGCGCCCCCAGTTTGATGAGGGAATCATACGCGCGCTGGCGGACGTCGCCCACTTCATCGCCGAGGGCTTCGATCAACGGGCCGACCGCTCGCGGGTCTCGGAGATCGCCGAGCGCTTCGGCCGCGTACTTCCGGTTCAGCCAGTGGGTGTCCTTGAGATCCATCAGCATGGCATCCGCCTTGGCGGTGTTCGGATCCTTCGGGCGGATCTTGAAACCCTTGGCAAGGCGCTTCCCGCCTTCCTCGACCACCCGGATCGTGGCCCCGTCTCCGGGCTTGATCCTGGCAAGATCTCCGAGAGCTTCTTCCGCCACCTCCAACATCACCGTCTTGCCGTCGTAGGCCAGCAGTTCCACCTCCAGTTGCTTGGCCTGCAGGTTGACGGACACCACTTTTTCGGTGACCAAATTAAACCCGTCCTTCTTGATCCCGCCTTTGGGACCGATTTGAATCAGCTTTGGAGCTTCGTCCGCCATCGTGTTACCCGCGATGCGTGATCCGTACACCCATCACGCATTACGTCTTCGCGCTCGGTTTCCAGCCGAGGCTGCTTAGCGCCCCCTCCACCGTTTCCTTCACCATCTCGTTTTCATCTTCGAGCAACGGGAGCAACGACTCGACCGCCCGCTTATCGCCCAGTCTGGCCAAGGACTCCGCCGCGTTGCGACGGACCAACCAGTCTTCATCCTTGAGCGCGTTCAGGAGCGGCTCCATACCGCGAGGGTCGCCGATCTTCCCCAGCGCCTCGGCGGCATGCCGGCGCACGATCCAATTGTTCCCCGTGAGACTTTCGACCAGAGCGTCCACCGCCCGCACGTCCCCGATCTTCTTGAGGACCCGGGCCGCATCCTCCCGGACGGTCGCGTCGTTGAGCGCGGCGACGAGGCCGGGCACCGCTCGAGGGTCCCCGATCCGTTCGAGGGCAAACACCGCCGCGGTGCGAACGGCGCCATCCTTGTCATGCAAGGCCTTCAACAAGGGGGGAACGCTTCGCAGGTCCTTCAGCTTGCCCAAAGCCGTCGCCGCCTGTTCCCGAACCATCCACTCGTCATCGTCGAGGGCCTCGATCAAGGCATCCGCCGCCGCGGGGCCAGCCTGGACAATGGCGCTGGTCGCAGCCTCCCGGATGACCTGATCCTCGTCTGCCAGCAAGCCGATCAGGCGCGTCAACGCCGCAGGCCCCATGCGACCCAAGCCGGCCGCCGCATGCTCGCGCAAGGCCTCGTTTTCATCCCGCAAGGCCGAGAGCAACTGATCGATCCGATCCACCGGATGGTCCTCCGGCCGTCTTCCCTCACTCATCAGCGCCGTCCCCCGCTGGTTCGCCTCCCGGTACGGCCTGGGCGGCCGCGGCGGCGAGCTTGTCCACGATCACTCCGGAGTTATAGGACACGAGGCCGTCACGATCGGTCTTGAGCCTTTGGAACAGCTCCTCGTGCGGACGCAGCACCTCGATGTCTCTCACCTTGGCCAGCGCCTCCACGGCAAAGATCCGCAAGGGCCGAATCGGGATGGCTTCGATCAGGAGCTCCACCGGCCTGGCGTCGCCGATCAGACCCAGGGCCTTGATGGCCAGCTCCTTGACGCCGCTATCCTTGTCGGCCCGAAGCCGTTCCATCAGTCCCTCCACCGCCCGTACGTCGCCGATCTTCCCCAACAAGTCCGCGGCGGCCTCGCGTACGATCCAATCATCATCCTCGAGATACTCGATCAGGATCTCGACGCTCGGACGGCCGATGGCCAACAGCTCCTGAACCACCTCCATCCTGACCTGTTCCCGCTCCCCGGGCTCCTCGATGCCGCGCAGCTTGTCGAAGGCTCCATCGATACGGGTCCGGATCGCGCTCAGCTTTCTGAGCGTCCTGACCGCGATGTCCCCGAGCGCCGGGTCCGTCATGGCATCCACGAGAGCATCGGCGGAGCGAGGATCAAGCAGGTGTTCCAAAATCGTCCCGGCGGTCACGCGAGCCGTTTCGTCCCGGTGCCTGAGCATGGCACCCAGAGGCTCAATGGCGTTTGGAACGACGCCCAACAGCCGGATGACCAGGTCCCGGTGCTCTTCATCGGTCTGCTGGTGCAATTCCTGCACGAGCGCCGCCGCAGCCGCCGTATCCAGTACTCCGGCCATTTGTTCCAGGGCCACGGCTCCCGCCTTGCGAACCGTCGCGTCCCCATCCTTCAGCAGCCGCACCAGCGGGACGCCGCATTGAGGGTCTTTGATCCTGGCCAACATGCCAGCCGCTTCGATTTTCAGCGCGGCGCTTCCGGTGTCCAGAGCCTTGATCAGCCCCTCCACCGCTTTGGGGCCGCCGGACAAACAGGCCGCCGTCGCCCGCATGCGGCGCCAGTCCTCCTCGTGGACCAGCTCGGAGATGAGCGTCTCGAGACTTTCTTTGGGCATCGCGTAAGAACTTGGCTATTGATCGCCAGATCACCGGATTCTGTTCGCCCGCCAGCCGACTCCCGCTAAGGCTTCTTTGACGTGGTACAGGATGTTGCCATCCTGTTCTTTCTTGAGAACTTCCAGCAGATACGGTACGGCTTTCTCCCCAAAGCGGACGAGGGCGGTCGCTGCTTCGCTTCGGATGGTGGTGTCGCGCAGCGCTCCGATCAGCGCCGGGAGAGCCGCCTCATCACCGATCATCCCCAGCGCTTTGACCGCCGCTTCCATGGCCAGCATTTCTTCGTCATACCGGTCCTCGCCGCAGCCTTGGATCGGCCGGCTCTGGGCTGGCCTGTTTGAGCCGGTCACCACACCGATCAGCGCGGGAACGGCCCGTCGGTCCCCGATCTTCCCCAACGCCTCGATGGCCAGCGGCCGAAGGCCTGCTTCATTCATGGCCACCAGCAGGAACTGGACCGCCCGGGCATCACCGATCTCCCCGAGCGCCCGGGCCGCGTCCTCTCTGATCGCAGCGTCGCGGTCGTTAAACAGGACGCCGAGCAGCGGCTCCACGGCCTCGGGCGACCTCATCTTACCGAGGGCCTCTATCGCGTGCAATCGAACCAGCCACTCGTCGTGCGTGAGCGCTTCCAGCAACAACGGGACCGCGGGCTTTCCGATGCCGACCAGCGCATCGGCGGCATCCTCACGGACCGCTTTCACCTTATCATGCAGCAGCGGCATCAATGGCTTGATGGCTCGAGGATCCCCGATCCGACCCAGCGCTTTGGCGACATGCATTCTGACAATCCAATCGGGACTCTCCATCACCGCGATCAACCGGTCGAGGACGCGGGCATCCCCGATCTGCGAGAGAATCTCTGCCGCCGCCTCCTGAACCCCGAGATCCCGATCGAGCAGGCAGGCCCCGAGCGGGAGAATGGACGCCTCCCCGATTCGGGCCAAGGCCTGCATGGCGGCCTGACGAACGGCACGATCCGGGTCTCTGAGGGCCTCCACCAACGGTCCGACGGCCCGGGTATCTCGAGAGGACCCCAGGGCTTGCGCCGCCTCTTCGCGAATGGCCCAGTCCTTATCTCTGAGGGCCGCGATCTGTTCCATGACGCTGTCGGCCATAACCAAGTATTCCGCTTTCCAGCCACGGACCTTAACACAGCTTTTTTCGAGCGGTCAACACTCCTCCCCCGGCCGAAGTCGTGTTGACAGATTGAAGCCACATGCGTCACTATGCTAACCCGCATCATTCATGACGGTTCGTCGCGAAAGCACGTAGTCGCGAAGCGAGACGGGCGCGTGGAGCCGCGAGGGACCGAGGCGTACCGGGGACCCGTTGCTCTGCTGAATGCAACGGGTGGTCAGTATGTCGACCGACTGAGCGGCGAGCCCGCCCGCCTGCACGCACACTAGGCGCGTGCAGGCTTGTCGCAGCCGCGAATGCGCGATTGCAGCAGAAGCGTTCATGAATAATGCGGGTTAAGACTTTTACTGGTATCGCTATGCGAGCCACGGAACGCTGAATCTGAAGGTGAAGGAGGATACAATGAGCGCCACAGCCTCTCGTACAGTGCGCGCAGTGCGTGTCGTTGCCGTCTTCGCGGCAGTTCTGGCAGTCCTCGCGTTCGGCTTGTCCGTCCCGACCGTCTCTGCGTACGAAGTTTGGATTACGGACCAATCGGACACCGCCAAGGAAAGCGGCGGCTTCCTGTACATCTACGACGGGGCCCAGTTGGCGGCCAATCCAGCAGGCGCAAAGCCGACGGTGACGATCGATCTCGCGGGAGAGGTCAACAAGTTCTGCGAGGACGCCACCAAGAAACCCGTCCGCCGGCCGCA
>Ga0137796_10001909_pt1 | contig 11493 bp, 11 predicted proteins | sample OV2TP3_FD_97704 | JGI IMG/M metagenome (GOLD analysis project Ga0137796, IMG submission 97704)
GGCTGCGCGGAACATAAGCGGCAAGCTCGTCAAGGAGTCCGGCTGGTTCACCAGCGTGTCAATCACCTCGCGCGTCACCGGCCCGACATATTGATCGTTCACTTGCATCATCGGGGCGGCTTCGCAGGCGCACAAACACTCGACGGTGGACAAGGTGTATCGGCCATCCGACGTCGTCTCACCCGCCTTAATGCCAAGCCGTTCAGAGACCGACGCCAGGCAGCCTTCGGCTCCTCGGAGGGCACAGGCGATATTGCTGCACACCTGGACGTGATACTTTCCTACCGGTTTCTGATGGAAGAGGGTATAGAAGGTCACGACCTCGTGGACATGCGATGGCGCGACATCGAGGAGCTTGCCGACCCACTCCTCGGCCTCGAGTGAAATCGCGCCAAACCGCTCTTGAATCAACCGCAACACCGGCAGCATCGCCGCCTGTTTCCTCTCATACTTCCCAATGATTGCTTCTGCCGAAGGACGAACGGATTCGAGGTCGCTCATCTGTTGTGCTGAGACGTGCCGTCGATTCGCGGCGGAGGCAAACGCAGTGTGGAATGTGGAATGTGGAATGTGGAATAAGAACCACTCCGAATTCCGAACTCCGAATTCCGAACTCCGATACTGCTCTTCATCGGTCGAGTTCCCCGCCGATCATATTCACTGACCCGAAGGTGGGCACGATGTCGGCCACCATGTCGCCGTTGAGCAGCTCTGGCAGCGCCGCCATGATCGTGAAACACGGTGGGCGCACGCGCACCCGGTAGGGCCGGTCCGAGCCGTCGCTCACCACGTAAAAGCCCAGTTCTCCGTTGGCCCCTTCGACCGCGCTGTAGTATTCACCCTGCGGCGGCCGGATCCCATGGCCGATCATGATGAGCTTGAAGTGATGCATCAGCCCTTCGATATTGCCGTAGGTGTCCTCCTTCGCCGGCAGCACCGCGCGCTTCTCCGGCGCGTTCACCGCCTCTTGGAAACCGCGGGTGGAGCCTTCCAGCGTGGGATCAAGCTGCACCCGAACACCATGGAATCCGGCCACGCGCCCCATCTTGGCCTCGTCCACCATGACGTCTGCCGGCAGGACATGACCCTCGTAATCGACGTTGAGGGGGCCGGCCGGAAGCTGGGCCAGCGCCTGCTCGACGATGCGCATGCTTTGTTCCATTTCCTCCATGCGCACGAGGTAGCGATCGTAGTTATCGCCGTGCTCTCCCGTCGGGATATCGAACTGCATGCGGTCGTAAACAAAGTACGGCTGCGCCTTGCGCGTATCGAGTGGTACCCCGCAGGCACGAAGAAACGGGCCGGTGATGCCATAGCTGATCGCTGTCTCTTTGGAGATGACACCGGTATCCTGCATCCGGTCCATGAAGATGCGATTTCGGGTCAGGAGTGTGTCGCACTCCAGGAGGACTCTGCGAACGTCCTCGAAGGCTTTGGGGATGCGCTCTGCAAATCCGTCGGGCAGGTCCGCCTTGACCCCACCCACCCGCCCGTAGGAAATGGTCAGGCGAGCACCGGTGACGGACTCGATCAGCTCCCAGAGCCACTCGCGCGCTTTGATCATGTAGAGGAAGACCGTAAACGCGCCCACCTCCATCGCCGAAGCACCAATGCAGGTCAGGTGGTCGGTGATGCGGGAGATCTCGCTCAAGATCACCCGGAGGTAGTGGCAACGCTCGGTAGCTTCGATGCCAAGCAGCCGCTCCACCGCAAGGCAGTAGCCGAAGTTATTGATGAGCGGAGACACGTAGTTCAGGCGGTCGGTGTACGGGATCACGTTATTGTACGGCCCGCGCTCGCTCTCCTTCTCGAATCCCCGGTGGAGGTAGCCGATCTCCACCTCGGTGCTCATGACCCGTTCCCCGTCGAGCTCCGCGATAATCTGGATGATGCCGTGCATCGCCGGGTGCGACGGCCCGATGTTGAGGAACATGTGCCTCGTATCAGTGGTCAATGGTTGGTGGTCAGTAGTCAGTGACTTATCGTGAACACTGTGTTTTGCTGTCATCTCTTCGCTCTTCACTAATCACCGACCACTATTCACTGACCACTCAGTTGATCGGCCCGATCAGGGGTTGGCGTTTGCGGATAGGATAGTCCTTCCGCAGAGGATGGCCCTGGAACGCCTCGTACATGAGGATGCGCTTGAGGTTGGGGTGGCCGGTGAAGCGGATGCCGAACATGTCCCAGACCTCGCGTTCAAACCAGTCGGCGGACCGCCACAGCGGCGTCAGCGAATCCACGATGGGATCGGTGGCCGTCAGAGGGACTTTGAGGCGCAACCGGTGATTGCGCGTGGTGGAATAAAAATGATAGACAACCTCAAAGCGGAATTCGTCGTTCGACACGCCGCGCTCCCACACTTCGGCCAAGGCTTTCGGCTTCATGTAGTAGGGTAGCGGCGAGGGGGTCGTGAGTGTGGGGGAACTGCTGAGCACTTTTCCAAATTTCAGATAGTCAAGACAAGACAGATCCATAAGGACATCGAAAGCCATCGCTGGGTCGTCTTTCAGGGAGCGCGCTACGTCCAGCAGCCCATCCCGCTTCAGGAGGACAGTTTCCTGCCCCCGGTACGCGTGGCTTGCCAGGACGTATTGCGGGAACTCCTGTTGGACGCGTTTAGCGACTCCTGTATTCATTTGAAGTGTTGGTGATTACGGTGATTTAAGGGCATGATTACGGTGATTAACTGCCCGAATCACTGTAATCAGCTCTTTTAATCACCGGAATCATCTCTCACAGGTGAGCTTCCGGTCGGTGCGGAACCCGGAGCGCTTCAGGGCGGGCTGATGGATCAACGGCACGCGGAGCCTTCGCACCTTGAGCAATCTTCTCCTGGAGTTTGAGGAGGCCGTCCAGGACGTTCTCCGGACGCGGTGGACAGCCAGGAATGTAGATATCGACGGGCAGGATCGTATCAATCCCCATCACCGTCGCGTAATTGTCATAGAACCCACCGGTGCACGTGCAGACGCCAAAGGCCACGACCCACTTCGGCTCGGTCATCTGGTCATACACCCGTCTGAGGACCGGCGCGATCTTGTGGCTGATCGTCCCGACGACAAAGAGGACATCCGCCTGGCGCGGAGAAAAACGCGGAAAGCCGGCTCCAAAGCGATCCATATCGTAGTGTGACGTCGCCGTGGCCATGTACTCCATGCCGCAGCAGGCGGTGACGAAGGGGTACTGAAAGATCGAAAACTTCCGCGCCCAGCCCAGTGCGGCGTCCACACGGGTTGTCATCCAGTTGAGTTTGGTCACGTCGGGAAGGCCAGGCTTCATTGCTTTATCGCTCAAACTCAAGTGCTCCTTTTTTCCAGGCGTAAAGGAAACCTGCGATCACGATCGCCAGGAAGAAGCCCATCTCAATCAGCCCAAACCACCCTAGCTCTTTGACCAGGACCGCCCAGGGAAAGAGAAAGACCAGCTCGACGTCAAACACGACAAACAGCATCGCCACGACATAAAAGTGCACCGGCAGTCGGCCCGCGGGAAGCGCAATCGGGTCCTTACCGCACTCAAAGGGCTTGGTTTTGTCAGGGTGGGGCCGGTGGGGGCCGAAGAGAGCGTTGGCAAAGAGCATCACCAATCCCACGAGAAGGGACAATGCCGCGAAGAGTAAGAGGCTCATGTATTCAAGCATGAGGCGTCCTGTAGGAAGTGATTGTGAATTTTTTCACAATCTTGGAGTTTTAAAATGGCTTCGGCCTGCGCGGCCGACGCCTTAGCTAATGACTATGACACTACTATAACACCGCTTGTGGGGTACTGTCCATCGTGAGGCAACGCTGGTCCTATCCCAATTTGGTGGCTTACACAGATTGTCCTGAGCGATGACACGCGGGTCCTGAATCCGGGTCATCAAGTTTGTCAATCCGTGTAATCAAATTGGGACGCCGCCGTAACGCGAAGAAGAACTTACTTGTGGTAGTCGAGGCCGCGTTCCAGGAACTGATCGTCCATCCGCTTGGGCGCAAAGTAGCTGCGGACGAACGTCTTGATTGGCTCGATGTCAAACTGCCGGCAACTGTAAATGTCAATGGAGATGAAATCCTTGGGTGTTAACGTATGGAGCTGGATGCCGCTCTCGACTAAGGGGATCCAGCCACTCAGCCCCGCCTTGTCAGGAAACCGCTTGCCATCGGTGCGAAAAATATACGGTGGCGACTGAGGCTCGACCTTCAACACGCGGACGATTTGCTCAAGGAAGTCGTAGCACAACCCGAGATCGTCACAGGCACCCTTTTTGCACTCGTACAAATCCAGCAAGAGCTGAAATCCAAACGGTGGAGCAACTCGGCGCCTCGGTCGACTCGGCTCTATCTCAACTGGCGCCTCAATGACTTGCGGCATCCACACCCCCTCTGCTCATTCCAAGAAACTCCCCCGGAAAAACAGACACCCCGACGACAATTCGTCGGGGTGCGAATGACCGGCCGTCCACGTTGTCGATCTCAGTTCGATCATGCCCCTCGTGTTCGTACGCTATCTGAATGGAATACTAACTCAACCACACCAAATGTCAATAGGAATCATGAGGGATCGTCCGATTGTTTTCATGCTATACTTGTTGCCCCATGATCGCATCTTCCCCGAGTAACAGCCTGAAGCGGTTTCTGGCGTACGTGCGCCCGTACCGCGGCATCTTAGCACTGGCCGTCTCCTGCGGCGTGATCCGCTACCTGGTACCGCTGGCCTTGCCGTGGACGGTCAAGATCCTGGTGGATGAACTCCTCCCGGCGGCCGGCGACGCCAGGCCGCATCTGCAGCTCCACGTGCTGATGGCGGGGCTCATCGCCCTCTACGCGGTCTATGCGGTGGCCAGCTACTGGCGCTCTTACCTTGCGGGCCTCGCCGGCCACCGCGTCATCTTCGATTTGCGCCAAGCCCTCTACCTCCATGTCCAGCGCATGAGCCTCAGCTTCTTCGACCGCCAGCGCATCGGCGAAGTGGTCTCCCGCATGACAACCGATATCGCCTCGGCGCAGAACTTCGTGGGAGCAGCATTCGTCAACACGGTGATGGACCTCTCGTGTGTCGCCGTCATCATCGCCCTGCTCTTCGCAGCGCACCCCATGCTGGCCCTGGTGTCGCTGACCGTCCTGCCCTTCTATGCCTGTATCAGCTACCACCTGCAGAAGCGCATCCGGGCCAAGAGCCGCGCCATGCACCGCAAGCTGCAGGAGATGTCGGGTGATTTGCACGAGCAGTTTGCCGGCATCTCGACGATCCAGGCCTTCACGCAGGAGGAAGCCGAAGCGCGGGGGTTCAGGGAACAGAGCGAAGAATACCTCGACACGGTGCTGGGCAGCGTCAAACTCCAGTCCTTCGCGCTGGGGGCCACCGGCTTTCTCACCGCCCTGGGGCCGATTCTCGTCTTGTGGGTGGGGGCGTCGGAGGTGTGGGCTGGCCGCATCAGCGTGGGAACCCTCATGGCGTTCTACGGTTATCTCGGCATGCTCTACCAGCCGATCCAGCGGCTGACGGAGCTGAATTTAATTCTCGCCAACAGCCTGGCGGCGATGGACCGGATTTTTGAAGTCTTTGACACCTTCCCCGAAGTCCAGCAGCAGACGGATGCGGCACCACTGCCGCGGGTTCGCGGCGAGATTGCGTTTGAGGATGTCGGCTTCCACTATGAGGGCCGCGAGCCGGTGCTCGAACACGTACGCCTGCGCATTCCTGCGGGAACAACCATCGCTCTTGTGGGTCCCAGCGGGGCAGGCAAATCCACGCTGGTCAAGCTGCTGCCGCGCTTCTACGATGTGACCGGTGGGCGCATCACGATCGATGGGACGGACATCCGACGGGCCACGCTCAAATCGCTGCGGCAGCAGATTGCGATTGTCCCTCAGGAGCCGATCTTGTTCAGCGGCACGATCGCCGACAATTTGCGGTACGGCAACCCGCAGGCGAACGACGCGGATGTCCGCTGTGCGGCGCGAGAAGCATTCGCGGATGCCTTTATTGAACAGCTGCCGGACGGTTACGAGACCGAGATCGGCGAGCGCGGCGTGCGGCTGTCAGGGGGGCAGAAACAGCGGCTGGCGATCGCCCGGGCGTTTTTGCGCGATGCGCCGATCGTCATCCTCGATGAGCCCACCTCGGCGCTGGATGCGGAATCGGAGGAACTGATCAAGCAGGCGCTGCGCCGGCTGCTGGAGGGCCGCACGGCACTCATCATCGCCCATCGGCTCTCCACAATCCAGCACGCCCACCGGGTCATCGTCCTCGAAGAGGGACGCATCATCGAGCAGGGCCGTCACGAGGAACTGCTCAGCCGCCCCAATAGCCTCTACCGGCGCTACGCCGAACGCCAGCTGGCATCCCATTAAAACAGGGTCGCCGTCTCTCCGGTGATCATGGCGATCGTCTTCAGCAACTCTGGAAAGTCCACTGGTTTGGTGAAGTAGGCGTCAGCACCGTGAGCGAATCCCCGCAGCTGATCGACGGGACCGTCCAGGGCCGTCAACATGACGACGGGCAACTCCCAGGGGTTGAACTGCTGCCGCAGCGCGCGGCAGACCTCATAACCGCTCTTGTCCGGCAGCTTGAGATCAAGCAGCACCACGTCAGGCTGGTAATCCAAGGCGCAACCCAACGCCCCCTCACCGGTGGCCTCCACGCGCACCTCAAATCCATGAAGTCTCAGGCACTGCTCCAGCACGCTGGAAAACCCAACTTCATCCTCAACGACCAGAATCCGTTTCTTCCGCTCCTCCATCCACCCTCCTCTCGAAACACAAAGCGCCCTCAACTACTTGAGGGCGCTATCACTTCCACTGTACCTGAACCGCTAGGAGGGTGTCAAGGCGGGCAAGAAATTAGTGGTTTGACTCGTCCCACGACTTCGCTCGGGACTCGCTCACCACTATCCTGAGCGAGCAATGCGAGTCGAAGGATAGAACCGTCCCCATTTTTCTGATAAGATTGGCGGCATCATGTGGCTGAAGATCCTGGCGGTCAGCGTCGTCTGTCTGCTCGTGAACATCCCGATGGGGGTGATGCGCGAGCGCTCGCGCAAATTCTCCCTCCAGTGGATCCTCTGGATCCACGCCTCGATCCCGCTGATCATCGCGTTGCGCATCGGCCTGCACCTGCACTGGATCGCCATCCCCATCAACATCGCCGCCGCCATCGTTGGCCAGGCCATCGGTGGCGCCTCCGAAAAGACCGGGGTCAGACCCCAAAAGGGGTCTGACCCCTAATATCGGGCCATCTCCGGGTCTACTTCTTCCGCCCACTTGTCGATGCCGCCGTGCAGATGCTTGAGCTTCTTGAAGCCGAAGTGCTCCAGCGTCTTGATCGCCTGCTGGCTGCGCGGCCCGTGGTGGCAATGGACGACGATCGTATCCGCCGTATCCAACTCGTTGGTCCTCAGGTGCAGCTCCGAGAGCGGAATGAGCTTCGCGCCTTCGATATGCACAATCTCGTACTCATGCGGCTCGCGCACGTCCAGCAGCACCGCGTTGGGCTCGCGCTGCAGCAGCGCTTTGATTTCCTTCGGGCTCAAATCGTAGGCGCTCGTGTCCAGTGCCTGCTCCTGGCCGCGCCCTAAGCCGCAAAATGCCTCGTAGTCAATCAGCTTCGTGATCGTCGGCGCATCACCGCACACCGGGCAGGAAGGGTTGCGCCTGAGCTTCACCTCGCGGAACTCCATCTTCAGCGCGTTGTAGAGCAGCAGGCGCCCGATCAGCGGCTCTCCCTTGCCGATGATGAGCTTCACCGCTTCGGTTGCCTGGATGATCCCGATAATCCCCGGCAGCACCCCCAGCACACCGCCCTCGGCACAGCTCGGCACCATCCCGGGCGGCGGTGGTTCAGGGTACAGACACCGGTAGCACGGGCCCTTGAACGGATAGAACACCGTCGCCTGGCCGTCGAACCGGAAGATCGAGCCGTAGATGTTCGGCTTCTTCTGAAACACGCAGGCGTCGTTCACCAGGTAGCGCGTCGGGAAGTTGTCCGTCCCATCGATCACCACGTCGTAGCCCTTGATGAGCTCCAGCACGTTCTCGCTGGAGATTTTCGTGTTGAACGTCTTCACCTCGACCTGCGGGTTGATCGCGTTGATCCGCTCCTTGGCCGACTCCACCTTGAGCCGGCCGACATCCTCGGTGCGGTGGATGATCTGCCGCTGGAGGTTGGTGAAGTCCACCTTGTCGAAGTCCACGACGCCCAGGCGGCCGATGCCGGCCGCAGCCAGATACAGGCCCAGCGGCGAGCCCAGCCCGCCGGCGCCCATGAGTAAGATGCCGGCATCTTTGAGCTTCTCCTGGCCATCAATGCCAACCTCCGGCATGATCAAGTGCCGCGAGTAACGCAGAATTTCGTCGCGTGTCAAATCAGCCATCTCTATCCTCAACTGCGCTCAATAGCTGAATAGCTCAATGGTTCTCACAAACAGCCATTCAGCTATTGAGCAATTGAGCGCCGTTTAGAATGTGAGTACCTTGTCTGCTGTGGCCACATCCTCCAGCAAAAACGCGGGCAGACCACGGACTTCGTCAATCTCTGGCACAAGATCCTCCTGCTGCAGTCCGCAGATGGCCAGCGACGAACTGCAGACGTAATACTTCACATCGCCGGAGGCCTTGATGTCCCGCAGGAGCTTCGGCACGTCGTTCAGCTCGTGCTTCTTGAGCCGCATCTTGACCGCGGCGTCATCCCGAGCGTACGCTTCGGAAAACTCCATCTTGTTGATGTTGACTGGCGTGAGCCGGAACACCGATTCGTCTCGGAAGAACACCCGCGCTTTCATCTCCGAATGCACTGCCGCCATCAGCAGCGTGAGAACTTGGATCAAGTTGTTCGTACTGCCACCAGAAACAATCACCGCCAACGACTTCATCGTTTGGGACATGGGACATGGGACATGGGACATGTCTCCTGTCTGCTGTCTGCTGTCTCAGCGTTAATAGACAGGCTCATCCGATTCGGGCACCTTCGGCACCGGCACGTCCTCAACATCCGCCAGCGGGTGCTCACCGCCCTCCGTCAACAGCTTCACCAGCGCCGCATCCCCAACCCGCGCGCACCAGGCGGTGAACGATTCACGACCCTTGCGCTGGCCCTTAAACCCGAGCAGCAGACGCTCCAGCCGTTTGGCACATTCTGTCGCGGGAATCTTGCGCAGGACCGGATGATTGAACGACATTCCCCGCCCGACCTGGCCGCCGACGAAAATATCGTAGGCGTCCACGACCTGGCCGTCCACCTTCGTTTTCGACCCCATCATCCCGATGTGGCCGATCTGGTATTGAGCGCAGGCGTTGGGGCAGCCGGTGATATGCAAACGCAGCGGCTCATCGAGCGCCACCCTTCGCTCTAGGTATTCCACGATGTGTCGGGAGCGAGCCTTCGTCTCGGTGATCGCCAGTTTGCAGAATTCGGTACCAGTGCACGTCACGACACTGCGACGCACCGGATGCGCATTGATAGACAACCCGACTTCCGCCAAGGCCGCAAGGACCTTCTCCACGTTGGCCTCGGCTACGTTCAGCAGGAGGATGTTTTGCCTGACCGTCAGTCGGATCGTCTTGCCGTCACCGTAGCGCCGGCACAAATCCGCCACCCGCCTCATCTGCGCGCTCGTGATGCGGCCCACTAAGACCGGTGCCCCAATGTAGTAGAGACCGGCCTGCTTCTGGGCATGTACCCCAATGTGATCCCGGTACGTTTCGGGCGGCTCCTGAGACTCGGCCGGAGCCTCCTCGAGCTGACGCCCCAAGCGCTCCTCCAGCACCTGGCGAAACCTCGCCACCCCCCAGTCATGGATCAGGTACTTGAAGCGCGCATGGTGCCGTTTCTGTCGGTACTCAGGGCTGTCCCGCCAAATGTCAGTGATGCGGCGGACGACTTCAACCGCCTCTTCAGGTTTGACAAAGACGTTGAGCCGCTGGCTAAAAAAGGGCTGGGTGGAGAGTCCGCCGCCGACTCGTAAATCAAATCCCGTCTCGGTATTTCCATTGCTTCCGGAGGCGGATCCGCCCTTGGCGGACACGTGTCGGATCGTACCAGTAAGCGCCACGCACTGGATCTCCGGGTGGGCGCACCAGCTGCGGCATGCCATGATACCGATCTTATATTTTCTGGGCAGGTCGGCGTACTCTGGACTGCCGAGAAAATACTGGCTCACGGCCTGCACGACGGGACTCGCGTCAAACAGCTCGTCCTTATCGACGCCGGCAACCGGACAGCCGACCACGTTACGCAGGACATCGCCGCAGGCACCACGTGTGGTGATCCCCACAGACTCCAACCGTTTCAGAATGGCCGCCGCCTGGGTGACGTGCACCCAATGGAGCTGAAAATTCTGCCGCGTCGTGATATCCGCGTAGCCTTTGTTCTGTTTCTCGGTGATGTCGGCGACCGTTTCCAGCTGCTCTGGTGTCACAAAACCGTTGGGCTGTTTTGTGCGGAGCATGAAGTATCCTTGCTCGTGCCGGTGCGTGTAGAGGCCGATCCATTTCGCCATGAACAGATCGTCTTCCGACAGGCTGACCTCGCCCCCGGCGGCGCGCTCGAACAGCTTGAAGACGTCGTACGGGTTGCCGTAGCGTTTCTTGATCGCTTCAGAAGGATCTGGCATCGTGCAAAAACCATGCTCTCATATTTTATTAAACAAGTCAACAAAAAGAGGAAATAGGAGGGTTATTTAATACCGAATTGCTTTAGTATAACTTTGCGATTTGCCTGCGCCGCGCACTTCAACGCTCTTGAAGCCGCTGCGCGGCAGGCAGGCCGACGTCGTGCCACCACTGGTCGAGCTCTGGGGTGAAGTATTTCACGCGGATCTTCTTGTACTCTTTCGTGCTGAAGAGGCTCTTATGGGGGAAGGTGCCGACGCGATCCTCGATGCGCTTGACGATTTCCATACAGGCAGAGTATGTCTCGGCGTGAATCATCGTAAAGAGGGGGTACGGCCAGCTGGGGTAGACAGGCCGGCGGTAGCAATGGCTCACTTCCCTGAACAGCGCCATCTGCTCACCGACGGCGTCTACGCGCTCTTCCGGCACCTGCCACACCACCATGGCGTTGGCCTTAAAGCCCGCGTTGCGGTGGTGGAGAATCGCGGCAAACCGGCGCATGTAGCCCAAATGCTCCATCTTCCGTGCCCACGCAAACAGGTCCTCTTCGGTGGTCTCCGCTTGCTCGGCCCACACCCCGAACGAGATTTCCAATAGCGGGAGGTCCTCTTGGAACACGCGGATCAATCGGATGTCCTGATCGGCCAGCGGCGGCTTCATGGCCATGCGGCGTTTCTCATCGTAGATCTCTTCGGGACTCTCTAACCCGCTCTCTTGACCCGTCAGGTCAAGCTTGACGCCGATCTTATAGAGCCGGAGCGTTGGGAGGATGATCGTTTCCTCCGCTTCGGCGAGCGCGTGGAGGATGTGGATGACCCGTTCCAGCGAATCGCCGGGCGGAACGGCGATCGTAAACCAGATGTTGAAGGGGTCGTTCCGCTTGTAGTTATGGGACACCCCGGGG
>Ga0137796_10001911_pt1 | contig 11492 bp, 9 predicted proteins | sample OV2TP3_FD_97704 | JGI IMG/M metagenome (GOLD analysis project Ga0137796, IMG submission 97704)
CTGGATGAAGGTGACAGGGAAACCCGCTGGATGAAGGTGACAGGGAAACCCGCTGGATGAAGGTGACAGGGAAACCCGCTGGATGAGCGGAGTCGAAGCCAGCATCCCCTCCAATTCCTTCATTCCCTGCTCGATCTCACACTCCAGCCTGGCGAGTTCGGCGAGGAGTTGCTTCGGCGGGGTGTGCTTCACCTCCTCATGAACCACTTCCTTGTAGCGGTTGAGGCTCAGATCGTAGCCATTGGCGGCGATGTCCGCCTTCGGCACGCAGAAGCTCTGCGCGGTGCGAGGGCGTTTGCGCTCCGCCTTCTCCCGTTGCTGCCAGCGCGCCAGCACGTCGGGCAGGTTGTTCCTGGCGTGTTCCTCCCCGGTGAGCGGCTGGGCAGGGACGGGGCCGAGCTTATCCTCGGGCAGGAGCGGCTGGCGTTTGTCGTCCAGGCTCCAGCCGTCGGCGTCCACGTCGTAGAACCAGACGTGGTCCGTGCCGCCGGAGTTGGTTTTGGTGAAGAGCAGGATAGCCGTGGAGACACCGGCGTAGGGCTTGAACGCCCCGCTCGGAAGTGAGATCACGGCGTCGAGCTTTTGCTCTTCAATGAGCATCCGGCGCAACTCTTTGTGCGCCTTACTCGATCCAAAGAGCACGCCGTCAGGCACGATGACGGCGGCGCGTCCGCCGGGCTTGAGCAGGCGCAGGAAGAGGGCCAGAAAGAGCAGCTCGGTCTTCTTGGTCTTCACCACCTGCTGGAGGTCTTTGGCGCAGTTCTCATAGTCGAGCGATCCGGCGAAGGGGGGTTGGCGAGGACGAGGGTATATTTCTCATCCTCTCCGGCGTGGTCCTGCGCGAGGGAGTCGCGGTAGGTGACGTCGGGGTTTTCCACGCCGTGCAGCAGCAGGTTCATGCTGCCGATGCGGAGCATGGTGTTGTCGAAGTCGAAGCCGTGGAACAGGCCGTGGTGGAAGTGCTCGCGGAGCCGGGCGTCGCGGAAGATCTCGGGGTGATGCCCGCGCAGGTATTCGCCCACGGCCACGAGGAAGCCGCACGTGCCGGAGGCCGGGTCGCAGATCACATCAGTGGGCTTCGGCGCAGTCATCTCGACCATCAGCCGGATAATGTGGCGCGGGGTGCGAAACTGGCCGTTCTGCCCGGCGCTGGCGATCTTGCCGAGCATGTATTCATAGAGGTCCCCCTTGGTGTCTCGGTCCTCCATCGGCACGTGGTCGATCAGGTCCACCACCTTGGCCAGCAGTTGGGGCGTTGGAATGGTGAACCGCGCATCCTTCATGTGGTGGGCGTAAGTGGAGTCGTCGCCGCCCAGCGTGCGCAGGAAGGGGAAGACATGTTCACCCACGACAGTGAACATCTCGCGGGCCTCGAAGTGTTTGAAGCGGGACCAGCGAAGCTGTTCGTAGGGGCGCTTCTTAGCGTCTTTTCCCTCCGGGAAGATGCGACGCTCCATGGGCTTCTTGAGCCGGGTGGCTTTGTTTTCCTCCAGGGTCTGGAGGTCGTCGAGCCGGCGCAGGAAGAGCAGGTAAGTGATCTGCTCGATGACTTCGAGAGGATTGGCAATGCCGCCTGCCCAGAAAGCGTCCCAGATGCGGTCGATCTGGTTGCGGAGTTCGCCGGTGAGCATAGGTGAGGACTTTCGGTACATCGTAGGCGATTTTTGTATCGGTAGATCGAGGGCGTTTTATCTATTAGTTGTATCGCAACATCGAGGGCGATACCCTGTATTTTCCCTTCTGGGAGGGCTGTTATAGGAACTCAACGCCCTCGATGTAGTGATAGACGCCCTCTCATAAGCATTCGCCCTCGATGTTGCGATAGTTCTCACATAGGTTAATTCCTTTATTCCTCGAAAAACATAAAAAGCCGCACCTACCCAGATGCAGCTTGCCACCGTTGTCTCTGTCTGCTATGTGTCCGAGCGCCCATGACCCCCTCCGACGTGGGACGTGCGAACCGGCTTGAACTGCCGGGAATTTACGCCGGGGGAGAGGGAGCGTCAAGGGAAAAAGAGGCCCGGCAGGGAGAACTTAAGTTGTAGCCTTTGCCAAAGGAAACACCTCCGTCTTCCGTTCTTCCCATAGGGCGTTTTATAAGAACCCATGAGTTTTTGCCTTGGGCATTTCTTTGGTTTTTTTGAAAAATTCTGTTTCCGTGATCTCTGTAGGCCATTCAAGGCGTACAAAGATCTCATACCTATCATTTTCCAGCTTTCTAAAAAAGACAGCACGCAATTGAATCAATGCGTTGATATCTCGGATCAGGGCTGTAAAGGGGTTACTCAATTTACTGTAAGCCGAACTTGTTTGTTTCTCAAGATCGTCCAATGTCAAAAAGTCAACATCCAGAAGTAATTTAAGGATTTTGATCTGTCGTTCAGCAATTACCCGCTTCCTTGCTGTTTTTAGCCGAAGAAAAAGATCAAACATAACATTTCGAAAGAGCGCTTTGGAAATATGTTTTTTGATTTCATCAAATAAGCGTCTGCACTGAAGTTCAACCCCTTTCAGTCCAAAGACCAGAAAAGGCGTAAGGTCATAGTCTCCTGTGCGCACTGCTGCTAAGCTACTTAAGTATTCATTTTTTTCTTCATAGTAATAATTTGACATCGCAATAAAAAGCGTATCCCGGAGTCCTGTCCTTTGAAGAAATAGCGCCTCAAGAGCGCGAGCCGTTCTTCCATTACCATCAAGAAATGGATGCATGGCTGCAAGATGATAATGCAAGGCAAGGGCCTGAATCAAAGGATCGTGTTCTCTAAATTCTTGTTGTGTTGCTCGAACTAATTCAGAAAACGCTCTTTCGCACTCTTCCCCTCCTTCAACGCCACGATGTCGAGGGGCACCGAAAGTAACATTTTGATCCTGACAACGAAGCCGACCTGGAGGGCAATGGTCGTCGTCTGCCCCTGTTATAATCTGTCGATGAACTTCAAGAATCAAATCAGCATTAATGGGATAATCATTAGGTAACCTTGCAATCCATCTATACGCTTGTATCGTCGCAGAAGCCTGCCGCTGTGACCTTGTATGAAGTTGCTCTGGAGTTTGAGAAAGGGCTGCATCTAACTCCTTTTCCGTAAAATCAGCCCCTTCTATACGAGATGTACCTGCAACCTCGCGCTTAAGCTGAATGGCCTGTAACTGTTCAGCCCAACTTTTTTGATAGGGGATAGAAGTCAAAGAAAGAACAACCGCCTTCGCAGCAGTAAGCTGGTTACTTACTGCTATCTTATCATATTGGATCCACTTGGGAGGGAGTATATATTTTAGCATAGATACAAATATAAACAAGTTTCATTTTCAAGTCAATTATTTCTATATTTATATTAAATTATTATAAATATTAATTTTATTAACTATATTACAGAATTTATTTTGAATTTATTTCTGTTTCATTTTTTAATTCGTTTGTGGCTCATTTTGCCTGTTGCCTGTTGCCTGTCTCCTGCCTTTACTCGATCACCACCTCCATCCTTCGGTATGCCTCCCGCAGCGCCTCCTCCACGCCGTCGGGCCCCTCCCCGCGCGCGAAGATGAAGCCGAGGTAGCGGTCCCCCTCCGGCAGCGGCGCGACCTTGCGGCCCGGCGGGACCGTGATCGTGACCCCCTCCACGCCCGGCGTCTGCCTCGCGGCCTCCAGCCCCCGCACCTCCTTCAGCACACCCCTCCTCGGAATCGGCATCATCATCACCCCGGCGGCGCGCCGGTCGAGCCGAAGCGACCGCATCGGCAGGCCTGTGGCGTGGCGCAGGATCACCTCCTCCAGCGACATCCCGGTCCCGAACCGGAGCGCCCGCGAGCAGAGCCCCCCGATGGACCGCGCGGCGACCTCCACGACCCAGACCCCGGTCTCGTTGAACCGGAGCTCCGCGTGGACAGGCCCCTCCTGCAGGCCCACGGCGCGGGCGGCCTCCGATGCCCGTCGCCTGATCTCGTCCTGAAGGGCCTCCGGCAGCCGGGAGGGCGTGACGTAGAGCGTCTCCTCGAAAAAAGGCCCCACCAGCGGGTCAGGCTTGTCGAACAGGGCCAGCGTCTTCAGGTCCCCCTTCACCAGCAGCCCTTCGAGGGCCACCTCCCCGCCCGGAATGTAGTCCTCCACCAGAATCGTTCGGGCCACCTCTCCCCCCCGCGCCGCGGTCCTGGGCTCGGCCAGAATGGCGGCGATCCGCCGGAAAGCCGCCACGAACGCCTCCGGGCCGTCCGCCCGGATGACCCCCCGGCTGGCGGACAGGAAGACCGGCTTGAGCACGCACGGGTAAGGGACCGAGCCGCAGGCCTCCGCCGGGTCGTCCTCCGTGGAGAAGACCCTGCAGCGCGGGGAGGGGAGACCCGCCCCGGCCAGGGCCGCCCGCATCTCGTGCTTGTGGCGCGTGGCCCTCACCGAGGCCACGGAGTTGTGCGGCAGGCCCAGCGCCTCGCTCGCCAGGGCCGCCAGCAGGACCCCCTCGTCGTCCACCCCCACGACCGCCCTCAGCGGGCGCGTCCCGGCGAAGTCCACGATGTCCGCCACCGCCGACTCCGGCCTCAGGAAGTTCAGGGCGAGCGCCCTCCCCGGCGCGGGCAGGGCCTGGCGCTGGTCCGACCCCACGACCACGTCTATCCCCAGCCGCTGCGCCGCCCTGAGAAACGCGCTCGCGCGGTAGGTGGTCGTCGGGAGCAGGAGGAGCAGCCTGAGACCTCCCCCCTCCTCTTTTTTTGCTTGCCGTCGTCCCCTTTTGTGCATATCATACCCGCGTTCGCTTTATCTCCCCCTTTTTTGGAGGCTACCATGTGCGGACGTTTCACGCTGCATCACGCGGGGGAGGAGATCGCGGAGCGCTTCGGCGTGCAGCAGGTCCTCTTCCCCCTCGAGCCCCGCTACAACATCGCCCCCTCCCAGCCCGTCGCCGTGGTGCTGGAGCAGGACGAGGGGCGGTGCCTGGACGCCTACAAATGGGGCCTGATCCCCTTCTGGGCCAAAGACCCCAAGATCGGCGCCCGGATGATCAACGCCAGGGCCGAGACCCTGGCCGAGAAGCCCTCCTTCCGGGCCGCGCTCACCCGCCGGCGCTGCCTCATCCCCGCCGACGGGTTCTACGAGTGGAAGAAGGAGGGCGACGCCCGCTGCCCCTTCCACATCCGCCTGCGCGACGGCAAGCCCTTCGCCTTCGCCGGGCTCTACGAGGAGTGGCAGGCCCCGGACGGCTCCCCTCTGCGCACCTGCGCGATCATCACCGTGGAGCCCAACCCCCTCATGTCGGAGATCCACAACCGCATGCCCGCCATCCTCGACGCGGACGCCCGCGAGGCCTGGCTGGACCCCACCCTGAAAGACGCGCCCCGCCTCCAGAAACTCCTGACACCTTACCCCGAACAGGAGATGGAGGCATACCCCGTGTCGAAGCGGGTGAACGCCCCGACCTTCGACGGCCCGGAGTGCATCCGGCCAGCGCGAGAGTAAAAATAACGAAAAAGGCGATTTATGAACAGGTCCTATCCCATCGTGGACGCCGACATCCACCCCGTCCTCAGCGCGAAGCGCATCGCGAAGTTCCTGCCCGAGCCCTGGCGCACCCGCTACGCCGGAGGCAACCGGGGGCCGGGCAACCTCGGCTACTGGAACCCCAACGGCGTGATGCGCTCGGACACGGCCCTGCCGGACGGCTCGCGCATCGAAGGCAGCCCGGAGAACCTCCTGCGCCACTTCCTGGACGCCTGCGGCATCGCCTGCGGCATCCTCAACCCCGCCGGCAGCCTCCAGATCGGCCTCTCCCCGGAGCCCGACTACGCCGCCGCCGTGGTCTCCGCCCAGAACGACGTTGTCCTCCACGACTGGCTCTCCGCCCAGCCCCGGTTTCGCGCCTCCCTGGTGGTCTCCCCCGCCGACCCCGACCTCGCCGCGCGGGAGATCCACCGCCTCGGCGGCCACCCCGGCTTCGTGCAGGTCCTGATGCCCAGCGGCGCGCGCATGCCCTACGGCCAGCGCTACTACCACCCGATCTACGCCGCCGCCGCCGAGCGCGGCCTGCCCGTGGCCATCCACCCCGGCTCCGAGGGCGTGGGCGTCTCCGGCGCGCCCACCGCCGCCGGCTACCCCACCAGCTACTTCGAGTGGCACACCGGCCTGGTGGGCAGCTACATGGCCCACCTCATCAGCCTGGTCACGGAGGGCGTCTTCCAGAAATTCCCGGCCCTGAAATTCGTCCTGATCGAGGGGGGCGTCTCCTGGCTCCCCCCCCTGCTCTGGCGCTTCGACAAGAACTGGAAGGCCCTCCGGCAGACCACGCCCTGGCTGGACCGCCCCCCCGGCGAGGTCATCTGCGAGCACGTCCTGCTGACCACGCAGCCCTTAGAGGAGCCTGAATGTTCCGAGCACTTCGAGGCCATTCTGGGGATGTTCGACGCGGGCCGGATGCTCATGTTCTCCAGCGACTTCCCCCACTGGGACGGCGACACCCCTGACTTCGCGGCCCGCGCCATCCCCAGGGACCTGCGCCCCCGCGTGATGAGCCAGACCGCGTGTGAACTGTACGGCATCAACTCATAATATATCATGCCTGATACGACATCCCGCGCCCGGCGCGCCTGGCCCGTCGCCAAGATCAGCGAGATCCCGTCCGGCGGGCGCAAGGTCGTGGAGGTGGCCGGCCGGTCCCTCGGCCTCTTCAACGTTAACGGGACCTTCGTCGCCGCCCTCAACGTCTGCCCCCACGAGGGCGCGCCCGTCTGCCTGGGCCGCATCGGCGGCACGACCCTCCCCTCCTCCCCCGGCGAGTTCCGCTGGGGCCGGGAGGGCGAGATCCTCACCTGCCCCTGGCACGGCTGGGAGTTCGACCTGCTGACCGGCAGGGCCCTGGCCGACAGGCGCAAGCGCCTGCGCCTCTTCCCTGTCACCGTGGAGGACGACACCCTCTTCGTCACGATTTAAAGGAGGTCATTTCATGAACTGGTCCGGACGGGCGGCCGTCGTCACCGGCGGGGCCTCCGGCATCGGCGCGGCGACCGCGCAGGAGTTCATCGCCCAGGGCGCGACCGTGGCCATCTTCGACATCAACCAGGCCGGCGGCGAGGAGAGGGTCCGATCGCTTCAGGCCGCCGGGGGCAAGGCCCTCTTCTTTCGCGTGGACGTCTCCGACGCCGACGCCTGCCGCCGCGCCGTGGAAGCGCTGACGGCGCAGACGGGCCGCCTCGACTTCCTCGTCAACAACGCGGCCAGCTTCCTGGCCAGGGGCCTCAACGCCACGACCGCCGACTGGGAGCGAAGCCTCGGCGTCAACGTACGCGGCTACGCCAACACGGTCCAGGCCTGCTTCGGGCCCATGCGCCGGGCAGGGGGCGGGGCCGTCGTCAACGTGGCCAGCATCTCCGGCCACATCTCCCAGCCCGGCCGGTGGACCTACAACGCCTCCAAGGGGGCCATCCTCACCATGACGAAATGCCAGGCCCTGGACCTCTCCCCGCACAACATCCGCGTCAACTCCGTCAGCCCCGGCTGGATCTGGACCCCGGAGCTGGCCAGGGCCGCCTCCGGCGACCGGGCGAAGTGGGAGCCGGTCTGGGGACGCTACCACATGCTCCGCCGGCTGGGAGAACCGCGGGAGGTCGCCCGCGCCATCCTCTTCCTGTGCAGTGACGACGCCAGCTTCATCACCGGCGCAGACCTGCCCGTGGACGGCGGCTACCTCGGCATGGGAAGCGAGGGCCTGGGGGAGACGTCCTCCTTTGCCGGGACGGAATAGAAATGGAGAGACGTCATGTCATATAAACCCATCGCCATAGACCGCTCCGACCGCTACAAGGTCTCCGTGGACGAATACGTCCACTACCAGTCCCGGGGCTTCCTCGTCGTCCGCAACCTGGTCCCCCGCGACGAGGTGAACCTCCTCCTGACCCACGCGATGGACATCCTGGAGGGCCGCGTCCCCCTCCCGAACGTCCAGCCCCCTCCCCCCGGCGCGACCCGCGAGCAGCTCCTGCGCCGCCTCACGCGCATCCACATGCTCCACCGCGTGGACGCGATGCACGAGCGCTTCCTCCTCCACCCCCGCGTCCTGGACGTGCTGGAGGTCCTGATCGGCCCCGACGTGCTCGCCCTCCAGACCATGATCTTTTTCAACGCCCCCGGCATGGGCGGCCAGGGCTGGCACCAGGACTCCTACTACATCACCACCTACCCCGACACCCTCATCGGCGCGTGGCTGGCCCTGGAGCGGGCCGACGAGGAGAACGGCTGCGTCTACGTGTCCCCCGGCTCCCACTGCGAGCCGATCTACCCGGACAGGGGCCGGGGCGCCCTCGTCCACGCCGAAGGCGCCTTCGCCGACATCCCGACCGTGGAGGGCATCAGCAACCTGGACGAAGAGGTCAACACCCTCTCCCGCGTCGCGGCGAAATACCCCAGGCCCGTCCCCGTTGTCGTGGAGCCCGGCGACGTCTTCTTCTTCCACGCCCGCCTCCTCCACCGCTCCTACGCCAACCGCTCCCCGGACCGCTGGCGCCGGGCCTTCGTGACCCACTACTGCAACGCCCGCTCCTGGGTCCCCTGGAACCACGGCGCGCCCTACGAGGGGGACGCGGCCAACCACCTCCATATCCTGGGGCGGGGGGCCACCCACCTCCCCTTCGCCCGGCCCCAGTTCGGCACCCCCTGCGCGGCCCTGGATGCCAGGCCGGAGGCATAGATTGAGCAGATAGGAGGCGATGTCCTATGAAACCCATTCAGGTTGAAACTTCAGGGGAGAGCGAGAGGGGAAAAAACGACGTTTAGGATGGGGATTCCAGCGAGGGAAAAAGAAAACTGAAAAACCGATTCACGTGAGTAATTTAAAGACTCACCGAGTATTCTGGGCACCCTGTATCAGTTCCATAATGACGATGCCTGGAACAGACGGCAACTCAGGTAGCGCCTTGAACCAGGACACAGCAGGCTCATGGCCACGCTGAATGTCGATCAAGATGTCGGTATCCAGCACATACATCAGCTTATGACCGTGCCCTCTGCTCGGCTTTTTTCCGGATCTGGCGGGCGTATTCCTGGCTGTCGACGATGTCGGGTCTTGTGCCGATTAGACCTTCTTGACACCAGTAGTCCACCAGTTCGGCGCCTGTCCTGGGAGCGTTTCCAACAGTTCGTCCCGAGGAGAGGACACGCAGGGCATATTCGGTGAGGGGGAGACCGAGACGGGCCGCTTCGGCGGAAAGCTGTTTTTCCAGCTCCTGGGGCAGGTCAAGTATAATGCTCATCTGTGGCTCCTCAGATGTTGTGATCAAGGTGTCCGTACAGATTTTCCCTCAGCGCCAGTATCCGTTTTGAATGAAGTTTACGCAGATTTGTGGGAAGAAGCAAGTCTAATTTACTGTTTGAAAGGTGTTCGGTCATGAACAGATTTGACCCAACGCTGCCCTATTTAGACCTCTTCCCCGGCCCCAAACAGACCTCTCCCCCGGCCCCTCTCCTAAAGGAGAGGGGAGAAAGTCCTCCCCTTATCCTCTCTGAAGGGGAGAAGAAGGTCTACTCCCCCTTTCCTTCAGGAAAGGGGGTCAGGGGGATAGGTCTCCTCGCGCTTTGCGCTCTGCACCTTGCGCTCTGCGCATCCCCCGCCTTTGCCATCCGCCCTTACACACCCGTGCATCCCGACCCCGTCCTGGAGCCCTGGCGCTGGCGGGCTTTCCCGGAGCTGAACGGCCTGGGCCTGCAGTGCATGGCCGAGGCGAAGGACAGGGCCATGTGGTTCGGGGTGGACGACGGCGGGCGGCGCTACGACGGCGTTCACTGGACGGCCTACACGGAGAAGGACGGCCTCTACGGCGCGCCGGTGGTCACGCTGCTCGGTTCGCGGGACGGGAGCATCTACGCAGGCACGGCAATGGGCATCAGCCGGTTCACGGACGGGAAATGGAGCCGCGTCTTCCCGCCGGAGGGAAATCTGCCCTGGCCTATCTCAAAGCTGATAGAGGCGAGGGATGGGAGCGTGTGGGCCGGGACGGAGTGGGGCGCGCTGCGGCTGAGTCAGGAAGGACCGACGCTCTATACAACGGAGCAGATGGGGGCTGCGCTGCGGACGCTTGCGCCTGACGTGCGGCTCTCCATCGTGCCGGAGGAGGCCGCGCCGGCCCGTCCCCGGCCCGAAGGGATTGGGGCAGCGGTAACGGGGGGAGCACAACGGTTTCGGGCTGCCCGTGTTCCCCGCGTCATCTATATGCTGGCGCCCGGCGGCCCCGGCGAGGCTGCGGGGCTGAAGGTAGGGGACCGCATCGTGGCGGCGGACGGACAGCCTGATGTCTCCCCGGGCCGACTGAATGGGCCTGCGGGCACGTCTGTGAGGCTGACCATCCAGCGGGAGGGCCGGCCGGAGCCGTTCGAGGTGACCGTCACGCGGAAGAAGGTGGAAGGGACCCATCGAAGATTCTCGATTTACGATGTCTATGAGGACAGGGAAGGGGCGATCTGGTTCGGGCTGACTGCTTCTGAGGGTGGCCAGATTGTCCGCTATCTTCCTTCAGCTTTACCTGGCGTTCAGCGTTCAGGATGGCGGCTCTACACGGAGAAGGACGGTCTGGACGTCGGAAATTGGCCGCACATCGCCCAGACGCGGGACGGGACGATCTGGACGGTCTCCGATGAGACCAGCAAGGGCGTGAACAGATTGGATGGGCAGGCCTGGACTCACTTCCGCCTGAGCGATCTGGGAGGGGGTGACATCAACACCTCCATCGTAGAGACGCGGGATGGGACGCTCTGGGTTGGCGGACATCCCACCCTGCACGCCTTCCGGGATGGGGCGTGGCGCGTGTACCGTCCAGCAGAGGCGCCGTTCCCTTCTCACCGCATCCGTCTCTTAGAGGCATCCGACGGGGCGCTCTGGGTGGCGGGATTGGGCCAGGAGGCGGCCCGGCTGGACTACGGGACGGCCCGGTGGACGACTTACGAAGGTCTGAACTTTCAGTGCGAAACGCCGGACGGGGCGCAGTGGTTTGTGTCCCGGGACAGCAGCGTCGTGCGCTATGATCCTTCGCTGCGCTCAGGACAAGCATGGACGCGCTACGGGGTCGAGGATGGGCTGATGGATACCCCCACCGGTCTCCTGGCGACCCGGAAGGGCGTCCTCTGGGCCTCAGGAAGCCACCACAATATAGCGGCCACAGCCCAATTCGATCCCCTTCGACTCGCTGGCGCTCGCTCAGAGCTTGCCCTGAGTGAAACGAAGGGGCAGGCTTCGACAAGCTCAGGACAGGATGGGAGCCGGTGGTCCCTGCAGACGCATCCCCGATTCGCCAGGGACATTTTCCCGGATGCGGTCTACGAGTCCCCGGCGGATGGAAGCCTCTATTTTGGGGCGGGAGAACGGGTTCGTGAGCAAGGTCATGCCGGCGGCGTGCTTCAGTTCGATGGAAAGACCCTTCGACCAGGCTCAGGGCAGGCCTGGACACATCACACTCCTTTTCCGGGACGTTTGGGATTTGTCTACGGCATCGGACAGACCGCCGACGGCCTGCTCTGGTCCGGA
>Ga0137796_10001912_pt1 | contig 11491 bp, 9 predicted proteins | sample OV2TP3_FD_97704 | JGI IMG/M metagenome (GOLD analysis project Ga0137796, IMG submission 97704)
GCCCACGCGCTCGATGAAGCTACGCGGGCCCACGGCCGAAGGCTGGGGCCCGATGGCGGGGTCGGGCGAAGGCTCAGCCGCTGCCGCTCCGAACCTCTGCGGTGATCGGTGACCACCTCACCGAGGAGCCGTGTTGCGCCGACGCTCCCCGTTGCGTTAGAATACTTCATCCCAATGATCCTCATCGAGATTCCGCCGAATCCGAATTGCATAGGCGTGGACACGCGGGTCTTCCACGACCTGGCGCCACCACAGCAGGTGAGTCAGGTGCGGTTGGAGCGCCAAGCCGGTCGAATCCAATGGTATGACATCGCGGGATGGACCATGGCGGGGACGCCATGCTCTGTCATGATCCAGAAGGTCGATGACTCTGGCGAGGGCGTGGCGTTTCTCATCTACGGAGGAGAGGCGGGCCTACGGCTCAAGTTGCCAGGGCACACCACACCGTGGCAGCTTGATGATCCAGCGCAGTGGGGCGAGCCGTTCCTCCTTCTGAGCAATCTCAGCGATGTGCGGCTCGTTCCGTCATCAGACTATCACGCGGTGAAAGGGGGAGAAGAAAACTAATGGCTGACAGTCTTGCTGAGAAACGACTCGAAGAATTCCTCCGGGAAGCGCCCCAAGCCAGCCGCGAAGAGATCGAGGAGTTTTGGAAGCTCGTTGAGCAGTACTTCTTAGGTGAGCTCACGCCCGACGAGTTCAAGGCCAGACGCCTCCACATGGGCACCTACGGCATCCGCAATACCAAAGATATCCACATGATGCGGATCAAGATTCCCCAGGGCCAGCTCAACGCCAAGCAACTGGAGTGCTTGGCCGACCTCGCCGAGCGATACTCCAAGGGAATCGGCCACCTCACGACCCGCCAGGACATGCAGCTTTACTGGATTCCGACCAAGGAAGTGCCGTACGCTATGGCGCAGGCCGCTTCGGTGGGGCTTACCACCCGGGAGGCCTGTGGCAACAGTATCCGCAACGTCACTGCTTGCCCCTTGGCAGGAATCAGTCCGATTGAGTGCTTTGACGTGACGCCACACGCCAACGCCGTGACGCGCCATTTCCTGCGCAATCCGGTCTCGCAGAAGTTGCCCCGCAAGTTCAAGATCGCCTTCGAGGGCTGCTCCGTTGATCATTCCCGCACCGCGATCCACGACATCGGAGCGATTGCGGCCGTTGAGCAGCAGGGCGGCAAGCGGACACTGGGCTTTCGACTCTACGTCGGTGGAGGTCTGGGCTCAGCCCCGATGCAGGCGATCCAACTCGAATCCTTCACTCCTACGACTGAACTCCTTCGCACCTGCGAGGCGATCGTTCGGGTTCATGACCGCCTTGGTGACCGGAAGAACAAGGCCGCGGCCCGGATCAAGTTTGTCGTCAAGCGCTTGGGCCACGAGGCGTTTCGCCAAGAGGTTTTCGCAGAACGCGGGAGACTTCCTCGCTACAGCTACCCGGAAATGCACACAACCGAAACTGACGAGCAGCCAACTGAAGTCGCAAGGGATATTCCGCAGACGCCGCAGGTCTCCGCCGAAGGCGGATCCGCCTCTGGCGGAAACGGCCTCTTCAAGCGCTGGATGTTCACCAACGTCATGGGCCAGAAGCAACCCGGCTATTCCGTCGTCACGATCCGGCTACAGCTTGGAGATATTTCCTCCTCTCAGATGCGAGCGCTAGCGCAGATCATCCGCCGATATTGCGGGGAGTACCTGCGCGTCTCTATCGAGCAGAACCTGGCGCTGCGCTGGGTCCGCAACGAGCACCTCGCCGCTCTATTCAGCGAACTGGAGCCATTGGGGTTGGCTGAGCCCGAGGCGAACCATCTCTATGACGTCACCTCCTGCCCGGGTGCCGAGACGTGTCAACTGGGCATTTCGGCCTCGCGTGGCCTTTCGCGAGCGCTGGAGGCGCGCTTCAAAGAAGTTGGACTCTCTGGCTCGGATATCGAGAACATCCACATCAAGGTCAGCGGCTGCCCCAACTCCTGCGGCCAGCATCACGTGGCGGACATCGGCTTCTTCGGTGGGGGGCGGAAGGTCAACGGACGTTTAGCCCCACACTTCCAGTTGCTGCTCGGCGGCCTCACCGAGGAGGGCAAGGCGCAATTTGGCCAGCCTCTCCTCAAGCTTCCAGCCAGACGCATTCCTGATGCGGTCGTCCGGATGCTTGAACTCTACCGCAAAGACCGCCAGTCCCAAGCGGAGTCGTTCCACGCGTTTGTCGCTCGCGTGGGGCTTGAGTACTGGAAGCAGGTCCTCACGCCATTTGAAACCCTCCCGCCGTACGACGAATCGCCTGAGGCCTACCGCGATTGGGGCGCCGAGGCTGACTTCAGCCTCGGCGGCATGGGCCCCGGCGAGTGCGCCGCCTAATGAAAGCGAGAGATCATCACCCATCATGGTGAAGCAGTCAAAAGCCGTCTTCTTCGAAACAGCCCCGTGGGAACGGCGGTATCTGGCGAAGGCACTCAGGCTCGTGCGGGCGAACGTCCAATTCCTCACCGAGCCCTTGTCAGAGGCCACGCTCGCCAGAGGGCAGGGAGCCGAGGTCCTCTCCATCTTCATCTATTCGCAGCTCAACCGGTCCCTCATCAGACGCCTTCGCGGAGTGAAGCTCATCGCCACCCGTTCCACCGGCTTTGATCATATCGACCTCAAGGCGTGCAAGGCGCACAAGATCGCCGTCGCCAATGTGCCGGCCTATGGAGAACACACCGTAGCAGAGCACACCTTTGCACTCATCCTCGCCTTGTCTCGCAACGTGCACAAGGCCTATGTGCGAACAGTCAAAGGGGATTTCTCACTGACGGGCCTCCAGGGATTTGACCTCAAGGGCAAGACGATCGGCGTCATCGGGGCGGGTCGGATTGGTCTGCATGTCATCAAGATGGCCAAGGGGTTCGGGATGGAGGTGTTGGCCTACGATGTCCAGAAGAACCCGTTCCTCAGTGAGGTGTTGGACTTTCAGTATGTGCCGCTCCCGGCGTTGCTCAGACAGGCTGACATCGTCAGTCTGCATCTCCCCTACAGCCCAGCAACCCATCACCTCATGACCCGAGACACCTTTCGTCTCATGAAGCGCGGGGCGTTGTTAATCAACACGGCTCGTGGAGGCTTGGTGGACACCGACGCCCTGGTGTGGGCTCTTGATGCGGGAATCGTTGGAGGAGCCGGCCTCGACGTGTTGGAGGGGGAAGAATTGGTGAAGGAAGAACGTCAGTTGCTCGAGAAAGATTTTCCCAAGGAGCGCCTGATTACCGCGTTAAAGAACACCATCCTCCTCCATCGGGAGAACGTGGTCATCACCCCACACATCGCCTTTGACAGCCGCGAGGCCCTCCAGCGAATTTTGGATACGACGGTGACCAATATCACCAGTTTCCTTCGTGGCACGTCCGTCAATCTGGTTTCACCGGTCTCCCGGTCAGGCAAGTAGTGGACCGCTGTTGAGAGGACCACTGAAAAGGGAGATGCGGGTGGATGAAGGGTGAGTGGACACCCCCTCAACACCCTTCAATGACTCACAACTCCCTGTCAATGATTCGTGATTCTGTCCGGTGACTCACAACTCCCTTGACAAGTCCTCACGCACGCAGTATCCTGCGCCCACAATTCACAAGGCAGGATCGTTGGGTGTTTCGCCTAACGGCGAAACGAACAGGGAAGCCCGTGGAAATCGGGCGCGGACCCGCCGCTGTAACCCCCGGTAGACGATCCTCTAGCTGAAGGCCACTGCCCAGCACTAATTTTCGAAGAAAATTAGTGCTGGGTGGGAAGGTGCTAGAGGGAGGGGGAAGCCAGAAGACCTCCCTGACGATCGGGTCACTCGTGTGTGGCGAGGACCTTCACCGAACGCTTCGCGGAGCGAGTCGAGGGTGAAGGAAACTGGGACTTTTCCCCGACGGAAATCGTCGGGGTTTTTTGTTGCATGAGGCCACCATTTACGGAACGCAGTGACGTAAATGGTCGGGCCGAAGGCAACCCCGCACTTATTTGCAACATCGAACCGAAGATGAATATGAGGGAGAAATCCGTTACGACGTTTCGCTTCACTCCATCGTACCGACGGGGCAAATAAGTGCGGGGTTCAATTCGCCCCGCCCTTTGGTTGTTGAGAGCTGAAAGGTGCGGAATAAAGGGCGGGGCTCATTGAAGGAGGCTGTCATGGGTCGTCATGGGATCAGGAATCAGGTGTGGGTTGCGTGGCTTGTTGTCGTCTGGATGGTAGGCCCCTGTCTGGATGTCCATGGTCAAGACGCACCAGAGCAGGCAGTCGAGCTGGGAACCGTCCTAGTTTCGCCGCGCCGCATCCCTGGATTGTTCGTCAATGCCTCCGAGTTCCCCGGTAGTGCGACGATCATCACCGTTGACGACATCGAGCGCAGCGGAGCAAGTTCCCTGCCCGATCTCTTCAAACAGCTCGCCGGCGTCACGGTAATGGACACCATCGGCTTTGGACTGGGCTCCGATGGGTCGGTGCATCTGCGTGGCGTCGGCACCTCCAGCGCCTCACGAACCAATGCGCTCGTCCTGCTCAATGGCGTCAGGCAGAATCGCCTCACCGGCGATGAGGTGCATTGGCAATTGATCCCCCTGGAGCAGATCGAGCGGATTGAACTGATTCGGGGAGGCGGGAGCTTGATCTATGGAGAGGGGGCGCTGAGCGGGTTGATCAATATCGTCACGAAGCAGGACGCTGAGCGGCTCCTGGAAACCGAACAGGGGGTTGAAGTCGGCAGCTTCGGACAGCAGCGGTATTTCACGTCAGGGCGGGGCCGGCTCGGTCCGCTGCGCTACGGGGCGAGCATCCATCGGCGGCAACTCAGCGGGTATCGAGAAAGCACGAATTCCCGCACCACCACCGTCACCAGCGATGTGGGAATGGAAGTGTTGCCGACGCTCCATGTCGATGTGCACGTGCTGCACAGCGAAGACACCAGTCGATTCCCGGGAGGCGTTACGCCGGAGGCATCGGAGGCGCGTCGTCGCCAACAGGGCAGCTTCGCGGGGTTTTTCGACGAGCGCAGCGACCAGGTGTCGCTCGAGTCCATTTGGTCCGGCCCGATGGGGCTCTCGCTCGTCGCGAACTACTTCTGGCGCATGCGTGAAAGCGACTCCGTCACGACGAGCCGCTTTGCCACACTGACCCCTGCTCAAGGACTGAGTCTTCGGGGAGGACACGAGGTGCGTGGAGGCACCGTCGGTCACACCCTCGTGGCCGGCATCGACCTGCTTGATGAAAAGGCTAGCACCGGGACGCGCACCGCCACCTACTCCGAATCGAACAAGGCCAGCTACGGGTTGTTTGCCGAAGAGACGCTGCGATTGTTTGACCGCGCCTCGCTGGTGGCCGGCCTTCGCTTCGACCAGGCGCGCTTCGAGGAAGCCATCAGCTTCCCCGAGTTCGTGGGGACGCTGCGCTTCCAAGGATGGAGCCCAAAGGTCGGCCTCAGCGTCGATGTCACGGAGGCCCTCACGATCTACGCCAGCTACGCCCGTCCCTTTAAGGCCCCGAACGTCGATGACTTCTCGGCCACCGTCCCCACGGGATTTGTCGGCAACCTAGATTTGGAGCCTCAACAAGCGGATGACTATGAGCTTGGGTTTCGGGTGAACGATCCCCGTGTGGGGGCGGTGGAGATGGCCTGGTTCTATACGAAGATCAACGATGAAATCCTGTTCAATGATTTGAGCGACCAGAACCAGAACTTCGATACGGAGCGAACAGGCGTGGAGGTCTCGCTGAAACCCGCCCTCCCCGTTCCTTGGGCGACGAGTGCCATCACCTACACCTTCATGGACTCCGAGTTCCGCAAGAGCACCTTCAAGGACAACACCCTGCCCGCGGTGCCGGAACACCGTCTCACCGCCAATGTCACGGTCGCCCCCATCCCCGAGAAGGTGTTCGTATGGCTCGACTGGCTGCTGGTCAATGATTTCTTCCGCATCAACGACTTCAACAACGTGACCCCGGGAGACAACTATGGGGTTCTGACTGTCGGGGCGCGGTATGTCCACAAACACGTCACCGTGTATTTCAGGATTGAGAACGTCACCAACGAGGAGTACACTAGTTTCCAATCGAGTAATGGGGTCATGATCACCACAGGGGAAAACCCCGCACCCCCGCGTTCGTTCATCGGAGGTGTGACAGTGCGATTTTAAGCGCTGCACGGCTGCACGAAGGAGAGAACCACATGAACACTCACGACGCACGCCTTCCCCAGGGACTCGTCATCGGCCTGGTCTTGCTGGGGGTCATCGCACGGCTGGTGCCACACCCATGGAATGTCACGCCCCTCACAGCGCTCGCGCTGTTTGGCGCCGCCTTGCTCTCAAGGCGATGGGCCATCGGCCTGCCGCTGACGGCGGTCATCCTCAGCGATGCGGTCCTTGGCTTCCACGAGGTCATCGCGTTTACATGGGGCGGCTTCGTGTTGACGGGGTTGATTGGCTGGTGGCTGCGCAAGCGCGTGAGCATCGGCCGTCTCGTCATCGCCTCGCTCCTCGGATCCACGGTCTTCTTTCTCGTCACGAACTTCGGGGTATGGCTCCTCGGCGAGGGCGGCACGATGTACCCCAAGACCGTGCAAGGCGTGTGGCTGTGCTACACCGCGGCCCTGCCCTTCTTTCGCAACGGCCTCTTCGGGGATCTCGTGTATACCCTCACGATTTTCGGCCTCTTTACCATGGCGACCAAGGCCCATGCGCTCCATGGGCTAGTTCGAACTCGTTAACCACACCCGTTGGAGCGTGTGGGATGGTCCCCCCACCTGTCTATCAAGGCGGCTGGGGATGGTGGAAGACTGGGAGAAGCCGCCTTGATCCACGGTGGTACTTCAACACAACAGTGGCCGCCTTTGGCGGCCACAAACAGGTGGGGGGATGGTGCTCACACCGCTTGCCGCGTGGTATCTGTTCTGCCTGGGGATGGCGGTCGGTGCCACCGGCTTGGCCATTACAGCCTATCTGTCTGTATCTCCCCGATGGCTCCGGTGGTTGCTGGTACTTAGCGGTCTCTTTGTCGTCAGCCGCTATCTCACCATGTTGCTCCTGGCCTCCAGTACGGATCCGACCAGGTGGTGGGCGTTGCGTCGCTGCTGGCTGGCCACATCGGTGGGTCTGACTTTTCCGAGCCTCGTCGCCGTGGATCAACTCGTGCGTCATCCCGCGATGTCTCCCAAGAAACTCGTGAAGCGTTTTGCGCCGTTCCTTGTCATCTATCTTGGCGTGTTCCTCTTCGGCGAGTACCGCCTTGTTCCTGATGAGCTCATCGGCATGCGAGTGACGTTGGGCGGTTTCTGGCGGGGGGTCTTACTAGCGACCCAAAGCGTGTTTGTGCTCGGGTTCGTGGGGCTCGGGGGCCTCCTGGTCAAGAAGCTCCCTGTGCGGAGGATCCGCGTGGCGCTGCTGGGTCTCCTCGCGGCTCAGCTATACCTCGGATGTGATGGCCTTGTGTTGGGCTTGGGAGGCTGGTATTTCAGGCCGTTTCTTTTCTCCGAACTCCTCACGCTCGTGGCCATCTGGTTCGCCCTCAACACCGCCAGAACGCAAACGCTCTAGAGAGACACTTTTCTCTTGACAGGGTGTCTTGGGCTTTCCACAATAATCAATTACCCGGTCACATGAAGCCCAGACTTCCGGAACGTAGTGCCCGCCACAATGCGTTGGCGGGTCCGCCAAGAAGTTTGGCGGAAACGGAAGTCTGGTGGCTGAATGTGACGCCGCACTAATTTCCCCCCGTCGCTACGATGGGATGAGGCGGAGCGGATCCGCGATAACTTTCGGATAGGCGAGACCGAAGCATTTTCAGAAATTAGTGCGGGGTTCAATTCGCACAGGCAACTTATGTCGCCCGGGCGGGCTCCATAAGTTGCGTGCTCATTGAAGGAGTCCCAGGATGGCTCTCCAAACCGCATCCCAAACCAAGCAAGAGGTGTTGGTGTCCACCGACTGGGTTGCTCAGCACCTGAACGACCCAGCCATCCGGATTGTGGAGGTCGATGTCGATACGAAGGCCTACGCCGAAGGGCACATCCCGGGCGCGGTGGGTTGGGCGTGGGACACGCAGCTCTGCGATACCCTGCGCCGAGACATCATCCCCAAGGCCAAGTTTGAGCAATTGCTTGGCAACTCTGGGATCAACAATCGCACGACGATCATCCTGTACGGCGACAACAACAACTGGTTTGCCGCGTGGGCGCTCTGGCAGCTCAAGGTCTATGGGTATCAAGATGTCCGACTGATGAACGGCGGCCGGAAGAAATGGATTGCGGAGCAACGTGAGCTGGTGACCGAGATCCCCCGCTACCCAGCCACATCCTACACGGCGAAGGAAGCCGACACCTCCATCCGCGCCTTTTTGCGGGAGGTGCTGGAGGCCTCCAGTCAGGGCAGCGCGAAACTCGTGGACGTGCGCAGCCCGCAGGAATTTACCGGAGAGATCTTAGCGCCGCCGGGGCTTCCCGAAACGTGCCAACGAGGCGGTCATATCCCGGGCGCCAAAAGCATTCCGTGGGGAAAAGCCTGCAACGACGATGGCACCTTTAAGAGCGTTGAGGAGCTTCGGGCGCTCTACGGCGGCGCGGGGATTACCGGTGAACAGCCCGTCATCGCCTACTGCCGCATTGGAGAACGCTCCAGTCATACCTGGTTTGTGTTGAAGTATCTCCTGGGCTACAAGAACGTGAAGAACTACGATGGGAGCTGGACCGAGTGGGGCAATCTCGTGGCCGCCCCCATCGAAAAACCGTAACGTCCGCGCATGCCGACCCCGCAAGACTACTCCGAACGCAAGACCCAGCTAGCCGGTTGGCCGGTTACGATCGTCACGTATCGTCTGGAGAAGGTCTATCACACGACGATCGACAACACGGACCCGGGCGCCTGGGTCGTCAAGGCGCAGGGGACTACCAAAGAGGAAGCGGAATCCAAAGCCATCAAAGAAGCCGAAGCGCTGCTCGAGAAAGTCAAGAAGAGTAAGCCCCCTACAGGGTGCACCTCCGTCCCGGGTTTCTAGCCGTTTCTCGCATTTCCTGATCCCATGCCCGCCCTCCCCCATGAAGGCGGGCATGTGTTTTGAGAGCCCCTCATCAGAGTCCGGGGATGATCCCACCCCCTGCGCCTCACGGCGGCCCCACATGGTCCCCACCCCCGGCCGCCGTGGCCGCCGTCGTCGCCCCCCAGATATTTTCCTCTCGCCGACGGCGGGGCTTGCCGTCGGCAAGCCGGCGGAGGGGGTGGGATGATTGTGTCAACCGTCCCAACGCGATACAATACGGTGGAGAGATGACACAGTTTTTTCGCGGGTGGTTTCCTCGACTCAATTCGCGACGGTACCAGCGGATCCTCATCGCCTGTCTCGCCACGTTGGGCGTCAGCGCCTCGCTGCTGGGCACGGTGATCGTGGTGCGCTGGCGAGCCGATCATGCGGTCCGCGGCGATACGCGTGTGGTCCTCAAGCAGGCCGCTGAGCAACTCCTCCGGGCCCTGCAAAGCCGCCGGGGAACCCTCACCTTACTTCGTGATGCCATGGATAAAGCCCCCACTATGGCCGTCGAGGAGCAAACAGCCCTGGCCATCAGCGCGGTTGCCCACACGCGACATCTGATCGGCGCCGGCCTCATCAGGGCCAACGCAGCACCCACGTGGTGGATTGCACCCACCCCGACAACGTCCCACGAGCGCTCGGCAATCAAGCAAGTCCTGACCCATCGAACCACCTTGCGTCAGGTCTGGCGGGTTCCCTCAACGTTTACTGTTCGGGCTGGATCGACCCGGCCGTTCCTGATCATGCTCGAACCCCTGAAGGCCGCGAAGCATCAACGGAGCTCCATAATCGGGATTTTTGACCTGAAACCGTTGCTGGCTGATTTTTTCGAGTTAAGCCTCCAGCAACCCTTCCCGGTACAACTGCTCGAAGCGAACCAGGCGCTGTACACCTCCGCTGCGTGGAAGCCGCCAGTTGATACGCACCGCCATGCGCTCATTGACCATCCGCTCCGGCTCGATGCGGTGCACTGGGTCCTCCAGATGCAGCCGGGAAGCACCCACGCTGTGAAAACGCTCTCCTGGCTGAACGTCCTCCTCATCGTCTTCGGCATGGCGGCCGGGCTTGTCACAACTACCCTGATCTGGCTCTTGGCCATGCGAACGTGGATTCTCCAGCGGGCCGTCAGCCGACGGACGGCCGCCCTGCGGCGCACGACAGAACGTCTGCGCCGCCTGGCCACCACGGATGAACTCACGGGACTCTATAATCGTCGCTTTTTCCTCGAACGGTGGGAGTGGGAACATGAACGGGCTAAGCGCTATGAGCGACCGCTGGCCTGTTTGATGATCGATGTGAACGGCTTCAAGAGCGTCAACGATATGTTGGGGCACGCGACGGGCGATCTCGTCCTGAAGCACGTCGCCGAAGAGCTGAAGACCGCGCTGCGCCACTCAGACATCCTAGCCCGATTCGGTGGAGATGAGTTTATCGCGGCGTTACCAGAAACCAGTTTGACCCAGGCGACTTCAGTCGCTGAGAAATTACGCACACTACCCATCTCTGGTCCGTGGGCTCAAGGAGGAAGGATTGGAGCCGTCCGCCTCAGCGTGGGGGTCAGCGAGATCGACGCTGGTGACGAGTCAGCCCAGCAGGTGCTCCAACGAGCCGATGCCTCCATGTACGCCTCGCGGACTCAGTCGTCCTTCGACTCCGCTCGGGACGACCCCGCCCACCCCGGCTCTCGTAATCGGCGGGCCGGGGCTCCCGTCGAAGGGTCGAAACAGTAGGCTCCCCCCGTTCCACACCAAACCGATCTCCGCACGACGACAGAGCGGTCCTACCAGCATCCACACCGCTTCCGCAGTAGAGAGTCTATCCGACCTCTAACGCGAAAGGCGGGCCGATTTCCTCCTCTCCCATCTCCCCGGCATGGATCATAGGCGGTAACACGAACCATCAGATATACTTAGAAGGTACGATGGGAAACGACCAATTGGCATCCATTGGTTGGAGTGCGGCGTCCAATGCCTTCGTCGCCGGTCAAGCTGCCGCGCGGATCGCGCTCCAACGGCTGTCGGTTCGTCAGCCGCGGTGTGTCCTGGTCTTTGGATCGTCGTGGTTTGATCAATCGAAGCTCTTGGAGGGGGTGCACAACGTGTTTGACGGCATCCCCATCGTCGGCGGTAGTACCGCCGGTGAGATCACTCCTGAAGGGCCCAAGAGCCATAGTTGCGTGGTGTTGGCCATGGCCTACGAGGATGTGGCGGTCAGCCTCGGGACCGGGACAGAACTCCAGCAACACCCCAGACTGGCTGGCCACCAAGCCGCCCAACAAGCCGTGAAGCAATTCAACGGCCAGACGCGCAGCGGCTTTCTCATGTTCGGCGATGGCCTCCTCACTGGCTACGCTGAGGTCCTCCGAGGAATCCAAGAAGTGCTGGGGACCAGTTCCTTGGTCACTGGTGGGTTGATGGGAGATGATCTACGTTTTGTCCAAACGTAT
>Ga0137796_10001914_pt1 | contig 11481 bp, 13 predicted proteins | sample OV2TP3_FD_97704 | JGI IMG/M metagenome (GOLD analysis project Ga0137796, IMG submission 97704)
TCCCTCTCGCATCGAGGGCCCCCCGCGAATCCGTCTGTTCTTCAAGAATCTCTTTGGTGACGCTGCCTGCCGCGCCGATGTCATACTGCTGACCTTTCCTTGTGCCGGTCTGCGTCGCCGATCGGCGCTCAAGCACCGCGCCTTCGGCCACGGCTTTATTCGTCCGATCCCCCGACTCGTATTGCATGCCCGCCTGCTGCGACTGCTCCGCTGCGCCTGATGCCAGACGATCCGCGGCGGATTTCACCCCCGCCTGAATCCCCCGCTTGGCATACAAGAGCATTCCGACCATCGCCGCCGTGATCACCCCAAGCAAGAGCGCATACTCGGCCGCGGCCTGGCCTCCACGCCTTCGGGACTGCGCGCTCATCAACTTCACACCCCTCCATGTCAGAGCCCAAGCTTCGCCCTCACTTTGCCGGCCGAATTTTGAATGATGGTGCTCGACTCGCCCAGCATCTTCTCGATCGCCGGCCGAACCACGGCATTCGCCGCCGCCGTGACCGCGGCGATAATCGCGATCAGGACCAGAAAGTACTCCAGCGTGCTCTGGCCTTCTCCTCTACAGAGCCGGCTGGGTCTTGGTAGGCTGCCCATCGGCTGCCTTCCTTCCCGCTAGTTCTTGGACCAGAGCGTCTCGGTCGCCATGTCCGAGTTAACCGGATTGTCCGTGCCCGTGCGGGTTTGCTTCTCCGACACCGATTTTTGCGTGATCTCTCCCTTTGCCGTCGTGGTCTCTACCCGTGACCCCGTGCGGCCTTTGGTGAGCGTGTAGGTCGCGGTATATGGCGTGAATTGCTCGCCGACCGAATCGGTCGATTCCTTCAACTTCCCGGTGAACCCGCGCTTCATGTAGATCTGCGCCACCAGGACCACCGCGACCACGACGCTGATGAGGGTCGCGTATTCGACAGCGCTTTGCGCTCGCCGGTTCTTCAACATCATCGAACACCCCCTTTCAACCCAATGAGATGCCGGTCCATTGGCTTATTTCCAGGCATCGTCATCCGCCAAGTTGACCCCTTGCGTGGCACTGCCATCTCGCGTGGTCGAATCGTTGATCGAGGTGATGGCGATCTTGCCCCCCTTGGTCATGGCCTCAGCCTGTGAATTGCTGCTCTTGTTATCAAACGATCCTGCCGCGGTGTAATACGGCTCGTACTGCAAGATTTTGTTGCCCGTGTCGAGATTCAACTTATCCGTCACACCCTTGAACTGCGACTGCATCCCGCGCTTGACGTAGAGCTGCATCCCCACCGCGACGGCGATCACGACGCCGATGAGAATCGCGTATTCCGCCGTCGATTGTCCTGCCGGTTGAAGGTTTCGCATCGCGCTCATCCACCCCCTCTCATGACTTCTGACTTCGCTTCCCTGCCGTTCGTCCCGCTACAGTCCGAGCCCCGTTCCGAGTTTAACGGAAGCTTTCTCAAGGACGGCTCCGGAGTTCTCAATGGCCTTGGACGCCTTCGGTTGGATGAACTGCGTCGCCGCCGCCCCCACAGCCAATAGCACGGCCAAGAAGACCAGGATATACTCCAACGTGCTCTGGCCGCTCAAGCGCTTGGTGCTTCGCTCTCCCATCCCGCTCACCTCCTCCATGGTTTCCTCTCCACCTCGCGGATCCCCCACGCATTGCATCCGGGCCATCATGGCACGGCCTCGGCGTTGATCTGTTCTTCCACGGCCTTCAGATTCGCCTGAATGGAGCGCTGCACATAGAGTTGCATCACCACGAGCGCCGCGGCGACGACGGCTACGAACACGCCATATTCCAGCGTCGACTGGCCGGCGCCGAATCCCAGCCTAGTTGGCAATCTTCGCGGCGGCCGCATTAAAAAAACTCCGCACAATGTCATCCAGGCTCTTGTCGAAGGTGGCCAGCCCGATGAGCGTCACTAAGGCGACGACGGTGAACAAAATAAAATATTCCACGGTCACTTGTCCTTGCACGCGTTGCCCTCTCATCGTTTCCTGCGCCCCTCTCGACAGCGAATCTTCACAAAAAGAAGCCGGAATGCCTTGCGGCAACCCGGCTTCCCAACCCGCCTTGCGGGACCGTGGCTTTGCCCATGATTCCTCATGGCCCTGACACGTTCAGGGGTCCCCACCTTTCGATGGGTTTGCTCTTGACACCTAGCACGTTCCGCCTGCTCATATGCCAAAGAGCTCACCTAATAGGAGGTCGTCATTCACTTTCACCTGTTTTAGGATATCAATCCATCTATACTTTTCATATGAGTTTTAAATAGAGTGAAAAAAACGGGCTGCTTTTTCGGCAGCCCGGCAGTCCCGTCCTGGGATCCGTAGCTTTGCGCCCCCCGCTCTCGCGAGGTTTGCCCCTATCCGCCTATACTGCTAGCGAATGGCTCACCTTCCGGTGAGTTGTTCGGAATCAGCGTGCAGATAGTCCGCTCTCAAGGAACGAAGGCACTCAAAGTATAGCCAATCCGTCGACAATTTGTCAAATTTGTCACTAACGCTCGCCTTCGACGATTTGGAAGCGCTCGCCACGCTGAGTCAATGTTCGCGCCACCGTTCCGGCGGGAAGCTCAAGCACCGCCTCGGCCCCGCGAACCCACACGACGCGAAACGCCGGAAGATGCTCCAGAATCCGCACGACCACGCCGGCGCCGTCCAGAAAGACCAGATCCAGCGGAAACCGCATGAACCACGTATGCACGCTGCGACAATGAGGAATCAGCAGGGCTTCATCCGGCTCGAGCGAGCGCTTGCCCAACAACCCGATCATCCGCTCCCAGGGCCGTCGAGCCACGCGCACCCGTTGGACGAGCGTCGTCGACCGCGTCAGGCTCCTGACCGCGACCATCCGGCTCATGAGGGATTGCTGAAGATGCGCTCATCCAGGGGGATGCCCTTCGCCTTGAATTCCTCGAAAAAGGAAGGACGATGCTGCGTCGACAGAAACTCGCCCAGCACCCGGCCTTGGACGTCGACGCCATGCTGGCGGAAAATGAAGAGGTCCTCGAAGCTCACACGCTCTTCCGTGCCGGTGAGCGCCGTGATGTGGGTGATCTTCCGTGACCCATCCGAGAGCCGAGCGGTATGGACGATCAAGTCGAGGGCCGAGATGATCTGTTCGCGGACCGCTCGAACGGGAAGCTCGATGTTGCTCATGAGCACGAGCGCGTCAAGCCGCGTGATGACATCCTGCGGAGAGTTGGCGTGGATCGTGGTCATGGAGCCCTCGTGCCCCGTGTTCATGGCCTGGAGCATGTCGAGGGTTTCATCCCCGCGGCACTCGCCGATGATGATGCGGTCCGGGCGCATCCGCAGGACATTGCGAAAAATCTGCCGAATGGTGACGGCCCCCTTCCCTTCGATGTTGGGGGGCCTGGCCTCCAGAGGAATCCAATGCTGCTGGCGCAGCCGCAGCTCCGCAGCGTCTTCAATGGTAATGATCCGCTCCCCGTCGGGAAGAAACGCCGACAGGGCGTTGAGGACCGTCGTCTTCCCCGACCCGGCTCCGCCGGACACGATGATGTTCTTTCTGGCTTTCACGCAGGCATCCAAGAACGTCGCCATGGCCGGCGTCAGCGTCTCCAGGCGAATGAGATCCTCCATCGCGTACCGCCCGCGCATAAATTTCCGGATCGAGAGCATGGGACCGGCCACGGACAACGGGGGGATGATGGCGTTGACCCGCGAGCCATCCGGCAACCGGGCATCCACCATGGGGTTCGACTCGTCCACCCGGCGCCCCAAGGGAGCGACGATCCGCTCGATGACCGTAATGAGCTGATCGTTCGACAGGAAGCGCCGTCCGGTCAGGAACAATTTGCCGTGCCGCTCGATGTAAATCGTATCCTTCCCGTTGACCAAAATATCCGAGATCTCATGATCCCGCATGAGCTCTTCAAGCGGCCCCAATCCGAGGATTTCATCGACGATCTCCTTCACGAAGCGGGCGCGCTGTTCCATATCAGGAACGAGGCCGGTCTCTTCCGCCAGGAGCTCGATGGTAAGCTGCTCCACCCGTCCCTTGAGCTGCTTGGCCATAGCGGGGTTATTCATCGTCAGCGCCGTCAGATCGAGGCGCTTGAGATCAAATCGCTCAATCAAGCGGGCGTGAATCCGTCGTTTGAGCAGACGCAGCGGATCCTCCTGCGGCTCGCCGTTCGACGCTGCCGGATCGTGGGGGAAGGATTTGGAGCGCTCATCCGACGGCTGCATGACGCGCTGCAGGGCGGAAGGATCCAGCGTCGCCTGACGGACAAACCATTCCGGGTGCTCCGTGAGCGATGCGGCCAACCGCTTAAACGCGTCTTTCAGGCGACTGCTCTCTCCAAAGCTGACCACCGGAATGCCCTGGTTCATCGACAAGCCCGCCAGCCTTCCATCGGAAGGAATCTCGGCGATCACCGTGATCGGAAACTGATCCTTGACCTCTCGCGAACGGAAATTCCCGCGGCTTTCGGCTCGATTGATCACCATCTTCACCATGCCCAGCGGGAGCTTGATGGACTCGAACATCTCAATGGTCCGATTGGTGTGCCGGACCGCGACCACGTCCGGAGTGATGACCAGAAGAATCAGGTTGGAGTGTTCGAAAGCGGCGGCGGCGAACTCACTCAACACGGAGCCGGCGTCGATCAGGACATAGGCATGCGTGCGGCACGCCTCGGCGATCACCGACGGCAGCTCCTGCGCCTTTCGCGGTCCCTCGAGGCGCGTCACTTCGGTGGTGCCCAGCATCAGCGAGACGTCGGTCTTGGTGGCGTCGAAGGTGAGCAGCGCGATCTTGAGGCCCGATTGGAGGCGCAACGTCGCCGCCAGGTTGGTCGCAATGAAGGTTTTCCCGACGCCTCCCTTGGTGCCAAAAATCGAGATGACCTGAGCTGTGGTGTTCATCGGCACTCAAAGTATATCTCACGACGCCTGAACCGGACAGGTTCAGGGCTGAAAGAGAACCGGGATTTCCAGCCACAGATCCTTCTTGGGAATCGTGGAAGGAAACACCGGGTACGGGACCTGCGTCATGGCGCTGCGCAGCGCCTCTTGATCGAAGGACTCCACCCCGGAGGATTCAATGACGCGCGCCTCCTGCAACGCGCCGTCGGCCGACACATGCAGGCGCAGCTTGACGCGCCCTTCGGACTCCGCGGAGAAGCCGTGCCCAGGATAGCGGATGGCCTTGGCAATCTGCTGCTGCACGCGCAGCGCATAGTCCAACACGGGATCGGAGGTCGGGGCGACGACTTTCGCGATGGCAAAGGCTTGCTCGAGGGTTTCCTCCCTCTTCGCCTGGGACGCGGAAGCGGAGGGGGTCGAGGAAGTCGGCCGCGCATCCGCGCGCTGCTGTCCGACAATTTCCGGGGTCACCGCGATCACCAGTTCCCGGCGGGTCGACGCCGTGTCAGGGGATCGAAACAGGCGCCCCAGCACCGGGATGCTGCCCAAGGCCGGGACCTGATCGACCTTGCGGGTGTCTTCCACTTCCAGCAGGCCGGCGATCATGATCGCTTCTCCGGAACGCGTCGTCACTTCCGTGTTGGCCTTGCGCACCTTGAACCCTGGCACGCTGACGGTCTGCGATCCCACGGGAATCTGCAGGGCCACCGAGCTCTCGATGCCGGAGACTTCGGCCTCGATCACCGTGGTGATTTTTTGACCCTCGTCGGTCGCGATCACATTCGGCGTCATCGTCAACAACACGCCGGTTTTTCGGAATTCCACCGAGGCGCTCGTGGCGGCGGTCGTGGTGCTGAAGGTGGTCGCCGTCACGATGGGCACGTCCAAGCCGATGAACGAGGAGGCTTCTTTCCCGCTCGTGGTCACCAGTTTAGGCTCGGAGAGGATCCGCGCTCGATTTTGGCGCACGAGCGCGTTCAGCGTCGTCGACAGACTCGTGCGCGTCACCGACGTCCCCCAATGAAAGAGCGCCTTGGTGTTCGTTTGATTGGTCACTTCTTCCTGAGTGAATCCCACGGAATCCGACCATTTCACGCCCAGCCGCTCAAGGTCCGACCGGTTGATCTCGACCACCTGCACCGCGAGCTTCACCAGCGGCGCCGCCGGCGCCAGCGCCGCCGCTTCCCCTTGGGCCGTCACCTCGGGTTCCACTTGAACGAGGTTGACCACGAGGCCTTGAAAGGTCGACGCCATCTCTTCCAGGGCATCCTTCTGCGCCTCGTCATTGACCGCGCCCACCAAGAAGACCTTTCCTCCTTCCATCGCGGTGTGCACGCGGTCAAACTTCAGTTGCTTGAGCAACTGCTCCACTTGGTCGTTGACGAGCTGCGGCTGCGGATCCACGACCTGGATGGTCAGATCGTGTTGGCCTTGGGCGTCCCAGACAATGAGGCTGGTCGATCCCGTCTTTTTCGCATGCACCATGATTTCCGTCGGGGAAACAATCGTCACATCGGCGACCTGCGGATCCGCGACGGCGATTCGCTGGACATGCGCTACTGACAGGGTGTGGATGCGGCCCGGAGCCATCTGAAGGGGTTGGGTCGGCATGGACGTCGGGGAGGCCATCGCGGTCTGCACGGATGGTTCTTCCCCCTGCTCCTGCGTCCCCGCAGCCGAGCGCTCTTCCATCTCGTCCTCCGCCGCGGAGCGCTCCTGGGCCCCTGCCACGGCACCCCCTCCCGCGCACAGACTCGCTGCGAGCAGCAGGCTCAATCCGCGCGGCAATAAGCGGTCACTCATTGACCGTGACCACGCTGCGCTCAGGTCCCTTGAAGACTTCCACGGCATGCGTCGACTTCTGGGGTGGTTGATTCGTGACCTCCTTTCCTAAGACTGATTCCATCAGCGTGTTCATATTGGCCGGCGCCACGTTGACACGCTGCCCCTTGTCGCCACGAGGCCTCAGGCTCAGCTGAATGCGCCCTTGCTCGCGGACATAGAGCAAGAAGGCCGCCTCCTGAGGCGTCAGAGCGAGGGTGACGAGATAGGCGGCAGATTCCTCTTGACCTTGACCGGCCTTCGAGGCGCCGCGGGAGCCTCCAAGCGCTTCACGCCCGATCGCCAGCACAGGCACGTCCTGAAAGAGCGTGAAGGTCAGAATCTGCCCTTCCTCCTGTCCCACCGGCGGCGCTTTGACGGTCCAGAGCACATCGACCATGTCGCCGGGACGCACGAATCCTCCCACCCCCGTGATGGCATCCACGGTGATGGTCACCGCGCGCTTGCCTTTCGGCATCACCGTCGAGAGCGTGCCGGAGGGGCCTTCTTCCTGGCGCCGCAACTTATTCAGCAGCATCTGCTCGCCTGCCGCGATCGGCGCAATCGTGACTTTGCCCAACACCTCCTCGGGCGCGCGCACCGCGTAGGGCTGCACGAATTCCTCCGGCACGTTCGCCGTCGTCAGATGGGAGACCTCCACCACCGTGTTTTCGGGCAACTCTTTCGCCGCCGTCACGACGGCGATCGGCTCTCGATAATTCGTCCGCAGACGCTGCTCCAACGCGGAAAATTTGCGAAGCTGCTGGCCGCGCCATTGGACCGCGAAGATGACGGCGAGGACGCCGCACACCAGCGCGAATCCGAATGCGATCAAGCGTTGTCTGCCCATGGGGTGTCGACTACTGCTGCACGCTGCTCAGATGTTCCGGGAACGGCTCTATCTTCGCTTTGCTGCGAAGCCGCTCCAGCTCTTGTTGAATCTTTTGCGCCGTCAGCAGTTCTTTGACGGAATCATGCACTTCCAGCTCGGCCTGCTGCCGGGCGGGATTGCGCTCTTCCAATTCCACGATGTAGTACCGGCCATCCGGACCCTTGACCGGCTGGCTGATCTGATGTTTTTCCAGCGCAAAGGCGATAGGCTCCAACTGCGGGAAAAAGACCTCTTCGGTCGGCGAGGCCCCCATGAGCCTCAGGCGCTCCTTGTCGACGGCTCGCAAATGCCATCCGATTTCTCCCCCCTCGGCCTTCCCCGCGCCGATGGAGAAATCCCGCGCCAATTGGGCGAAGTCCGACCCTTGCACCGCTTTCGTGCGAACGGCCTCGGCCTCGTTGACCGTCTGGGTCACGATCTGGCGCGTGCGGACTCGCTCCGGATCGACGAACCCCGCTTTATTCTGCTCGTAAAACTGCTGGATCTCCGCATCGGTGGGAGTCGCGTGCTCCCGCTGCCACCGCTCCCATTCTTGCGCGTAAAAACTTCGCTCGAGATACCGAAAGCGCCGTTGGATCAACGGCTGGCGGTCCATGCCCCGGGCATGGGCATCCTGCGCTTTGAGCTCGGCCTCAATCAGGCCGTCCATCACGTCATGCAAATCCAACTGGTTGGGAAGCTCCTCGGCCGGCAGCGGCTTCCACGTTTGCTGGGTCGCTTCCATAAACCGCTTCACTTCCGCCAGCGACAGCTCGACATCCGTGGTGGAGATGGGAGCCTGGTTCACCACCGCGACGCGCTCTTGAAGCGGCACAGCGATCTGATTCGACGGCGCCGCACTCGGCGGCGAACCCGCCGGGGGCGGCGAGATCGCCTCGGATTTCGATTCCCACGGCCATCGCTCACATCCCGCGCCCGCGCTCACCAGGAGAACCGCCGCCACCCACCTGATCCTCACCCATCCATGGCTCATGCTTTGTCCGCCTCCTGTCGTATCCATGAGGGAATCGCCACCTGGCTTAACTGAAATTTCTTGAGGAACTTCGGTCGGACCCCCGTATAGCGAAGAGAGCCGTCCAGCGTGCCATCCGGGCGGGATCCTCGGCTTTCCAGCACGAAGAGCTCCTCGAGATGGAAATCATCCGAGGCGCTGTCCAGCACGTGGGCAATGGAGGCGACGCGCCGGCTGCCGTCGGCATAGCGCGCCAGATGAATCACGAGGTCCACGGCATTGCTGATCTGTATTTGGCAGGCGCGCGCGGGCAATTCAACATCGCTCATGAGCATGAGCGTCTGAAGCCGCTCGAGCGCGGCATGGGGGGAATTCGCGTGCAAGATGGTAATCACGCCATCGTGTCCGGCCTGCATGGCCTGGACCACGTCCATCGCTTCTCCGGAGCGCGCCTCGCCCAGGATGAGTCGATCAGGCCGCATGCGCAGGGCATTGCGCACCAGCGTGCGCAGCGGAATTTCGCCCCGCCCCTCGAGGTTGGGGGGTTTGGCCACCAGCCGAACCCAGTGCTCCCGATTGAGCAACAGCAATTCCGCCACGTTCTCAATGGTGATAATGCGCTCATCGGGGGAGATGAAGGCCGACAGAATGGTGACCAGCGTCGTCTTCCCCGTTGAGGTGCCGCCTGAAATCACGAGGTTCGCCTTGGCTTTCACGCACGCGCCAAGGAATTCAGCGGCTTGCTCAGTCAAGGAATCGAAGCGGATGAGGTCGTCCAGCGTCAGCTGACGCATCGTCTTGCGGATGGTCATCGTCGGACCGTTGAGCACGAGCGGGGGAATGACGATATTCACGCGAGTCCCATCAGGCAGGCTCGCGTCCACGCACGGTTCCGATTCATTGAGGCAGACTCCTGTCGGCCGCAGGAGGCGCTCAATCACCGTCCGCACATGATCGAGGTCTCGAAACTCGGCTTCAACGCGAGCCAGGCGGCCATGACGCTCCACGAAGATATCCTTCGGGCCGTTGACCATAATCTCGCTGATCGTCGGATCCGCCAGCAACTCGCTGAGCGGACCCAACCCCACCATCTCTTCAAGAATTTCCTCTTTCAGGCGGTGCTCCTGTTCGGCCGAAAGACGCGGGGGGCGTCCTTCCCCTGCGACGCCCTTCAAGATATAGTCGAGCTGCCACTCAAGCTCTTCATGGGGAATTTCCATCGGATGACTGGATCGCTCCGTCAATTTCCCCATCAAGCGCGTTTTCACTTTATGCTTGAGCGACTCCAAAGGACCATCCCGCTCTATGACCATGGGTCACCGCACGTCGCATCGTCGCAACATTCGGAGACACAATCACTACGCCCCAGTTCTAAAGAGCAGCCCCAACCGGATTTGAACCGGTGTCTTCAGGCTGAGAACCTGACGTCCTAGGCCGGGCTAGACGATGGGGCCCCGCCGCCTCTCCCGACCTCACGAAGTGCTCACGTTCCTCATGCGACGGGAAGCGCGTTTCCTTGTAGCATAGCGCCTACGTAAGGTCAAGCGCATTCAAGAGTTCCGAAAATATGCCGATGGATGCTTCATCCGGCTCGTCGCCGTCTGTTGCGAAATCAGATGTCGATCACAGAGATCTTTCAAGCAGGCATCCATCGTGCACATGCCATACGGGGCCCCGGTCTGCAAGGCCGTGTGGATCTGCTCCGTGGCATGTTCGCGGATCAGATTGCGAATGGCCGGCGTGCCGATCATGATCTCGTATGCCAGGACGCGCCCCGAGGCATCGCATCGCGGCAACAGTTGCTGCGACACGACGCCTTGCAAACAATCCGAGAGCTGCACTTTCACTTCTTCCTGGCGATGCGGCGGGAACACATCGAGGATGCGATCCACCGTCTGGGCGGCGTCCGGCGTATGGAGGGTCGCCAGGACGAGGTGGCCGGTTTCCGCCGCCGTCAGGGCCGTGGCCATCGTGTCCAGATCGCGCATTTCTCCAACCACAATGATATCGGGATCCTGGCGCAACGCGCGCACGAGGGCGTTGGCAAAGGACTTGGTGTCCCAGTAGACTTCGCGTTGCTTGATCATGGAGAGGTCGTTGTGATGCATGTACTCGATGGGGTCCTCGATGAGGAGGATATGGCTGCGACGCTCATGATTCAGCAAATCCACCATCGCCGCGAGCGTCGTCGTCTTCCCCGCGCCGGTGGGGCCGGTAATGAGGACGAGGCCGTTGGGTTTGCGGGTCAACTCCCCCACCACCGGGGGCAGCCCCAGCTCCGACAGCGCGGGGATGCGGGAAGGGATGAGGCGAAACGCCGCCTCGACGCTGCCGCGCTGCAGATGCACGTTCACCCGCACGCGGCCCACGCCGCTCGCCTCGATGGAAAGATCCAACTCCAGCTCCTGTTCGAATTGAATCTTCTGCTGATCGGTGAGCAGGCTGTAGATGAGCTGTTTGGTCCTCCCGCGGCTCAGCGGCGCCACATTCATCGCTCCCAGTTGGCCGTTAATGCGCAGGATCGGCGGCGCGTGCTCGGTCAGATGAATATCCGACGCCCCGTGCTCAAACGCGAGCTGAAAGAGGTCGCGCATCTGCGTGCGGACTGGAACGTCTTCCATGGAAAGCAGCGAGGGGGGCGGGTTCCCGCGGGACGCCAGGGATGAGACGGGCGTGTTAGGACTGGACATGGCCTGTTGAATGAATCTCCCGTACGGCTACTTGAAGCTCTTCAGGACGATCGGCGCAGCGCAGGGCCTGCGCCAGATCGATTTCCCCTTGACGATAGCGGTGAGACAGCGCTTGCGTAAAGGTCTGCATGCCGCACATCGCCCCGTCGTGGATCGCAGCCGGCAGCCGCTCGGTGCGTCCTTCGCGAATCAGTTCACGGACGGTCGGCGTCGCCACGAGCACCTCGCACACCGGTACGCGCCCGGCGCCATCG
>Ga0137796_10001915_pt1 | contig 11456 bp, 15 predicted proteins | sample OV2TP3_FD_97704 | JGI IMG/M metagenome (GOLD analysis project Ga0137796, IMG submission 97704)
CTCGTCCGCCGCTCCGACGTGCTGACCATGCGGGCCCGAGCCGGCGAGCGAGTTTGTGAATTTGCTGTTATTTTCCAAATTATCATCGACACGGATTACACAATTGGCGTCATAAGAAATCCAGCGTATTCCCGCAGTGTCATCGTAAAAATTTCCCAATAGCGTCATAGCCGGACGCCGGCGGTAAAAGTCCGGCTGAGGAGCAAGCGCCGATCGGACGGGTATGCATCCGTCGAGTGTCCAAGCGCGTCGAAACTGATCCGAAAGGCAAATCAAGCCAAGCCCCCATCAAAAGGTGTAGACAAAATATGACGGGAGCCGGCGGCCCGGATAGGACGGGAGTGCCGGTCGCGTGTCCATCCGCGTAAACCGATCCCGTTGAAAAATCCCCCTTCGAACAGTCCCCCCGAAAAATACGACGCGAGCGGTCAAGTCTGATCCAAGTCGTACTCGTTTCTCCAATGGGGCTGGAGGAGTACGCGGTTGACCTGCTTGAGTCCGACGGTTTTGGTCTGATCGCGGACGGCTTCGAGGAGCGCGCCGATGCAAAGATTCCGTGCCTTGCGAATGACGCCGTCGGCGGAACGCGCGATGAGGTCGAGGGCCTTGTCGGAGAAAGTGTTGTGACCGAGGCCGACGCGATCGAGTTGGGAAAGGACGAAGGACTTGGTGTCGTCGGGGGCGAGTTTTTGGACGATGACGGAATAGGTGACGCGGGACTTGATGTCCTCGTTGACGGTGAGGTGGAGCTTGTTGTTATTTTCCAAATTATCATCGACACGGATTACAGAACTGGCGTCATAAGAAATTCGTCGTATTCCCGCAGTGTCATCGTAAAAAGTTCCCGATAGCGTCATAGCTGACGTCGGCGGTAAAAGTTCGGCCGAGGAACAAGCGCCGAACGGACGGGTATGTGTCCGTCGAGTGTCCAAGTGCGTCGAAAGTGATCCGAAGGGCAAATCAAGCCAGGCCCCCATCAAAGGGTGTGGTCGACATATGATAGAAACCGGCAGCCCGGATAGGACGGGAGTGTCGGTCGCGCGTCCATCTGCGTCGTAATCCGATCCAGATGAAGAAGTCCTTCGAAGGTACCCCCGAAAAATAAGACGCGAGCGGTCAAGTGTGATCCAGGTCGTACTCGTTTCTCCAATGGGGCTGGAGGAGTACATTTCGGGGCGGGCGCTCGTACTTGGGAAGACCGCTCCGGGCGGGGCCGGTTTTGGCGCGGGTGAGCGCGGCCCGGATCAGGTGTCCGACTCCTTGCCGCGCGCCGGGAAACACCGTTTCCCGCACCCGCGCCCCATCCCGCGCGCGGCGGCTCAATGACTTCTGATTTTGTTTTTGGTTTTCCCGACGGGTGGAACTACGCGAACATCAACCGCCCTTTGGGCGCGGGGATGGATCTTCCCAATTCCTTGGCGGTTTCAATCCACTCATGGGCGATCTTCTCGGCGTTGGCGAGCGCCGCCGCCGGCGTTTTGCCGTCAGCCATGCAACCAGGAAGCTCCGGCACTTCGGCAATGTAGGACTTGTCCTCGTCGCTCCAGTAAATAATCACTTCGTATTTAAGCATCCTCCGACCCTCCCAACTTGTATTTGACGATCACTTTCCGAATCTGCTTCACTTGGTACGGCTTCGCCTGCGATCCCTTTGGCTGGATGTTCAATATTTCTTCTACCCCGGTCTTCGTGTAAATGTGGTGATCTCCGCGCGTCCGCTCGGCAAATCCCAACCGCCGAAGAAGCCCGCATAACTCCGAAAAAGAAATGTTCGCGTCCGACGTTCCGCGCAGCACCTTCGCAAGAACCTTGTCCAATTCCTCGCACCCTTTCCCTTATTGTTCCGATTCGACCGCCGTTTGGCAAGCCCGCCAAACGTCCGGCTACGCAGCCATGCGTTCGGGGGCCGCGCTGTGTCTGGAAAGAACACCCTCCAAGACAAGAAGAACAGCCTTTTGTTCGCGTGGCGGCAGCGACTCGATCTTTTCGACCAGCTTCAACACCTTTCTGGATTTCGCCCCGTTTGTCGTCTCGCCGTTCGATGACACAAACTCTTTGAGGGATGCGCGCAGAATGCCGGCCATCTTGATGAGCTCGCGCGCAGGGATTCGGACGATTCCCTTTTCATAGAAGCTGACCATTTGCTGATTCAATCCCAATCGTTCAGCAAGCTCCCCTTGAGATAATCCCCGCTCCTTCCTCAAAGCTCGCAAACGAACACCCAGATCGGTGTCCTCTTTCGAATGAGGCCGCCGTGTTTTCTTTGAACGTGGACGTGGCATCGTCAACTCTCCTTTGCCGAATCTATCCACGTCCATTGTATTCCCTCCTTTAAAAATTTATGTTTCACGCTTGACATGATACAAGCACTGTTTGTAATGTCAAGTCTGTTTTTATATTCCGGCTCTTGACACGATTTCAAAAACCGCCCGATTCGGGCGGAAAGGCGGGCGGCGGGAAAATGGGAGAGCGGCCCGATTGGACATATTTCTGCGCCTCACATACCGCTCCGGTCGCGTGGAGTTTGATTTTGGGGCGGGTGCTTGTACTCGGGAAGTCTGCGCCGGGCGGGGCAGATTTTGGCGCGGGTGAGCGGCGCGACGACTTCAGTGTTTTCTTTTTCGGTAAAGGAAAGGAGGCATTCCGCCACTTTCCACTTTCACGTTGACCGTTGATTTGCCGTTCATGCCGACAAACCGCTGTTGGAATTTTTTTCCGAGGTGAGGAGAAATTCTGCGGGCCGTTCCCGTTCCCCGGCTATTGCAAGCCTCTCTCCATATATATATAGTGGCCGGCATCAGATATGGAACAGCTGTACTTTACGATTAGACAGGTCAGTGAGGCGCTGGGAGAGAATCCGCACGTTATCCGGTACTGGGAAAAAGCGTTTCCGTATATTCGTCCGGAAAAAACCAAGACCGGCCAGCGCCGGTACCGGACGCAGGATCTGGCCCTTCTTCAGCGCATCCGCCGGATGCTCCGGGAAGAGGGTCTGACGATGGCGGGTGTCCGGCGGAGGATTTCCAGGGGCCGGCGGATGGCCGAGCAGGCCGATACGCTGGATGCGGTCCGTGGGGATTTGCGGGAAGCGTTAAAGATGCTCAAGGGCGAAGAAACCGGGGTGTAGCGCAACTTGGTAGCGCACACGCATGGGGTGCGTGTGGTTGTGAGTTCAAATCTCACCACCCCGATCTTATTTCTCCGAGGTCCATCACATGCAGGTTCGTGAACTGAACAAGGGCGACACAGTTTTCCGGCAGGGCGACGCCTCCAACGAGATGTATGTCCTGCAGGAGGGAATGCTGGAAGTGGTGGTCAAGGACAAGCGCGGCCGGGAAAAGAAGATATCCGACCTTTCGGAGAAAAACGCGATTTTCGGTCAGATCGGGGCGCTTCTCAAACAGCCGCGCAACGCGACCATACGAGCTGTGAACCATTCAGTGGTTCAATCGATCGATACCAGGGCAAAAGCTCTGGACGAAACCATTCTGGCCGCGCCAAAGCTGGGGCTGTCTCTGTCGATGAATCTGGCCCACTTCATCAAGGAAACCAACACTCGCCTTTCCCTTTCCGCGCAGTTCCTGGCCGATCTGAGAAAAACCGCCCAGGAGTATCTCCGGTACTATTACGACAAATCGAAATCGATCGGTGAGATTCACCAGAGAATCCAGGCGCCCTGGGCCAGGAATCTCTTTGAAAAGACCAAATCCCACCCCTGCTACGCCATGGGCGAATTGCTCAGCCAGGGATCCGACCCGATGCCGGCCGAGGCGGTTTCGGAATCGCCGGCGGCCTCGGCCGTTTCCATACCGGACACTGTCGGGCAGGGCAGGGACTACGAGTCGGGCCAAGCGGTTTGCCGGGAGGGCGAGGAAGGCCGGGATTTTTTTATTCTCAAAACCGGCCTCCTGGAAATTCAGGTGGGCGGCCGGAAGATGGCCGAGATCCGGACGCCTGGGGAAGTGATCGGAGAGGTGGCGGTGCTGGCGGGATATCGAAGCCGGAAATTTGAGAAGCGGTCGGCCACGATCGTGGCCCGGGAGGCATCCAACATTGTGGTGGTTGACGGATCCCATCTGGAGACGACGATCGTGAGCAATCCGGCGTTGATTTTATACGTCACGAAAATTCTGGCCGGCAGGCTTCCCGGGACCAATCAGGCGCTGATGATCGACGAGGACCAGATCGGAAAATACATGTCCCTTCTCACCCACGCCGGCGACACCAAGACGATCATGAGCGCCTACGATCTGCTCAGGATCAATCTCCAGAGCCTTGCCAAGGACAAAACAGAGACCGACGGATTTCAAGAGGAGGTCACCGCCCGGCAGACGGAATTGTCGAATCGCATCGCCGTTCTGACGGAGCGGCATGAAGAGTTGGTCAGCCGCTGGAAGTCGATCTAGTGTAGTGCGTCCAACGATTCTTGACATTTGCAAAGCCCGTCACCCCCGCGAAAGCGGGGGTCCAGATGCCCGTTTCCGACTCAGCTACTGCCTGGATTCCCGCTTTCGCGGGAATGACGAACGTAAAGGGACTTCTGAAACACTACACTAGACCATGGAAGGTCTGTACCGGCGAGGACCTGAAGGCCCCCCATGGCACGTGATCTAAGCGCGGGAGAAGTTATTTGCAAACAGGGGGAAGTGTCCACAGAGCTGTACGTTCTGGTTTCCGGGCACCTGGAGGTCTGCATCCGGGACAGGCGCGGCCGGGACAAGCGGATATCCGAAATCACCGAACCCAACTCCATCTTTGGAGAAATCGGCGCCATCCTCAAACAGCCCCGGTCCGCCACATTGCGCGCGCTGGACCATTCGATCGTCCAGGTCATCGATGTGAAAAAAAAATCTCTCGAGGACACCATTCTCGCGCAGCCGCGGCTGGGGCTTTCTATCTCGCTCAATCTGGCGAAGCACATCAAGGAGACGAACGCGAAGTTATCGGAGTACACGGAGTTTTTGAATGAGGCGAGGAAAGTGTCGGATGACTATCTTATGTTTTTTTATGAAAAAGCGAAGTTTTTCGGAGAGTTATTTGAGCAGACCCGGTTTGCGTGGGCCAAGACCATTTACGACAAATCCAAATCCCACATCTGTTACGGCATGGGCGAAGGCGTGAGCAAAGGCCAGGCGGTCGGCGAGACCCCGGCGGCGCCGCCGGCGGCGGCGGAGGACACGCCGCAGGCGATTGGCGGTGGCAGGGAATTTAAGCCGGGCGAGATTCTCTGCCGGGAAGGGGAAGAGGGCCGGGAGATTTTCATTCTTCAGAACGGGTCTCTTGAAGTTCAGATCAAGGGCCGAAAAGTGGCCGAGATCAAGGACAAGGGGGCGGTGATCGGCGAAGTGGCGGTGCTGGCCGGCTACGGGAGCCGCAAGTTCGAGCTGCGGTCGGCCACGCTGATGGCGCGGGACGCGGCGACCGTCATTGTCATAGACGGAACGCGTCTTGAGGCCGTCATCACCGCCAACCCGCAGCTGATCCTCTTTATCACCAAGGTCCTTTCGGAACGGCTCCCCACGACCAACAATTCGTATCTTGCCGCGGACGACCAGATCAGAAAATACATCGCCCTTCTGGATCCCACCGGCGTGACGACCATGACGCTGCTCAACGCATTTGAGCTGCTGCTCACAAACGTGCAGAGCAACGCCAAGGACAAACCGCAGGCCGAAGGCATGGCGGAGGAAATCGAGGCCAAGTTTTATCAAATGAAGGAGAAGGCGCGGCATCTCATGGACCAGTTCGCGGTTCTCAGCAAGAAATAGGCCGAAGGAAAGACCATGTCGCACCGTACCCTTCTTATCGGAATCGCTCTCGCGGCGATCCTGGCGCGGATCGTGACCTTCTCCCTGATCAGCCCTCCCACCGGCGGGACGGCGAGGTACTATGAATCAGTGGCGGAGAGCCTGCTGCGGGGCGATGGATTCAATTATTATCCCTATGTTTTGCTGGATCGAAACATGCGGATTCCGAAGACATTTGAAAATATCCCGAAGAAGCTTGAGGACATCGGCGTTGACATGTCCTCCGACACCCGCTACGCGATCCGCGCGCCGCTTTATCGATATCCTCCGGCCTATCCCATTTTTCTGGCCGCCGCACATTTCGTCTTTGGGCCCAGTCCCGTCGCGGTCGTCGTTCTGCAGATTCTTCTGAACGGCCTGGCGGCGGCCCTTGTGTATCGAATCGCCTGGCTCATTTTCGAAGTCAAATCTCTTGCGGCGGCGGCTGGGGCGGCGGCGGCGCTGTGGCCGTTTACGCTGGTGAACAGTCTGTCCTACGAACCGACGGCGCTCCTCTACGTCACGGTCATCAGCGCCGTCTGGTCGATGATGGAGTACCGTCTGACCGGCCGCGCCGGGTATTTTCTCCTGAGCGCGCTGGCCAGCGGCATCAGCGCGATGCTTCGGACCGACGCGCTTTTTGCGTCATTTGGTCTGGCGGCGGCGCTTCTATTGTCAACCGGAGGTTGGATGAATCGTGTGAAGGCCTGTGGCGGGTTTCTTCTAATCACCGCGGCCGTTATGTCCCCGTGGCTGATCCGGAACGCCGTGGTGTATCAGCGGTTTGTTCCGCTGTCCTGCGGGCTCGGGGTGAACCTGGTCATCGGGATCGGCAAATACATTCCCGAAAGCGGATTCCCAACGCACGACCGGGCGATGATTGTGGAGGAATACGGCCAGGACCACGTCAACAGCGCCATGTACACGGATGACGGCTGTTATCCGGCCGGTGTTGAGCGGGAGGAGGAGCGAGTGAATCGTGCGAAGGCCTACATCCGGGGCCATGTGTGGGAGTTTGCGGGTTCGTGCGTGCGGCGTCTGCCGGATTTATTATTTGTCGGAGGGCAAACCGTCCAAAAGCGCGTCGGGTCCGGCCAGGGCGGATGGAGGGCGCTTGTGGGACTTGGCCTGACGTGGGTGGAGCCGCTTGCGGTATGTCTGGCGGTGGCGGGATTCTGGCGGCTGCGGCGGCGGTGGGCGATTCTCTCACCGGTTTCCTGGTCGATCGTTCTGTACATTATCGGTCATGCGCCGATGTGGGTGGAACCGCGGTATTTCAAGCCGGTGTGGCCGTTGGTTCTGGTTCTGACGGTTGGCGCTTTTTATTGTGGAAAAAAGTTTGATACAAAACTTGACATTACCAAGCCGGTAAATCTAAACTAACCCGTTTTTTGTGTACCCAAAGTCAACCTTTGGGGATGGAGGAGTCTTGTCATGTATGAGCCCATAACACTGGAATGTTCGATCTGTAAACGTCGAAATTACAGCACAAAGAAAAACCGGCGCACTCAGAAGGAGCGTCTGAAGCGGCGGAAGTTTTGCCCGTGGTGTGTGAAACACACGGAGCACGTGGAGACAAAGTAGGTCCGATAGGCCAGTAGCTCCAACGGCAGAGCGACGGTCTCCAAAACCGAAGGTTGGGGGTTCAAATCCCTCCTGGCCTGGAATAGAGCGTCAGGAGGGTTGGTCGTGGCGTGGTACCAGAGATTGAAGGGGTTTTTAGGCGAAGTTTGGATGGAGATTCGTCCAAACGACGGGAAGGTCAGTTGGCCAACGAAGGACGAAGTGGTTGAATCGACGACGGTCGTTTTCCTCTGCGTTGCTTTCTTCGCCATTTTCCTTGCCTTGATGGATGTCCTCTTTCGGAATCTGGTCGGTCTTCTGGTCGGCGAGCAGTGATTTGGGCGCATCGGCCGCGAATAAAAAAGAGGTTGAGTGAGGATGAGTGAGTTTACATCAGAGGGTCAGGTAAACGAAACCGATACGGGCGCCGAGCCGCAACCGGCCGAAATCGGCGCGGCGGCGCCGGACCGTCCGGCGGCGCGGATTGCCGCGGCCGAATCGGAAGGCGCAAGTCCGATGGAATCCGCCGTCGCGGCGCCGCCGGCCGGCCGCGGGAAGCGGGGTTCGGTTGCCGGGAAACCGTACGTCCATGAACCGGACGCGTCCGTATTCAGCTGGTACATCCTTCACACGCTCTCCGGCAACGAGGAGAAGGTCAAGCATACGATGAAGACATCGCTGGATCGGGAAGGGCTGGGCCAGCTGATGGAGGATGTTCTCATTCCGGTGGAAGATGTGGTTGAAGTCAAGCGCGGGAAGAAGCATATCAAGAAGCGGAAACTCTTTCCGGGATATGTGTTCGTGCGAATGAGGGCGACGGAGGATGTGCTGAAGCAAATTCGGCGGCTGCCGAATCTGGCTCGGTTTGTCGGCGGCATCGGCGGCAGCGGGCCGGTTCCGGTCACGGACGCGGAGATCAGCCGGATCCGGCATTTCATGACGCAGACGAAGGAAAAACCGAAGATCATCTATGAGGTCGGTGAGACGGTGCGGATCATCAGCGGCCCGTTCATGGATTTCAACGGAACCATTCTGGAAATGGACGTGGACCGCGGCAAACTCAAAATCCAGGTCGAAATTTTCGGCCGGGCCACTCCGGTCGACCTGGAATTCGAACAGGTCGAAAAGGCCTGACGGCGGAGGATAGAAAATGGCGGCGCCCAAAAAAAAATTATTGACCCAAATCAAGCTCCAGGTCCCGGCCGGTCAGGCCAAGCCCGCGCCGCCGGTGGGCCCGGCGCTGGGGCAGCACGGTGTGAACATCATGGAGTTTTGCAAGCAATTCAACGCGCAGACGGCCCAGATGGAGTCCGGGTTGGTATTGCCGGTGGTCATCGACGTGTTTCAGGACAAGAGTTTCACCTTCATCCTGAAAACGCCGCCGGCCGCCGTATTGATCCGCCGGGAGGCGGGTCTGGCCAAGGGGTCGCAGGACGCGGGCAAGGTGAAAGTGGGAAAGATTTCCAAGGACAAAATCCGGGAGATCGCCAAATTGAAGCTGCCGGATCTCAACACCCAGTCCCTTGAACAGGCCGAAAAAACCATCTCCGGCACCGCCCGGAGCATGGGCGTGGAGGTAGCCTGATGAAGCGCCGGTCGAAGAGATACCGGGAGGCATCGAAACTGATCGAGTCAACCCGGCGATACCGGCTTCGGGACGCGGTATCGATCGCGAAAAAGGGCGCCACGGCCAAGTTTGATGAAACCATCACCATGGCTCTCCGGCTGGGGGTTGATCCGACCAAGGCGGAGGAGCAGGTGCGCGGCAGTGTGGTGTTGCCGGGCGGGACGGGCAAGAAAATCCGGATTCTGGTATTTGCCAAGGGCGAAAAGATTTCCGACGCCAAGGCCGCGGGAGCCGACCTGATCGCCGACGACGATTTGATCAAAAAAATACAGGAGGGCATCCTCGAGTTCGATGCGGTAATCTCAACGCCGGACGAAATGGCCAAGGTCGGCAAATTGGGGAAGATCCTCGGCCCGCGGGGGCTGATGCCCTCGCCCAAGACCGGAACCGTCACTGCCGATCTCAAGACCGCCATCCAGAATTTGCGCGCCGGACAGGTATCCTATCGAAACGACAAGGAGGGCAACATCCATCTCTTCGTGGGCAAGGCCTCCTTTGACGAACCGGCGCTGCTTCGGAATGCGGAGGCTCTGGTCAAGAGCATTATCGTGGCCAAGCCGAGGGCCATTGGCGGCCGGGGAGAGTATCTTCTATCGGCATCGGTTGCCCCCTGCATGGGTCCGGCGGTTCCGTTGGATCCTGTGGCGCTATGGGACGAGTACGCATGACCGGGAGCGAGGACAAAAAGGATTTGGGAAACGAGAACAAGAGGAGGATCGTCTCGGATTTATCCGAGAAGCTGTCGAAGGCGGAAGCTGTAATTCTGACCGAGTACAAGGGCCTGACCGTCGCCGATCTGACGGAGCTTCGGGTTCAGCTTCGCCGTCTCCAGGGCGAGCTTCGGGTTCTGCAGAACCGGCTGGCCAAGATCGCGTTGAAAGGCGTCCCGGCGGCGCAGCCGCTTCACCGGTATCTCACCGGCGCCACAGCCGCGGTCATCACGTACAGCGATCCGGTGCCCATCGCGAAGGCCTTGAAGGTCTTCGCGGCGGAGCGGGAGAAATTCAAGCTCAAGGCGGGACTGGTATCCGGGAGGTTCATGGAACCAGAGGATCTGAAGAGGCTGGCGAATCTGCCGGGCCGGCAGACACTGGTATGCGAAGTCGTGGGGCTGGTATCCAGTCCGCTCCGGCGGCTGGTCACCGCGCTGTCCCAGCCGCAGCGTCAATTGGTTCAGGTGTTGGCGCAGGTCGTCAAGAAGCGGGGCCCGTAACGCTCATAACGCGTCCGCCGGACTTATGGGTCTGGCGGCGGACGCGTAACGAGCGACAGGGATAGAAACGGGAAAGGAGGCGAATGAGATGGCCACACTAACGAAAGGCGACATTGTTGGCGCGATCGAGACCATGACGGTTCTGGAGTTATCGGATCTGGTCAAGGCGCTGGAGGAAAAATTCGGCGTGTCAGCGGCCGCCATGGCGGTTGCCGCATCTCCGGCAGCCGGCGCGGGATCCGGCGCGGCGGCGGCGGCGGAGGAGCAGACGGAGTTTACGGTCACGCTGGAGAATTTCGGGAACAACAAGATTGGCGTCATCAAGGCCGTGCGGGAAATGACCAACCTGGGATTGAAAGAGGCCAAGGATCTGGTTGAAGGCGCGCCCAAGCCGGTCAAGGAGGGGGTAGCGAAGGCCGAGGCGGAGGAGATGAAGAAGAAGCTTGAATCCGCGGGAGCCACGGTCAGCGTCAAGTAGGTGCCGATCGGGAATTAGAAACGGTTTATCGGGGTCTCTGTGCCTGCACAGCGCGGGCAGCGTTGACCCCTGAACGAACAGAAAGAGGTGTCGGACAGTGAGTAAGACCACCGGAACTATCAGGGACTACACGCGGGCGGAATTCAAAATGGATCTGGGCGATCTTCTGGCCATTCAGAGGGATTCATTCAAGGCGTTTTTTCAATTGGACGCGCCTCCCGAGGGACGAAAGATCGAGGGATTTGAAGAAGTCGTGCGGTCGACGTTTCCGATAGAGTCCAACGACATCGTTCTGGAGTATATCCGGTACACGATTGAGCCTCCGAAATATGATCCCTGGAAGTGCAAGGAGCTGGGAGTCACGTTCGGGTCGAACATCACCATCCGGATCCGGATGACCGACCGGCGGGAGAATTCGACGGTTGAGCAGGACGTGTTTCTAGGCGAATTTCCGATCATGACCGAGCATGGGACGTTTGTGATCAACGGCGCGGAGCGGGTTGTTGTTTCTCAGATTCACCGGTCACCGGGCGTTTTCTTCAGCCTGGATGACCGCGCGGACGCCTACATCGCCAAGATCATTCCCTATTTCGGCGCGTGGCTGCAATTTGAAGTTGACCGTGACACGAGCTTTCTCCATGCGCGGCTGGATCGCGGCAAGCGGATACTCGGGTCGGTCATTCTCAAGGCTTTTGGCATGTCGGGCAACGCGGAGCTTCTGAAGGCGTTCTACGAGCTGGAGGAAGTTCCGGTGAACCCGGATCTGGTCGGGCGGACCGTTGCGGAGGA